>Ga0207135_1022_pt1 | contig 22031 bp, 21 predicted proteins | sample Alteio_BWMinHeat_10_FD_153530 | JGI IMG/M metagenome (GOLD analysis project Ga0207135, IMG submission 153530) | Enriched cells from forest soil in Barre Woods Harvard Forest LTER site, Petersham, Massachusetts, United States -... | ecosystem: Environmental > Terrestrial > Soil > Temperate forest >...
CCCTATTGATCAGCGGCAACGCTTTGAAGAGCAGATAAAGCTAATGGAGCGCGGCGATGATGAAGCTATGTTCGTTGATTATGATTTTCTCCGTGCACTGGAGTATGGTATGCCTCCTACAGCTGGTATTGGTATTGGCATAGAACGTCTCGCCATGTTGCTTACAGGGCAGGTCTCCATACAAGATGTTTTATTATTTCCGCAGATGAGACCTGAAAAAGCAGCTGAATAATGAAAGCATTTATATTAATCTTTACCTTTTGCAGCATCAGTATTTTGTCGTTTGCACAATCTTATGACAACACTATTCTGCAGTTCAGGCAGAAATATGAAGCTGATTTTCTCAACGACAAACACAGCCCGCTTAAAACATCGGACTTGCAATACCTACGTTACTATCAACCGGATATAACTTATAAAGTTCCTGCTGCCTTTGTAGCAACCCCTGAAACAAAACCATTTTCAATGCCAACACATAGCGGCAAGGATAAAATGTATAAAGAGTATGGCATCCTTACTTTTCGCATACACGACACCTTGCTGAACCTGCATATATATATGCGTATTGGCGGACAGGAACATGAAGACTATTTATTTATACCATTTACAGACCAGACCACCTATTCTGAAACGTTTGGTGGTGGCCGCTATTTAGATATCACTACTAAAGACATTGTCAACAATCGTGTAGAATTGGATTTCAATAAATCTTATAACCCTTATTGCGCCTATGCTGATGGCTACTCCTGCCCTATTCCTCCACGCGAAAACGATCTATCAGTTTTTATAAGAGCGGGAGAGAAATTATTTGGGAAGAACCAACCTGAATAAACAAGGGCTGCATATACGCAACCCTTGTAAAAAGTATTGGATCATTAAATTATTTAGGAGCTATCGGAGCTGACTCAGCTTTCAAACCAAGTTTTGCTTTTACAAATGGCATAATATCATTGCCATCTTTGGCATACAATATACCTTGAGAAGCATCGAAAATGTAATCATAATTCTTTTCTTTAGCTACTTCTTTTATTGCCTTATCTGCTTTGTCCAGTATGGGTTGGTACAATTCCTGTTTTTTCTGTGTCACTTTTTCCTGCGCACTCTGTTGTATTGTTTCAATGCGTGATTGCAGATCCTGTATTTCTTTTGCCTTTACTTCCTTCATGGCATCTGTCATTGTCTTTTCAGCGCCCTGGTAGGTTTGTATTTTTGCCTGCAGTTCTTTCTGCATCGTTTCTATTTCATCAGAAAAGTTTTTAGCATACTTCTGCCATATAGTATCTGCTTTTGCTCTTTCGGGCATCAGCATCAGCAATTCTGTTGAATTTAAATATCCTATTTTGGGAGATTGAGCAAATGCGGTATTGCCTATGAGTAACCCGCAAGCCACGAACATGATTATTTTTTTCATTATTATATATTCTTATCGTTTTAGAAAGTTTTGCAAAGTAAAGCCCATTATTTATTTATTCCAAGCAATTTCAGCACATCATCACTTTTATCAAGCTTGGGGTCAGCATAAAAAAGCGTTACCCCACCCGCTTTATCCAATATCATATCGTACGATTTGCCGGTAGCCATTTTCTGTACTGCGTTATACACCTTGTCCTGAATAGGTTTTACCAGCTCCTGGCGCTTTTTGAAAAGATCTCCCTCATAGCCAAAACGTTGCTTTTGCAGGTCTTTAGCGGCTTTCTCTTTTTGTACAATCTCATCTTCACGTGTTTTACGCATATCGTCCGACAACATGGCTCTTTCAGCCTGGTAGGCTTTATACATCTTATCCACTTCATCCATTTGTTTGTCAATATCAGCCTGCCATGCTTTCGACAATGCATCGAGCTTGGTTTGCGCGTCTTTATAATCAGGCAGTTTATCCAATATGTATTTCGAGTCGATGATGCAATAATGCTGAGCCTGAGCTCCAGCAGCTGCCAGTAATACAAGTGCAAAACCTAAAAAAATCTTTTTCATAAAACCTGTTTAACTTAATAACGTTTTTTTATAAAAATTATTCGGGTTCAAACCCAAGCATGAATGTAAATTTAGCCAATCCTTTAATACCTGTAATACCTGCCGCCTGATCATATTTATCAAAGCCTATACCATAATCAAGCCCCAGCATACCAAACATTGGCAGGAACACCCTAACGCCAACACCAGCATCTCTATTGAGCCTGAAGGGGTTATAGTCACCGAAGGTCTCCCACGCATTAGCCGCGTCGGCAAATATGAGTCCGTATATGGTAGCCGTAGGGCTTAGTGAGAACGGGTAGCGTAATTCTGCGGTGTATTTATTAAATATAGTAGCATCCTGTATATAAATATCATAACCACGCTGCGATATAACATCTTTACCAATGATGAATGAATAGCCTGATAAACCATCACCACCTAACTGGAAACGCTCGAAAGGTGAATAACCAATATCCTTGTTGTAATAACCTAATATTCCATACTTGGTATTCAATCTCAATACCAGGTTACCGACAATACGCTTGTACCAATCTGCTGTAAAACGATATTTATGATACTCTATCCATTTATATTTATCCGCAGGTGCTTCCCCACTATAATCCTTACCACTGAAGGCGCTGAATGGCGGTGTGAACTGCATGGTAAGACTGATATTAGAACCACCGAGCGGATATAATGGCCTGTCTAAGGAACTGCGTGCAATTACGAGTTTAGCATATAGGTTGTTGCTATAACCATCTGTAAAGTCAGAGATGAGCGAGTAGTTATGCAGCTTATAATTATTATAGTATAAGCCATAAGTGATAATGAAATAATCGTCAGGCCATTTTACACGCTTGCTCATAGCAATACCACCACCAAATACACTGAGGTAAGAAGAATTGGGATCTGTGCCCACAGCTGCTCCTGAATATTTGCTATACAATAGGTTCGTAGTAAGCGAATTTGGCCTGTGCCCACCAAACCATGGTTCCGTAAAGGCTACATTCAGAGAGTTGTAGTATGCACCATTTGATGCATAGTTGATAGAGAATTTCTCACCATCACCTACCGGTAATGGTTTCCAGAATTGCGGTTTGAAAATATTGCGGATAGAAAAATTGTTGAAAATAACACCAATGTTTCCGTAAAAATTAATACCACCACCGAAACCGGCCGATAATGATAACTGATCGCTAGGTTTTTCAACAACTGAATAATCTATGTCTACAGTTCCGTCTTCAGGATGTGGTTTGGGTTGAATGCCTATTTTCTCCTGATCTATAAAACCAAGCGTGGCAATTTCGCGCTGAGAGCGTATCAAATCCTGCCGACTGAATTTAGTACCGGGTAATGTGTGTAATTCACGACGTATAACATGTTCATTTGTACGGTCGTTGCCTGATATATTAATGTCTTTTATAGTTGCCTGCGGTCCTTCTGTAACACGCATTTCAAAATTGATGGTGTCTCCAATGACAGACATTTCAACAGGATCAATATTAAAGAACAGGTAGCCGTCATCCATATACAAGCTGCTTACATCAAGCCCTCCTTCAGGGCTTAACTGCTTACCTATTCTTTTCTCTAAAAGCTCCTGGTTATATATATCTCCTCTTCTGATGTTCAATATCTGCGACAAAGTAGAATCGGTGTACTTAGTATTGCCTCTCCATTTTACATCTCCAAAATAATACCTGTGCCCTTCTTTTACTTTTATATCAATATTCAGGTTGCCATTCTCTACATTATATACGGTATCTTTTAGTACCGAAGCATCGCGATAACCAAGTGTATTATAATACGCCGCTATTGATTGCTTATCTTCATCATACTTCTGCGGATTGAATTTTGATGAAGAAAAAATATTCATTCTCAAATAAGGGTTCAGCGCACTTAAGGTTTTTGAAAGCGATAAGAACCCCCAATCATGTACATAATTTCCAAAAGAGTGCGTATTAGGTTCATATACACTTACTTTATCAGCCGGGAATAGCGAGATACGTGCCATTTCCTTAGTTCCTTTCATAGCATGCTTCAGTTTGGCCCCCTCGACATGTTCATTACCTGAGAAATTGATCTGGTTGATATGTGTTTTTACTCCTTTATTAATGTAAAAAATTAACACTACAGAATTAACAGCACTTGTATCAGGTTTTTCTTTTGCAACTACAGTAAGTCTGCCAAAGCCTTTATCCATATAGTACTTGCGTATGCGTACTTCAGCCTCTTTCTTGGTGGCATCTGTTACGACCTTACCTTTTATCAATCCAAGTTTCTCTTTCAGCTCTTTGGCTTCCCCACCTTTTATACCTTTAAATAAATAGCGGCTCAGGCGCGGGCGCTCTTCTACAGCAATATTCAAAAAAACCTTATCGCCAATGGTTTTGCTAACACTGATACTCACATTGCTAAACAATTCCTGCTTCCAGAGATTTCTAATAGCCTTTGCTATATTCTCATCATTTGGCAAGCGCACTTTCTGCCCTATGTTCAATCCAGTTACGGCTATCAGCAAGTCCTGATCGAGGTATTTTACACCTGTTACGCTAATACCGCCTATTTCATATTCTTTGGTCTTATCATCAACCTGCTTTTGCGCATTTTTATTAAGACCTGTAACACTTTGTGCATAGAGGTTTCCTGTAATAAACAGGCAAGACAATAAAAATAAATATCGGGCTGTGTGTTTATACATGCTGGGCTGTGTTCGTTTGTATTTGTTCGCTTGTCTTGCCAAAGCGGCGTTCGCGTGTCTGATAATCAAGCAGCGCATCATATAGCTGCTGCCTGCGAAAATCCGGCCAATGCACATCTGTAAAATACAGTTCTGCATAAGCAAGCTGGTATAGTAAGTAATTACTGATGCGGTGTTCACCGCTTGTGCGTATCATCAATTCAGGGTCAGGAAAATTTTTGGTTGCGAGGTATTTCTTAAATATTTCCCATTTGCTGCTATAGCTGAGTGCAAGTACCAGGTTCAATCCTGTATTTGCAGCTGTCATTTCCATAGCTTCATTCAGTTCTTTTTGACAGGTAACAGGAAGACTGTTGAAATCTCCTATTACATGCAGCCGCACATTATTTTTTTTCAGTTCATCGGCCTCTTTACGTATGGTATTTACCAGCAATTCCATCAGGGCATTTACTTCGTCCTTAGGCCTGTTCCAATTCTCTGTACTGAAGGCGTAGAGTGTGAGATATTCAATACCAATTTCGCCGCAGCAATTCACTATTTCCCTGACACTGATCACTCCCTCATGATGTCCAAATACCCTGTCCTCACCACGCTCTTTAGCCCAACGGCCATTGCCATCCATAATAATGGCTATATGCCGGGGCAGCTTATTGCGGTCAAGGCTTTGTAAAACATCCATATACGGGATAATCAAATACTTTTTTAAAAGGTGTGCGAAGTTACAAAAATAGAAGGTTGGAACGTTAATAAAATATAAGCTCTGTGGTTTAACTCGATTTTAACTGCCATGATGTGTATGAAATGATTTGAGGATGAAAACATTATTGGATTTGTTCATTTATTCTATATGATTCCGGTGTTTTATTTATAGACTATAATATAAGGGAATTGTTTAAATATCCCCGGGGCTACTTACTCTTACTTACGAGATGAAAAATAAAACATGTTAAAAACAGATAATGTCTCATTTGATAAAAAATTACTCATGGGACATTTGAGTACTTAAAAGCATATAATTAATTGATTATCAGTGTACATATATTTATCTATAACGTCACCAAATGTCGCATAAACTGCCGGAAGACATTGTAAAGATCTATTGAATAAGGAAGAGATAACAGGTCTCATATGATGCATTCTTTAATTTAAAAATGCGTATGCAAGATACGATATCGGGATAGGGTTTTCCAAATAAAATATTGAAGTGCTTATTCATTTTTTATCTTTATATACAAACAAAAGCGTGTATATGAAAAGCGTCTTTTACATTGCATGTATCATTTCCTGTTGTCACTCGTTTGCCCAAACAAAAGCCAAGCCGCATACCAATAAAAAAAACGTGCTAACTATGGTAGAGCGCATGCCGGAGTTTCCGGGTGGTAATAATAAAATAGGTTCATACATATCTCAGAATATAGTTTATCCGCAAGCAGCAATTGACAGTAATATACAAGGCAAGGTTATCACCCGCTTTATAGTGGACAGCAGTGGCAAAGTAACCGACCCTGAAATAGTAAAATCAGTTCACCCATTATTAGACAGTGCGGCAATAGATGTGATTGAAAAAATGCCTGAATGGAAACCAGGTGAAGATAATGGCAGAAAAGTGCATGTGTTCTTTACATTGCCTATAACCTTTCATATAGAAGATGACACCAAAAAGAAAAAACAAATTCAAAAAACTTCATCTAAATCTCCTGTTTCGAAAGGGCATAATCCTATTATAAAAAAATAAAATTTATCCTATACAACAGCTTATTCATCTGTTTAAATAACTACTTCATAAAATTAAAGGATTTTAATATTAAACCTTTGTTAAGTTTTATGTCTAATCCCTTAAATCATTTAGACATTCAACATGAAAAAAGTATTCTTATTTTCCTTCCTCATCATTGCAATTTATTTAACAAGTTGCCAGAAAAACGATACAAGTAATGTTACTACCAGTATCATACCTACACAGCAAAGGCCACTGAACCAGGTTCCGCAGAATGATACCGATACCAGCCAGAACATATTTACCATTTCGGCAATCACGAATCCTGAACCAGGCATTATATGCGTTTCACCTGAATGGGGAACTACTCATACAAATGGCATGATAATGATATTGAATGAAAGAGGGCATGTGCTGAAAAAGAAAACAGTGCCTACAACTGCCACCAATTTCAGAAGGTGGGATGTGAACGGAAAAGTAAGGTATAGCTATGAACAATATGACCTGAACGGTTATATTATGTCCGGCATAGGTTATTGGCCGGGGTATGAAATAATTACAGATTCTAACCTGAATGAGATAGACCGTGTGAAGCTGCAAAGCTATGGTACTGTTACTTATACACAAGATGGTATTGACGGTCATGATTTTGTGTATATAGACGACGGACATTACATTATTGAATCTTATTACCAGAAAACAGTAACGAATGTACCTGCATCAATAGATACTATTGCCAATACAAAAGTGGTGGCTGATATTATACAAGAAACCATGAATGGCGTAGTGATATGGCAATGGGATGGCACAGACTATCCCGAGTTTTACTCTGAAAGTCTTGAAAACAACCAGTTTAACAACCCTAACACCGTATATGATTATTTGCACCTTAACTCTATGTTTATAGACCCGAGAGATAATAATCTTATTTGCTCATTCAGAAATCTTGATGAGGTAGTGAAACTGGAAAGAGGTACAGGTAGAATAATTTGGAGATTAGGTGGAAATTCAACTGATTTTGGACTTAATGCTGATCAAATATTCCTGCGCCAGCACCATGTTACACTTACTGATAATAACCAAACACTATTATTATTTGACGACGGACTTACAATAGACAGGAATTTCTCGAGAGTACTTGAGTTTAACCTCGATGAATCTACACATACTGTAATTGGTTTTAAATCTTTCGACATTCCGGAACCATTTACACAATTTGAAGGTTCTGTACAAAAAAGAGGAAATACCTACTTTATAGGTGGTGGTACGGCAAATTATGTGGCAGAAATAAATTACGAAACAGGAGAGAAATTACTGGAGCTGAAATCCAGTTCTGCCCGATACTACCGTGCTTATAAATACTAATAGCCGTATTTATCTTTCCAGCAATTGCGCAGGTATTCGCGTAAGCGGGTTTCTGCGGCATTATTTCCCGGATCGTAGAGTTTGGTGCCAGTAATTTTTTCAGGTAAAAATTCCTGGTCAATAAAATTACCTTCGAAATTGTGTGCATATTGGTAGCCTTTGCCATAATCCATTTTCTTCATCAAAGCTGTAGGGGCATTGCGAATGTGTAAAGGCACCGGCAGGTCTCCTGTTTTTTGAACAAGCGCGCGTGCATTACCAATGGCAATTGTTGTGGCATTGCTTTTAGGAGATGAAGCAAGATAGGTAGCTGTTTGTGACAATATCAAACTGCATTCCGGATAGCCGATCATATCCACCGCCTGGAAACAGGAGGTGGCCAGCAACAATGCATTTGGGTTAGCATTGCCTATATCTTCGCTGGCAAGTATGACCATACGGCGGGCGATGAACTTAGGGTCTTCACCACCCTCTATCATTCTTGCCAGCCAATAGACTGCAGCGTTGGGGTCGCTGCCACGCATAGATTTTATGAAAGCAGAAATGATATCGTAATGCTGCTCACCACTCTTGTCATACAAAGCCATTTTGTTTTGCACTACATCCAGCACTATGTCATTAGTAATATTGTGTTCGCCAACCAGTAATGCGCTAACTACGAGCTCTAATAAATTGAGCAGCCGGCGTGCATCGCCACCACTTAACTGCAATAGTGCTTCCCATTCAGTTATTTCAGGGTGGTGTTGCTGCAACCATTCATCGCGCTGCATAGCATACTGTACCAATGCTCTCAAATGCTCTTCAGTAAGTGGTTTTAATACATATACCTGGCAGCGGCTGAGCAGCGCACTGATGACCTCGAAAGAAGGATTTTCTGTGGTTGCACCAATGAGTGTGATGATACCCTTTTCCACTGCACCGAGCAAACTATCCTGCTGTGCTTTATTGAACCTGTGAATTTCGTCTATAAACAATAAGGCATGCCCGGCTTTTCGGGCAGTATCAATTACTGCTCTTACTTCTTTAACACCACTATCTATTGCGCTGAGTGTAAAAAATGGCATGTCGAGCGCCTGTGCTATTATTTGTGCCAATGTAGTTTTTCCAACGCCCGGAGGCCCCCAGAATATAATAGAGTGGGATTTGCGGTTGCGTATCATTTGCTCCAGCACTTTTCCTTTACCCACTAAATGCTCCTGCCCGATAAAATCATCGAGTGAATGCGGGCGCATGCGCTCTGCAAGTGGTATATGTGATGACTTCATATTCAAATTCAAAAGTTAAAAAAATCAATAACATCATGATTACAAATCTCAAATTCCTCAATTTCCCTTATTTTAGCCTTATGTTACGCAAGTTACTAATCATTACAGGTCTTTTCACAGCAGTTGCTGCACATGCACAGGAGGGGCTTATCCCTATGTACGTACCCTCTACAACACCAAGAGACATACCTGATAACAATGACAAATCTATTGATTACACAAAAATGGGCGCACCATTACCAGACCTGAAAGTTGTAACGCTGCCACAGGGAAAGGTAAAGAAAGGGCCAAACGATGTAGAGATCAAAAATGTTATAGTACCCTCAAAAAAAATTACCAACAATACTGTAAAGAACAATGCGAACCTGATACTGATGATCTTTAACCCTAACTGCGGACATTGCGAAGACCAGACAGACACATTGGAGAAATATATTTTCCTATTTAAAAAATCGAAACTGGTATTAGCATGCGCGCCACTGATGGGACCCTTCCTGGAACAATTTGAAAAAGACCATCACACCAATCAATACCCCACTATACAAATAGGGCTTGACAGTAGTAACCTTATTAAAAAGACATTCCTGTATACCAACCTGCCGCAGATAAACATTTACGATAAAAAACGTAAACTAATAAAAACCTTTATAGGGGGCGCTACTATTGATTCACTGAAAAGCTATATAGAATAAGGGTAATTTATTTGTACCCTATCATGCGGTAGTATTGCTCTACCATATTGCGGTAATAAGGTTTTAGTTGTGGAGGCACTGTGCGGTAAGCATCGAGCAGTTGCTTTGTATCCTGCATATATTTTTGCAATTCGGGCGGCACCGGCCTGCTAATTTCTTTTGGTGCATTAGACTGTCTTTTATCATCCTGTTCCTGCTCGCGCACGGCTTTTTGTACCTCAAGCAAGCGTGAAAGGATCTCTTTCTGGCGCAGCATCAGTTCATTATCCATGTGCCTGTTTACAAGGTCTGTTTCAGTTTTATCCATTTGCTTCTGTATCTCCTGCAGCTCTTTTGCATTGCCCATGCCATTACTATTCAGCAGGCTGCTAAGCTCCTGCAACTGTCTGCGCAGGGCCGCCTGCTGTTGTGCATATTTTGCAAGCTCCTCAGAATTGCCGTATTCATTACTACTACTACCCTGGTTGCCATGGCTGCCGTTGGAGCCTTTGTTGCCCTGTTGTTTTCCCTGCATTGAATTGGCTAATTGTCCCTGCTTGCTGATAATATCCTGCAGCTGCCCACTCATAGATGGCTTGCTACCCTTACCCGGTTTTTTACCCCCGGGATTGTTGCAACTGCCTTTGCTACCCTGATCATTCTCTGCCTGCATTTGTAATAGATGAGAGAGTATTTCATTGAGCATTAAAGCCAGGTTATTGGCATGCATCATGGCATATTGCTGTTGAGTGGCTGCCAAGCCGGTGTTGCGATCTTCCAATGTAGCTATGGCAGAGGTCATGTTATACTCCAGACCCAGGGTTTCTTTATTGATGGTAGCAGATAACTTCTCCATACGCATACCCAATACATACAAGCTGTCTTTAATCAATCCGGCATTGCTATGCAGGCGATTTTGTTCCTGCATATTGTCCAAATATTTTTGAGAAGTAATAGAGGTATGCTGCACACTACCCATCAGGTCTTCCTGGTCGAAAGAAAGACGAATAAGATTGGTGAGTATTTGTCTTACAGCCCGAATGTTCATCTTCAGCTCTTCCATACCCGCACCACTTCCCTGCTTGTTCAGCGCATCAGCCATATCCTGCAAATTTTGGGCAGCTTTATTCTGAGACTGGCCGGAACTTTGATTATCATTATTATCCAATTGATTTTCGCTTTCCTTCATTTCTTGCCCTGCTTTACTGCCTTTATCTGTTGCATCTTGTAAAGAAACCGGCCTTTGCATTTTACTGTTCAGGTTTTGCAGCTCTTTCATATCTCCCTGCATTAATCCATCCAATTGTTTCTTCAGGTCATCTTGTTTTTTGCTTAATGCTTTATTATCTGCAGTTTTTGTATCCTGTGTTTGCTTACGAAGCTCTGTTTGTTTATCAGAAAGCTCACTCAGCTTATTGGCCATATCTTCCAGGCGCATATCCATCTCCAGCTTTTTCATAAGCTCCTGCATGCGTTTCAAGTCCATATCAAAAAGCTTATTCTGTTCTTCGAGTTGCTGCATTGCCTGGAAAGCATTGTCTTTATTCAGCTTTTTCATAAGCTCCTGCAGTTTCTTTATTTCATCTTTCAATTCATTGTTCAGCAGGTTGTCCAGTTGTTTATCCAATTCGTTTTGCTTATCCTTTAGCTCATCACTATATTGTTTCTGTTCGCTTTGCTGTTTTTGTTCGTCAAAACGCTTTTTTACATTTTCAAGCTGGCTCTGTAATTGCAATTGCTTGTCCATCATCTCCTGCAGGGATTGCTGCTGCGACCAATCCAGTTTATCACTTTTCAGCATTTTAGACTGCATGTCTTTATACTGGCTCTGTAATTGTTGTGTATGTTGTGCACTGCTGCTTAACCCGGAATTGATCTGTTGTGCATTAGCATTAATAGCAGAATCAATTTGCTTATTATCATACATGCGGTAGCTCATTACCTCACTGCGGGTAGCCTTGCTACCATGTACACCATCATTATCCCATGCTTCAACATAATAATTCAACCGCTGACCGGGCACCAAACGCAATGTTTCTATATCGAAATAATATTGAAAATTAGTTAGCGCTCCTGTTGTGACAGACAATGGAACGGATTGATGCTTTAATAATTTGCCCGCTTCGTCCGTAATTTCATAATGAAACAGTACACGGCTGATACCATAATCGTCCCCTGCAGTGCCATTCAGCACCACTTGTTTGCCGGATACCGTGTCTTTAAATTCCTGTACCTGTAATACAGGGTATTGATCTTGTATTACCTGCACATGATATTGAAAGCTATCTGCAAAAGATGTTTTTGCATTTTTTATAGTGAATGTGTAGCCTGTATCATTCATGAAACGAAACTTATAGCTATACATGTTCGCACTGCTTTGTAATGGCATGGGGATGCCATTGTCAAAACGTATAGTAGCTGTATTGGTATATTCCGTAACAAAGGCCCAGTACACTATAGTGCCTGCAGGTAAGGTCATATCTCCGAGGCTGCTTAATACTTCGTCTTTCCTGCCTGTATAAGAAGGGTAATTGATACTTACTTTAAATGCTTTCAACAGCGGCTTTTGCGCTACTTCAAGCAAATATGGTTGTGAATAAAACCCTGCCGCGTATAACCGAAAATTTACCGGGTCCGTTACATTTTTAAAACTATATTGAAAACTATGATTCTCTAACGCACGCATTGGTATTTTGTCGTTTGCTGTTTCTATATACACTTCACCGGGCAGGGCGTTGCCCTTTACAGTTACATTCAGCACAAAATCATTGTTACGAACAGCCCTGAGATTATCATTAGTGATAATGAATCTGAAAGGCGCAGGCTTTTCAAAACTGCGAGTAGGCTGTAACAATCGTTCTGAAGCATCACGAAATACATTAGGCGCAGCTACCAATATAAATACGCCTACCAATAGAACGGGCAATAGAAAACGCAGATATTTTCTGTTTCTTGAAAAGTCGATAGCTGCTGTAATGGGAATAACTGCTATTTGTTTTGACTTCTGGTCAACACTGGCATCTATCAGTTCCCTGCTGCCGATATTGCCGGATTGTTTCTTGAGTTGTAAAATATTCAGCAGTTTATCACTCACTTCGGGGAAATGCTTACCTATTATTGCCGCTGCTTGTTCGTGAGAAATGAGTTTCCCCAGCTTGTTCATTTTTGACAGGGGTAAAATAACCCAACCAACCAATGCAGCCGTACCCGAAACGATGAATAAGGAAACCAGCATTAACCTGAGCCAAACCGGCATATATAAAAAATACTCCCCTACACTTACCAGTAATATATATAACAGCAAGCTTGACAGGAACACCAGCGAACCCCTGATAACCCGGTTTGCATAATACTTACGTATAAAAGCATCCAGCCGTGATATGAGCCAATCGTAGTTTGTCATAGCATTACTGCAATTTAACGGAAATATTGTGAAGATGGGGTTAAATGCGAATTGAAAAAAATGAATATAATTTTATTAATATCATTTTTATCTTCGTGTAAATCATACAGATTGAAATTCAACCGCTTACTTAGAGATTTCTCATTTTGGGCATTGCTTGCAGTAAATGTGTATTCTGCTTATTACTATTTTAGAAACCCTGCTATTTTCACTACGCTCATTTGGTTGTATTGGACACAAAGCGTGATTATAGGCGTTTTTAATTTCCTGGATATTATAACACTAACAAAGGCAGTTGATGAAAAAGTTACCACCGACAAGGGTACAATAATCGGATTCCAAACCTTAAAAACCGGGGGGGCTTTCTTCTTTGCCATTCATTACGGCTTTTTCCATTTTGTATATTTCTTTTTTCTTATCGGCATGAAAATAAGCGGCCCGTTTGATCTTGAATTTTTCAGAATATTCCTCATGCTTTTCCTGGGCAGCCAGATCATCAGTTTTGTACAACATAAAATACAATACAAAAAATCGCCTCCCAGCATTACTAAATTATTCTTTACCCCTTACCTGCGTATAATACCTATGCATTTGTGTATTTTAATACCGGGATTATTAGGCTGGGGCAATATGCAAATATTTGTGGTGCTGAAGGTAATAGCAGATATGGCAGCATATGTTGTTACATCGCCTTACTACAAAAGCCCCGTTGTAAGCAAAGCCGCATGAGGGGAACAGAACAGGTGAAAATCATTTAGCCATATACTGAGTAGCAATAATAAAAGTATAAATAGCCATTGCAATGCCCAATATCAATGTGTATATAATGCCTATCACCATTACGAATGCCATTGCTATACCTAATTCAGCGTTATATGCACGCTGAATAGCTTTTACAAAATAAATAGCCACAATAATCAACAATATAATACTTACTATCATGCTGATAGACAAATCAGGAGTAAGTGCCTGTAAAATAGTAATGGAAAAATAGAATGCATGTAAATGGAGGGAAAAAATAACATGGTCTGCAAAATAGAGGTCTTTCCGGTTCCAGAATAACAATTTCAGTACCAATCCCATAAACGGGATCATAAAGAAGATAAATTTAGGATAAACATGTTGTTCCTTCTCCGTAATATAGGTCATCATTTCAGGGTTATTAACAAGATCCTGGCTGCTAAAATGTTTTTTAGAAGTTTCCCCTGTGGTTTTATCATGCTTTATCAGCACTTTACTCGTGTCATCTGTTTTTCCAAGATGGTATTGTTTCGCCATTTGCTGTACTGAATGTATTCTTTCAGAAACAAAAAGCGTACTGCAAATAAAGTAGATAGCACTAACAAATATATACAGAGAAATGGGTGGTATATAACGCATACGCTGCCCCTTCCAGTAAGCAAGCGTTAATTCTCCCGGTTTGAACAATAAGGCTTTCATCGTTTTCAGGAACTTAGAATCATAATGAAAGTAGTGTTCGAAAAAATGAACAATAAGCCCCCAGAGTGTGTCCTTATGCAAGTGAGTAGGCTGGCCGCACTGCGCACAATATTTATTATCGGCATGATAACCGCAATTGGGGCAGATGCTAGTTTCGTGATGATGTGACATAATTATAGAAAAATAATAAACATTCCTGAAAGGAGGAATATTACATCATTTCTTTTACAAGGGTACCTAGTTTTTTCAAAGCCCTGTCTACCTCCGGCTTCCACTGCATACCATAACTCAGGCGCATGCAATTGTGATAACGGTTCTGTAAAGTGAAAATCGTACCCGGAGAAATGCTTATTTTATATTGCATAGCCTCACGGTATAGTTGGTAAGCATCTATTTTCTTGTCCATCTCTACCCATAAAATAAAACCACCCTTTGGATTAGTAACCTTGGTGCCTGCAGGAAAATACTCACCCATGGCCCTGATAAACTGCAGGCTGTTAGAATGTAAGGTTTGTCTTAGTTGTCTTAAATGGTATTCGTATCTGCCTGCTGCCAGAAAGTTAGCGATAGCAGCCTGCTGCACAGGTGCAGAAGTAATACTATGGTACAATTTCAATCGTTTTATTTTTTCAATATGCTTACCCGGCGCCATCCATCCCACTCTATAGCCGGGCGCAAGTGTTTTAGAAATAGAGCTGCACCATAACACATTACCCTCCTCATCAAAGCTTTTACAGGTTTTGGGTCTTTGCTTACCAAAGTACACATCTCCATACAGGTCATCTTCTATTAATGGCACTCCATGAAAAGACAATAGCTTTACCAGCTTTTCTTTTTGTTCGTCAGGCATACAATAACCTAATGGGTTACTGAAATTGGAAACAAAGAAGCAAACCTTGATATTATGTTTTCGCAATGCTTTTTTTACATCATCAGGATCTACACCAGTGTCAGGATGTGTTGGCAATTCCAATACTTTCAATCCTATACTTTGCGCAAAACGAAGTATACCGAAATACACGGGGCTTTCCACTGCAATGGTATCGCCGGCTTTTGTAAGCGCCATCAAGCCATAAGAAATAGCGTTCATACAGCCTGCTGTTGTAATAATATCATCCGCATGCAGGCTACCGCCCCATTGTGTTGACCATCTTGCCACTTGCCTGCGCAAAGCTTCATTACCTTGCAGGCTGTCGTATGAAGTACCGTTGGCGGGCAGCTCTCTTATAGCCTGTATCATTGCCTTATTTAGTTTAGCATGCGGCCATATTTCAGGAGCCGGTACACTTAGAGAAAAGCGTGTAACCCCGGGCATTTCAAAATCATCATACACTTCTGATATAATAGCTTCCACATTTTTCGCCTTCACTGTTTGTAACGGATTGCTTTTTTCAATTTTATCGGGAAAGCGAGATGGGTTGAACCGCACATAATATCCTGATTGCGGACGCGATTCTATCAGCCCTTTGCCCTCCAAATGATAATAGGCCTGCAAAGTAGTACTCATGCTTATGTCATGTTGTTTACTCAGCATTCGCACGCTGGGCAGCTTATCTCCAATACTCAATATGTCATCCATTATCTGCTGTTCAATAGTGTTGGCTACGTGCAAATACAAATGTTCTTTCCTTCCCCTGATTAACTTTTTCATAATCAATTCTTATTGTAAAGATAAACTGTTATGGTCAAAATTACAGAAATTGTATCTGTTTTGTTTTAAAAATTTTGCAGAATTTTGTTATGAATTCAAAAAACGCATGACAGCAAAAAACCGGGCTTATTTAGCAGTTATTTATATCTGCATCATCTGGGGCACTACCTATTTAGCTATAAGAATAGGCGTGCAGCACTACCCGGCATATTTATACGCAGGTGTAAGACAAACTACAGCGGGTATTATCATGCTCATAGCGGGCCTGGCGGTACGAAAAAAAATAGACCTCTCTGCCAAAAATGTATTTCAGCAAATGCTTACGGGCTTTTTATTGCTCACAATGGGGAACGGTTGTGTAACATGGGGAGAAAAATATATTTCCAGCGGAGTAGCAGCACTTATATGTTCCCTGATGCCCATTTTTGCGGTGAGCTTCAATCTTATTTTTTCTAAAAAAGAAAAATTGAATTTTGCTATCACTCTCGGTATGATATTAGGCATATGCGGGGTAGCACTTATTTTCAGACACAATATCTCGGACCTCGGCAATCCAAAATATGTGGCAGGCATACTAACAGTATTATTGGCTACTGTTTGCTGGGCGTTTGGCAGCATACTGAACAGGAAAAAAGAAAAACCTTCCAATCCTATTTTCAACGTAGCGATGCAATTATTTTTTGGCGGTCTTTTTATGCTCATTGCCAGCCCGGTAGTTGATGACTATAGCAGTTTTCAGTGGTGGAATGGCCCCGCGTTTTATTCCCTTATCTACCTTATTATTTTTGGCTCAGTGCTGGCATATGCAGCATATATGTATGCACTTTCAGAACTGCCGGTAGGTGTTGCTACCATTTACGCTTATATAAATCCCCTGGTAGCAGTAGTGGTAGCATATTTTGCAAAAGACGGCGAATTGAATATTTATATAGGCATGGCTTTTATAACTATTGTGCTGGGTGTGTACCTGGTTAATTATGGTTATAGAACCCAAAAAGCAGCAGTAGAAGAGAACAAGCAAACTTTTCCAGAAAATTTACCCGTTGACGCTTAAAAAAAATCTTATGGAATACACGATCGACATTCACCCGCAAACAGAAAGAATAGTAAAAAACTCGAAATCTATTCCTTTTGGTGTACAACCTACAGAACACATGTTCATAGCTGAGTATAAAAATGGCGCATGGCACAATACACGCATTGTACCATTTGGCAATTTGCAACTCAGCCCGCTTACGCTCAGCCTGCATTACGGGCAAACAGTATTTGAAGGGATGAAAGCATTTTTGATGGAAAACGGTAAAATAAATATTTTCCGCATTGACAAGCATTTCCATAGATTCTCAAGATCGCTGGAACGTATGTGCATGCCACAAGTGCCCAAAGATCTTTTTACTGAAGCCATACACCAATTAGTGCAGTTAGACGCGAACTGGATACCGGAAGAAGCTGACGGCTCTTTATACATACGCCCTTTTATGATAGCATCTGAAGAACGAATAGGCGTAAAAGTATCAGACGAATATATTTTTATGGTAGTGTGCACACCTGCTTTTCAATATTATTCCAATCCATTGAAAGTAAAAGTAGAGCACAATTTTATACGCGCAGGCGAAGGAGGTACAGGTGCTACAAAATGCGGTGGCAATTATGGTGGAGCTTTCTACCCTACCGAAATGGCCAAACAGGAAGGCTATGACCAGGTAATATGGACAGACGGCAAACACCACGAAATGATAGAAGAATCCGGCACTATGAACCTGATGTTCTTTATAGATGATACACTGATCACGCCACCTTTATCAGGCACTATTCTTGACGGTGTTACCCGCGATTCATTGCTAACTATTGCAAAAGACAGAAATATGCAGATAGCTGAAAGGCCTATTAGTTATCGTGAAGTGCAGGAAGCATTGGTTGCCGGAAAGCGTGTGGAGGCCTTCGGTGCAGGCACCGCTGCTGTTATAGCGCCTATTGAGAAAATTGGTATAGATGGCAAAAATTACGACTGCTATATAGAGCCGGATGCAATGATGTATCAATTAAAAAATGAGCTCTACAAGATACGCAGGGGTATAAACGCTGATACACATAACTGGAACTATATTATTTAGACTATGACACCCATAACTACTGAATACAAAGGCTACATTATAACAACAGATAAAGAATCATTGCAACCGGAAACAATTCATAAATGGTTATCGGAAAATGCATACTGGTGTAAGCACATTCCTTTTCATTTAGTAAAACAAGCCTTCGATAACTCGCATACTATAGGCGCGATAAAAGATGGCAGGCAGATAGCCTATGCAAGGCTTATTACAGACTACAGCATTTTTGGTTACCTCGCTGATGTATATGTAGAAGAAGAACATAGAGGCAAAGGCATTAGCAAAAAAATGATGGAGCTGTTGATGAATGAAGATTGGGTAAAGAACCTGAGAGTGTTGATGCTGGCAACTGTAGATGCTAAGGGACTATATGAAAAATTCGGGTTTACCGATCCTAAATACCCCGAACGATTGATGCAAATAACACGCCCGGCTATTTATGGAGATACACAAAACCGATGTAAATAAATACGATCATGAATACAGAATATTTAAAAAGCGCGCGAAAAGTTTTTGCTGATTATAAAAAGATGGCAGAAAAAACAATGGAACAACTTTCAGAAGAACAACTATACTGGGCCCCGAATAAAGAGAGCAATAGCATTGCCATTATTGCAAAACATTTATGGGGTAATATGCGTAGTCGCTGGACCAATTTTCTGACAGAAGATGGTGAAAAGCCTTGGCGCGACCGTGATACAGAATTTGAAATGGATTGGAAAGGGCGGGACATACTCATGCAAAAATGGGAAGAAGGCTGGCAGATCTTGTTCAATACTATAGATAGTTTAAAAGAAACCGACTTAGATAAAACCGTATTGACACGTGGCGAACAAAACACTGTTCTCGATGCCATCAACCGCCAGATAGCACACTATGCATCTCACATAGGGCAGATCATTTATCTCGGTAAAATGATGAAGCAGGAAGACTGGCATACATTATCTATACCACGTGGCAAATCAAAAGAGTTCAATGCTAAAATGATAGGAAAGTAATATTTAGATGTTCAACAGAACAAATGCAGCGTACTATGATTTTGTACGCTGTTTCTTTTCAATAATATACGATATCACAAGCCCCAATCCACCACCAATACCTACGCAGGCAAAATATATGGGTTCATTATCTCCTATTGAAAGACCCTTATGAACCATATTAGAATCAGTAACAAAAGCTATTAGTAAACCAAGCCCTGCGCCTATCAGCATCATCCCAAACTTAAGAACGGTAAATGATTGGCCACCCTCCCTTGGATTAAATCCTTTTTCCAGCATAGCCGTGTTTTCCTTGCTGCGCATATAAAATATGCCAAGAATAGTAATTGACAAGCATAAGAATAACATTATCGGGATCATTTCATGCATAAATCAAAGTTTTAAAAGTTTAAAATATTGTGTTTGTACTATCTATGACTACATAGTAGCCCTACCGGTTACAATTTTCTCAATATTCTTCAGAAAATATATTAAATCCTTTCTTTTCGACTGTTATTTTCATAATTATGTAACCGGTCAGGATTTTTTAGCGTCTTATACAAAAATGAACCAGCCGCAGGCAGACAGTATTGTTATACAACAAGTATTACTGGGTAATTCTATTGCCTACGGCGTACTTGTAGATAGATACCAAAGTTATGTATATACCTTGGTGCTACGATATATAAATAATACAGAACAGGCTGAAGAACTGGCGCAGGATGTGTTTATAAAAGCATATAGAATGCTTCCGGGTTTTAAAGGCGAGAGCAAATTCAGCACCTGGTTATACACAATTGTGCATACCACTTGTCTCTCCTATTTGCGTCGGGATAAAAAAGATATAATATTGCTGGAGCAGGAACAACTGGCAGCTGCAGTACGACAAAATGAAGATCCCGGTTTAAAGCTGGAACAAATATCACAAAAGCAATTATTAGAGCATGCTATCAGCCAATTACCGACAATAGATGCTGAAATAATAACCTTGTACTACATGGCAGAACAATCCGTTGAGGAAGTATCAAAGACACTAACCCTTTCCATTGAAAATATAAAAGTAAGGCTCTTCAGATCAAGGCAAAAATTAAAAGAAATTTTGACAACACAATTTATTGATAGCATATGAAACAGGAAGAAACAGCACTACTCTGGAAATATGTAGACGGACAATGCAACCATTCAGAACAAGAATGGATATTAAAAATGGTTGCAAATGATCCTGTTTGGAAACAAGAATTGGAGTCAGTACAGGCTGCTAATAAATTTATCGCCAGTAATCTTTCCCTGCAGCAACCCTCAGCACAGTTTGCACAGCAGGTAATGACCAAAATTCAAAGAACATCTGTTAAAAAACCTTTTATAAACAAGTGGGTAGTGAAAGGTATTGCAGCATTTTTTGTAATAACTATTATTAGCTGTTCAACCTACATGATACAGCACGGCAGCTCCTTTCCCAATAAGTTTTCTTACAGTTTTGATATCAGTAAATATACTAGCATACTCATACGTACATTTTTATTCGCCAATATTATCGCAATATTATTGCTTCTCGATACATTACTTAGAAGAAGAATGAAGAGTTATTAGTAAGTATTATCTTTTATCTATTCAGTTCGCTCCATTTTCTTTATATCCGCTTCAACACCTCTCATTTGTTGAAGGCCGTAAACAGGGCCTAATATTTCCATTTGGGGAAACCATGTAACAAATTCCAAATCAGCATAACAAGAAATAAAATAGGAATGCCCATGCTTTACATCTAAGGTTGCACTTGTACTTTTATATAAATAACTGGCAGATAGCTCAACATTACCTTCCTCGTATATTTTTATAGAATCTATAGTATTAGAACTGGCTTCATATACCACTTTATCATTCATTTTAACGTTATAATATAAATCACTTGCTGCTTCTTTCCTTCTAAAGAAATACACCATTGCATAGGGTGCATTAGTCGGAACTATAGAATTTTGCACAGAGTCGTTCCACTTTTTAGTAAAGTTTTTATAAAATGCAATATCACTCACCTTAAATATCTCCCCCTTTAATCTATAACAACTATTAAGTTTTCCGGGTAATTTAAAAGAAGTTATTTTTATAAGGTTTGCACCTTTCGATGCTGCATCTTCTTTAGCCTCTTGTAATATAGTTCTACAGTTACAATGCATTTTAAGTGCTCCATACCCATGTTTTATATCCCCAATATAAGTAGCGTTAGTTGGCTCTGATTGATATTCATGCAAAACAACAACATCATCCGCAGTGTTTTGGGCCTGTGCTAAAAGTGTAAAACAAAAAAGTAGAGCAAGAAGAGATGAAAGCTTTAAAATATTCATAGTAATATGCGATGATTTTTCAGGTTTAAAACTAAATATCTTGCATCAAACATGCAACTACACCTCTATAATTACTAATGCTCAATCTTCTCATACTCTTCTTTACCCTTTTCAGAAGATACTATTTCAAACCCAGGCTCGCCGGTAACTGCACCGGGTTTGGCGAGACATTTTATATAATAAGATTGCCCTGCTTTTATATCTATATATAATTCTGCTTTCTTTTCTGTAAAAGCCCACAGCTTTAGCTTACCTTCTTTATACACCTTTGTTACATACTTTGTATTATCAGATACCCTGCCAATATTACCAATGTCACTATGCACCACATAGCTGGCATAAACATCAGAGTTGCTTTTTGGCATATACAAGTACAACAATGCATAACGCGATGTATCAACCTGCAATTGCACACCCAGCCATTTTTCAAATGCG
>Ga0207135_1021_pt1 | contig 21495 bp, 15 predicted proteins | sample Alteio_BWMinHeat_10_FD_153530 | JGI IMG/M metagenome (GOLD analysis project Ga0207135, IMG submission 153530) | Enriched cells from forest soil in Barre Woods Harvard Forest LTER site, Petersham, Massachusetts, United States -... | ecosystem: Environmental > Terrestrial > Soil > Temperate forest >...
TTTTTGTAGCTCATTGATCGGTGGCACTTCGCCATACGGCACTAACAGCACACCAATACGGCCTTCCGTTTGAGTCGCCAGACTGTCGAGAGCCCGGTGAACGTATCTTGTGCTCCGCTCGCCGACTCTCACAATAAATTGGACAGCCTCCCCCTTTGAAGGGCGGCGCACTGGCGACATCGTAAAACCCTTTTGCGCGACCAGGTGCTGGTGGCGAGGCACAGCGTCTGAGAGCAGCTTCTCCAGTGTGAAATCTCGGCTGAAAATGTCGTAGGCCTTCTTCGATAAGCTGTTCGCCCGTTCGGGATTCTCAACGATCCAGCGCAGGTATTCTGAAATCTGCGACGCTTCCTGCTCAGGACTGGCCGCGTCGTCGAAATAAAGGACGGAATCGCCAAAAACCTTTCGAATAAAGGGATGGTCCTGACATATTGCGATAGCACCGGAGGCAGCGATTTCAAATATACGAGTTGACGGAGTCGCCGCGGCGCAGTGCTCGGGCCGATGCAGGCACAGCCCAACACCGGCCTGGCTTAGCGCCCCCAAAATGCTGGAGCCATCGAAAGGCAGTACCCCACGATATGACTGATGGAGATAGGACCAAGCGGTTCTTGGCCCGTAAATATCCAAGAAGGGTGTCGTGTCGAGCTGCTGGAAGAGTTCTTTGTGCCGTGGCCCATCCCAATTTGTTCCCACATACAATAAGCGCGGCTGGCTAACATTCGGGGGGCGATAGGGGATGCTCTGACAACTCGTATAGAAGGGGCTTATGAAATATTGCTTCCCTGTTTGATACAGGATGTCCTTAAGCCACGAGGTTATGTGGTCTGAGGAAGAGAAATAGCCGTCGTAACTCAAGATGTTCTTCACAAATCGGCGGTCATGGGCAAAATAGCTCGGCGGTGTGACCATCGACCCGTACGTCGGATACTCTGTCAGCTTTGGAGTGCGGAAGTGAAGAGCAAGCACGAAATCTGGATTGACCTGTTTTATTTCCTCAGAGGTTCCAACCTCAATCGCTTCCCACCCCAAGATCGAAGCGGCACGACAGATCTTCCGTGCAAATTCCGTCTCGGCCACTTCTTGGCCTGCATAGTGATTATGGATCGCAATCCTCAACGCCCCATGACTCCTTGGACGGCCCAATGTACCCCGGCCGCTCTGGGCACTCGGCACATTGTCTAGAACCACCTGCGAAAGCTAAGAAGGCCTCCGTTGAGTGTGGTTGACCGCTCCCGGATGAGACCCGCCGTGATTGTACTACTCAATCCCGCGAGCATCGAAGTCTTTGCCTTTTCTCGGGCTGCGCGACTCCACGTTCTTCAGGTTAGCGGAACCGCTCAATGTGGCTGGCGTTTCAGAGCTTGGCGATGAGCAACGCGTCATCTTCATGTGAGACACAGACTTGCGCTCCGAGCGTTAGCCACATAGAATCCCACCCCTTGATGTTCGTGAGCCGTCCCGGAAGATCCTCGAGGCTAGAGCATGATTTCCATTGTGACCTACGGGCGAAATGATAATTACAGCTACAATCTGGTGAAGCGGATAGCGTTTAGCTTTAATTGTCTGGCCGAGGTTCTCACTGAAGAAGACGAGATACTGTTCACCGACTACAATACTCCGGACCACCTCCCTACTTTGCCAGAATCCATTTGGGACACTCTGACGGACAAGGCCTTAAGTCTCGTCAAGGTGATTCGAATTCCCTCACATGTCCATGAACTCATAAAGCGTGATTCACCTCTACCCATTCTCGAAAATGTCTCCCGCAACGCTGCTATAGTTCGGTCGAATCCAAAGAACCGCTGGATTCTGTCGACCAATCCCGATGTGTTACTGGTTCTCTCGTCACGCTGGCGGAATTTGACTGAGCTACTCCATGAAGCCACGGACAGTTTCTACGAAATGCCGCGGATGGATATTCCGGAAAGTGTCTGGTCTTCCCTCGATCGCAAGGACCCCAAGACCAACATTCGCGCTCTTCGAGATTGGCTGATTTCGAATGGAGCTGCAGTTGCTGAAACTTCGCCTGACTGGCAGTTCCAGAAATACATTCTATTTGATGGACCTGGCGATTTTCAGCTTGCTCCTCGCGAATATTTCTTCCGACTGCGCGGCTTTGACGAAGCCATGAACAAATATTTTCATTCCGATTCGAATCTTGCCAAGCGCATGTGGTTACTCAATGGTAGTCGTACCGATCACCTGTTAGGAAGTCTTTGGGTCTTACATCAGGACCACTATCTCAGCGGTGAATGGGCGAGAACAGTCACGAGGATCGTTCACAACGATCTTTCTGCGAACGTCGCTCTCCAGAATACGATTGAGGCGAACGGCGCCAGTTGGGGACTCAGCGATGTTTGCCTACCTACCTTTTCTCTGTGCGAGAAGATCACCAAGGAGCGGGTCAATTTCTGTCGACTCCCGGAGTCTGAAGCTGGAGGTCTCCCGCTGAGCCAGGAAATCGACTGGCGGACCCATCCCATCCACCGTCTAAGCAACTATCGACCGGAGGTTCTGGCTCTCTATCTACGCGAGAGCCTTCGAGTGGTCTCGCCGGATGCCCTACTTGTGTATCTCGGGCAAAATGCTGCAACTGCCAAACTTATCCACCGACTATGGAACGATATCTCGCCCTCCGGCCCTCCCATGAGCGATCTTGCCATAGCTGGCGAGAAGAATGAATCTCTTAGTCCCGACGTCCTATTGGTCGATTGCTACTACGACCGTTCCGAGTATGCGCAGAAACGCATTCGGCTGGTGCAGGAGCAAATGCAACGTCGGGTGGAAAAGGGGCGAATGACAGAGAGAGAGTTGGTGGAGGAGGTCAGCAACTTCGCCAACAACATCGATGTTGAGGCGTGGCAGAACGGCTTGTTCCCAGTCTGGGAAAGATCGCTTCCCCGCGTACAGCTGATCGCTGGGGCGTTAGTGATTGTTCTGGGTTGTAACAACTATGCTGGTCCGTATGTGAGGCTGAAAGAGATGCTGACAACCCTCCGACTGAAGTCACCAAACCACATCCGGCGTGGGGGAGACGATTCAAACCGCAATGTCAATCTCGAGCTTGTACCTCTCTATATCCACCATCGGCTAATGGTATTGAGGGTGACGAGCAAAGCGGACGTGTCCGAAACGTCTGAAGGGTGGCTGAAGACCAGACTCCGAGCTGCATTTGGGGGCGGCAGAAGAGTCAGTAGGGCATGATTGGAGCAACAGTCGCAACATGGAGTCGCTAGACACGAAGAGCACAACTGGAGCTTTGTGACGATTCCCAAGTTCATTTCGCCTGGACAAGCACTTTGGAGTCAGCGCGAGACTATAGCGGCCTTGCGCGGCAGATTCATAGCATTGAGCGCGGCGGTTGGCGGACCGACCGACCTGAATCTCTATCAATGGGCTGAATTTGCCGCCTTCGCTTTAGAATTTCGCCCCGACCTCATAATTGAGTTGGGCCGAGGACTTGGTAATTCAACGTGCTGTTTCATTGAGGTGGCTCACCAGTTTGGTGGAGCCAAAGCCTGTCGCGTCCTGAGTCTCTGCCAAAGCGATGATTGGTTTAGCCATACCGTTCCTCGATTGAAGAGAGTGGTGCCATCGGAATGGTTCGCGCCTGCACAGACCGAAATATGCAATTTATTGGAGTACGACGTCACGCCTGCGCTGGAACGCGCGGGACGCTGCTTGATTCTTTGGGACGCTCATGGGTTTGACATTGCTGAATGGGTTCTCGCCAAGTTGCTCCCCCAACTGATTGACAAGCCCCATCTCGTCCTTATGCACGACATGTCTGACACCCAGTTTGAAACACCCGGCCCGGAGTACGGAGGAAACAGCATCTGGAAAGGCACCAACGCGACTACACCTGCATTTTGGCTCGGACGTGTCTTTTCAAGGGTTGCACAAGCTATCTCAATTGTTGATTTCACTTCGCGAAATCAATTGCCCCTTCACTCAGCCGCAGAGAGCCTACATGCTGAGATTGCCAACAGTCCGGTCAGAATGACTGAGTTGAAGAAGTTGCTGGGGCCCGAACTATTTTCGCTTCAAGCGCACTGGTTCTGGTTCACGCTTAACGAGGCATCTACGGCCTTGTCTTTCCCAGCCTACACGCCCGCCAGTAGCGCAAGCAAGGTGACACAGTCAGAACTGCAAATTCGACCGGACCGAACGCTTCAGGAAAAACAGCGCCTTGAGGCGATCTGGCGCGAGGTCCAGCACTCGGCAGGATGGCGCATGCTTAACGCGTGGCGAACTGCGCGCAACGGCATCTTGCCGGTAGGCACACGGCGCCGAAGGCTCTACGATTCCGTGCTCGGACCTTTGCGAGACTATTAATCACCGCGCGAAACGTAGGACTTACCGGCTTCCAGGGTCCTCGAGGCGGTCTGCTTGAATACCCGGGTTTCGAAAGGGTTGACATCTTTGATTGGCGCGACGATATCGGATCAGTCTAATCCTTTCCGCTACCGCCTTCTCTATGCGCTTTTCCTGACGCTTTGCCTCACCGCCATATACATTGCGCTGGTCGTCAAGATCGATAATACGAACCTGCAAACCACAAACGGGCTATGGAAAACACCGGCGGTTTACGACTGGGAGCACCGGATAAGCACGCCCCTCGACACGGGCGGATTTCTCTACCTTCCAACCTACGGATACCTTAGCCGCTTGATTCCGGATAGGCTCGTCTCTTATGGCGTTCACGGTGAGGTGGTCACTTACCGCAAGCTCGCTTTTTTGAACTCCGTCTTTGGCGGACTCGCTTCCGGCGTCGTCTTCCTGCTGGCCCTTCGTCTTACAGGGGCGATCCCCGCCGCTCTCCTCGTCTTCTTCGCCCACGCGTCAAGCGCCTTCGTCTTATTAAACAGCTTGAATTCGGAAGACGTCATTCCTGCCTATACATTTTTCGTGATCAGCACAGGATTGCTCCTCGAGTACTGGATAACCAGGAGACTATTTTTCCTCTTTCTCGCGGCACCTTTCTTCGCGTTTGTAACGCTATTTCATTGGACTCTGATGATTCCAGGCGCAGCAGCGATTGCGTGCGTTCAAGTCCAAGATGTTCTCCAGCACAGACGCTGGCCATGGTCTGGATTGGCGTTCGTTCTCACTTTTATCGCAGTGGTCAAAGCATGTCTTCTCGTAATCTCCGCCCAAACCTCACACGTGTTCTCGGTTTGGCAGGCCATTTACCCCTCCAAAGCGAGTGGGGCGTCGGGGTGGGTGGGTCTTCGATGGGAGAAAATATTCTTGGCCCTGGTTGGGATCGCCAATTATTTCTGTGGGGGGAATAACGTCGGCGACTACCATGGTTTCCTTTCCGCCCATCCCGACACGGTATCTCTTTCTTACATGTATTTTTTGACGACGAGCGCGGCGTGCGTCTGGGCCTTATTGAGCCGTCGTGCAGAATCAAAAATCAAGCAGATGGCTCTGTTTGGTGTCACGTTGTTTTCTATTGGCGAGCTTGAGCATCTCTACTCGCAACCTTCAGATCCACAATCGCAGATCCAACCCATGTTTGTTACTGTCCTCGGACTGGCGATACTCCTGTGGGCTCTCACAACATCCAAGATGGCGAGTGCTCTTCGCTGGGTACTCGTCGGTCTGTTTGCCATATTTGCCGCGAATGCCGCCGCGAATCTACATTTCATGTTGCTGATGAGAGGAGACGATAGCCGGTCCGTAAGAGCCGTGAAGGAATTCGCGCAGTTATTCCCTGCCGCCAACACGGTTGTGATTACGCAAGGTTTCGAGGGATTTGACACTTGGCTGTATGTCGAGGTATATCGCGGGAATCCTGAGCAGTATCACAGCAGGGACATTGGATTAGCCGATGCATTTACGAGCAGCTCGGGTATTACCGGAAGTGAGGCGGCTATCCTGACGAAAAAACAAATCGACAAGGCTCTTGCCGATGGTTATCGTGTCGTTGCAGACGCGATTTGGATTGGAGAACCCGACCCATTCGTTGGAAGCATGGAAGAGGTCACCAATAGTCAGCAGGCCAGAGCCTTCTACGACATTCTGCGACCTGCATACGACACGGGACGGGCGTGGGACACTCCTTTTGGTCACTTTGTTGAGCTTAGCAGCCACAATCTATCACAAAAGCCAGACCTACTTCAGCAATAGCACGGGAATCGACTGCGACATTTCGGTTTAGCCAACCGCTTCTAGACGCAGACAAGTGCAGGCAAACTTTCCATTCTCTCAATCTCCTCTCATATAGTAAGCTCCACCCCCGGGATCAGGGGTGTAGCACGAACGGTTCCGTCGCGTTTCTGATTCTTGGCGCCGAAGGCAAGGTCGCGCTCCAGAAGATCAGTAATTGAGCCGGGGGAAGGAATTCTCGTATAAGTTCAACTCTCCCCAGGGGTCGGTGAACGGAAGTAAAGCAATCAGCTTCAACCGTTTCCAAACATGAGCGCAACAGTGCCACGTCAGACGCCGATTATGAGTAATCTGGTTCTTCTGCACACTCGGGTTGGATTCGATCTCCTTGTTGATCCGAATGACTACTTAAGCGCTTTGCTGTCGAAAGATGGTGTCTACGAAGCGCCGGAAACTGACTTGGTCGCTCGGATCGTGCGTACAGGAGATATCTGCATCGATGCCGGCTGCCATCTGGGATACTACAGCTGCCTGTTTGCAAAACTGGTGGGAAATAAGGGCCGGGTGTATTCGTTCGATGCAAGCCCATATGCATGCCTCGGCACAAAGCGCAATTTGGGCCTCAACGGTTTTTGCTCCGCGAACGTGATGCAGGTGGCCTTGGCCGATACCGAAGGCACGCGGCCATTTCACGTCTCGGCCGACGACCAAACCGGTCTGAGCTCATTGGGCGCAATTCCCAACATCAAGGAAACTATATTGGTTCGCTCCTCGCCTCTCGAGGCATTTCTCGAGGATCAGTGCGTCGAGCGAGTTCGCCTGCTCAAACTTGATGTTGAAGGTGCAGAGGAGATGGTCCTTAGAGGACTGGGGAGCTTTCTTGTTGCCCATCTCATTGACTATATTCTTATCGAATGCTTCGACGAACGTCTTCAGTTGTTGGAGTCCTCTACGAAAAAAATAACGGATATCCTGAAGTCGGCTGGCTATAAGCCTTGGGGATACGGGATGGAAAACCAAGTCGGTTGGTCGCAAGCGGCAGAGGTTCGCAGCCGGGGCGACTGCAATTACCTTTTTTCGAGTCCGGCGCTCGCCGAGCAAATCCCAACGATCTCGCTGGCGGCGGCTTTGGACTGGACCCAAGCGCGAAGAGACGATTTACTGAAGCAGAGTGACCAACTGGTCCGTGAGAATAGCACCCTGAAGATGGAGAATGATCGACTGGTCCGTGAGGACAGCGCCCTGAAGCTACGACTGGAAAAACTCCAAGATGATACCGACTGGCTTCTCGAATCGATCAAGACTCACGAACAAAAATCGGCACGACACACCGCAGAAACAGCACAACTTGTCGCAGAGAAGGCTATCTGGGACGCGGTACAGCGCTCCGTGAGTTGGCGCATGCTTAATAAGTGGCGCAGTGTTCAAAATCGGCTTGTTCCCGCAGGTAGCTTTCGCCGCAACGTTTATGATTCGCTCATTGCGCCGCTGCGGAAGCGGCGACCAAGCAAGAGCAAGGCTGAAGGGGCTTTGCCCCCCGATCGCCCTGCCGAAGTGGAAACGAACCAGTTGAGAGGTGTTCAGATGGAGAGAGTTGAGGTAATCGAGCCGAGCGCTTGGATCCGCCGCTTGGCAGAGAAATGGCAGGAGATTCCGACGACCGCTATGGGCCGGGGATCATCGTTGGAGCAACTGCGCCTTTCAGACACCGCCTTTCTGTCGTGGTGGGATGGGCTCGAGCGAGAAGTAATGTCTCAGCAACAAGCCTATTGGGTCATCGAGGTCTATCGGGATTTTGTCCGCGGCAAGAAAATGATCGAAGTTGGCCCAGGGACGGGAATTATCGGTGTCCAATTTCTTCGCGCGGGCGCACAGATTACCTTCATGGACGTCGTTGAGTCGAACCTAAAACTGGTCGAGCGTGTGTGTCGTCTGAAGGGTATTGAAGGCGCATCGTTTTTTCCGATCTACGAGTTTAGGGATCCATTGAAAGTTCCTGATGATTATGATGTCGTTCTCGCACGCGGATCCTTGCACCACACTCCCGCTGATGTCGTCAAGCCCGAGTTTGAGGCGCTAGCATCCCGCATCAAGGTTGGCGGACGATTTCTTGCCCTCACTTATCCAAAGGAACGATGGGCTAGGGAAGGATCAAAAACATTCAATGAATGGGGGAAGAATACCGACGGAGACACAACACCTTGGGCGGAGTGGTACGACACGGAAAAGCTCTTGGCTCAACTGAGCCCTTTTCAGTTTCGTACCCTCATGGCTTTCAATTTGCACAACGATGATTTCAATTGGTTCGATCTTCAGCGTATGTGATAGGTGATTATAGAGTTAGTTTTGCTTCAGCACGGAACCGGCAACAACCAATCCAACTGCCGCGCGCGAGCGCTTGATCGCGCGGACAGGTCGATCAGCGTGCCCTTCGCGAGCGAGAGTCACCAAGGCGACCTGTGGGCCTCCACTTCGGATCGCCAGGAGTCAAGAATGGATCGTAAGTCTGGGACTCAACCCCGGGCAAGTGGATCGAAGCTGCAAAGCCTTCTCAGCTTTAGCCTCGCTCTGAACTCTCACATTGATTTAGGGCTGGTCGTTATCTTAGCGCTCCCCTGGGCTCTACTTTCCATCGGCAGCAACTGGATTTTCGCATATGTCATGGGGTCCAATGTCATTGACCCTTGGTTCTATTTCGGTTTCTTCCTGAGCTTGCGCAATCATCTAAGAATATTCCCAGCAACCTATTATGGTAGTCGCCTATCGTGGATCCTGCCCGGTCACCTGGTGTACCAGGTGTTTTCCCCAGCGATAGCTCCTTATGTCTTGCATATCGGACTTTACTACACATCAATGATTCCGTTTTATCTGATACTGAAACATATCATTGGCCGCGACACTGCATTGTTGACTGCTGTCTTGATGGGTTCCTATGGCTATTTTCTCTTGCCCATGGGATCAGACTATGTGGACGGTCCAGGAATTGCTTACTTTCTTCTGACTACTTTAGCGTTAACAAACGCAGCGCGACTTCAACGGTCATGGGTGTGGCTCGTCTTGGGCGGTGTGTTTTACGGGGCCATGGTCTATACCAATCTATTTCTAGTACTTTTCACACTCCCATTGCTCCTTTTCTACATTACCGCAAACTACGAGCAGCTCCAGCACTCGCTGAAGCGTAGCTTTTTATTCTTCGCACTCGGTTTACTCGCCATTAGCGTCTTGCTCGGTACCGCCAGCGAGATCTATGGGGGAGACTTTCTTTTTTATGCCCCTTCGATCAGGGCCGCCAGCGAGCTCGCAACGCAGGTGAACCCGTATAGGCTTCCTTTCCGGGCCTGGCGAGATCAGGCGACTTGGCTAGTCCTCCCGTGTCTGGTCGTCTCCGGCTGCATAGTATTCCTGCGTACCGTGTGGAACTCGCGGTCAGACTGCAAGACTCGTTTCCTCATGCTCTTCCAATTCATTTTCCTAATCAGTGCGGCGATGTTTGTTTCTTTCCAAATGAAGAATGGCGCGGTCCTGCAATACACCTATTATGTGAGTTTTCTTATCCCTGCCATGTTCCTGGCGATCGGCGCGCAGCTTGCGCCTACAATTGAGCGATTGAGTAGTCAGCAGTTCGCACTGGCCGTCTGTAGTGCCTTGGCCATCCTCTTGCTACCAAGAGTCGTTCCTGCGAGCCTAGGATTAGCTTCCTTCCTCAGTTCTCATGCCCCGTGGCTGGTTGCAAGCCTAGCTCTGATGGGAACGGCAGTCTTGTTCTTCGGAGGAACTCGAAAGACAGCCCTGATGTTGTCCCTCGCGTGTCTTGCCTTGGCGCTAGTCAACGTTGCTGCTGGTGACTTGCGCGGACGAGACGCGCGAATGTTTGGGCCGGGATTTCAGGCTATAGCCAAGAGCTTTCAGGCGGTTCGCAGCGTCGAGCCAAGCGTAAAAGTGCTCTTCTGGTACCGGCTCGATGAGCCCATGGGAAGCTTCTATCGTTCCGTAGCCTCGACCTACCTCTGGGGCTACAGCGTTGTGAACGAGCGCTTTCCTTCGTTGGAGAAGGGGCCGGACCTGCTTCAGATTCCAAGAGCTAACATGCCCCTGGTCATCCTCACCAACGACCAAGACGCTTTCCCAAGAGCCGAGACGGCTCTTCGACAGTTTGGTCTCGGGGCACAGCTCATTGCTGAGCGTCGAATCGAAGAGGGGCCCGTCGCCTGGAATATGATTTTTGTCCAGTTGCACAATTGGCCTTATGTCGAAGATGTGCAACTTACAAGCGCCGCGTGGCCGGCAAACATTCGCGTGTTGCTGGAGTCACAAGATCAAAAAGACATCCCGTTGGTGGGGCCGGAAGCGCACACGCTGTTCCAATCAGATCTGAGCGCCGGCACGGAATGGGCGATCAACCGTTATGGAAATTCAGGGGGGCTGAGCATTGAGGCTAGTTGTCTCGCGATGAATGACAATTGCGGGCGGTATTCTTCCGCCGACCCGCGCGATCACTTGGCGTCCCCTCTTTACTCGCTATCGAAAGAGGATGCGACCTCTGTATTCTTTTCGATTTGGGTGAAACCAGCTCCGGGAACCGAAGGAGCCACAGTCATTTTACAGAATGAGCAATTTGAGACCGTGGCCGTAAGCAGAGAACTCATGACTGGCAAGGACGGTTGGGTCTTGCGTGGAGACCTGTTGAGTGGTCAGAAAGCGAAACAGTTGCGAATGGTTGTGAGCCAGCCGCGAGGATCAGTTTCGTTCTTGGACAAAGCAGAAATGATCCAAGTCCCTGACTTATCAATCAGTCCTGCGAAGCCCCGAGTTGAACCAGTTACTCAGAACACTGGGCCAATCGGGAAATAACCCCAGGGCAAACGGGACATTAGCGAACGCACTCCATTATGAAATGCGTGTACGGAAAACGTGCCAGGTCTTGGCGAACGGTTGGGGTTATGTGAGAGAAGATCCCGGAGGCGATTCGGATGTATCCTTCCTGGTCTCGAACGTATCCTCCGCGATCACGGCCGATAAGGTAGCGCGCGAAGTGGGACTGATCCTTGGTTAGAACTCCATCAAGGGTCACTAGCTTCCCATTTGGCTTCAGAGACTCATAAGCGGCCTCAAACAATTGCCGGGCTTCCACGTCGTCGAGGTGGTGCACGATTCCTATAGCGAGCACAACGTCGAAGTAGGACTGCTTGGGCACGGTGTAATGGCTGACCCGCGAACACACAAAGGTCGCCTGGGGAAAGCGGCGGCGCGCAGACTCGATGTAATCTGGGCTAGCGTCCAGTCCGACGTATTCTACGTTGGGAAAGTAAGGAACGGCTGTGCCCGGCCCGCATCCAATGTCTAGAACGCGGGCGCCGGGCCTTGGTCGCACATGCTGCTGGACGAAAATCTTGAAACGGCCACCGGTCAGATTCCAGAAAGCTCGGTAGACGCTCGGTAACGACAAAATAGCTCGGATGTCAGGCATGATCAACCTCATCGCGGAAGCGTGCTAGATGCCCACCTTGGACGCTTCCCCACGAAACGCGGTGATAGCTTCCACAATCGTCGACTGTTCTGCTTCTGTGAGGTCATTGTAGAAAGGCAGCCGAACCAGTCGCTCGCTCGTGGCCTCCGTGACGGGGCAATCCCCTTGTTTCCCGCCAAATCGACTTCCCATCGGCGAGAGATGCAAGGGAACATAGTGAAACACGGCGATTATGCTCTTAGCATTAAGGTGCGCAATCAAGCCTCGGCGAAAGGCCAGCGAGGGAAGCAGTACGTAGAACATGTGATAAGACTGGTCGCAGTGAGAAGGGACGATAGGTAGCGTCGCTCCAACTTGGACGGCCCAGTCCCGAAGGCTCTGTTGGTAGAACTCCCAAACCCGCCGACGCTTGGCTTGAATTTCCTTCCGGGCTTCTAGCTGCGCGTACAAGAATGCCGCGAGCAGATCCGAAGGAAGATAACTCGAGCCCAAATCGACCCAGGTATATTTGTCAACCTGGCCGCGGAAGAATTGACTGCGGTTGGTCCCCTTCTCGTGAAGGATCTCAGCGCGCTCGGCATATTGAGGATCGTTGACGAATAGCGCGCCGCCTTCGCCACAACTAAAATTCTTGGTTTCATGGAAACTTTGCGCTGCTATGCAACCAAAAGTGCCCAAGTGTTTGCCGCGATGCTTCCCGAAAAGTCCGTGAGCATTATCTTCGACAACCGGAATGCCATGGGCGGCGGCGATGCGAAGTATCTGGCCCATTTCGCAGCCGACGCCCGCGTAGTGCACCGGCACAATGGCCCGAGTACGAGGCGAAATGAGGCGCTCCAGTTGGTGTTCGTCCAGATTGAGCGTGTCCGGCCGGATGTCGGCGAAAATAGGACGCGCGCCGCGCAGCGCGAAGGCATTTGCGGTGGAAACAAAAGTGAACGACGGCAGAATCACTTCGTCGCCGGGCTGAATATCGAGCAGAAGGGCGGCCATCTCCAGAGCGTCCGTGCAGGAGGTGGTGAGAAGCGCCTCGCATACCCCCCAATTCCTTTTCGAGTAGGGCCTGGCATTTCTTGGTGAACGGGCCATTGCCCGAAATGTGCGCCTGTTCGATGGCCTCGGCAATATAGCGGAATTCGTTGCCCGCGAGCCCAGGCCTGTTGAAAGGGATGCGATGGTTGGTCATTTGTCCATCCGAAGAGCTCGCAGAATGGTTTGACACTGATATCACATAGGGCTCGACAAGTCACGAGCCAGTACTACCCTGGCTTCTTCTGTCGGCCATTTCTTCCCATCGAATCAACAACTTAGCGAGTTTGGCCGTTGCCGGAAATTCCCGGCCGATAAGCAGACGACCGCCCCCAATGGGATCCGATAGGCCCGAAGTGCGGGACCGATTTCGATGGTTCGATTGATCGCATCGTCGGATTGTGGACAGGCTGCGTAGCTCCCACCCCATGTTCTGATAGAGAAGTCCTGATCAGTGATTCACCGCCATGGACACTAATCCTTTTCAAGCACGGCAATGCCAAAGCCCGTTTTCCCGTAGCCGTTGCCACAGTAGAGCAAGTAGCGTTGTACGCCATGATCGAAGACGCAGGGGTACTCGATGCTTTCCCCGTCCCACCCACCGGGGGAGGGGGCGATCCCAACTTCGTCATCCCGCCTGCTCCAAGAGACACCGTCGACCGACTCCGCGTATCCTATGCGGTAGGCATGCCCGCCATAGGAGTACCACATGCGATATCGGTCGGCGTCCTTCATAACACAGGGTCGCGCAAGCGCGTATTCGGCGCACGACGGTTCGACGACCTTCCCGCATCTCTTCCATACGTTCCCGTCACACGAAGTCGCATATTTAATCACGTAGAAATAAGGGGGGTCCGCCCGTCCCTTGCCCCACCCTAGATTGGAGCCGTACCACATGTGCCATTTGCCTTGGCTTTGCAGAACCCAGGGATACGACAAGGAATACGGGTCGGCATCTGACCGATCGAGAATTGGGGCGATGGAAACCCGCTCGAAGGTTTCTCCTTCGTTGTGGGAAATCGCTAAACCGATGGAGTTACGCCACGGAACCGTGACCCCAAGATTCCAGCCGAGGTAATACAGAAGAAGCTGTTTGCCTTGACGCGCGATACTGCCGATCGAACATCCACTATCATCGAAACACCCAATGCCCCCCGGTGAGAGCACGGGCGTCTTTGCAAGGCGACACACTCGGGTTGGCCAGCGCAGATCCACCTCGAGCCACCCAACGCTGGAGCGATTCAACGCGTCCCGTGTGTTGAAGTAAACTCGATAGACATCGTCGCGAACCTGATCTACTACGGGGTTGGCTGCGTGGGAGTGCATCCAGTCAGTTTCGCCGTGAGCGCAAAACACTCTCCCCAGCTTTCTCCATTTCATGGCTCAGATCCGCCTCAATCGCGAACTTGGTACGCGCGAACGCTCTGTGGCGGTTCCAAGATAGACTCCCTCTGGCTCGGTGTCCCCGAGAATCAAAGCGCCCGCTCCGATCACGCATTGCTTTCCCACGGTGATATGGTCGCGAAGCGTCGCGTTGACCCCGATAAAACATGACTCTTGGATCGTCACCCCACCGGAAACAACGACATGGGAAGCAATAAAACAGTGGTCATGAATCTTGGAGTGATGGCCGATGTGATTTCCACTCCACAACGTGACATTGTTTCCGATCGTGACAAATGGCTGCAGCGTATTATCCTCAAGGATAAGGCAATTCTCTCCTATCTGAACCCCAGGCAAAACTGCGGCCCGTGAGCTCACATAGTTCGCAAGCTGATAGCCCATAGCTTTCCCCGCCAAGTACTTGTCCCGGCGAACCTGATTCAGTTTTGAATAACTAAGCGCCACAAAGAGATCGTACCCATGAGGCGGGTACTGCTGTCCAAGTTCTTGAAAGGGGACCACAGGCAGTCCACAGAATTCATGGTCGCTGAGGAATTCCCCATCGACGGTAAACCCGGCGACCTGGCGACGGCTATCGATAGAAAAGTAGTACCGCGCCAGTTGGCCGATGTCGCCCGTGCCGAAGATGATCAGCGGCTTCATTTTGGTTTTCTCACGATAATCGTCGACTCATAGAGTCCGTAATCGTGCAACAGAGCGACATGCCGCGAATATCGTCTCTTGCACAGGTCGAACAGGTAGCAGGGATCGGCGTAGTAGAGGTGGTCGCGCATCTTTTCGGGATCGGAATACGAAGTGAGGCAATTGAAGGCAAATCCGCGGACGCTTGTCCGGTCCAGAATATCCAGCGTCGATTCCAGATATTCCCGCCACTCAGAATCGCTCCGCTCCAGGCGCACATTGAAGATGCCGCTAGCTACTCCGTAATCGGCCAGGTCCACTGGTTCGGATGCCACCAGATACCGGGCATTTGTACATTGCCGGTGGCGGCTCTTTGCAGCGGAAATCATGGCTTCAGAAATGTCGTAGCCGGCATAGGAAAAAGCGCCCCGTGTCTTTTTCAAGTAGTCGTAAAGTGCACCGTACCCGCAACCTAAGTCATTAAGAGAATAAGGGCCGCCAAGTTCGATTACTTTGGTCAATTGCTCGAACCGTAGATTCTGGCCTTCTTCGCAATTCCAGTCGGCGCCTTGTGGAGTTTGCCCGTGCTCGGCCAATTTTGCCGAATAATAGTTAGCCACTGGCAATAGAAACTGGGACGTCTTGGTTTTTGCCATCATCTCGTCCGATTGGTGCGCTGGAATTGAGCGCTTGCGGGGCGAGCAAGATCTACGAGGGGATTCGCATTTTCAGATACTGCGTCGACGACGTACAGAGGGCGCGCCTTTGCTTGATCGAAAATCTTGCCGATATAAAGGCCAACGATACCTATGGACGACAGCAGTGCACCGGTACAAATGAGAATGAGGACCGCTACGCTCGTCCAGCCCTCCACGGAGCCATGGGAGAAGTACCCGTAAACGAAATACATAGCCAGCATTACACCGAACACAGCAAACAGGAGCCCCGCCGTAATGATCCAGCGCAGCAAGACCGTCGCCTGCAGAAATATACCGTCTGCCGCAACCCGCAACAGACGTCTCAGCGAATACGAACTGGCTCCAACGGTGCGCTCTTGATGTTCGTAGTCAATCGTGCCCACTTTGAAACCCAGCCAACGCAAGATAAACAGGTAGTGCCGCTCTCGCTCGCCAAACTGCAAGAAAGCATCAATAACCTTGCGTGAAAGAATGGAAAGGGTGCCGTAGCTGCCCTCGATTCTCTCTTCCGTCAAATAGCTCAATAGTTTGAAATAGGTCTTCGCCGCTGCCCGTCGCAACAAGGAATGGCTGCGTCGAGTGCGGCGCGCCAGCACCAAATCGTATCCTTCCTTCAGTTTGGAGTAGAGTTCAGGGATTTTTTCGGGCGGATCCTGCAGGTCGCCGTCCATCACAACCGCATAGTCCCCGCGCGCCGCAGCCAAGCCCGCAGAGATGGCAATGTGTTGACCGAAATTTCGACTTAATCGAATTCCTTTCACTTCCGGATAGCGTTCTTGGATCTTTCCAATTGCCGTCCATGCGTTATCCGGGCTGCGGTCGTCAACCAGGATAATCTCGTAATGTTTGGCGAAAGGGTCGAGCGTGCGTTTCAGTCGTGCGCACAATTCCTCCAGGCAGCCAACGCACTCATAGATGGGGACAACGATGCTGATCCCAACTGGCGCATCTTGACCCGGGCCGGCCATTCGTCAGGTGTTTCCTGGCAGTTTCATTGACATGGTTCCGCGGTACGTGTTCTTCATCGCATCTTGTCTGGTAGACTTTCCAGAGCGAGAAATTTCATGTAGCGTGGGGCGTCTTTTCCGCAATTGAAAAGCAAATCAAGTATCGTCACGCCGTGCTGAAATCCCCCCCACAACTGCGGGTATTCCGGGTATCCGGAGTAGTCGAACCAGGTCAGCTTGACCCCACGACAGGAAAAAACAGATGTATCAACGTAGTCCTTTGCTGCCGGCCCTGAAACATACTCGCCGCCGCCGGCCTGCAGGCAAAGATCCGCCAGGCGCTCTGTCTTGCCTTCGCCGAGTTTGTAGTCCCAGGAGTTCGAGAGTTTTGTCTTAATGCCAAGCTGCTTGCAAACCCACTCGATCAGGGTGCGATTCAGCTGGGACAGAAACGAATAATCAGTCTGCAAATACAAAGGTTCGAGGGTCTCCGCGAAGGTGCCAAAGTGCGCAGCTCGGCGGTAGTTCTTGCACAACGCTGTCCAGTGAGCGGCCCGCCATTTCGAACCATCAATTTCCGTTTCCCGAATGGTTTGATGGTATTTCCCTTTAACCTTCACGGGCACAGTTAACCACTGCAAGCCCAGGGGAGTCTTGATTTGATTGCGATTGCGCCAGTCGCGACGCGTGTACTGCATGTCGTCGTAGAGTATGAACTCGTCTACAGCCGCGATCATATCAAAGTACCCTTTCCAGGGAATATAGTTTGACTGGACGATCGCGACCGCTTTCATGGGTTGACGGGCCCGTTGTAAGAAATGGCGCACGGCCATTCTACGCCTTTGTCCTTTGATTTCAATAAGCTGGCTTCTTGCAATGCGGGGGTGACAGCCCGACAGGGGCTCCGCGCCCACGTTGCGGGTTCTTACGCCATGCATTGACAAGCTTTCGAGCGCATGCTATGAGAGCCCGTCATTGCGTGTTCGCAGACGGCTGATATGAAGAAACCTGACCGTTCTCCCACATTCCGGATTCGTAACATCGCCGTCTTTGGTCTTGGCAAGCTGGGCTCGTGCATTGCCGCTACCTTGGCCAGTCGCGGATTTCAAATTACTGGCACGGATGTCGACAGATCAAGAAACGAGGTACTCGCGAAAGGCCTGGCGCCGGTCCACGAGCCTCTTCTTCAAAAGACAATTCGGCAAGCTGGCTCCCGATTGAAAATCGCCGATGAACCGCGCGAGGCGTTGCGCCACGCCGATGCGTCGTTTTTCATCCCGCCTACCCCGAGTCAACCGGACGGTAGCTTCAGTAACGAATTTTTGGTGCGAGCCTTGGAGTCTGCCGCTAAGGCTGTTCGCGAATTGGGAAAAGGGTTTCATCTCTTCGTCATCAACTCGACCGTAACGCCGGGCACATCTGATCGCCTCCTGCGGCCGCTTCTTGAGCAGATCCTGGAGGGCAAATGCGGGAAACGGTTTGGGCTCTGCTACAACCCCGAATTCATCGCCCTCGGAAACGTGATTCGCGGCTTGCTCCAACCTGACCTTGTGCTCATCGGCGAGTCTGATAAAGCTTCCGGTGGGGCTCTTGCGCGCGTGTACAAGCAATTCTGCGTGAAAGCTCCTCCCATTGAACGCATGTCTAATATCAATGCCGAGCTCGCTAAAATTTCGTTAAACTGTGCCGTAACTACAAAAATCAGCTTCGTCAATCAGCTCAGCTCTGTGTGTGCGGAAATCCCCGGCGCAGATCCCGGCGTCATTCTGCAGGCCATCGGCAAGGACCGCCGCATCGGCCGGGAATACTTAAAACCTGGCTTGGGTTTCGGCGGGCCATGTTTCCCGCGCGATAACCGATTGTTTCAGCACGTCGCTCGGTCCGTGGGCGTCGAAGCCTCACTAGCCCAGGCCACCGACAAGATAAACGAAAACGTAAATCAGCGATTGTTGTACACGGTATTGCGGCATTCTCCCGACGACAGCGCAATAGGCGTTCTGGGGCTGGCTTACAAACCCTTTACCGGTGTGGTCGATTGCTCCTCCGGAGTTTGGCTCTGTCAGCGGCTGGCCGAACACAACCGCCCGGTGTTTGCACATGACTACCTGGCTAACCCGGGGGCATCGTCCCTGCTGCCGATTGGACGAATTCAGCTGTGCCAAGATCCCCGGGAACTTTTGCGAAATGGATGCCAGACATACGTCATTGCATGCCCATGGCCCAATTATAAAGGACTGTTCGGATCGAAAGAGGCCAAGGCGTTGCGCCCTGGATCCGTCATTGTGGACCCGTGGAACCTGCTGGAACAACTCGCGCCTAGGCTCGAGAATGTGCACTACATCACCAATCTCACTTCGGCGGTACCAGCCGCAGTGCCTCGATTGGCAGCGCGGGTCTAATCGGCACATGCGACATGCGCAAGACTTGGCTGCATCGACTTGAAGTTTGTCGAAGCCTGGTTCCAGGATCGGCTATCCGCATGACCTTCGCCGAGGACGAATCATCTGTTCTTCGTCACACGCCATTATGAAGACCGTTATTCTGGCTGGGGGCCTCGGGACGCGCTTGGCAGAGGAAACTTCTGTCCGTCCAAAGCCCATGGTCGAGATCGCCGGCAGGCCCATGTTGTGGCACATAATGAACATCTATGCCTGCCACGGCTTCAAGGAATTCATCATTGCCTGCGGGTACAAGGGCGATGTAATCAAAGAATACTTCGCCAACTTCTCCATCCATAACAACGACCTGCGAATCGAGCTTAAGACGGGAGAGACAGAACTTCTTAATAGCGCCACGCCGGACTGGAACATCATTCTGGCGGACACTGGCCTTGAGACGCTCACCGGCGGCCGCCTTCGCCGCCTGCAACCTTGGGTCAGCGATCAGACCTTCATGCTGACCTACGGCGACGGGGTGGCAAACATCAATCTGCAGGAGTTGGTTGCTTTCCACCAGAGCCATGGAAAGATTGCGACTGTGACCGCTGTGGCTCCCACGCCCCGTTTCGGAAGCCTGGAGCTCGCCGGAGACAGAGTCTGCCGTTTCTCCGAAAAACCACACCACTCCGAAGACTGGATTAACGGCGGCTTTTTTGTTTTTGAGCCGAAAGTCCTGGATTACATCCAAGGCGACGCCACTTCTCTTGAACGCGCGCCGCTTGAGCGCCTTGCCGCTGATGGACAATTAATGGCCTATCGTCACACCGGTTTTTGGCACGCCATGGATACCGTGCGCGACAAGATCTACCTCGATAGCCTCTGGCGCGACGGCACTGCACCCTGGAAGACTTGGCCGTGACCGCGAAGGCTGTCGCCATCGGCTCTCTCGCCGTCTACAAGAACAAGCGTGTCCTCGTCACGGGCCACACCGGCTTCAAGGGTGGCTGGCTGGCGACCTGGCTAAAAATGCTGGGCAGCCGCGTCACCGGCCTCGCCTTGCCCCCCGAACCGACGGCTCCCAGTTTTTTTGAGAGCGCGAATGTCGCCTCGGGAATGACCTCCCTCACCGCCGACGTCCGTGATTTCGATTCCGTGTGCCGCATTTTCAACGAGCAGAGTCCCGAGATTGTCTTTCACAACGCCGCGCAAGCCCTTGTGCGCCGCTCGTACCACGATCCCATCGAAACTTACGCCACCAACGTGATGGGCACGGTTCACATCCTCGAAGCCACTCGTCAGACCCCATCGGTTCGCGCCGTCGTCATCGTCACCAGCGACAAATGTTACGAAAATCGCGAATGGATCTGGGGCTACCGCGAGCCAGATCCCATGGGCGGCTTCGATCCGTACAGCTCTAGCAAAGGCTGCGCCGAAATCGTCACAGCCGCCTATCGCCGCTCGTTCTTCTCAGCCAACGGCCAAAACAAGAAGACCGCGCTCGTCGCCTCGGCCCGCGCCGGCAATGTCATTGGCGGTGGAGATTGGAGCGAAGATCGCTTGGTCCCCGACTTGGTTCGCGGCATCGTGAATGGCGCCAGGATCGTCATCCGCAGTCCTCGCGCTCTGCGCCCCTGGCAGCACGTTCTCGACCCACTCTACGGTTATCTCTTACTGGCGCAGCGCCTCACCAATCGCGAGCAAGGATTCGCCGAGCCGTGGAATTTCGGTCCCCGGGAAGCCTCCATTCCCGTCTCTACTCTGGCCGAACGCTGCCTGCGACTCTGGGGCAAAGACAAGGGCAAGGCCAAACTGCAGCTGGCCGTCGGCAAATCATCATTACACGAAGCCCATCACCTCAAGCTCGATTGCAGCAAAGCCCAAGCCCGGTTAGGCTGGGAAGCGCGACTCGGCGCCGACCAGATGCTCCAATGGACCGTGGATTGGTATCGCAATGTCATCCGAGACCCGCGATGCGCTCAACAACTGACGTGCCGGCAAATCACGCGATACACGGAGCTGGTATCAAGCTCGACTCCGCTCTAGTCACCGGAGCCACCGGGCATATCGGTTCCGCCTTGGTGCACCGCCTCTCGACAGGCGGCGTCCGGGTCACCGCTCTGGTCAGAAAAGGATCGCCCGCTCGCTCCAACTTACCTTTCAGCCCGCATGTCTCAGCCATCGAAATCGACACCTCCGACCCATGCGCCCTGCGCGAATCTCTCTCAACCATCAGCCCCGAGGTCGTCTTCAACCTCGCCTCCGCTGGGGTCAATCCCGTCGATCGCGAACCGCTTGCCATGCTAGACGGCAACGCCCGTCTACTTACTTCCCTTCTCAGCGCGCTGGAAAACCGCAAACCTCGCAAATTCATCCATACCGGCTCTTGTTCCGAATACGCCTCGGCCGAAATCGGCCGTCGTATCCCCGAAGACTATCCGGTCCAGCCGACTTCTCTCTACGGCGCTGCCAAATTGGCGGCCTCACTCTATGGCGCCGTCCTGGCCGCCGAACGCGGTCTCCCTTTTTTGAATCTGCGGCTCTTCGGGGTGTTCGGAGTCGGTGAATCTCCTCACCGCATTGTTCCCTACCTGATCACCAAATTGCGTGAGGACCAACCCGTCGATCTGACCCCGGGCGAACAGATTCGAGACTGGCTCTACATTGACGACGTCGTTGATGCCCTGCTCGAGGCCGCGACCTGCTTTCACCTCCCCGACATCGGCATCTTCAATGTCTGCTCCGGCCGTGGAATCCGCGTCCGCGAATTGGCCGAGCAAGTCGCCGACATAATGAACAAACCGAGAGACTTTCTGCGATTCGGCGCCCGCCCCTAT
>Ga0207135_1023_pt1 | contig 21486 bp, 17 predicted proteins | sample Alteio_BWMinHeat_10_FD_153530 | JGI IMG/M metagenome (GOLD analysis project Ga0207135, IMG submission 153530) | Enriched cells from forest soil in Barre Woods Harvard Forest LTER site, Petersham, Massachusetts, United States -... | ecosystem: Environmental > Terrestrial > Soil > Temperate forest >...
TTCTTTAATTGCTTCGCAGTTTTTTAAGATAGCCAATTGAAGCCGCTCGCAATGACAGATGGTTATTGAGGAACTCAATATTTCTTCAGTACGTACCAAGCATATACAAGCCCGGTAGTGTCGAGCAGGGTGGTATTATTAGGCGAGAAAGTGAGTATTTTTTGGGTAATGGTATCGTGGCCTTCCATAAAGCGCTGCAGGTATTGGCTGTTGCCCAGTATTTGCCAGGTGTAGTAATAATCAGTAATAACCCCGTAGTAGTTCTGCTCTTCTACCCCCTGCCCCCCAAAATGGAAAGAATAAGTAACAATATCTTTCGGGTCAGCGGTGCGCAGTTCGGCAGCGTCCAGTACCTTATTATTATTGTCGTCGGTAGCGGTTGCCACCAGCCGCCATTTACCTGCAATGATGTCCTGGGGGGTAGTAAGCGGTTCGCTCTTGTTGCAGGAGAAAGATAAACCTGCCATGGCACAGATAAGGGTGATATATGTAATGCGCAGTTGCATATAGCTATAACGCTGTTAGAACAATTGGTAGTATAAAGTTAAACAAAAATCATGCTCAGCAATGTTAAATATAAGACGGAAGAAACAAAAATGAACCGCAAAGGGCACAAAGAAATGCGCAAAGGTCGCTATGATTGTAAAGCCAAAAGTCCTTGTGATTACTTCGTGTACCTCGTGGTTGATATTAGAAACAAAATGAACCGCAAAAGCACAAGGAAGGGCATAAGGTTCATGTTATCGCGAGGTTGCTTCGTGCCTCGCAATGACACTAATTATTTAATAATCACCGAGGGTGACGGGGCTAGAAAAGGTCAGCATGAGTACCTGTACGTATCAATATGATCTCTTTTGCTTTATTATCCTGTTTCCAGATCAACAACCAATCGGGTTTTATATGGCATTCCAGGCAATCAGAATAATTACCCTTTAATTTATGAGGAAGATAAATAGCATCCAACTTGCCGGCATTAACAAGCTTACTGATAACTGTTTCGAGGAGTGTAATATTATACCCTCGTTTAGCTGCAAGTTTTATGTCTTTATTAAACTGTCGGGTATAAGAGAGAGAATACATTTAACCCAAAGTTTGTTTCAGCAGGTCTTTTACTCCCTTGGTTTTTTTGGTAATGCCCGCACGGGCCTCGCGTATTGCCTTGCGTGTGGCTGCATTCGGCTTATCGAGGATCTTTGTATACCGCTGGGTTTTCAAAAATTCCACCATCTTTTTACCCTGTGGTGTATTTTCATTTATCTGCAAATAAGTCATACACAAATTTAAAAAAAATCTTGTTTCTGCAATTATAGTTACTGTTAATAGCCTAATAATCACCGAGGGTGACGGGGAGCTGATCGAGAGCGAGTACTGCCTGCTTATCGCTGGGCGCAACACCATGCCATTCGTGGCTGCCTTCCATAAAGTCTACGCCCTTGCCCATTACGGTCTTCATAATAATGCAAACGGGTTTGCCCTTGCCGGTAGCGGCTTTGGCGGTGTGCAGGGTGTTCACTACTTCTTCCATATTGTTGCCGTCCATCTCCAGTACATGCCAGTTAAAAGCGGCAAACTTCTGATGCAGCGGGGCTACGTTCATCACCTGGCTCACGGGGCCGTCTATCTGCTGGCCGTTATAATCTATGGTGGCTATCATGTTATCTATCTTATGATGCGCGGCAAACATAATGGCCTCCCAGTTCTGCCCTTCTTCCAGTTCGCCGTCGCCATGCAGGGAGTACACAATACGGTCGTCGTTGTTAAGCTTCTTGGCCATAGCAGCGCCTGCGGCTACGCTCATACCCTGCCCCAGCGATCCGCTGGCTACACGCACACCCGGAAGATGCTCGTGTGTAGTGGGGTGCCCTTGCAGGCGCGAGTTGATCTGGCGGAAAGTGCTCATCTCGGATATGGGAAAATATCCTGCGCGGGAAAGCACACTATAAAACACAGGAGATATATGTCCATTACTCAGAAAGAAAAGATCTTCGCCTTTTCCGTCCATTGTAAAATGTTTGCTGTCAAACTTCATAATGTGGAAATAGAGCGCTACCATAAATTCGGTGCAGCCGAGCGAACCACCGGGGTGCCCGCTTTGTGCAGCATGTACCATGCGTATAATATCGCGCCTTACTTGTGTAGCCGTTTGCTGAAGTTGAGTGATGTCCATTTATTAAATAGTAAGAGCCAAAAGTAACCACGATTTCCCTGATTAAAAAATGATTGCCTTGATTTGTAAATTGCATGTGGACAATGAAGAAATATTTTACAAAAAGATTATTAGACTGGCATCACAACACCAACACGCGCAGCCTGCCCTGGAAAGAGGAGAAAGACCCTTATAAAATATGGCTGAGCGAAATAATATTGCAGCAAACCCGCGCGCAGCAAGGGCTGCCCTACTACCTGAAATTTACAGAGGCATACCCTACTCTGCAGGCGCTTGCAACAACCAAAGACGAAAAAGCATTTAAACTGTGGCAGGGATTGGGCTATTACAACCGCTGTAAAAATATGCTGGCAAGCGCCCGCTACATCAGCAAAGAGCTGAAAGGAAAATTCCCAGATACTTATGAAGGATTATTAGCATTAAAAGGAATTGGTCCCTACACAGCAGCAGCCATCGCATCGTTTGCTTACAATTTGCCGCATGCAGTGGTGGACGGAAACGTATATAGGGTGCTGTCGAGATATTTTGGAATAGACACCCCCACCGATACTACAGCAGGGAAGAAATTATTTACTACGCTGGCCAACGAATTGCTGGACAAAAAAAACAGTGCGGCATATAACCAGGCCATTATGGACCTGGGGGCGACGATATGCAGTCCGCAAAATGCAAACTGTGAGGAGTGCCCGCTACAAAAAAATTGTGTGGCTTATAAACAGGATCTTATCAACGACCTGCCGGTAAAAAGCAAAAAGCTGAAAGTGAGGAAGCGGTACTTTAACTATATACTTTTATTCGCAGGTGATAAATTATGGATACATAAAAGAGCTGCCGGAGATATATGGGAAAACTTATATGAGCCGCTTTTAATTGAGCAAGCCCATACTCTTACCCGCCAGGAACTACAAAAACATGATATATATAAGGTAGTGCCTAAAAATTATAATAATATAAAATACGAAGGCCTTTTAACCCAAAAACTAACACACCAGGCAATAGAGAGCCATTTTTTCAATATAAAACTAAAGAATACAGTAAAGATAGCGGTAAAAGGAGGCAAGTGGGTGAAAATAAAGGATTTAAAAAAATATGCGTTCCCCAAGACGGTACTTTCTTTTTTAGAAAAAAAACTATACTTTTAGAATTCTTAGAGTTTATGATTTTTAATTAATTGAAAAAAATTGTTACATTATGAGAGGCGTTAATAGAGTAGTGTTGATAGGTAACCTTGGACGTGATCCGGACTTACAATATTTAGAAGGAAATATAGCCGTAGCAAAATTCCCTTTAGCCACCACAGAAACATTTAAAGATAAGAATGGCAATTTGGTTTCTCAAACAGAATGGCACACCGTAGTGCTTTGGCGCGGACTGGCAGAACTGGCACAAAAATACCTGCACAAGGGCAGCCTTGTATTTATAGAAGGACGCCTGCGTACCCGCAACTGGGAAGACAAAGACAAAAACAAACGCTTTAGCACCGAAATAGTTGGCGACAACCTGGTAATGCTTGACAAACGCAAGGATAATAATGATAATATACCACCTACGGAGCACCAGGACACTACCCCTGTATCAACAGATGTAAATTTTGATGCAAGTCATGGGGCGCCTGCCAGTAAAGACGACTTACCATTTTAATTAATATTATATTTTCACAAATAAGGAAGGTTATCTATGCGGATTACTTTCCTTTTTTTATTTTTGAATAGTTAACAAAACGACAATCCTTGGAAAGCACAGCCGAAGGCGGGACGAGTATCGGTTTATTTTTATTGCAAGCTTCGACATTTTCTCCTTCCAACGTTACCATATTAATAATAATCATCTTAATACTGCTGTTACTTACAGCTATAACTGCGGGTGCAGAAACCGCCTATTTTTCACTTACTGCAAAAGACATCAATTATCTTAAGACAAAGGATAAGCCCAATACAAGACAGGTAGTGAGCCTGATAGAAAAACCCAAACTGCTGCTGGCAACCATAGTGGTAGCCAATAATTCTATCAATATAGCCATAATAATTACTACCAATCTTTTGGTGTCTGAATTCATGAAACCTGCTGCTAATCCTTTGTTGTCCTTTGTGGTACAAGTGGTGATGGTGACATTTTTATTAGTGCTTTTCGGCGAGGTATTGCCTAAGGTGTATGCTACACAAAACAATATGCGCATGGCGCTATTCAGCGCACCTACTATAATAGTGCTGATGGGCATCTTCAGACCGGTGAGCAAGGTGTTGGTATCATCAACCAACCTGATAGAATCAAAACTTGGCAAAAAGACAAACAACAATATAAGCAGCGAAGATTTTGAACATGCTATAGAGCTGACCGTGGGGCATAGCGCAAGCAAGGAGGAGGTGAACATTTTTAAGGGGATATTAAAATTCGGAAATATTACAGCAAGGCAGATAATGCATACCAGGCTTGACGTGAGCTGCATTGAGTATGATATGAGTTTTGCAGAAGTGCAACAGTATTGCATAGAAGTAGGCTACTCCAGGTTGCCGGTATATAAAGACACTTTGGATAAGATAGCGGGCATGATACATACTAAAGATTTTTTACCAAATACAGATAACCCGGATTTTAACTGGCATTCGCTGATACGCCCCGCTTATTTTGTACATGAAAGCAAATTGATCGATGACCTGCTTAAAGAATTTCAGCAAAAAAGAATACATCTTGCCGTAGTGGTTGATGAGTTTGGCGGAACATCGGGCATTGTAACACTTGAGGATATTATGGAGGAGATAATAGGGGATATAAAAGATGAGTTTGATGATGATGATGCCAGTTTTAAAAAAATAGACGACAGGACTTTCATTTTTGAAGGCAAAACACCCATCAATGATGTATGCCGCGCCATAGGATTACAGCCCGATACTTTTGACAATATACGGGGCGAAAGTGACTCACTTGCCGGGCTTATTTTAGAGATATCAGGCAAGTTCCCGATACTGAATGAAACCATACATTATGAACAGTATGATTTTACTGTTTTAGCACTCGATAAAATGCGCATCCAAAGGGTGAAGCTCGTCATAAACGAAACGGTAAAAAAAGCCGAGGAAGAATAGGGCTCAAATACACTGATTTTACTATTTATAATGGTAAAAAATTATAGTAAATATTTCGTATTTTGCTTGGATAATTGTTAATATTGTAGATATATAATACCAACACTAAATCAGTAACAAAAAAACGTGTTTATGCATTTGAATTGTACCAAGCTCTATACTGTTATTTTATGCTGTATCACTGCCCCCCTGTCAATGTTCGCAAAGGACAATAAGCTAAACAAGGAACAAGTGCAGCAAATGGGCATTAAAAAGCCATTAGTTTTTGTTGAAAACAAGGGGCAAATCACCAACCAATATAACCAACCGCGTAAGGATATACAATATGAATTATATGGTAAGGGAGTGAATATTTTTGTAGGTAAGGGCCAGGTGCATTACCAGTTCAACAAGTTGAATTTTACTGATAACAAAAGTGCAAAGCCATTTGAACAAAAACAAACTATCTCGAGCGTACGTTGTTACCGTATGGATGTGAGCCTTGTTGGTGCTAACAAGAATGCAAAAGTCATAACTGAGGACAAACAGGAATATCATGAAAGCTACCAACTGGAGAAGATCGGACGCAAGAAAGTAACTGCTTATACTTATGGAAAGATCATTTACAAAGACGTGTATCCGAATATAGACTGGGTTTTGTATACAAAAAATAACAAGCTTGAATATGACTTTGTAGTTAGACCGGGAGGAAATGCAAAGAACATAAAACTAAAATATGAAGGAGCTACCAAACTGGCGCTTGAAAACGGAGAGCTGGTAATGGAATCTCCCCTTGCCAAAATAACTGAAGAAAAACCATACACATACGATGCTAAAACAGGCGCGCCTATTGCTTCTAGTTTTATTCTGAAGAATAAAACTTTAAGTTTTAATACCGCCCCACACAGCGGAACCATTATAATAGACCCGTTGATATCATTTCTAACCTATTATGGTGGTAACAGCTCAGACCAGTCTACTAACGCAGTTATGGACGCGTCGGGCAATGTATATAGTGTTGGATGGACGAACAGTGTTTCCAGTATAGCTACAGTAGGTGCGCGAGATACAGTATACAATCATGGTGCGGCTGATTGCTTTATTGCAAAATATAATTCTTCAGGTACCCTTATATGGGGTTCTTACATAGGTGCTTCCGGCGATGACTATGCACAGGATGTAGCTTATGACGGCACCTATTTGTATATAACGGGTTATACATCAAGTGTAACAAGCTCCGGCTTTGCTACTAAAAATGCTTATGATACTACCTATCATGGTGGTAGTACAGGTATGGGCGCAACCGGTGATGCATTTCTTTTGAAATATACTACTTCAGACTCCTTGTTGTGGTGCACATACTACGGTGGTACCGGATCTGATGGTGGTTATGGTGTAGCATGTGATCAATCTGGTAATATATATATGACAGGTATTACCAATTCCAGGGGGCCTATGGCAAGCACTGACGGATATGACACTGCCTATAATGGCGGCGGCGATATATTCCTTGCAAAATTCAACTCTTCAGGTTCCAGAGTATGGGGTACGTATTTTGGCGGTTCAGGTGCCGATGCAGCATATGGCGTTGCTGTTGATAAAGCAGGTAATCCATATCTCGCCGGCAACACTACGAGTACGGGTATAGCCACATCGGGAGCCTTCCAAACATCATTTACAACCAGTTTTGGTCAAGCAGTAGGCGTAATTGTAAAATTCAAAGGAAGCAATGGCCAGCTTATATGGTCAACTTATTATGGTAACGGTGGCACACAGGCCTATACCGTAGCTTTCGATACAGCAAATAAATTATACGTGGCAGGATATACCAACTCCTCATCGGGTATTGCATCTGCAAATGCATGGCAAGGCTCATTTGGTGGCGGTTTTGGTTTTGTTTATGATATATTCCTTGCAAAATTTGATACTTCTGGTGCAAACAGACTGTGGGGTACTTACTATGGTGGTACCGGAAGTGACATCAATGTTAGCGGTATGGCTTTTGATGCATGGAATAATGTAATATTCACAGGACACAGTTCAAGCACTAATTCAATAGCTATAGTAGGCATAGACAGTTTTGATGTTCCACAAAGGAATTTATCAGCCGGAAGAGATATTACAATTACCAAGTTCACGCCACTGGGGCAATTACTATGGGGTACCTTTTATGGCGGCCAACGTGATGACGAAGGCAGAGGCCTGGTGTATAATGCCAGCAACGATGGAATATATGTATCAGGCTATACCAACAGTGCTGACAGTTTCATAAATGGCAACACCGGGTACGACACTGTTTTTGGTACCTTTGGTGCAACCCCAGCAACTTATGACGCGTTCTTAATGAAATTGAACCCTGATACATTTGTCGTCATTAACCAACCTTATATTGACACCTTGTTATGCGCAGGCAGCACATTTACATTAAATTATACAGCCAGTCACGCTTTCAATTCAGGCAATACATTTACTGCACAACTCTCCAGTGCGACAGGCAGCTTTGCTGCTCCTACAACAATTGGAACGGCAACAGCAAGCACAAGCGGTGGAATATCCTGCACGATACCGGGGGCTACGCCAAACGGCAACGGTTATAAAATAAGAATATTGGCAAGTAATCCGATCTTTTATTCGCCAACTGATTTCTATAATATTCATATTGTAGCATCGGTAGCTATGAATCCAAGTATAACAAGCAATAGTCCAACTTGTGTTGGTGACAGCATAAAACTAACGGCCAATACCACTGCTCCACCTAATAATACATTTACATGGGCAGGACCAGTCGGATTTACTGCAACAACACAAAGCCTGATTAGAACACCGGTTACCGCAACCATGGCCGGCACTTACAAAGTATATATTTCTCACAGCGGCTGTCCTCAGGATAGTGCCAGCACTACTGTTGTCGTAAATAACACTTTTGCTAATGCCCCCGTTGACAGCACTAATGCTCCTGTTTGTTCAGGTACAGATCTTAAATTATATTCAAGAACTACAACAGCAGGCGTTACCTATAGCTGGACCGGACCTAGCGGATTTAGCTCAGGGATACAAAATCCTGTAATTCCAGCCGCACCTTCTACAGCTACCGGTGTGTATTATACTATTATCAACCTTAACGGCTGTAAATCTAAAGACAGTATTTATGCAGAAGTTGATGTACCGTCAACTCCTAATATCAGCGTCTCAGTGCTATCAGATACCATATGTGCGGGAGATGATGCATCCTTTTCTTCATCTATACTATTTGGCGGAAGCACACCCGGTTATCAATGGGTAGTAAATAGCGAACTTGAAATAGGTGCTATCAGCAGTGTTTGGGGCTCACCGTACCTGAACACAGGAGACACTATATATTGCATCCTTACCAGCAGCGCATTTTGTGTAAGCCCCGTTGTTGACACCAGCAATAAAATAGTTATTCATATTGACCCTATTGTACCTCCAACGGTAGTTGTAACTGCCAGCCCCGGCAATATATTTACCCCGGGATTAAGCATAACATTCACTGCCAATGTAATAAACGGCGGTACATCGCCCACTTACCAGTGGCGTGTGAATGGTGTAAATGTAACAGGTGCTACCAACAATACTTATACAACTAATACGCTCAACTTTAATGATAAGATCACTGTGTTGGTACATAGCAATGCAATGTGCACATCTCCAGACTCAGCCTTAGGGAATATTATTTCCGTTAGTGCAGGCTCTATCAGTAGCACAAACAATATAGGTATATACCCAAACCCAAATACAGGGAATTTCATTATTTCAGGCACATTCAACAATACAACAGATAACGAGGCTACTATAGAAATTTTAAATGTAACGGGACAAGTTGTATATACCGACAAGGCCAGTGTACATAATGGCATGATACAAAAACGCATAGACCTTGGGACAAATGTACCAGGCGGAATGTATATGCTACGTTTAAGAACTGAAAACGATCATCAAACACAACAATTCATTATCCGCAGATAATTATTAAAAATGTTTAAAGCCCCAACAATTGTTGGGGCTTTTTATTTTATACCTGTTTTCAAAATAAGCAATATCAAAATCATACGCACTTCCCTATCGACAACAGCACAGTTTTTTTATCAATCTTTTTCTTCCTTAATAAAATTACCCCTGTCATCAAATATTATGTCCTTACCCTTTACTTCTGCCTCATATTGCATTGCTCCATTAGCTTTTTTTATTTGTGCAGTTTCTTTAATTTTTGCTCCTTTATAATTTGCAGAAATATAGCTCAGAACATTGGCAGGTAGGTCGTTAATTTTAATGCCGGTTTCTGTTTCTAACCACTCTCCTTTTTCATTAAACAAAGCTGACATAGTTTTATTGGCTTGTTTAAAATTAGCTTCGTAATTACCTTTTTCTTTTTCCCACTTCACGTCGTTTACACCCGAGAAGTTTTTACTAAACGCAGATCTGACAGCTGCAGGGACACTGGATGAATTTATTTTCCCGGCAAATGATGTTATGGTTAATGTCACTGATACGAATACAAAGAATAACCTTTTCATATAGCAAATATTAAAGATGAATAATACACAAAATTAAAGAAAGCAAAACAAAAGAATGGAAAGGGTATAACTTGCACTGCTACAAAAGAAAAGCCTTAGTCTTTCGACTAAGGCTTCAACTTTATTTGTCGGGGAGACATCCCGCCGATGGCGGGAGAACCTGCGACCCCTGGTCCCAAACCAGGTGCCCAGCCGAACTGGCGGGGCTACTCCCCATTTATAAGTCTTTTAAATGCTACGCCTCCTTTATAACTTTTTATCTGTTTTTCTCTTGCTAATGCAGTTGATTTTGATGCACATCCTTCCTGGTATATCAGCTCAAAAGGAGTCCTGTTTCTTGTAGAACGTTGCAACCCTGCATTATGAAATCTAATTCTTGCAATTACATCAGCAGTGCTGCCGATATAATACTTACCATCTTTAATACTGCGAAGAATATAAACATAATAAGACATAAAAGAAGCTATTCATAAATATATGAATAGCTTCTTAAAAAAGTCGGGGAGACAGGATTCGAACCTGCGACCCCCTGGTCCCAAACCAGGTGCGCTACCGGCCTGCGCTACTCCCCGAATAACAAAACAAAATTGCCGATTTACTTCCCAACCAGGTGCCCCGCCGAACTGGCGGGACTACTCCCTGAATGACAAAACAATTGCCGATCTTATAGCGGTGAGGGCGGGATTCGAACCCGCGGTACGGTTTAACCCGTACGACAGTTTAGCAAACTGTTGGTTTCGGCCAGCTCACCCACCTCACCGTTTGTCTTTTGCAAGACTAAATTTCATTTAAAGAACTTTCTGCTTAAAATATTTTCCCCTTGCTTATATGTTATTAATTAAACATATTCACGTAAAAAGGGAACGCAAAGATAAGTGTATTGAGGATAAAACAAAAGATTTTTTGCAGGCCTAAATACTTGCTAATTGTACTTTTTGCTGAATCTCCAACAAATGCTCTTTATACTCGGCATCTGTATCCATTAAATTCTCCACTGTTTGGCAAGAGTGAATAACAGTAGTATGATCGAAGCCACCAAAATGCTCTCCAATATGTTTGAGGGAATTCTTGGTAAACTTCTTAGCAAAATACATAGTTATCTGGCGGGCCTGCACCACTTCACGTTTACGGGTTTTTGCTAATAAACGATCATATTGTATATGGAAATATTCGCAAACCATCTTTTGGATATTCTCGATCGTTAATTCACGGGCAGATGTTTTTACAAAATTCTTCATAACCCGCTTAGCCAGATCTATATCAATCTCTTTCTTGTTCAATGTGGCTTGTGCAAACAATGCGATCAATGCACCTTCGAGTTCACGAACATTGCTTTGTACATTATATGCTACATACTTTATAACTTCTTCAGGCAGTTCCAAGCCTTCCTGCCTCATTTTTATCTGCAATATTGCCTGGCGTGTTTCAAAATCAGGCGGCTGAATATCCGCGTTCAGACCCCAGCGGAAACGACTCAGCAAACGCTCCTGCATTCCTTCCAGATCTTTTGGCGGAGTATCACTGGTAAGGATAATTTGTTTACCACTTTGATGTAAATGATTAAATATGGCAAAAAATACATCTTGTGTTTTAGGTGCAGATACAAAAAGATGAATATCATCCAGTATCAATACATCAATCAACTGGTAAAAATGTATAAAATCATTTACCTCGTTATTCTTCGAGTGATCAATAAACTGGTTGATGAATTTTTCTGCGCTTACATATAAAACTGCTTTATTAGGATGCAGCCTGCGCACTTCATTACCAATTGCCTGAACTAGATGTGTTTTACCCCAGCCAACCCCACCAAATATCACCAATGGATTAAAAGAGGTAGCACCCGGTTTTTGAGCCACATGTAAGCCTGCTGAACGGCCAACCCTATTACAATCTCCTTCTACATAATTTTCAAAAACATAATTAGCATTCAGCTGCGGGTCTATTTGCATACGCTTAAGGCCCGGTATTGCATAAGGGGTTTTTATATTATGTGGGTCGTCCCATTTAAGGGGCATATCCACATAGTTATTTTCTTTAGAAGGTTTGGTATAAGTGCTGCCCGGCATATTTACAGAGGCAGGATTACGTTGCGAACCATTGCCTTCCATTAGTATACGGTATTCTAATCTACCCTCCTTTCCTAAAACACGTTTAATTGTCTTGCCAAGCAATTCTACAAAATGCTCTTCCAGCCACTCGTAAAAAAATTGGCTGGGTACCTGTAACGTAAGTACATTACCCTCCAGGGCTACAGCCTTGATAGGTTCAAACCATGTTTGATAAGTACGCCAGTTTACATTATCCTTTATTATGCCCAGACATTTTTCCCAGGCTACTTCGGCTTCCTTTGGTATGTTTGATGTTGTATTATAAAGGTTATTACCCATGTTTTTCACTTCCTCAAATTAATACCAATTTTTTAAAATCGGCAACGTATAGGGACGAAATTTCTAAATAAATTTTTCATAAAAAATTTACTCTGTCCGTCTAACTACACTCTTCTTAAAAATTATTTTTGTGCGATTGTTGATAGGGAATTTTCGGTATGTTTTTTTCACTTCCATTTTCGCTCTGACAACAAAACGAAATTGCTAACAAAATGTTGAAAAAAAAAATTTTAATGCCCTTGTTTGTTTAATAAAACTTACAGTATTGCAATTTAAAAGTTTGGACCCTTTTTTGCAGGATAGCCAACCAAAAAATAATCTTTTATTTTTCAATCATTTTTGATTTATATTTTGAATTTCTGAAATAAACCTATAACTTAATCGGTTTTGCCGAAACCTAATTTAGAGACATCGTACTAAAAAAACGCCTGCAAAAAATCTGCAGGCATTTTGTGAAAATTATTTCGAGAAATTATACTTCTCTGTTCAAATCGAAAGATTCTAATTCATTAGCAACTGCTGTGAGAAAACTTGCCCCCAATGAACCATCAACAATGCGATGATCATAGCTCATTGATAAGTACATCATGTAGCGAATGGCAATAACATCTCCTTCTTTAGTTTCTATTACTACAGGACGTTTCTTTATGCTGCCAACCGCCAGGATAGCTACCTGTGGCTGATTTATGATAGGTGTTCCCATCAAGCTTCCAAATGTACCTACATTTGTGAATGTAAAAGTTCCGCCTTGTGTATCATCAGCTTTCAACTTATTATTCCTTGCATTTTTTGCCAATAAATTTACATCCTTCGATAACCCAAGCAGATTTTTTGTATCTGCATTTTTTATAACAGGCACTATAAGATTACCACTTGGAAGTGCTGTGGCCATTCCGATATTAATATCTTTTTTCACGATAATTCTATCTCCATCTACACTGCTGTTAATCATCGGATGATTCCTGATACAATTAACTACCGCTTCAATAAATATAGGTGTGTAAGTTATTTTTTCTCCATACTTTTTTTCAAAATCAAACTTCACCCTATCTCTCCAGCGAACGATATTGGTGACATCTGCTTCTGTGAAACTTGTAACGTGAGGAGAAGTAGCTTTACTGCGTACCATATGATCAGCAATCAACTTGCGCATACGGTCCATTTCTATGATCTCAACATTACCTGAAACAGACGCAGAAGACGTTGCAGTTTGTTGAACAACAGGTTGTGACGATTGTTGCATAACAGGCTGTGCTGACACTGCACCATTACCACGGTTTGCTACATAATCCAGAATATCTTTTTTGGTTACCCTGCCTTCGCTACCTGTGCCGGCAATTTTTTCGAGCTCTGCCATGCCAATACCCTCTTTTCCTGCAATGTTCAATACAAGGGGAGAATAAAAGCGCCCGGTAGTAGCATTAGAAGTTGTTGTTATCCTCTCAACAGGTTGTAATATAGCCGGTTGGGGTTTAGGTGCTGCCTGTATAGGTGCGGGAGCCGGCTGAGGTGGCTGGGAAGCTGCACCTATTGTATCGATCCTGGCTATAATAGTGCCCACCGGTACTACATCATTTTCCTTAAATAGTATTTCAGTAATAGTACCTGCGGCTGTAGATGGCACTTCACTGTCTACCTTATCGGTAGCTATTTCTAAAACAGTTTCGTCCATTTTAACTTTGTCACCCGGCTTTTTGTGCCATTTCAGCACGGTTGCCTCCATAATACTTTCGCCCATTTTAGGCATTACTAAGTCTACTGTAGCCATACAATTTTTTTATATAATATTCTTAAGCAGAAGCGGTACAAAAATAATCAAATGGGAGTCAAAACCGTTATCAAATATTTCAACGCTATCACCCATATATTCAAAATAACATATGACTATAAGGCATCACGAAAATCTTTTCTCTTTAACAATTTCAGATCTTGTAAAACACTTGCTTTTGCATTTAGTGTAAAAGAGTAATACCTGTTTGGCCCAAACGGAATAGTTTGAATACTCATTTGCCAGCAATGCAGATCTCTGAAAATACCTAACTGTGTTAATGTGAGCTGATGATGTACCAAATCATAACCTGAACTATATGTCACCTTCCATCTTTCTGTGAGGTTAAAGTCACCGCTAACACTCAGAAAATGATTGGATGTTATAAGTGTATCTTTTTTAGAGTAAGGTGCGTAATTATTGGTAATGCTCAGGCTATAATTCACGTTTACGCTCCATGGTATATTAAAATCAAGGTAATCTTTATATGCAGCATTGCGCATGAGGCGGGTATATTCCTCACTATTGGTTCTGTCAGTACCGGGAGTACGTGGAGATGAATGAAAATTAGAGCCAAGTGTTATAGAAGCACTTGTAAAATGAGCTATACCCTCCCCTTTATCGAAAAGTGTTTGAGGTAATCTACGTCCGGTATTATAATCCAATGCATAAGGATCAAAAACAGCTGAGGCAGTAAAATTTAATTTATCGAGCAAATTAGTATGAAACTGCATATTAATATTACTCCAGTTGAAAGAATCCGCTGCAAGATTATAAGAAGTAGTAATACTAAACCCATCGATCAATGTTACATTTTTATAGCCTGTTATTGTATCCTTGCCCGAACGCACTTTCATTTGCAGGTTGTTATTAATACCAAAATTGATATTTCCTTGTTTGCCTAAAGGCGGTTGGCTTACAACAGATGTTGCATATGGTGACAAATAGCTCAGGGTACTTGTTGTATCAAGATGTGAATAATAACCGTAATTAAATGGCGACGAACCGAAATCGGGACGATAGGTAAAGCCTACATTGGGAGTAAGTACATGTCTTATGCCTTTTATCTTACCTGATTTAAACATTTTGGTACCATAAATACGGGTACTTAATTGTACACCTGTATTAAAATCCCTTGCTGTATAAAAGCCGTTGGTTTCAACACTATCAATCTTGCTATCTGCAGTGCTATATTGCCTGTACAACCTGTCTGTAAGCCAATATTCATTGTAATTAAAGCTAAAAGACATGTGTACAAATCTAAGTACAGTATAAGATGCACTAATAGGTATATAATGGCTGGCCCCGTTTTGCATTTTGTTGAATTGTGTCAGGGAATTGAGGCCAAAAGCAGTATCTATGAAAGTAGCTGTATTTAATGTATGAAATGTGTACTGTGCAGTTATCTTATCATACCAATGTGAACGAACACTTGTTTTACTTTGAAAAGGATTGATCTGCGCTACAAAGAAATTCATCTCCGGAAGGGTAAGCTGTATTGTCCTATTTGCTGTATTTTGATTATGTCTTGCACTTAATGTAAGGCTGAATGGAGTACCCTGCCAGCTTTTGGAATAACTTATGTTTGAAGAATATTGATTTTGCAATATTTTATTGGGATCATAGCTATTATTGGAATAATACGAATTAGTACCGGCATCAACTGATGCATTAAAGGTTTCTCCCGGTTTGGCTTTTGGATCACTTTGATGACGCCATACCAACCTGAAATCTTTAGTTATTGATGACCCCTGCTCAAAATCTTCTCCTGTCTTATTATAAGCATATGAGAATAAGAAACTACCCCTGTAATGGTATATATCAGAGTAGGTAGATAGTGCGCTTACAGCCCAGCTACCCTTTGAAAAGAAATTAGTTTGAGTTAATAAGTCCGCATGGTCATTCAAATAGAAATAATATCCCCCGTTTATCAAGCCTAACCCCCGTCTCTGTTCAATTGTATAAGTAGGTAATAAGAACCCGGAACGCTGCTTATCTGATATTGGAAATATTCCAAAAGGCAGGAATAATGGTGTAGGCACTCCTTCCACAGTAATATTGGCAGCACCACTTGCTATAACCCTGCCCGGAATGACTTTTATTCTTCTTGCTACAATTCCAAAATGCGGGGTATCAAGTGAACAGGTGGTATATACACTATATTTTGCGTATACCGATTTGTCAGGATTTCTTTTTACCTGCTCACTAAACATATAGCCCTCACCATATTGACTGCGCACATTGCGACCAATGAGCCGCACACTTTTAAAATTATACTGAACAGTATCATAAGTAAATTTATCAGCGCCCTGAGTAAAAGATGGTTTTATAATAGCGGCAGTCATCGTATCTATAATAGGCTCTGCAGTAACAACACCTGTTGCCTGGTTATATATTATACGCCCGGCATCCAATTGTTTATCCTCATATTTCACTTTTGCACTATTATATAAATAGAACCGGTTACTCTTCATATCTAATACAGCAGAATCTGCTGCATCTGCCTTAACTACAGATGGAAGCGCATCTTTAGAAATACGTATGCCCAGATCCTGTTCCAATTTAGAACGGCTTACAGTATCTTGTTTTGAGCTGTCTGCATTGCGGATCTTGATTGCAACAGTATCAACTTTATTTGAATCTAAACTATGATGTATGGTATCTGGCGGAGTAATGATGGATTGAGCGTGCGCGTCTGTTAAGGTGAATATAAAAATAGCTGCCATTATTATGGCAGGTGTATGTAACCATACAAATTTTGAGATAATTTTACCGCACGAGTACATGAACGGGGCAAAAATAGTTATTTGCGCTCTACGATTATTAGTTTGTATATTTATCTTGATACCTAAATCTGATTATGCGAATATTTTTGCTGCTTATTGCATTTTCTTTAACAATTTCCGCGCCCTTTACAGCAATAGCTAACGGCAAAAAAGTAATAAAAATTGTGTTGGATGCAGGCCATGGCGGTACTGACATTGGTGCCAGGGGCAAATATTCCCAGGAAAAAAACATCGCCCTGGCCGTAGTATTGCGCCTGGGGAAGATATTATCAGACAGCATGAAAGACGTGCAGGTAATATATACCCGTACTACAGATGAATATCCCTCTCTTAAAGACAGGCACGAAATAGCCAACAGAGCCAATGCAGACCTTTTTATAGCCGTGCATGTTAATTCAACAGCAGATAAAATAACAAAGGTTTTTGAAGGGTACAGAACCGTTAAGAAGGGGAAAAAAAGGGTAAAGCAGCGTGTATATAAGATCATCAGGCACCACGAAACTGCTGCCCATGGCACAGAAACATATGTACTTGGCCTAAAACGCAATTCTCAAAAAGAGGATGCCATTGGTGAGTATAGTGAAAACGTTACTGACGAGCCGGGATTAATGAAAGAAGACGACCCGCAAACTGCCATTATCATTGCCCAATATTCGCAGGCTTTTTTTAAACGGAGTGTTTCACTCGGAAGCGATATACAAAGACAATTTGCACTGCAGGGCAGACCGGATTTTGGAGTAAAACAAAAAAGCCTTGAAGTATTGGCCGGCAGTGCCATGCCGGGTGTACTGGTAGAGATTGGTTTTATTAATAACCCCCAGGAAGAGGATTATCTCAATTCTGAACAGGGGCTCAATGAGGTAACAAGGGCTATATACAAGGGTATAAAGGCTTATAAAACTGACGTGGAGAAATAGCGCAACCCGCTCTCAAATACATTATTTTCAGTATTTTTCGACAAATAGTCGATTTTTTTAAGTATATTGGATTTTAAAATTGTTTCTTTTATCTTTAAGCCTGTAAAACAATTTGTGCTAATGAACGCTCGTTTTAAAACAATTATTCTCTCTACCCTTGGTGCCGTAGCCTGTTTTTATGCAGTTACACAAAGTTCTTGTCAGGCCGACAAGTGCAAAGCAATTGCATGTGCTTATGGCGGTGTATGTAAGGATGGCATATGTATCTGCCCCTCTGGATATGAAGGCATCCAGTGCGAAAGTGTAACAAGGGACAAGTTTACAGGTACCTGGACGGTATATGAAACAGGTACACTTTCCGGCACCAATGTTTATACTGTATCAATAGAACCCAGCTATGATTCATCTATTACAACCGTTGCCATTAAGAATTTTCATAATAGAGCACATGATAATGTGGGTAATGGTAATGTATACGCTTATGTAAACGCTGATACCATCTATATTAATCAACAAATAGTTGACGGAGATACCATAATTGGCAATGGATTTTTAGAGCCTGATGCGCATTATGCCGAACATGGTAAACTAACAATGTTCTATGTTGTAAAACATGGCAAACCTGATTCTTTCGGTTTTGATAGCGTAGGTGTTCCATCTGTTTGGCAGAAATAATTCAATATATTTCTTCGTAAAAAGACCTTTAGTAATAACTAAAGGTCTTTTTATTTATAATACGCTAGCCATATTTTATACAACACCTGGGAAATCATCTGTTGGTTTTCTTTCCTTCTTGGTTATTTGCCTTATCATACTCAGCAAGAAACCAAGCACCATTATTATTACACCCAGCCACAGTACATTGATGAAAGGAAACACAATGGCTTTCAAAACAACCCAGTCAGTATTAGGGTCAGCCTGCCTTATCATTATTTCAGCAGCACCTTTTTCAGGAATTATCCTCGAGAACCTCGTGTATAAATACTTTGACGTTAATGTATCATCTATGCGGCTTTCATAGCGGTCGCGTATATAATATAGAGGCTGCATTGTTTTTACAAAGCCTTTAATGTCATATAAAGTTAATTGTGCACTCACAGCTATATCCCCTGCCTTCGCAGTATAACGAGGATCATTTACTTGTGTATTAAATCCATTAAAAACCAGGTAGCTATTGTTCAGGAACACAGTATCACCTTTGTGCATAATATGACTCTGGAATTTGCTGGTGTCCGTTCTTTTACCCGGATCAATAACAGAGCTTACATAAGTAAAAATATCCCTGTTCCAGTAATGTTTGGTAGAAGGGTTAGAAATAAGGCCCATATTACCCTTAGGATTCACAAAAGCATCGGGGTATAGCGTAAAAGATTCTTCTACTTTATTTGTTATTGAATCTATACGCACATAATCTACTTTATAAAAAGTACGCGGATCGGATGTAGATGTTGAATCTCCCATATAGGTAGCAAAATATTCACCCATTGCCACCGGTATGTTTCTATATAGAATTACATTTTCAAAATTTTCCTTTGCATTTTCTTCTGCCGTTGGCTTATTGAACATCAGGTTTATCCCCAGGGTATTATAGGAGATAACATGTTTATTAAAAGAAGATAATAATATACCCATCAGTACTATTGCAAAACCGAGGTGTGCTATAGCAGGGCCTAATTTTTTTAATTGCAGCTTTTGTACAAAACAGGCATAATAAATATTAGCCACTATGCCAAAGCATGCAGCATATAGCATCAGGTCGTATTGCCATGCATTTATTTTTTGTCCAAAACCAATGAGTAAAGCAAGCACTAATGCTATTGAACCGGTGATCCCCAGCCTTTTGGCAACAAGCTTTCCATCGCTTTTCTTAAACCGCATATATAATACCGATGCTGAAAGCAAACCAATTATAATTGCCACCCAAACCTGTATACTGTCATAATGTTGAAGCGGATTAACCGGCGGTGCTACCTCTTTTCCTGTTATCAGCTTAGCCAAAGGCGACCATACTGGAATAGAAGTGGTTATAGTGATTTGTATGGCAGAGAGTAGTAAGATAAATGAGCCAATAAACATCCAGAACTCACGGCTTATAGTTGCCTCTTCAGTTTTAATACGCGGTATCTCTTTCCATCTTTTTATTAAGAGCCCTATACATAGTATAAGTAATAAGCCTATTACCGCTACTAAATGATAGGTAAGTGATTTGCCATCACCGGTAAATGCATGCACAGATGTTTTGCCTAAGATACCTGTACGTGTAAGGAAGGTAGAATACCAAACCAGGCAATAGGTTATCATTAGTAAAATAAATGTAACGAGTAACGAGCGCTTGGTTGCTTTATAAACGACCAGGGTATGCAAAGCAGCTACCAATGTAAGCCATGGAACCAGTGATGCATTTTCAACCGGATCCCATGCCCAATAACCACCAAAATTCAGCGACTCATAAGCCCATGCACCACCCATCATAATACCTGTGCCCAATACTGCTCCTGCAAACAGAGACGAGATAACTGCAGGCTTTACCCATGTAGTATAATCATTCTTCCACAATGCACTGATAGCAAAAGAAAAGGGGATCAGTGTAGATGAAAAACCAAGAAATAAAATAGGCGGGTGTATCACCATCCAATAATTCTGCAACAGCGGGTTGAGGCCATTACCATCATGAATAAATGACATGTAATTAGGTGTGGCAAATATGGGTGCACCTTGCATTGCATTGCGCAAAAGCATAAATGGTGTGGTACCTATTTGCAGATCCGGCCCGAAATAAAGACCCAGCAGCATACTTGCTATACAAGCCTGCACCATAGCTATTATTGCCATTACGCGTGTTTCAAGTACACCAGCTGTGCGCATTACAATGATCCCGAGCACACAATGCCAAAAAGCCCATAACATAAAACTACCCTGCTGCCCTTCCCAGAAACATGACAACAAATATTTTGTAGGCAATGTCAATGATGAGTGCTCCCATGCATAATGATACTCGAACAGGTGCCCGGCAATGATATAATAGAGAAAATAAAAAATCCCGAATATGGAAATTGCATGAAGGATAAAACCACTACGCCCTAGTGTTACCCATGATGCACTTTCTCCTATTGCCCTGTTTTCTGTTCTTACTGCTTTGTAATAACTATATGCACTGAACAATGCACAAATAAATGCTGTAATAACACAAAATTGGCCTAGTTGCCCCGGCAATAAGTGTTCGCCTATAAACTGTGTTGTATTCAAGATATCAGGTATGGTTTTTATCAACTGTTGTCTCCAACAGCCATGTCCTTTTTGTACTTAGAAGGGCATTTCATTTGTATGCCTGAACAGTGAAACACCCCATTCGCATCATTATAACCCTTCATCACAATCTGTTCAGATTTTTCTATATCAGTTGGCTTTGAGCCGTTAAATATCACCTTATTCACAGTACCTGCTTTGTCTTTTGCATAAAAAGTAAAATGATTGGGATCTGTTTGGGGATCGTATATCATTCCTTTATCCTTTTGTAAATACCCAATTACATGAAAGGATTTACCCGGCTGTTTTGAAATAGAAGCAAATGTTTCGTAAGTGCTGAAATCGCCAAACATACTTACTATAACGCCTACCGCAGCCGCTACCAGTACAAGGAGAACAATATGCGATTTTTTCATATACCCGTTGCTCTTTTAATAGCTGCAAAAATACGATGAAACGAGCATTTTAAGTTTTAATTTCGCACCAAGAATAGAAAATTATGCCTGACATTTCTCAGTTCGATCCTAACACTGTCGGATTAAAAACAAACAACATATTTGGTTTACCTTTTAAGCAGGACGATGCTTCACTGGTGTTATTACCTGTGCCATGGGA
>Ga0207135_1024_pt1 | contig 20889 bp, 18 predicted proteins | sample Alteio_BWMinHeat_10_FD_153530 | JGI IMG/M metagenome (GOLD analysis project Ga0207135, IMG submission 153530) | Enriched cells from forest soil in Barre Woods Harvard Forest LTER site, Petersham, Massachusetts, United States -... | ecosystem: Environmental > Terrestrial > Soil > Temperate forest >...
CTGGTCTGGGACCCTGCCGATCACCCTGCTCACGCTCTTCCCACTTCCGGCTGGAACGAAGGCGATGTCGGAACCGCCTTCAGAATCGAAACGAAAATGAATGCCGAGAATCGCGTTCTGGTCCTGGAACTCCCGCACCCGCCCGACATCGGAGCGTTGCCGGTACGATCGCAGTCCCCAACACAACGGCGCGGTCGTCGATAAGACACACATCCGCGATTACTCGTTCGCTGATATGGAGCAAGCTAACGAGTGTTCAGATTTGAGCAGTATTGTCCACCCTGTCCGCGCTACAAGAGGACCGTTCCTGGGACTGAGGTCGATTCTCGGATCTGGCCCAAGGGACGATTGGGTGACCAACATGTTCAGCGAAAGAGTTAAGGAATTGTCGTCGGTCTATTCCTCCTGGTGCGGTACATCAGTAGTTTTGCTCCTTGCAATCCGTCAATTCCATGTCCCCGTGCCCTGCAGCATCATCCGTGAATCGATCGCCGACGTGCGCGTGCGCCTCAATCCTGGATGTGAGATGGATGTCCGAAAAGAATTGATTCTAGCTGTCGAAGAAGTGGCCGTCGCCTTGGAATGGATAAATTAGCGCGGCCGCCCGAGGCGCACCCCCAGTTCGGCCGGCTCACGTGCTGCCGAGACCGCTTCTGGCGGTACAAAAATGGAGAAAACAAATGAAGAGTCAAAATAGCGATTCGCAAGTGCACAGCAATTGTCGTTGGTCGATGTTGGGGTTCCTGGTTGCCGGAGTGGGGATCGGTGCTATCGCCGGAGTATTTTTGGCTCCGCAGTCTGGAGAAGACACGCGCGATTGGATTTCCAGTAAATGTAAGGACGGCATGGACACAGTCAAGGGAGCGGTTGAACAGACGGGCCAACGCCTCGGCGACACGTTTGGCCGTGGCCAGCAACAGGTGAGCGAAGCCGTTGATGCAGGGCGAGAGGCATTTCGCAAGGCGAAGGCCGGCGCAGGACTCTGACACGACGAGTAGAACACCCGCGCGGTCTACTTCTACTTCACAGCACTTTAAGGGTGTACACAATTGAGCAGATACCAGCCCTAGTTGTGTCTAGGATGGCCTTCGGAGGACTAAATGAAAACATCTTTGATTTTGAGTGCAGTTGTGTTTTCGCTGTTCGTTGGGGGTTGCAATATAACGCCGGCCCAGCCAGGGCCAGCCGGACCGCAAGGTCAGTCCGGACAGACCGGACAGACTGGCGCCCAAGGACAAGCCGGGCAGCAGGGTGATCAGGGACAGACTGGAGTAACCGGCGATCAGGGACGGACTGGGGTAACCGGCGATCAAGGGCAGACCGGGCAAACCGGCGACACGGGCCGGACAGGACGGACGGGACCGGAAGGCCAACCGAGGCGCTAGCGTGAGCTGCCTCGAACTGAAGGAACACAATTCAAAAGGAGAATCGAAATGTCAGGAAAAAATACAGCGGTTTTCGGCATTTACCCCAGTCAAGTTAGCGTCGAAAGCGGTGTGGAAGCTCTGAAGGCGGCCGGTTTTCGTAGCACGGATATTTCTGTACTTTTCTCGGAGAACCAAGGTTCGAAGGACTTCGCTCATGAGAAGGGCACCAAGGCTCCGGAAGGTGCAACCGCAGGCGCAGGAACTGGCGCGGTCGCGGGCGGTGTGTTGGGATGGCTCGTCGGCATCGGCGCTCTGACAATTCCAGGTATCGGGCCTTTTATAGCTGCCGGTCCCCTCATGGCCGCACTGGCGGGCGTTGGCGTGGGCGGCACCATCGGCGGGATAACTGGCGCGCTGGTCGGCATGGAAATCCCCGAATACGAGGCCAAGCGTTACGAAGGACGCGTGAAAGATGGCGGAATTCTGCTCTCTGTGCACTCCGACGATTCCTCCTGGACGAAACGCGCGAAGGCTGTCTTGGAGCGTACGGGAGCACAGGACATTGCGTCCACCGGAGAAGCCAAAGCGGACTACGCCGCAACCGACAAGCCCCTCTCTCGGGCTTCAACTGGCGGCGCCGGAAACAGCTAGTCGCGAGAGGGGCAAGCGATCTTGTCTTGCCCCTCGCCACAATCTCAGCGGTCTGCATTGCGCTGACGATCCAAATTAGAAAGGAGCACAGCAGTGGGAGACGACAAGATTAGAAAGTGCACTCATGCAGGATGTGCTTGTCCGGCTGATCCTGGAAGCGATTACTGCAGTCCTCAATGCCAAGCGTCAAATGGAACGCGCAATGCGCAGTGTCCTTGCACCCATGAGGTCTGCCAGCCGGGTCAGCAGACAACTCGAGAGGGTATTCCGGGCGGAAGTTACGATCCCGCTACGCGCCAGCGTGATAAAGAAAAGCCGTTAGTGGACGACTGGGGCAAGAGCGATAAACACTAAGCGCTAGGCACGGCAGGCAGCCCCCGAATTGCGCGTGGCGCGGTTAACGGGGACGGGTCATCAATACTGCACCGTTGCCCACTCACCAAACAGCCGGTTAGCTTCGTCTGTAGTCGTCGTTGGCCGCCGCCTTTGGTTCGGCTGTGACGGTGACCTCGACGTGAGCACCCTTTTTGAGCTTCACATCCTGACCATGTTCGTCAGTTAGCGTATTTTCAATGCGGAGATCTCGATGCCGGCGGCTGGTGCCATCAAGAGCAATCTGTGCTTCCTCCGAGTTGCTGGGATGTCTAGGCGGGATGATCTTGTCGACGATTCCGGGTATGGTGGTACTTGGCGGTTCTGGAATTCGCGCAGTATCTAGATTCAGCTCAGCTATTCTTGCTGACTGGGCCATGCGCGGCTTCATCATTTCTTCCCTGACATCGGCAGGTGCCACGTACATTTGCCTTTTATTGTGTTTCTTATGCAGCATGTACTGATGATTACACCGAGAAGGAAGCCCCGCATTTCGCACACTTACGAGGCAACTTGTCGCCGCGCCTAGCTTAATCCAGCCTTTAGGTTCACTCGAATCTTTCCGCGAGCGTTCTGTCTGGTAGAGCGCTGTACGCCAACATCTCCCGGGGCTCGAAAAGCTCTGTGCTTCCCATGCCCTATCCGATATGTGTGTGCAGTATGGGACAGGAATCAGCCGGCTCTGGATGCATAGTCGTGGCTGCCGCAGTTCCGAAAGCGGAAGTTTTCGAGTTGTCAGCAAGAGGGAGATGACCCACGCATGTCCGCGCAAGACCACGATTCTGCCATTCTCGATGGCCCCTCTGGCAAGCTGGAGGTTGTCATCGAGGTCCGGCGCAAAGCGGCTCTGCTAAAAGCAGGGGCTTTGCAGGACGCGATTTTCAACAGTGCCAATTTTTCGAGTATTGCCACTGACGAGCGAGGCGTCATCCAGATCTTCAACGTCGGCGCCGAGCGTATGCTGGGCTACGCGGCCGCCGAAGTAGTGGACAAGATCACGCCAGCCGACATTTCCGATCCGCAAGAAGTAGTCGTGCGCGCCGAGGCGTTGAGCCTGGAGCTGGCCACCACGATTCGGCCGGGCTTTGACGCATTGGTCTTCAAGGCCTCACGCGGGATCGAGGACATCTACGAACTGACCTACATCCGCAAGGATGGCAGCCGCTTTCCGGCCGTCGTGTCCGTCACGGCGCTGCGCGACGATCAAGACGCCATCATCGGCTATCTGTTGATCGGTACCGACAACAGCGCCCGCAAACGGGCGGAAGAGGCTCTGTCAAAAGCGGGGGCCCTGCAGAGCGCGATTTTCAACAGCGCCAACTTCTCGTGTATCGCCACCGACGCGAAGGGTGTCATCCAGATCTTCAACGTCGGCGCGGAACGCATGCTGGGTTACGCAGCCGCCGACGTGATGAACAAGATCACGCCAGCCGACATTTCCGATTCACAGGAAGTGATCGCACGTGCCAAGGCGTTGAGCGCAGAGCTCTCCACTCCGATTACGCCGGGTTTTGAGGCGTTGGTCTTCAAGGCCTCACGCGGGATCGAGGACATCTACGAACTGACCTACATTCGCAAGGATGGCAGCCGCTTTCCGGCGGTCGTCTCGGTCACGGCGCTGCGCGACGATCGAGACGCCATCATTGGCTATCTCTTGATCGGCACCGATAACACCGCGCGCAAGCAGGTGGAAGCGGAGCAGAAGAAGCTCGATCAACGCCTGCGCGACCAACAGTTCTACACGCGGTCTCTCATCGAATCCAACATCGATGCGCTAATGACTACCGATCCGGCCGGCATCATCACCGACGTCAACAAGCAGATGGAGGCGCTCACGGGTTGTACGCGCGATGAGCTGATCGGCGCGCCGTTCAAGAACTACTTCACCGATCCGGAGCGGGCCGAGGCGGCTATCAACCTGGTGCTGCGCGATAAGAACGTCACCAACTACGAGCTCACCGCACAGGCCCGCGACGGCAAGAAAACAGTGGTGTCCTATAACGCGACCACCTTTTACGACCGAGATAGGACGCTGCAGGGTGTCTTCGCCGCGGCCCGCGACGTCACGGAGCGCAAACGTCTCGACCAGGCGCTGCAGGACAAAAACGTCGAGCTGGAGAAAGCCAAGATCGTGGCGGAAGAAGCTAACCTGACGAAATCGGACTTCCTTTCCAGCATGAGCCATGAGCTGCGCACTCCGCTTAATGCGATCCTCGGCTTCGCCCAGTTGATGGACTCCGCCTCCCCGCCGGCAACGCCCTCCCAGAAGGCGAGCATCGAGCAGATTCTCCAAGCGGGATGGTATCTGCTGAAGCTGATCAACGAAATCCTCGATCTTGCCCAGATCGAATCGGGAAAGTTGTCCCTGTCGCAGGAACCGGTCTCGCTGGCCGAAGTCATGTCCGAATGCCGGACCATGATCGAACCGCAGGGCCAAAAGCGTGACATCAAAATGACCTTTCCCCAGTTCGACATCCCTTGCTTTGTCGGTGCCGATCGGACCCGGTTGAAGCAGGTTCTCATCAACCTTCTTTCCAACGCGATTAAATACAACCAGCCGGGGGGAACCGTCGTCGTGGAATGCACCATGAGCACTCCGGAACGCACTCGAATCAGCGTCAGGGACACCGGAGCGGGTTTGTCTGCGGAAAAGCTGACGCAGCTCTTTCAGCCATTCAACCGGCTGGGACAAGAGACCAGCGCCGAGGAAGGCACAGGCATCGGCCTGGTGATGAGCAAGCGGGTGGTCGAACTGATGGGAGGTCTGATCGGCGTGGAAAGTACTGTCGGAGTGGGAAGCGAGTTCTGGTTCGAGCTGAGTTCGGCTGTTGCACCACAACTTGAAGTTGGCGGAGCCGAACTCACGGCAATGGCCCCAGCACAGGTTCAGCGGGGCGCAGCGCTGCGCACCCTGCTCTATGTAGAGGACAACCCCGCTAACCTGAAGGTGGTCGAACAACTCATCGAGCGCCGTCCCGATATTCGCCTGCTGACCGCGGTGAACGGGAATCTGGGCATCGAGCTTGCGCGCGACAACCAGCCCGAAGTGATCCTGATGGACATCAATCTGCCCGGCATCAGCGGTTTGGAAGCCCTGAAGATCCTGCACGAAGATCCGACAACCGCGCACATCCCCATCGTGGCACTCAGTGCAAATGCCATGCAACGCGACATCGATAAGGGCCTGCAGGCAGGATTCTTCTGGTATCTCACCAAACCCATCAAGGTCAAGGAGTTCATGGACGTGCTGGACGCAGCACTGGAATTCGCGGAAAAAACGATCCGACCGGGCAAATGAATCAGGGCGAATGTCATGATCAGCACAGCCGATATTCTGAACGCCAGAATCCTGATCGTTGACGATAAGCCAGCCAATGTCTGTCTGATCGACGGGATGCTACGCGCCGCCGGCTATGCTTCCATCGAATCCACGACGAATCCGAACGAGGTCTGCGAACTTCACCGCAAGAATCGTTACGATTTGATCCTGCTCGATCTCCAAATGCCCGGCATGGACGGATTTCAGGTCATGGAAGGCCTGAAGGAAATCGAAGAAGACGGCTATCTTCCGGTCCTGGTGATCACCGCGCAGCCGGGTCATAAGCTGCGCGCGCTGCAAGCCGGCGCTAAGGATTTCGTCAGCAAACCGTTTGATCTGGCCGAGCTGCAGGCGCGCGTCCACAACATTCTGGAAGTACGCCTGTTGCACCTGGAAACGAAACATTACAACCGAATGCTGGAGGTGACGATACGGGAACTGGAGGCCAGCCGCGAGGTGATTCGTCTTAAAAGCGTGGAGGAGCGAAAGAAGAGCGAGCGGGAATTAGCCTTAGCGCAGGAAACTCAGGAAAGCCTGCTCCCCCATGTTTTGCCCCAGTTTGAGAATTTTCACATCCACGCTTTCAACAATCCCACGCGCTATGTGGGAGGGGATTTCTACGATTTCCTGCAACTGAGTTCAGGAGAGTGGGTGGGCGTTCTGGCGGATGTCTCCGGCAAGGGGATGCCTGCAGCCCTGTTAAGTTCGATGGTGCTGGGCGCGCTCAGCATGGAATTTCGCTCCAAGACTCAACCGCAGGAGGTCTTGAACCGAGTGAACCAGCTCCTTTGCGAAAAATCTCTTCCCTTCCAGTTCGTTACGCTCTTTCTCTTCCTCCTGAACCCGCAGGGTGTGGGGCAATTCATCAACGCGGGGCATAATCCAGCCTATCTGTTCCGTTCCGCCACGGGGACGATCGAACCGCTGGTCTCTGGCGCCGGCGCCTATTTCCTGGGGATGTTCGATTGCGCCGTTTATCAACCTCTCCCGCTCCATCTCTACAAAGGAGACATTCTGGTGGTCTATTCCGACGGTCTGACGGACGCGGAAAACCAGCGGGAAGAAATGTTCGGAGAGAAAAGACTGCTAAAAATCATTCAGCAGGAGGCCCCCTCGGGAAGTCTCGAGCTGAAGCCCAAGCTCTTAAAAGCCATTGAGGAATTCACGCAGGGCATGCCGCAAAATGACGACATCACCTTCGTGATCGTTGAAAAGTGTCAGTGAGAAAGAATTGGCGTCAGGTCGTAATACCAGCGGCTGCGCGAATCAGATCCGCGATCGGCGATGCGCACCGCCGCCCAGCCCGCCCAGATCGATTATCACCGCGATCAGTAGCCACAAAAGATTGATTCCTGCTGTCGGCATGCCGCTGTTGAGTTCCCATGCGTATACGATCGTGGTGAGCGGCAGGAAAATGAAGCCGAGCACTGGCAGCACCAGACCACCGTGGAATGCGCGCTGCAAGTAGGTCGAGAAGATCCACATCAACACCAGGGCGACGCGTGGGAACAGCAGGATGGCGAGCAGGAGGAAGCAAGGCATAGTGAATCTCAAGCCGGGACGCACGAGCCGGCACAGTGGGATGCTACCAGATTCGTGCCATGAGGGCCGCGATTTCCCCTGGCCTCCACATCCGCGTGAAACTGACACGCAATCGGAGTGTGGATAAGAAAAATGTCCGTGATGCCTCTGACACGAGGAGAGTTATAAAGTTTGGAGGCTAGGGGAGCCGAACTCTGCGCCCTCGTTGATCCCGCGTAACTTATTAAATTTCCGACCCGCTCAAAACGCATGATACTGCGAAATGGGCGAGTCTTTGTACGTTTTTTGTACAGAAAATGAAACGTAGCTAGAACACAAGGATTTGAGAATTGGTAAAAATCGACGCATGGGGCGTCCGTTTGACTCGATCTCGTTGCTCGAGTAAAGCTCAATGCTTCCCAGAACGCGCCAGACCCAAAGTATGTATTGACAATAGTCGTTGCAACGACTAATGACTGTGCATGGATCGATCAACCAAAGTCCGGCCGGAAGGGACCGCCGAAGAAGCAACCTACCTGGATTTGCTGCGCACCGCTGACGTGTTGACGCGGGGGGCGATTGGCGTGCTCAAGGCTGAGGATCTCTCCCTAACTCAATACAATATTCTGCGTATCCTGCGAGGGTCGCCTCAAGGGCTCCCGTCCGGGGAGATTGCCAGCCGCATGATCACCCGCGATCCCGATGTTACGCGGCTCCTGGACCGTATGGAAAAACGCGGCCTGATTTCGCGCTTTCGCGAAAGCCGAGACCGGCGATTGGTGCTGGCACGGATCACCGCTAAGGGCCTCAAACTTGTGAATCGTCTGGACGAACCTGTCCAGAAGATCCACCGCAAGCAGTTGGGGCACATGGGAAAAGATCGACTCCAGGCTCTCGCAGAATTGCTGGCCGCCGCCCGCTCGGGGAAGGACTAATATTTTTGAGTTAATATATGTTGCAACGAATATCGTCTTAACGCATCCAACGGGGTAGGACGGCTTGGCAAGAAGATTCAAAAGGAGAATCCAATTATGAGAACCGCTTCCTCGATCGCCCAATACTTGGCGGGCGTGATCTTTCTTATTTTCGGCCTGAACGGCTTCCTGAACTTCATTCCCCTTCCCCCGCCGGGGGGCATTGCGGGACAGTTCATGGGTGCTCTCTATGCCTCGCATTACCTGTGGGTGATCTTCGCGTTTCAGGTTATCGCAGCGGTACTTCTCCTGGTCAACCGTTACGTGCCGTTGGCGGTGGCCGTGCTGGCGCCGGTGATCGTCAACATTCTTTCTTTCCACGCCTTGATGGCCCCGAGCGGGCTTCCGCTGGCGCTCGTCGTGGCTGTACTTTGGGCGGTGATCTTCGTCGATGTGCGACCAGCCTTTGCGGGGTTGTTCCAGTCGCGCGTGGATCGATCGAGTAAAAGTTCGAGGGATTTGACGAAGGTCCCCGTGAGAGCCAACTAACGCTAATGCATGGAAAGGAATACATCATGATGAGCGATCGAACGATTCTCATCACCGGAGTGACAGGCAATCAGGGCGGCGCGGTCGCGCAGGCGCTGCAGGGCACCGGGTTCAATCTGCGCGGCCTTACGCGCATGCCGGATGGCGAGCGGGCGGCGGCGCTGGCGCGCCAAGGCGTCGACGTCGTCAAAGGCGATCTCGACGACGAGGCGACGCTGCGTCGCGCGTTGGCCGGCGCGTGGGGGGTCTTCAGCGTGCAGAACTCGTTGGAGGCGGGTGTCGAGCGGGAAGAAGCCCAGGGCAAGCGTCTAGCGACGCTGGCGCGCGAGGCCGGCGTCGAACACTTCGTGTACACATCCGTGGGATCGGCGCACAAGCGGACGGGCGTCCCGCACTTCGACAACAAGTGGCGCATCGAGGAAACCGTGCGCGGCCTTCGCTTTCCCTCGCATGTGATATTGCGTCCGGTGTTCTTCATGGAGAACCTGCTAGCGCCCTTCAGTCTCCAGGGCTCCACGCTGGCCTGGGCGCTCGGGCCAGGGACGAAACTACAGATGATTGCGGTGGACGACATCGGCTGGTTCGGCGCGCGCGCGTTCACCGACGCCGCCGCCTTGAACCGCCGCGAGATCGATCTCGCCGGTGACGTACGAAGGATGCCGGAGGCGGCGGAGATCCTGACGGTGGCGCTGGGTCGGCCGATTGCATTCGCGCAGACGCCAATCGAACAGGTCCGGCAGTACAGCAAGGAAACGGCGTTGATGCTGGAATGGTTCGAGCGCGTCGGGTACAGCGCCGACATCGCTGGCCTGGAGCGCGAGTTCGGCCGAGCGCTCACGAAGCTCCCCGACTGGGCACGTCGCGCGGCGCCCACTGGCCAGACTCAAGGAGGGCTCGCATGAAAGCGGTCAGATTGTTGGAATACGGTGGGCAGTTGGTGTTCAACGATGTACCGACGGCGACGATCGCACGCGACGAGGTCCTGGTGAAGGTCAAGAGTACCGCCGTCAATCATCTGGATCTTGTTAAGGCCTCCGGAGCGGCAAGACAGATACTCCCGATCGACCTGCCGTGGATACCCGGTCATGAGTTTTCAGGGGTCGTCGAACAGATTGGCGGTGACGTTGCGGCATATGCGCCAGGTGATGCCGTGTTCGGTGCCAACGGAATGGGCGGCGCCTACGCGGAGTATCTGGCTGCCAAGCCGACGGTCATCGCAAGGAAACCATCCAACCTCTCCTTTGAGGAGGCGGCATCAGTGCCGGTGGCCTCCCAAACTGCGTGGCAGGGAATCTTCACCCACGGCCACCTGGAAAAGGGACAAACGATCCTGATCCATGGTGGTGCCGGCGCTGTCGGCGCCTATGCGGTGCAATTGGCATCGCATGCCGGGGCCACCGTCATTGCCACGGCGAGCGGCGACGATGAGGCGTACCTCAACTCCATCGGAGCGAGCCGGGTTATAAATTATCGAGAGGCGCAGTTCGAGAAGGTTCTGAGAGAGAAGGTCGACGTGGTCTTCGACTTGATCGGTGGCGATACACAGAAGCGGTCGTTCCTCGTCTTGAAGGAAGGCGGCCATCTCGTCTCTGCCACCCAGCCCGTATCGCAGGAAGAGGCCGCGACACACCATGTGTCGGGCGCGATGATGCGGCTCGCGCCGTCAGCGGAAGTGCTCGGCAGAATCGCGCGACTGCTGGAAGAAGGGACGATACGACCAGACGTCGCAAGCGTGTACGCGTTCCAGGATGCGGCCCAGGCCTGGAAGGACATCGCCGGGAACCTGCCAGGGGTTCATGGTATGTCGCCCAGTGGGCCGGGAACGGCAAGACGCAGGTCACACGGCAAGATCGTGCTTCGTGTGGCCTAGACATCTCCAACGAGTGACATACCTCTTGGCTTACGGCTGGGCGTATTGCAAACGAGCCGAAGGACCCTCCGTTTTTCAAGCTAGCTCGCACATGATCGGCGGTGACTAGATTCCTGACAAGGATGTGCTGTCTAAAGAATCATCCTCTAGCACGCCGCCCCCGCTTCTTTGTACGCGGCAAAACCGAGGCGGGCAAGTTGCAGAAAACGCAGAAGTTTGCAAGATGGAGGCGGGGGGAGTCGAACCCCCGTCCGAAAAGCGCTACGGCCCGAAGACTACATGCTTATCGCATTCGATTTGTTTCGCCGGCGCCGCTTGGAACGCGCAAGACGCGCCGCCGACTAGTCCGATTGGTTCTCGCCGGTCAACCCCGGACCGAGATCTCCCGGCCAGCCTACTGTGTGACGCCTCTTACCGAGCCCGTAGGCGAAGCTCGGGGAAACGGGCTACGCTAGGTTTGTCTAGGCAGCCAAAGCCAACTCAGTGTTGGCAGTTCTAGTTTTCCACCCGGTTGCGGGAGGGTGGCGCCCGGCATGCCTTCGGGTCGCGACAACTTCCGTCGAAACCGTGTCGCCCCCATTGACTATTAGATGCTAACATCCCGCCCCGCGCCCGTCGAGGAACCTCGCGCTAAATCCGCAACCGATATTGGGGGAAGTACAGGGTGAATAAACCAAAGCTACGGCTCAAAATCTCGATGTCGCTCGACGGCTTCGTTGCCGGTCCGAACCAGAGCCTGGACAATCCGCTCGGCATCGGTGGAATGCGCCTGCACGAGTGGGTGTTTCCGCTTCGCGCCTTTCGGGAGATGCACGGTCTCGAAGGCGGCGAGACCAACGAAAGCAGCGCGATCATCGAGGAGATGTTCGTCAACGTCGGAGCAACGATAATGGGCCGGAACATGTTCGGCGGCCATCCGGGCGACTGGAATCGAACCAAGCCGTGGAACGGCTGGTGGGGAACCAACCCGCCCTTTCACCATCCGGTGTTTGTGGTCACGCGCTACCCACGCCAGTCGCTCAGCCTCGATGGCGGGACGACATTTACTTTCGTCACCAGCGGCATCCAGGCGGCTCTGGACCAGGCACGGCAGGCCGCTGGCGGCAAAGACGTCTCCCTCGGCGGCGGAGCGAATGTGGCCCGGCAATACCTCGTCGCGGGCCTCGTCGATGAGATGAACATCAGCCTGGTGCCGATCCTCCTCGGCAGTGGCGAGCGCCTCTTCCAGGACACCGGCGATAATCTGCACGGCCTCGAGCTTGTGCGCACCATCGCCGCACCCAAGGTCACCCATCTCAGGTTTACCCGGCCCTAGCCGAGGCCACCCCTAGAGCCTACATCGCTACGCCCCGCCGCCATCGTTATGGACTGATGTCCTGCCCTGCTTTCCTGTGCGGTATACTCTGCGCACTCCCGTTGACCGGGAGATCTCCATGGCCATCCCCAGTGGCACACGCCTAGGGCCCTATGAAATCATCGCCGCCATTGGCGCGGGCGGCATGGGTGAAGTTTATCGCGGCAGAGACACACGTCTCGACAGGGTTGTAGCCATCAAGGTCCTTCCGGCACACGTTGCAGATGACGCGCAACTGCGCGAACGCTTCGAACGTGAGGCACGGACAATCGCCACCCTGAACCATCCTCACATCTGCGTCCTCTACGACGTCGGCCGGCAGGATGGCATCGATTTCCTGGTCATGGAGTATCTCGAAGGCGAGACGCTGGCGGCGCGACTAATGAAGGGCCCGCTGCCGGTCGAACAGGTATTGCAGTACGGTTCGCAGATCGCAGACGCTCTGGCGGCAGCACACGCTCGGGAAATCACGCACCGCGACCTGAAGCCAGGCAACGTCATCGTCGGCAAGACAGGCGTCAAGGTGTTGGATTTCGGATTGGCAAAATTCCATCCGAACCCGGACGAGACGTTAACAGCCGGCAACCAGATGATGGGTACCCCTGCCTACATGGCTCCGGAGCAATTCGAGGGACGAGAGTGCGATTCGCGAACCGACATCTATGCGCTAGGTCTCGTTCTCTACGAGATGACGGCGGGGAAGCGGGCGCCCCGGGCTCCACTTCCGCCGTTGGTCCACTTGCCCGAAAGATTGGCGCATGTGATTGAGCGTTGTCTGGCACACGATCCCGACGGCCGCTGGCAAACAGCGAAGGACGTCAAATCGGAATTGGGATGGGCGGTGAAGGGCACTACCGTTCCACCCGTATCTGTGCCTCTGCCCAAAGCTCGGCCGCGTTGGATTTGGGGAGCAGCCGCAGTTGTCGGTGCGGGCCTCATTGCAGCCGGTATCGCCTTCTTTCGCCCTATTGGAAACCCCACCGAGCGCCCCAGTCAATTCACGGTGTCGTTCGAAGAGCAGATGGCCGGGGCTCCACCAAACGCGTTTACATCGCCCAGGCCTTCACCGGACGGACGTTTTCTTGTTTTTGTCGGCGGCTTGGAGCAGGAGAGAGCCTCCCTGTGGATCAGGCCTCTGAATTCGGCGCAAGTCCAGCGGCTAACGGGTACCGAAGGAACAGAGATGGCCTTTTGGTCTCCGGATAGTCGCTGGATCGGTTTTTATGCGGATGGAAAGCTTAAGAAAATAGGCCCCGAGGGTGGCCCAGTGCAAACGATAGCGGAGCTCCCCGAATTTCAGGAGGCCGCATGGGGCTCAGGCGGCGACATCATCTATCGGCCCTCGAATCGAATGCCTCTTTTCCGCATCCGGGAAACAGGGGGGCCGCCTGCGCCGCTGACCCACCTCGACAGCTCACGGACGGAAAACTCGCACCGTTTCTTCTCGTTCTTGCCGGATGGACGAAGATTCCTATTCACTGCCCGGTGCGCTGAACGCGACAATAACGCGCTCTACCTCGGATCGCTCGATTCCCCCAAACTCAAGCGTCTAATGTCAGTGCAATCCGGCGCCTGGTATGTTCCCTCACGCAACGGCGGTTCGGATGCCCTGCTCTATTACAGCGACGGAGGCATCGTCGCGCGCCAGTTTGATCTCAGCACCGAGGAGGTTTCTGGCGTGCCTGTGCCGGTTGTTGATGACGTTGCGTACAGTGCGGCAAGCATACTTGCTTCCTTCGCGATCTCGTCGGATGGACGTGTCGCTGTAGTCCGGCCTTCGAGCAGTGCCGGTAACCAGCTCAGATGGTTCGATCGAAACGGAAACGACACGGGGACGCTCGGACCATCCGGTGCGAGTCAGCAACCTCGAATCTCTCCCGACGGCGCGCGCGTTGCCTTCACGGCCCCTGACCCGAAGACAGGGAATCGTGATGTTTTCTCCATCGAGATTGCCCGGGGCATCATCTCCCGCTTGACGCTTGACGTTGCGAATGATTGGTATCCGGTCTGGTCGCCGGATGGAAAGCAACTGCTGTTCGGCTCCGATCGCGCAGGTGGCACTGCGACACTGCCCTACATAAAGAGCTCCATGGATCCCGGCAGCAATGAATTGCCGGTGCGGAGTGCGATAGGCGACCCATACGATTGGTCTCCGGATGGAAGTTGGATTTCATCGGGACTTTTCGCCATATGGATGGTTTCCGCATCGGGGAACGATAAACCGTTCGCATTTCTTAAGACACAGTTTCAAGAGGGGGCAGCGCGGTTTTCCCCCGATGGAAAATGGTTGGCTTATACCTCCAATGAGTCGGGACGCTTCGAGGTCTACGTCCGGCCCTTTCACGGGGAACCGGCCTCAGCGGAAGGCAAGATACAGATCTCACAAAACGGTGGTGACTTCCCAGTTTGGCGGCCCGGAGGTGGTGAACTGTATTACATGTCTGACGACCGCATCATTCATGCGGTTAACACCAAGGATCTCGGTCGTACAAGTGTGGCGCCGTTGCCAGCCCGGTTGTTCCCTGCCTGTCCCGGCAGAGGTTTGGTCAGTTCTCCTGGAACCGGGGTGTCATACGACTATGCCTTTGACACCCACGATGGGCAGCGATTCTTGCTCAATTGCACTGTGGAGCCGCCCGGAAGGTTCCTCGTATTGATGAATTGGCCGCTCGAATATAAGAGATGAGCCACTCATGCTGGCTCCAACTGTCGCATTACCCCCTAGAGCCTACATGGTTACGCACCAGCGCTAACATTATTGACAATAGCGCGCCCGCCCCGATAATCGAATGTGGGGACCTTCTCTGAGCCGGGGTTAGCACGAATGAACCGAAACGCCACCGAAATGGAACGCGCGGTCGCGCGCACTTTGCGCGACAGCCTGGAAAAGCTGCAGCGCACCACCGACGAAGTGAACCAAGCGATCGGCGACCTGGTGTCGGCTTGCTCCAGCGCTCGGCCAAGCAATTCGCTGTCGCACATCCTGCGCGCGCAGACATCGGCGGCCTCACTGGCCTCTTCGCTCGAGGTGCTTTCGCGATTCATTACCTCCGCGTCGCAACCCGACTGGCGCGCGTCATTCGCGCAGCCTGAGTCCGAAACGTCGCTCGAGCCTTTGCCGGAGCCCGAGCAGAGCACTCCCGTCCAAATCGAAGCTGCAGAACCGCCGCCGGCCGCCGCCGCGCGTGCAGTTGAGCAACCCAAGCCACACGAAATACCTGTAGATTACGACGTGCCTGAAGTCCCCGAGCCGGCACTGGCCGCCGTCGAGGAAACTCTCCGCACGGTCGCTTCGGAAACGGAAGCTTTCGAGCAGGTGGCCCTCCCCGAGCAGGTTCCTGCTGCTGAGTTGGCTTCATCTATAGAGCCGGAGCCGCCCGCGGATCATTCAAACTTTGACGTCGCGGCACTCCCCACCTCCGAACAGGAGTTGCATCGCCGGGCCAACCGCGTGGCCAAAGTGTCCATGCAGGATATCAAGATGCTCCGCCCTGGCGAGGTGCAGCTGGGCAAAGAGAGCAATGACATATGCGTGCGTTTGAGGGATGATATTGAGAGGGCTCATAGGGAGTACGAGCGGCGCTTTCATGCCATCCATGATCACCCGGTGGACTACTTTTATGCCTGGATGGTGGAGATTCTGGGCGAGGGCGATCCTCGCGCGCTCGGCGAATATCCCTACCCGTCTCCCGTTGCGCGCCGGTAGATTGGCTTCCAGCGACCGATTCCGCATCTGCCGATTGGCGGCTTTGGCCGCCCTGACGCTGACTGTAATCTGTTATCCGTCGCCCGCTCAGACCAAGTCCGCGCGCAAGAGTCACACGCAGTCCGCGGCCAAATCCAAGGCAAGCAAGCCATCAAAGCGGCAGGCGAAGCCGGCTGATGCCGCCGCTCCCGCGGTGACCTCGCCCGCCGCGCAGCAGCTCTCGACGCTCGCTCGCGAACTCGGTCAGAAGCAGCCGCCGGCCGGCGCCTATTGGCAGCTTGTCCAATTCGCCGACGCGCAAGCGAAGTCGCCCCTCGGAGCGCGCGCTGCACTGGCCCTTGGATACTACCAGTTCAAGCAGAAAGAATTCACCGACGCTCGCAAGTGGTTTGAAAAAGCCGCCGCCGATCCCGTTCTCAGCGATTACGCCCTTTACTGGACTGGCATGACGGACCGCGCTACCGGCGACAACGCCGCGGCGCTTCAGGAACTTCAGCAATATCGCCAGCGCTATCCCAGCGGTGTGATGACCGATTCCGCGGTCGAGGAATTGGCGCGCGCGGCGCTGGCCGTGGGCCAACCGCAAGACGCAGTCGCCGCACTCGACGGTTACGAGAAAACGGCGAATAAGGGCCAGCTTGTTTTACTGCGCGCCGACGGACGAGAGCAGGTAGCCGACGCCAAGAACGAGCCGCCTCTGGCCGCCGCGACCGATTATCTCGACGTCTACTACCGCTTCCCGTTGAGTGACGAAGCCAGGAAAGCAGGCGCGAAGATTCCCGCTTTGCAGTCTGGCCTCGGCGAGCAATTTCCCGGCACGCCTCTCGCCACGCAAATCGCCCGCGCTGAAGCTTTCAACGAAGCCGGCCGCTGGTCCGACCTGCGCAATGCTTACCGCGAGCTGCTTCCGAAGATTTCCGGTGCTGCTCGCGAGCGCGCTCAATTGCGCGTTGCTCGCGCTGACGTCGCTCTGGGAGCCGACATCACCGAACTTGCTTCTCTCGAACTCACCGATCCCGATCTGGACGCCGAGCGCTTGTACCTGCTGTCGCAGGAATATCGCACCAGGAACCTTGAGAGCACGATGCTTGAAACCATCGACCAGGCTTTCCAGAAGTATCCTCAAAGCCCGGCAACTGCGGACGCTCTCTTTGCGGCAGGCAATTATTTCTGGATGAAACTCGATCGCCAGAATGCCTCCGAGTATTACGGCAAAATGCTCAGCGCCGCTCCGGCAAGTCCCAATGCTGCCGCCGCCCAGTGGCGCGTGGTCTGGACAGGATATCTCGCTCGCACGGATGTGCGCGATCAGATCGAACAGTATCTGCGCCAGTACCCCAACTCGGCGTACGTTGTGGACGCGCTTTATTTTCTGGGACGCGCTCAGGAACGCGCAAATAATCTTCCTCACGCGCGCAGCTTCTATCTGGCTGCAGCGCAGCGCTTCCCGCAAACGTATTTCGGCTCGGCTGCCGCCGCGCGCTTGAGCGAAATCGGTTCCGAGCCCGTCGACCCGGCTGAATTTCTTTCGCTCTTCCCGCTGGTCGCGCCCTTGCCGCCTTTCAGCAGCGCAGTCCCCGTGGCGGCAAACGAGCGCTGGGCCCGCGCGCAGGCGCTGCACATTATCGCCTTCGATTCCTCCGCCGAGCTGGAATTGCGCGCCGCCTACGAACAGACCCCGGCGCCCGGTTTGCTCTTGGCGATTTCCCAGGCTGCAGCGGACGCCGGGCACTACCCGGCGGGAATTATCACTGCGCGGCAGCTCGTGCCCCGCCTCGATGCGCGGCAGTTCGACGATGTGCCCATGGAGATCTGGCGCGCCGTCTATCCCTTGCCGTACCGCAGCCAAATTGAACGCGAAGCCTCGCGCAATAAGTTGGACCCGTCCTTGGTGGCCGGCCTGATTCGCCAGGAATCCGCGTTTGCCTCCGATGCCGTTTCGGTTAGCGACGCTGTGGGCCTGACGCAGGTGTGGCCTCCCACCGGCGTCACTCTCGCCCGGAAGCTCAAGGTCAGTTATTCCCGCGCGCGGCTGCTCGATCCGGACTATAATTTGCGACTTGGCAGCTACTACCTTTCGAGCCTGCTGGACATGTTCGGCAAGCCGGAATATGCGGTGGCGGCGTACAACGCCGGAGAGAATCGCGTCACGGACTGGACCACAGGACAGAATTATGAAGAGCTCCCTGAGTTTGTTGAGTCAATTCCCATCACGCAAACCAGGGACTACGTCCAAATTGTCCTGCGCAACGCCGCACTCTACCGCCGGATCTATCGCCCCCCCGGCGCCGTCTCCGCATCGACGGAATCGCCGCAGCCCTCGCAACAGCAGTAATTTTACCGGCCAATTGACCGAAATCTCACCTGAAATGAGCGAAACGAAATAGCGAACGAAGATGAGCGTACAAAAAAGATGAGTGCCCCCAAGATCAGGCCGATGTTCAATTCGCCGGATGTGTCCTCCGCTGCTGACGCCGTCGTGCAAGGCGCGCGGCGCATGGTCTCGACCAAGGTGGAACATTTCACCGAGTCCGTCATCCGCGAAATGACCCGTCTGGCGATGAAGCATAATGCGCTCAACCTGGCGCAGGGTTTCCCCGATTTTCCCGCCGACCCGGCCATCAAAGAAGCCGCGCGCGCGGCCATCGCAGCAGATGACAATCAGTACGCCATTACCTGGGGCCAGAAACCCCTGCGCGATGCGCTGGTCGAAAAGTTTGCGCGCACTCAGGGAGTGACCGTCGATCCCGAACGCGAAATCACAGTCACCTGTGGCTCGACCGAAGCGATGATGGCGGTCATGCTGGCGCTCATCAACCCGGGCGACGAAGCGGTCATCTTCGAGCCTTTCTACGAAAATTACGGACCCGACGTGATTCTTTCCGGCGCGCAGCCGCGCTTCGTTTCGCTGCGCCCGCCGGACTGGAGCTTTGACCGCGACGAGCTCGCCGCGGCATTTGGCCCGCGCACCAAGGCCATCATCGTCAATACGCCGAATAATCCCACCGGCAAAGTTTTTACGCGCGAGGAACTCGAATTCATCCGCGACCTCTGCGTGCGCTGGAACGCCTACGCCATCACCGACGAAATCTACGAGCACATTTTGTACGACGGCGCGAAGCATATTTCCATGGCTTCGCTCGACGGCATGCGCGACCGCGCCATCACCATCAACGGCATGTCCAAGACTTATACCGTTACCGGCTGGCGTGTCGGCTGGGCCATCGCCCCGCCGGTTCCTACCGAGGCCATTCGGAAAGTGCACGATTTTCTCACCGTCGGCGCCGCCGCTCCGCTGCAAGCCGCGGGAGCCGTGGCCTTGCGATTGCCGGACAGCTACTACCAGCAGCTCGCGGAAAAATATCGGGCCAAGCGCGATCTGATGCTCGGCATTCTCACGAGCGCCGGATTCACTTGCTTCAAACCTTCCGGCGCCTACTACATCATGACGGATATTTCGGGCTTCGGCGCCAAAGACGACATCACTTTCGCGCGCGACTTGATCGAAAATATCGGCGTCGCGGTGGTGCCGGGATCGAGTTTTTACAACGATCCCAGCGGTGGCGGCTCACAGCAGGTCCGCTTCGCGTTTTGCAAGGTCGATGAGACTTTGCGCGCGGCCGGCGAACGGTTGTCCCGTTTGCGTTCGCGGTAACGGTTGCGGGCTGTGCTAGAATGCCCGCCGGAGAATTTAGAGAGAGGTCCGATGTCCCTGGAATTTGATTTGCTCGCGCCCGATACCTTGCTCGAAGCCAACGGAAACGGTGAGCCGGCGAACGTCGCCAATAGCGCCACGCACACTTTTCTTTGCACGATGTTCATCAGCGATCAGATCGAACAGGAATCTCTCGACCTATCTATCTGGGGTTCGGCCGATGGCGAGGCCTGGGGCACGCATCCGATTCTCAAGCTGCCGCAGCGTTTCTATCGCGGTGAGACGCGCGCCGTGCTCGAACTGACGCTGCGTCCCGAAGTGAAGTTCATCCGCGCCAAGTGGGATCTCAATCGCTGGGGACGCGTCGCTCCGACGCCCATGTTTCGCGCCGGTCTGCATCTGACGGAAATTCCGGCGATGCCGCTGCCGGCCACATTGCAGTCCGCTTCTTCCGCGCGGTAAATCAGCAAATCGACAAGGGAAGGGAACCGCTCGCTCGGCGCTGGCGCGCGGCCTACTGGGTCGCGCGCGGCTGGATATTGGCGATGCGACTGAACACCTGCTCGCGCATCTGCCGTGCTTGGTCCGCCTGAGGGCCGTTCGGGGCCAACTCCAGATATTTGTCCAGATCGTTGATTAGCTCCGGATAGTTGCGCAATTTCAGATGAATATTCGCCAGCAGTAAGAGAGCGGACGGGTTCTCGGGCTGGATGCGCAGCGCTTCGACTGCGCTGGCTTCGGCCTCTTCGGTCTGGTCAATTCCATACAGGGAACGCGCCAATTCAAGATTGGCTTCCCAGGAACCGGCATTCACTTTCACCGCTTCGCGCGCGAGAGGTTCGGCCTCGGTGAAGCGTTTTTGGCTCGAGTACACTGCCGCCAGCGTGAAAAGCGCGTCGGCGTAATGGTGCTGGCTCAGGTCAATGGAAGTGCGCAGGGATTGTTCGGACTTGGCCAGATCGCCCAGCTTCGTGTAGGCGACGCCCATCTGCATGTAAGCTTCGTAGTACTGCGGATATTCTTTTACCGCGCGCTGGAATTCGGAAATGCTGGCGCGATAGTCGGATTTCTGATGCACAAGATTCATGCCGCGGTCCATGGCTTCCCGCGCCCGGCGAGGAATAGAAAACTCACGCGCCGAAACCGTGGGACCGTTGCCCACCTTTTCCGGCTGGAACGGATTGGCCGCTCGCCTGAGCCCGATCTGAATGCCCAAGGGATTGGAGAAATTCACTTCTTCCCGCACTTTCTCGTAGCCGTCCTCCTCGATTACCAGGTAATAGGAGCCGGCAGGAACGTCGCTAAATGCGAAGCCGCCGTTCGAGTTTGTGTACGTGGAAGCCGCCACGCCGGCGCTGAGAGACGACAGTCGCACTTCGACGGATTCGAGCGGGCGCTCTCCTTCGTCATGTACCGAACCGGTAACGGTGTAGCGGCCTCGCCGCGAAATGGCCGATCCGCCCAAGTCGCTTGTTCCGATTTGCGCTGCGGCGGGGAGGGAAATCGCGCCGGCGATGATTACTGCGAATACGGCACGGCGGAAAAAGCTCGTCATAGTGCCCAACCGGCTCCTGACGGGGCGTCTAAATTGGAGTGTACCACCGCGCGGGG
>Ga0207135_1025_pt1 | contig 20769 bp, 19 predicted proteins | sample Alteio_BWMinHeat_10_FD_153530 | JGI IMG/M metagenome (GOLD analysis project Ga0207135, IMG submission 153530) | Enriched cells from forest soil in Barre Woods Harvard Forest LTER site, Petersham, Massachusetts, United States -... | ecosystem: Environmental > Terrestrial > Soil > Temperate forest >...
CGGTTTAGAGCTGTTGTAGATGATGCGGCGTGTAGGCACATCTGAAATTACCCTGAACTCTGTACGACGGTTCAACTGGCGTCCTTCAGGATTATCTTTTTTGCCAATTGCATTAGGAGCTACAGGGTCTTTTTTACCAAAGCCTTTAGCTACCATACGGCCCCTGTCTATACTACCTGTTTTTTCAAGGTAGTTGAGGACAGCTTCTGCACGGCGGCGAGAAAGATCATCGTTATATTTATCCTTGCCCTTAGCATCTGTGAATGAATAGATCTCAACACTGAGTGATGGATTATCTTTCATAAAGTTCACTAAAGAGTCGAGAGAAGCAATAGATTCAGGACGAAGTGTTGCTTTGTCATAATCGTAGAACACATTGCTTACACGGAAAGGATGAATAATGCTATCCATATAGATATCCGCATAAGTAGTATCATCCGGAGCAGAGCGCTTAATATCCATAGTGCTTACAGAAGCACGTGTAGATGAGAAGCCATTCTTATCACCTGTGATAACATATGAATGCGTACGCGACATATTAAAGAGGAAGTTACCGTCTGATGAACTGAATGTTTTCATATCACCTGACTGGTCAGTCATCTTTACAACTACATCGGTAATTTGCTGTTGTGATTTCCTGTTGATAACACGACCCATAACTGTAAGTTTTGGTTCGTATTGTACACGCCAGATATCGTCGCAGCAAGTAGGATTTTTTAATGCAATTGCACCTATACGGTTAGATACTAAATAACCATCGGGTTTACCTACCGGGTCGCGGATATAATATAAATCATCAGCCGGAGAATTAATAGGATAACCGAGGTTGTGCACATTATGATAACGTGAAGGACCTCCATCAGCAGCAAAAATGTCGAAACCACCCATTGTTACCCAACCATCGGAAGAGAAATATAATGTACCGGTACGGCTATCATAATAAGGAGTTACTTCATTATGTTCTGTATTTACCTGCTTACCTGCGTTTTGAGGACGACGGTAGCTACCATTGCGGGGATCGATAATGGAATACCATATATCATATCCGCCACGGCTTTGTAAACTGCGATCTGATGAGAAGAAGAGTACTTCTTTTTTGCCCACTTTAGCAACACAAGGCTGTGTATTAGAACCTTCGTCGTTGATACCACCGGATAGCAATTCAGGTTCTCCCCATTTTTCTACATCGAATTCAGAAACATAAATAGCACAAGAAACTTTTAATGAATCTTCTTCAGAACAACGTGTAAAATAGAAGCGTTCGCCACCCGGGCTATAACAACCATTACCTACGTGTACATTAGATTTATTGAACTTGCCGTCCATAAAATGTATCGGCCACTGGAAAGAGTCAACCTGGTCAACATGTTCCTGTTTGCGGGATACCATGAAACGTGACATGTATTCATCACGTTTTCTTTTATCTACTGTTACCAGGTTATTCTGACGCATAGTTGCAAAAAGCAAAGCTGTATCGCCGAGCGGATAAGGTGAAAACTCAGTATAAGCACTGTTTACATTAGGTCCGCAGTTGATAACATTTACAGGCTGAGGGTCAGTCATTGATTTTTCCCCCATGTGGCAACCTTCGATCTGAGTCTTAGCGAATTTCTTAGCTTTTTTGAAAGTCTTGGGGTTGTCTGTCATGAATTTATTAAACTCCCTGATAGCAGCCTCATATTGACCTTGCATTTTAAGCATCATGGCTTCTTTGAATATAGCCTCAGGATACAATTTAGGAGCAATAGAATAAGCCTCTAAATAGTAATGCGCTGCAGGCACATAGTCTCTTGAATACCAATAACATTCGGCCAACTGGTAAGTAAGGTAAGGATTGCGCTCCTGCTCTTGTTTTAACTGTTGGTAATAATCGATCGCATTAAAGTAACTACCTGCTCTAAACAGGTTATCAGCCCATCTTAATTTCTTGTAGTAAGGCAGATTTTTTACCGGATCATTTGCTTTGTTTCTGTACTTCTCCTTTTGCGCCTGCGCTTGTGCATTTGCATCAAATTGCATACTTACGAAAACCGTTGCAAGAACTAGGAACAGCCAATTTTTTCTCATGTGCGTGAGCGTTGTTAATGGATATAAAAGTATAAATTGGTTTTAAAAAAAGAAAGGGAGCCTTATATTTTTTTTAACTCCCTTTCAAATATGGTTAAAAGCGTGAGCAAGGATACACTAATTTATGCGCAAAATCCAGTGGATTTGGTGCTATATAACGCAATGAGATCTCAAATCCTCCATTGCCGTTGGATGCCTTGTTCAAGCCTGATATATTGTAATCATAACTAATACCTAAACGGAAGCTTTTGTATTCGCCTCCAATAACTATCATAGCGGCGTCGCCGGAGCGATACCAGGCACCAAGGAATACAGCGGTTGCGAATGAACGAACCTCAGGGTTGCTTACTATATAGTGAAACTCATTACCTGCGATGATCTCAGTTGCAGTAGCCTGACTTTGGAATAAAAAGCCCGGGCGCAAGCTGAATTTTTCGCTGGTATATAGGATAAATCCTGCCTGGCCATTGTAGCGCATACCCAAACCATTATTTTGCTGGTTAGGTGTTTTTTCAAAACCATTCATAGGCTGGTTCAGGTTGTTAGCACCGAGGCCTAATTGGTAACCGAAAGTGCTGCTTGTCATTTGAGCCCAACTGATACCGGCATTAACAACAAAATAATGTACCCTGTTATTAAGGCCTTGAGTTTCTAAACTTTGGCCGGGGTTGAAAGAACCATTGTAATAATCGCTACCGAAATATAATTTAGAAAGGTCAATGCTTTGTTCTGAGTATCCGCCCTGAAAACCTACTGACAGTGCTTTTACACCGTTTTCCTGGATACCAAAAAATTTGTGGTAGGCAACAGAAGCCAATACAGAAAAGTTGGTGAGGTTACCGTCTCCGGCTTTATCGTTGGTAAGTTGTATACCACCGGCCAGGTAATCATCGATGCTGAGATCATAAACGATAGGGGCATCGAAAGAGGCTCCGTAAGTTACATAGGGAACAGACACGCTGGCCCATTGGTTACGGTAGATAGCTGCACCACGCCATTGGCCGTCAAAATCGCCGGTGAATGCAGGATTTAACACAAGTGGCGCAGCATTGAACTGTGTAAAGTGAATGTCTTGCGCTTGCAGGGTTTTTGCTGATAGTGCAATTGCTACTATCAGACTTACGCGGGTAATGAAGGTTTTCCTTATCATGATATTCTTGCCTTAAGGTGTTTCTATAATAATATTTTTAGCTCCCGTTTTTTGCGGGCTATAGTATCACTTATAAAGATACAAAATCTCAACGGTTGAAAATACGGAAATATTTTAAAGTTGCAATGTTTATGTCAATAAATTTTTAAACTATGCGCCCTCCCGTATTCGAACCGTACCGAACGCAATAATACTCAAAAACAACTGCTTTGCAATACTCATGGCTGCTTATAAACCACAATATGCGGTTTTCATAAACAGATATTTTTATTTAATAAGACAAAATAGTGTATGAGATAGCTGTATCAAATTGTACATTTGTTTGTTGCCCCAGCATATATGGCCGATACCAAAAACAAAACAAAAAAACAGCCCGTTTCGAAAGATAATAATAAGCAACCATTAGCCCCGATGGACCGCAAACACCAGCTAAGACTGGGCTTTGGCGTGTTCTTTTTATTGCTGGGCATATTTACGTGTTTTGCTATTACCAGTTATTTTTTTACATGGAAAGCCGACCAGGACAAAGTGTTTGATATGAATGGTATCTGGCATTTTCTGTTTCGCAGCCAGGCGCCGGTAGCCAACTGGGGCGGACGCATGGGGGCTGTAATAGGCCATGTATTAGTGTACAAGGCAGTGGGGATAGCCGCAATAGCCATAGGCTTTAGTATCACCGGTATCGGGCTTAACCTGTTATATAGAAAGCGCGTAGTTCCTGTACTCAGGTATATGCGCTGGGTATCTATATTATTACTCATTATAGCGCCTGTACTGGCCTATATGATGCCACATGCAGCATTTTCTTATGGCGGGGCATGGGGCAATGTGGCCATTGAATACCTGAATGGCTTTTTAGGATTTGCAGGAACAGGCCTGGTACTCTTTGCGATACTGTGCTTTTTTGTCTTTGTCATTTTTGCATTAGACATAAGGCCTTTTTTGCGCCGCATGCAATTAAGAGCGCAAAACGTAGCTGCAGCTATGAAGCCATTACCTGTATTCACTGAAGAAACAAACACAGTAACTGAGCCTGATACAACACCACTTGCTGCAAATGAGATACCGGCAAAGAAAGAGTGGGATATGCTGCTTAATGAAAAAACACCGCAGACCGTAAATGAATTGTTTGCTGTAAAAGAACCTGCTGCTACTGAAACGCTGATGCATGAGACGGCAAATGATGCAACGGAAGAAGACGCAGAAGAGGAAACAACAGATGATACAGATCTTTCTTTGAAGGTAAACATGCAAAAAGTAGAAAGAGTAATAAAACACGGCGATCATATATCTATCGGAGATAAAGAACCATATGCACCGGAAGAGAGCCTGCGGAGTTATAAATTTCCTACGCTTGACTTGCTTGAGGACAGAAGCCAGGAAGTGATATCTGTTGACAGGCAGGAATTAGAAAGAAATAAAGACCAGATCATAAAAACACTCAGCAGCTTTGGTATAGATATACAACATATTACTGCTACTGTAGGGCCTACCGTTACCCTGTATGAAATTGTTCCGGCAGAGGGTGTTCGTATTTCAAAAATACGCAACCTGGAAGATGATATCGCGCTCAGCCTTTCTGCGCTGGGCATCCGTATCATAGCGCCTATACCCGGCAAGGGAACTATTGGTATAGAAGTACCAAATGCCAATAAACAAATTGTGTCTATGCGGGCATTGCTTAGCAGCGAAAAATTTGTGAACAGTAAAATGACCTTACCTATTGCGCTGGGCAAAAAAATTGATAATGAAAATTATATAGTTGACCTTACTACCATGCCGCACCTGCTGATGGCGGGCGCAACAGGGCAAGGTAAATCTGTGGGTATCAATGCTATTCTTGTTTCATTGCTCTACAAAAAACATCCTTCGCAATTAAAATTTGTGATGGTTGATCCGAAGAAGGTAGAACTATCTATTTACCGCACTATAGAAAAACATTTTCTTGCCAAGCTACCGAATGAGGCGGAAGCTATTATTACCGATATTAAAAAAGTGATCTACACCTTACGCGCGCTATGTGATGAGATGGATGACCGGTATGGATTATTAAAAGATGCAGGTGCAAGAAATATTAAAGAGTACAATGAAAAATTCATCAGCCGGAAACTAAATCCTGAGAACGGCCATAAATTCTTACCTTTTATAGTATTGGTAATAGATGAGTTTGCAGACCTGATAATGACAGCGGGCAAAGAAGTAGAGATGCCTATTGCCCGCCTGGCGCAGCTGGCACGCGCCGTGGGTATACACCTCATCATTGCCACACAAAGGCCTTCTGTAAATGTTATTACAGGAACTATCAAAGCAAATTTCCCGTCGCGTATTGCATTTAAGGTATCTGCCAAAGTAGACTCCCGTACTATATTAGATACCGGGGGTGCGGAGCAACTGGTAGGCCGCGGTGATATGCTGATATCTCATGGCAGTGAATTGCTGCGTTTGCAATGCGCTTTCGTTGATACACACGAAGTAGAAAATGTAGTTGCATTTATCGGGGATCAAAAAGGCTATGAACACGCACATTTTCTGCCTGAACCTGAAATGGATCAGGAAGATATAAATAAAGAATTTGACGCAAAGACCAAAGATTCTTTATTTGACCAGTGTGCGCAAATTGTAGTAGAAACACAACAGGGCTCCACATCTATGCTGCAACGCCGTTTTAATCTTGGGTATAACCGCGCAGGGCGCATTATGGACCAAATGGAAGCCGCCGGTATAGTAGGCCCGGTAAACGGAAGCAAGCCAAGAGAAGTGAGAATAAAAACACTTGCTGACCTGGGCCAGTTTTTAGGCCCGGCACATTAGCGCACAATGCCACTCATTCATAGTCATTATTATTTATCTAAGTGCTTTTAAAATATACTATTATTAACATTTTTCTCGGATTACTGTAGTATTTTTACAACCCTTTAATATCATTTAATTTCTTGATGAAAAGATCGCTCATTATTTGCCTGTTAGGCCTTTGCTGCATTGCCCGGCAAGCAGCTGCCCAAAATGACCCCAAAGCCAAAACCATTCTTGACGCTGTAACAAAAAAAATGAATACCTGTAAGACCATTAAAGCCTCTTTGGTGGTTCGCCTGACCGATGTAAAAGGCAAGGTAACAGATACGAAAAAGGGCACCGTATCGCTTAAAGGACAAAAGTACCACGTACTATTAGGAGGACAGGAGATCATTTGTGATAATAAAACTGTGTGGAATTATAATAAGGACGCCAAAGAAGTGCAGGTGAACAATTATAATCCTGATGAGCAGGCGCTGTCTCCTGCAAAATTGTTTACAATGAATTTTTATGATAAGGAATATAAATATAAATATGCCGGTGCTAAGAAAGTAAATAATAAAGATTGCGATGTAGTAGAACTGGTACCCGTAAACGCATCTAAACAATTCACTAAAGTTGAATTGATAGTTGATAAGAAAACGAATACTATTGCAGGCGGAAACATATGGCAAAAGAATGGTAGTAAAGTGCTCTGCGACATCAATAATTTTACACCTAATGCAGATATCACAGACGATTATTTTACTTATAACGCAAAAACACACCCGGGTGTGGAAGTAGTGGACTTGAGGTGAGTCCGCAAGCTCCTAAAGGGAAGATATTATAAAATAGGCCGGAAATTTCCCGCCTATTTTATTTTAAGAATGCATTCATTTAATTTATCCCGTTCGTCACTGCTTCTTTGTGTATCTTCTTTACCAGGCCTTGCAATACAATACCCGGGCCTACTTCAGTAAATTCTGTTACACCATTGGCTACCATTTTTTGCACGGTCTGTGTCCAACGCACAGGTGAGGTAAGCTGGTTAATGAGATTTTGTTTGATAGATGCAGGCTCTATATAAGGGCTGGCATCTACATTCTGGTACACAGGGCAGGTGGGGTTACCAAAATGTGTGCTTTCAATAGCCGCTTTTAGTTCATCTTTTGCAGGCTCCATTAATGGCGAATGGAATGCGCCGCCCACTTGTAATATCAATGCACGCTTAGCACCCGCAGCTTTCATTTTTTCGCAAGCCAGTTGTATCCCGTTAATAGAACCACTTATTACTAATTGGCCGGGGCAATTATAATTAGCAGGTACTACCACTTCGTCTGTAAACTCAGCACATATTCTTTCCACAATAGCATCATCCAATCCCAAAATAGCTGCCATGGTAGAAGGATTTATTTCGCAGGCATGCTGCATGGCTGCTGCACGCTTAGCTACTAATCTTAACCCATCTTCAAAACTCAATACTTTATTGGCAACCAGTGCAGAAAACTCGCCCAGTGAATGTCCCGCTACCGCCTGGGGCAGCAGATCTGGTGTTGTAAGAAATAATATAACGGAGTGTAAAAAAATGGCCGGTTGTGTTACCCTTGTTTGTTTCAGGTCTTCTTCAGTTCCGCCAAACATGGTATCTGTAATACGAAATCCCAGTATCTCATTGGCCTGTTCAAAATATTCTTTAGCTATTGAATGTTGTTCGTACAGGTTTTTTCCCATTCCTGAAAATTGCGCCCCCTGTCCCGGGAAAATATATGCATGCTTCATGGCACAAAATAAAGGTTGCAAATTCCAAATTCCAAATCACAAATTCCGGGCATCATCACATTATCAAATTAGCTAATCATCAGATTGTTTTATTACGCCACCTGCCGCTTCTTAAATAGAAAAATGAAAAGCTGATAAGGGCTGTCCAGTATACCGCTTCTGATATCCAGCATATATATAAAGGGCTGCGCATGCGCTGAATAAAAATATAGCAATAGATAAGATAAATAAGCACACTACTTACTTCCATGGCTAAGTTAACTACTGTATTACCCGAACCTAATACACCGTTGAACATAACCGTTGCGAGCGCCATGATCAGCATAGCCCCCAGTATGATCCTGTAGCTTGGCTCTGCGAATTGCACCAGGCTCATATCGTTGGTATATAAAGAGAGGAAAGCCTTTGAAAAAATAAATAACAAGCCTCCTGTTATGACCGTGTACAATAAGCTGAGCTTGCATATTTTTATAACAAGGCTTATTACTTCATCTTGCCTACCCTGCCCTATAACATTACTTACCAGGGCGTTGCATGCCGACGCAAGTGCCCATGAACCCAAACCAATAATGCCAAACAGGCTGCGCAATATTTGTGAAGCAGCCAGTTCTCTTTGTCCTTCGTGCTCAATAAAAATGAAAAATATTTGCCAGCCACCAATGCTGAACAGGAACTGTATAATAAGCGGGGATGCTACAATAAATGTTTGTTTACTGAGTTGCAGGCTAAAATTTTTAATAATATGCAGCTGGTAATCAATATGCAGTTTTCTGAAATAATACATGCTTGCCACTGTTAACAAATAAGTAGCTTCTGCAATAATAGAAGCATACCCTGCACCCCTGAGCCCCATTTTTGGAAAACCCATATGCCCGAATATGAAGCAATAATCAAAAAAAATGTTAGCAGCTGTTGCTGTAATAGCACCCCAGATGATTACCCTGCTCCTGCCAATAGATATATAAAACGCATTGAACAATTGTGTAGCCATCCAAAATGGCAGTCCCCATGTGCGTATACTTAAATAGCTAATGCTGAGACGAATATTATCTGCATTACTCAGGCTGCGTCCGAATATATAAGGTGTAAGCAGCAAGGTGAGCAGGACGAGAAATAATGCCAGCCCCACTGCCAGCACTAATCCGTTTGAAAATATTTTAGACAGGCCCTCTTTATCATGCTCCCCCGCCCTCCTCGACATTTGTATCTGCACGCCGCTGCTTAAGCCATAACCTATCATAGATAATATGAGGTAATAGATACCGGTTATGCCGTTCACGCCCAATTCCCTGATGCCAACCCTACCCAAAAATGCATTATTGGTGACAAAGCTGATCTGTGGTATGAGCATGGCCAGCGATATAGGCGCTGCCAGTTGTATTATTTCTTTATTTGTTACTGAAACTTTCAAGGGCTAAATCTTCAAAAGTCGGTAAATTTATTCTATAATTGCGTGCGTTTCGATTATGAGTGCAGCAACTACAGGCACGGCCTTAGAACAGCAAATATTTTATGCTGATAATGATAGTAACATAGAGCAGGTAGTACACAGGCTTTGTATATTATTACCACGCGCCATTCTTCTTGCAGGTTTTGATGAAAATGGTAAATTACTTCAGGCCACCTTTAATAGTTATGAAAACAGCCACCCCGAATGGATAACTGATTTTTTCGAGCACCGGTTTTTAACTAACCCGCTTTTGCATGGCAATAAAAACGATGCCGATATTTTTATAGCTGCATCAAAATATCTTCTTGTTCCGGGTACATTGTATAATAATGAAACTGCAGAAAAATGGCTGAAAAAAATTGAATTTATTGAAAGCGGCGAATTGATAAGCACTTATTGCCTGCAGGAAGACAATATATATTATATGTACGCATGGCCAGCCGAAATAAAAAAGTTGATCTCAAAATATTTTTCCAGGGCATCGGCATTACCATTAGCAGCCTGTCAATTTGGTAAAACCAATACAACAGGGCATCTTTTACAATGCTGTATTGCAGGCATGCAAGCCTATGCTACTTTATACAGTAATGACGCTTTGCAGTGGCACCGCGTTTTTAATTTTAATAATATAGAAGATATTGCCTATACCATTAAGCACCTTTGCAGGCAATTGAATATTACCGAGGACTCGTTACAAATAGCATGCACCGCCACCGGGGCAAATGAAGCAGCCATCATAAATGAGCTCGCGCAATACTTACCTAACATAGCACTAAAAAATAAAGATGCTAACGGGGGCTATACATTACCACTCTTAGAACAATTGTATACATGCGCATAGTAGGCGGCGAATTCAGCGGCAGACGTTTTAGCCCGCCTTCGGGTATACCGGCGAGGCCTACTACTGATGTTGCCAAAGAGGGCCTTTTTAATATACTGCAGAACATGATGGACCCCGAAGGCATAAAAACCTGTGATATATTCGGTGGCACAGGCAGCATCAGCTATGAACTGGCATCGCGGGGCGCAGCTGAACTAACCATCATAGAGCGCGATCAGCAAAGCGTTGAATTCATTAAAAAAACAGCCCTTGAACTTGGCATTGCCGGCAAAATGCAGATTATTCGCGGAGATGTGTTTAAATTTATGAAGCAAAGCAAAGAGCAGTACCATTTTATTTTTGCAGGTCCGCCCTACGCGCTGCAAAATATTGACGACCTGCCCATGCTGGTGTTTGAAAAAAATATGCTGGAGCCCGAAGGTATATTTGTGCTGGAACATACTCCACGCAACGACTACCAACAGCATCCGCATTTTTTAAGAATGAAAAATTACGGAACCACTGTTTTTAGTTTTTTTAAGCAACCTGCTTCCTGACATATGCAACGTATTTGTTTATTCCCCGGCACTTTCGACCCACTCACACTCGGACATGTGGATATTATAGAACGCGCCGTTTCATTATTTGATAAATTAGTGATCGGCGTGGGTATTAACTCAGGCAAGCAGCCTATGTTCACACCCGAACAGCGTACCGGCTGGATAAACGATATTTTCAAAAATGAGAAACGCATAGAGGTTATCAGTTACGAAGGGCTTACAGTTGACTGCTGCAAAAAAATAAATGCGCATTATATACTCCGCGGCATCCGTTATGTAAGCGACTTTGAATACGAAAAAGCCATTGCAGATATGAACCGTATGCTGGCACACGAGGTAGAAACTATATTCCTTACCTGTTCGCCACAGTATTCTACCATATCATCTACATTGGTTCGTGATGTGATACGTAACGGCGGCAATGTAAGTATGTTCGTACCAAAAGAAGTGAAATTTTAACTCTAATGCGGTCGACAATTAACATCCTAAGCTTTCTTGTTGGGTACATTATAATATTTGCTATTTACTTTCTTATTAAGGTTTGCTTTTACCCCTCTTTAAGTTTTTCTAAAGGAGTAGTCGTTGACTATGGTGGTGTAATAAACCGGTACCCTAAATTACATGATGCAGATATCACCCCCTCAGATTATTCTTACCCTATTGTGGCATTTAGAGGCCCACAAAGGCAGATCTCAGAGCCAAGAATACATCGCTTTTTTAGATTTAATACAACGAATAATTCTTTTGAGTTGCACGATGATTCTTCCTCTTTAAAAATGACTATTGTTAGCAACAATTTATATGTCAAACTAAATAATAACAATGCAATTTTCTTTCTTAAGGGGATTACTTATGTTACAAATAGCAGCGACGGTGACTATGTAAAAGAAATATCAATAATAAATAACAATTCAAAATTGCAAATTGAAATACATCCGCCGCACTATTTAGTCAATCTAAATAATACTATTTCGAAAATAACACCTGGAATTTATGACCCAGCAAGCGAATGGCTTAATAATTTATTCGACTTCTTAAAACCAAAAATTAATCACGGAATTTGTGACACTGGCAATATTTATTTAACTAAGGAACCAAATTCTGCAAATTATAAGGTTGGCGATAGCGTGATCGTATATTATCATAACGACAATCCTGAAGAAGCTGATTTATACTCATTCGGAACATATTGGCTACCACTTCGAGCCATTATTATTTTAATAATCGTGTGCTTTATATGGACCGGGATCAATTTTGTTAGATATATACCTAAAGACTCATAATTTCTTAACTTAACCACATGAGAAAGTTGTTACTTTTCTTGCTCATATTCATTATCTATTTCGTTGGAAAATTCTGTTTGTATGTTCCGCTTACTGTTAGTGACGGCGTTGTTGTTCGCATAGGAACATTTGTAGATAGCAGCATAAACCTCTCTCATACTGCTGCAGCCATAAACTATCCTGTAATATTATTTAAGGATAAAACAGGAAATGCTGACACAACTACAGACACTGACCCCGGCTCATTTTTTGATACTTATAAAATTGGCGACAATGTGCAGGTATGTTATAAATCCGCTCATCCGGAGAAAGCAAGGCTATATTCATTCTTCACTTACTGGTTACCCATAGGCAATTTGGGCCTGCTTATTTTGGCATGCCTCGTTTGGATTGGCATCAGCAGAATTTTCTCAAAAAAATTGAACGACTAAAGATTGCCTTTGCGGCGTTGAGAAGCTTTGAACCTGATAAATCTATTTGTTTCAAACTGTAACCTTTTCAGTACCAAAAATGCCACTACCAAATCATCTATCCAGCCTATGATAAAATAGCGGTCAGGGATCAGATCTATCGGAGAAATGATATAAATAATTCCGAGGATAACTATAATTATCGTCAGCAAAGACATTTTGTACTGCCCTCTCAGCGTTTCACGAATCATCTGTCCCATCGTCTTCCTACACTTCCACAATTGCCACTGTCTCATTACCCCTCCTTCCTGCCTCATTTGTACATATTTCGGCATGCATTTTATTTAGCACAAAATTACCCTCCTTATTGTTGCAGTAATGTTAAGAGGATGATTGGGAAAAGTTAAAGTGCGGGGTGTTTTCTTTTTTTCATTTCCATATAAAAATCAGCCGAAGTAATGAACCTGCCATTCACGTAACGTTTTACCTTCCAGGTACCTTTTCTTTCGGGCATTTTCCGGGCGTTAATATAATTATAAGGAAATCCTATCCATTGTTGTTCGGGATATACGGAACTATAATTGTCCCATAAAAACCCTTTAGTATCATACCATTCAGTATGTATATTATCTCCTTTATGAAGCCCGTGTATTTTTGTCCAAAAACAAATAGTAGTATCATTAGAATAAAAAGTATCGGTAGCAAGATATCCTTCTCTGAGTGTATCCAAACCCGGAACATAAGGGACAAAGCCTTTATCAATAGCATATAGACCTGTGTCATACTTAAGCTGGGATAACCATAAACTATTTTTTGAACCATTGCAAGGTCCGGCAAAAGGATCTACTAAAGTATCTTTTCTCCAAACCTCAAAATGCAAATGAGGCCCCGTCGAAAAACCCGAAGAGCCCACCAAACCCAATGGCTGTCCTGCTTTTACACTATCCCCGATATTTACCAGTATCGACAACTTTCTTAAATGCCCGTAATAAGAAAAGTACCCGTTTTTATGGGCAATGCAAACAAAGTTCCACCTCTTGCCTTTTATCCAGTGTTTATTCCTGTCGTATTCCCCGTCATGCAGGCTGGCAACTTTTCCGTCTGCAGCTGCATATACTACCACGCCGCTATCCATTTCCTTAAAACCTCTTATGCTCATATCTGTGCCCTTATGGCCATTATACGTTGCAACCCCGCAAAATGGGTCTAAGATATTGCTGCTGGTATCATGGTCAGGATAATTCGAAATAAAAAAATCTTTCCCTTGTTCACCATGTAATGGCAATTGAAATTGAATTTCCTGTGCAGCAACTGTACTCGTTAGAGCACACATAACAAATACAAGTATAAAAACGCGTATCATTTCGCTTTTTGAGCAGACTATAAATTTGCTGATAATAAATATATAATTTCATTTCTAATAAATTAACTACAATACATATTAATTGTCAAAGGGATTGCGTTATATTCTTTGGTAAATTTGTTGAATGCCTGTTCTGAAAAAATTACTATTATTATTAACGGTAGGTATCCCTTCTCTTGCTTTTGCACAGAGCAGCAGTCAACCTGTCTATCTGACCAATGAAACCTACCGTTTCTTTGGCGGACTGGTGGCAGGCTGCAATTTTACACAGGTAGACGGCGATACCTATGCCGGCTTTAATAAAGTGGGTATCAATGCAGGTGCCTTGGTTTATGTACGCCTGAATGAAGTGCTTGGCTTCAGCATTGAGTTTAACTATACAGAAAAAGGAAGCCATGGTGTGGGCACCACGGCATCTCCGGCATTGGGTAGTTATGTTTCTGATTATAAGCTTAAGCTCAATTATGTAGAAGTGCCTTTTATGCTGCACATACTCACCAATCGCAGGTTTCATTACGAAGCCGGGGTTTCATATGCACAACTGCTCAATTTCAGCGAAACTTATTATGGAGACCCTGGTATGCCTATTGACCCAAATGTGTTCTACTTCCACAAAACAGATATTTGCGGACTCGCAGGCTTTTGCTACCAATTTTATAACTGGTGGTTCATTGAGGGACGTTATCAATATTCCTTGGTCAGCATTCGCGACCAGCAACGCATACCCATAGGTGGGCCGGCGCAGTATAATAATTTATTTACCTTCCGGCTTATTCGCTTCCTCAACAAAAAAACCGAAAAAGAATAATTATCTTTTGCCGGAATAATGGCGCTGCCCGCTGCTCATAGGCGGGTGCCCCTTACAACTATCAAAAATGGCTATGGTTAGCATAAGGGCTGCAATAAGGAACGTGTACTTTTTCATAGACTTATATTTGTAATAAAGCTAAATATTTTAAATCAAAAACAATATTATCCTTCACATTGTATATTCTCACAGCCTGCATTAATTTTATAGGAAACGAAAAACTCAGCTTATGGCAAAAAGACTTGACAAAACAGATTGGGGCTTACTATTCCTTCGTTTAGGCATTGGTTTTGGCTTTGCATTTGTCCATGGCTTACCAAAGCTAATGGGCGGAGTTCCGAAATGGGAAAAGCTCGGGGGCAGTATGAGCCATGTTGGCATTACCTGGATGCCTGTGTTCTGGGGATTCATGGCCATGTTCGCAGAGTTCTTTGGCGGCTTGTTTGTATTGCTGGGCATTTTTGTGCGCCCTGCCGCAGTACTTATGCTTATTACTATGTGCATAGCAGGTGCGTCCATGGTAAGTAGTGGCAATACTTATAAAGACATGGTAGAACTTATAGAAATTTTCGGCGCTTTGCTTTGCCTACTTATTATGGGCGGTGGCAATTTATCACTCGGTGCCATCTTCAAAAAATAAAAGCTCCTGTACGGAGCTTTTATTTTCGATCATTGCTCATCATTAATTAAGATACACCTTGCCTTTGCCTACTTCATAGCCTCCGTTATATATCGTTATCTCATAAGCCCCTTTTTTATAGGCTACGCCATCGTTCTGGCGCCAGTCAGTTGTTACGGCTTTTAATGGTTCCAGTTTTTTCAGGTTCACATCTTTTTCTACACTGTATTGCATGCTTTGCCCATTATTGTCTGTCAGTTGCCCCGATCCCATATTATTGGTCAGCACATTCCCATCCGGCCCTTTTATAATGATATATAGTTTTTTAGTGCCGCTCTCAGCTATCCTGTTCTCATTAATATCAAATATTACACGCATTATCTTCGTCTTCCTCGCCTTCACGGTCTTCTTTTCTTTTTTACCGTGGTGTTTCAGGTTCAATGTTTCCAGGTGTATATTAGATATCGTCAATACAGATGCCAGTTCTTTCAAAGAAAAGTACTGCTGCACAACAGAATCTCTTTGCTTTGTTACAACCCGCTCATTGCTTTCAAGCACATCTATACGTGCCAGGTAATTCCTGTTTTCTTCTTTGAGTATATTCAATTCTTTCTTTGCTTTTTTCAATTCCGCGGCATACTTCTTGCTGTTTTTCTTATACCGCGAAACCTCTTTTGTAAGTTTAGCTATCCTTGTTTCTCTTTCATTTACCGTTGTATCAAGTGTAGCTATTTGTGTTTTTAGTTGGTCTACCTGCAGCTTATAGGCATCTATGGTTGTCCTCATGGTATCATTAGCCCTTGAGGTATTGTTGAGTTGCTCTATTACTTGTTGCGGGGTAGCGCTTGCATCAGCCCCGTTTTTACTGCTGCAGGAATATATCGTTGTTGCAAGTATTATTAATAATACCGCGACAGAATTATTTCTTTTCATTGTATTGAATTGTATTTATATATTTGTACACTGTTGGGCAGGTATATCAGTTCTGAAAAAGTATATCAACATGCATAGGCACGCTATTATCCCGCCTTCAATAATAGAGATCAGATACTACTTAGCTGTTTACACAGGGAGGTCCCCTGAGATAAGATGAAGAAGAGGCGTTATTTTCAAAAAGGAATGCTTCATAATAGATTTCTGTTTTCTGCGCAACTATTTCTTTTTCTTTTATATCACAACTGATATAAGGATGAAACCTGCACTCGGTTGACCTATAGCGGGTTTTGATCTTGTCTTCGAAAATAGTATGAGCAGCAGTAACAGTGTTTTTACTTTCAATACTGGCTTTTAAAGATGCCTGGGAATGAGCGGCGGCGGCAACCCGGTAAGTATGATGAAAGAATGCGCCCAGCACCAGTATTGGCAGCAGCAGGCAGGTAATTATTCTCCTAAGTCCTGAAAGGCTCATGTTTCAATATCAAAATTAACTTTCATTATTCATCCGCAAACAGGGAGGCAGAACATTATGAAATTTTTAAGAATTTAATAATGTTCTAATAAAACTCATCCCTGCGGTTTTCTTAATCTTCTCAGGTAAAGGAAATAGGCGCTGAGTATCAATGCTTCTGCAAATAAAAATAGCGGCCAGTCAAACCATACAGGAACATAATCTACCAGTTCCATAAACAATGACCTTGATGGTGTGGTTATATTTTTCCAGAGTGTTATTCCTTTATGCTCCACATAATCCTGCATAAAAGAAATAATGGCTATCAGCGCGCCCGACCATAATAATATGCGCTCTACCCGCTTCATAGATACAGCCACTTGCTTATTGGTATAATGTACAATGGTCACCGCAAATAATGCCATTGTTGTAGCCAGTATCACAGGTGTAAGCACCGGCCCTACCCACGGTAGGGGCAATAAAAAAAGTATGTCCCATGTCATCAGCGACTCCGGCCAGTTGATAAATACTTTCAGGAAAACATAATAAAATATATCCCACACCGCGAATGAATACAGGAAATAGCCAAATCGCTCTGCTTTGTTCCTGCCTGCAAGCATGCCGGTTGTAATGAGCATAATAATGGTAGCCGCCTCTCTGAATAATTCTGTAATAGATATGTCCTGGTGCACAGGTGCCAGCGGAAAAGAAAAACCATGAGGATAATACAGTTTGCGCAGGTATATAACCACAGCGGTTTCTAAAAAACCCATGGCGATACTAAAAATAGTAACGATGTAGAATGTGCGGTTCAGCCTCATGGCTTAATAACTATTTACATGTTCAGTTTATTATCTGGTCATTTTAAAATTTCGCTTATTATAATACCCTCACCACCAGCTTATCTACAAAGTTCTTTCTTCTTCTTGTTCTTTCCTGTAGTTTTTCACACCCCGGCGATTGGGCCCAATATAGCTCCGCTATTTTCATCTGCCTGTTTATCCACTTATACAAATACATATTGCCTATCCACTCACTTGCGCCTATGGTTATTACATGCACTGCCAGCACCTTGTTATTATCCATGCATGCATCATGATATATTTGATGATACATGCCATTCATGGTTCTCTTAAAAATGCTAAACTCTGCATGCACCTGCGTCATTTCTGCTGCTGTAAAACTTTCTGTGAGTGCCTGCCATAGCTCGCCATTCAAATGTGCATTGGCGCCGAGAAGTTTATATTGCAGCAATTCAAGACCCGTATCAGTAAAATAGTGCCCCCACACTCCTTCAGGTAAGGGTTCTCCTTTATTATAAGCATTTGCAGCCTCTATATAAAAATGCGCGAACACGCTTTCAAACCTCGTCACCAATTGTTTATTAGCTGAGTCTTTATATTGCAACTGTGCTTCTATATGCTCCAAAAACTCAAAATACAATCCTCCAAAATGCCGGGCTATCGTGTTGCTGTGTTGTATCGAATCCAGTCGTCTCAGTGTTTGCACAAATGCATCTGCGTTTTGAGCATTGCTTTGAACAGACATGAATAACAATACCGGAAAAAGAAAGCAATACTTCATACCTGTTATAAACAAACAATTTACGAAATATTAGTATCGCAGAAGGCAAACACACATCTATACTGCCTATCCTCATCATTAGAACGGGAAATATAGTGGTTGAAGAAATAATTTTAACCTATTTCAAGTGGCACTTACAATTTCCTATTCATCTTTCTTACTCATGTCCACCAATACTTTTCTATTTTCTGATGGGCTTCCACAAATCCATATATAATAGCCCGTGGAACATTTCGCAAATACCGCTTAGGCGGAGCGAAGACTCCATTTCTTCGTCCCGTATTTTTTTATGCTTACCGTCATCGTACCATATTTCGAGCTGCGCTTGTGAATATCCGGCATCCATATTACTCTGATCAGACAGAGTATCAAATTCCAGCGCATTTATCTCATCGTTTATTGCATTAAGTAGGCCTTCGTTTATCCTTCCATTAATTTTATCATCTCCTTCAAACTCCAAAAAAGAAGTCCCGTCCTCGTGTATCTCAATATTAAAAGTAAGGCAGCTTGGGCATCCGTAATTATCCTTAGCATGATAATAAAGCTTATTGATTTTATGTTCATGCTTATTAGCATGATAAACAAACAGCATACCATACTTATATACTATGGTATCTATCCATCCTATTCCTTCAACTTCATTATACCTCCAAAGACTATCATAGTAAACTAAAGCGGTTAAATCACCCAATTTAATTGCGCCATTATATCTATTTGCTGAAATATTTAGACTTCCGTATTTACCGCTGCCTTTGTCTAAAATTACCAAGGCGCGCGAAGCATCAATTATTAAGTCATTTGATCCATCGCTGTTGATATCTACTATGTAAAAGCTGTCAGTACGGCAACCGCTGCAAAAGATACTATATGACCAATAAGAAGAATCTATTTTTTCAGCCAGAAACTTATTCACCTCTTCCTTTGTTCTAAGGCTATCTATTTTGTTTTTCGCAAAACAAATATTGATAGTAAAAACAGCGATTATGATAAATATTACCTTTTTCATGGGCTATACATGTTATTCTTTTACCCTCACCAATAACGACAGTCCTCAATTCTCCATAATTGTCCCGGGTTTATACTGCCCTGAAATTCATTACTATAAAGAGGCTGATTATTTCCGTACGTGCCCATTAGCCTTTCAGAATCGCCGCCGCGCAGCTTTGCCCGTAAGGTAGTTTTTATATCACCTTCATATGTCGGTATTGCTACTTCCCAGTAACAATGATGAGGCAGAAATACACTGTCAATACTATAGGCATCTGTGCAAGGGCTTCTTTCAATTTCTATATCCACCCACTCTCCTTTCTTATTTTTTGCCTGCAAAATCATAAACGGGTCAACAAACGATATTACATGATCTGTATTATTAGCTATATAAATATGAAAGGCATTGTACCTGCCATCTCTGTCGTCTATGGTATCTTTGTCAGAAGTATTTACTACAAATGATAATATATCTTGTGGGAATGGCTCCCTGTCTGGATATTTTTTCTTATAGACCGACAGATGTTTCATTGCCCTCCCATCCCAGTTAGCATATCCTCCAGCCTTATAAGTAATGTTGAGATTCCCAATACCTTGTTCTCGATTATTTTCGTCGATCCATACTATTTTGCCTTCTTTATTAAAATAACAAAATTCGCCGTTCACATTGGCATGTAATAATTCACCATCAAACTTCCAATCGCAATCATCCATAATAGGCTGAATAATAATATTGCCTTTAACATCTGCCATTCCATACAAATATTTTCTGTATTTGTCTTTTAAATGCGTTGTTTCAACACCGAAGAAAAAATAGCCGTCAGCCGTTCCTTCAATATCATCATATTGTGGAGATACAACTTGCTTACCGTTAGTATCTATAGCCCCCCATTTATCTCCTATCTTAACAAATGCTATGTCGTTATAAATTCCTTTTGCATTTTCAAAGCCTGTATCAATAATTTTTCTTCCTTTTTTATTTACCATGTACAATTTTTGGCTATTACAGTACCGCACAAAGGTTCTGTTGCTGTAAAAGTCCATTGCCGCTGCAATATTAGTGTCGCTAAATATGATTTTTCCGGCAAGGTTCATATAGCTGTAAATAAATGAGCATTTTTTATTCGTTCGCCAACTAGCACGCTTGGAAATAATGAACATACCATTGTATACCTTATATCCTAGATCCTCACCGTCTTTCACTTGCATTGAGAATACTAGCTTCCCCTTAGTATTAATAAATCCCTGCAAACTAACACCACTACTATCTTTTGCCTTTATTGTAACACGTGCATAACCATTTTTGAATTGTATCTGGTCATATTTGCCGAATGGCACAATTATTTTGCCGTTGGTATCTATAAGGCCATGTGTCGGTGCATGATATTCTTCACCGGTCGAATATTTCGATACCACCATTACTCCATTCTGAATTATATCTATGTAATCGTATATAGTATCTACCACTAGCCTGCCTTTGTTATCTATCAACCCATATGTTGAACTTCGGCGTCCCCTAACAATGGCATGCCCTTGGTTAAAAGAACCGCCCCATATGCCACTTATAACCGTTTTACCTTTCTTATTTATATACACAGGCACTTCGTCTTTGTAAACCTTTGCTAACCCTTCGGAGAAATCTTCTGCATAATCATAAGTGGCAGGAATTACAAATTCACCTGTGCTGTCGATAAAACCGTAAGTGCCGTTGATACGTGCGTATGTCAGCC
>Ga0207135_1026_pt1 | contig 20545 bp, 13 predicted proteins | sample Alteio_BWMinHeat_10_FD_153530 | JGI IMG/M metagenome (GOLD analysis project Ga0207135, IMG submission 153530) | Enriched cells from forest soil in Barre Woods Harvard Forest LTER site, Petersham, Massachusetts, United States -... | ecosystem: Environmental > Terrestrial > Soil > Temperate forest >...
AAATGTGCTAACTGTTGTAAAAATTATTCCCCCCGTTTTAAAAATCCCGATATCAGGCGCATAGCAAAGGTGATGAACATGAAGGAGGGCGCATTCATTGATAAATACCTGCGGCTGGATGAAGAAGGTGATTACGTAGTAAAGCAAAGCCCTTGTTCTTTTTTGGGTGCCGATAATGCCTGCAGTATTTATGAGGACAGGCCAAGTGATTGTCGCCGTTACCCTTACACAGATGAAGATGTATTTCTGAAACGCGTAAATCTTACGCTAAAAAACGCTACTATTTGTCCTGCTGCGTTTACCGTGCTCGAAAAATTATTAGAATTAAATCCCTAATGGATATATACACCGCCCGTGTTAAAGAGCTTTCCAAGCGAATCTAATATTTGGTTGGTGTCTTGTTGGTAGGTTCTTACACGCATCACTATTGAATATTTTACCGAATCATTGGTTTCTAATTGCACATCATTTCCTTGGGCCTTTAATGTTTCCAGGCTTTTCTCTGCAGCGGCTAAGGTGTAATAACTTTTCAATACAACATCATATTTATACACTTTATGCTTCGGTAATGTCGCTGTGTCGGCGTTTTGTATAATAGAGATAGGTCTTGCAGTATCCCTTTTTATGCTGTCAGCGGGTCCCTTCGATGAAACAACTTGATTTGAACTGTTCTTTTGGTTTGAGTTAGTTGATGGTTCAGGCTCAGATAAAATAAAATAGGCCGTTTGTTCAAGGTACATTTCATAAGCATACCATCCGCCACCAGCTAATACTCCCAATAAAATGATGACATATACTATAGTAAGCAAGCCGCTTTTCTTACCTTTTTCTGTTACCACATCTATAGCATCATCATCGTGGTGTTTGCTTGCTATTGCTGGGGGGCGATATAGAAATGCATCATGTACAATAAAATCAATGGTATCCTTGCTTTTAGTGAACTTGCCGATAGCAGGAATGATAATATCTTCGCCTGCTGCCAGCTTGGCTTTGCACAGGTTAGTGAAATTATGTAGCTCTACAAATACATTCGAAAGGCCTGCATGTTCGTTAGACGAAATGAAGTTTGCCAACTCATCACTACTTGCTGTAGAACTCAACGATACATCATGACCCCTTGCCTGTAATGTTTGTCCGTCATAGTACGACGGGTGTTTTTCTATTGCAAGTGTACCCAGCCCGTCAATATAACAAGAGCCGTATTTTATTAAATATAAACTGATATACCTGGCAATATCCATAGAGTATTCCTTATCGGGGGCTGAAAATTAAGTTATCTGCAGCTAATATGAAAGTGAAAAGAAAATATTAAAATTTCAATCTAATACCGCCAAATACATTAAAGCCATAACCCTGGTATCCAAGCCAGCGTTCGTTCTTATTATTCAGCAGGTTACAGGCTTGTCCAAACAATGATAAACGTGAAACTATTTCGTATTCAATACTGCCGCCAAGGTCTGCAATACCATCCAGAGTTATTGGGTTATTGTTGTTATCAATGGCTGTAATGCCTCCTAATATATTCAGGTATCCGGTGACGTATAACTTTTTATTTGGTTGAAAAAGAATATCTCCTTTTATTCGGGACGTTGGTACATGCCATGGTTTTACAAGACTACCATTACTAAAGTTATATGATGTAGTACTGATTCTTACTGAAAGATTGTTGCTTATCTGGTATTTCAAAGCCGCAAACAGTGAAATAGCATTGAGTTGGCTTTCATACAGTATGTCAAATTGCTTCATGTCGCCAATACTATTTACAAATACCGGCATATTCTCATACTGCCACCAACTGAGTCTTCCCGTAATACTTATATGGTGCCCGATACTAACATCTATATTGCCAAAAACTTCGGTACTATGGGTTTGCTTAATGCCCGTTAAAGTGTTCATGTAAGGGTTGTCAGTGCTCAGCTGTTCATATGTATTTTGCACTAAAGAACCCCTCAGTCCCGCACTCAATACAATATGGTTTTCTGTAAGTCGGTAAGCTGCAAATATATCTGGTAAAAAATAAGTGGCGTCTTTACCAACAGTAGGGTTTAAATAAGCGTGACCGCTCATCAGTCCACCATGATATTCAATGCCCGGCACAAATTGAAAAATATTATTGCTGATGCTTATTTGGGATACTGAATATTGTGTAATAGCAGCATTTATAGACGCTTTTAATTGTAATGATGTGTCAATGTTATAAGATATAGGTACTGTAATGATACAACTGTATTCTTTTGCTTTATTTGAAGAAGAATCTAAAATGGTACCTGTATAAGCGTTGAAAGATATGCCCGGATTATAATTTATATTAGATAGACCCTCGTTCATTGCATTCAATCCTACATGTACACCTGTATAATTTTGTTTTACTTTCCCAGCATCGTATTGATACAAATTATGATCATAGCCATAGCAATAATATTGGTTATTAAGGATATCTAAGGAGTTATTCCAAACTAACTTTTTACCATATATGCTGCCGGCTTCTCTCATATCAGTAAGCCATGACTGTTGGTTTTTTATACTCCCTTTTTGATAAATACTGTGTATGTATATGCTGTGCTCAGATGGTACATGAAATAAGTCCGGTCCTTTTCCTTCTTCGCCATATTCTAAAAAGATAGTTGAGAGGTTGCCATATCCCAATTTTACATAATTGGGGTATGTATTATAACTTGTATCCTTTCCAAGTGCAAGTGGTCTTATTGGCGTTGAGCTGTAGGTGTAGTATAGCGTTTGCTGCGGTACATCGTAGTTAAATATCGGGTGGGTAGTGTCAACTGGGGGTAGGATGGCGTGTAGAGCAGGTTTGGGGTTTTGTTTTATTTCAGGTTGATAAGACTGTGTAATTTCAATGGTATTGTTCTTAATAACAGTATCTGTGTACTGTGCATAACTACTCATTGTGGTCAGCGCAATAAACACTAATGATATGTAATATTTCAACCTCATTTTATTCTTCCAGCTTGCTATGTTGTTTTTCAGCCTTCTTCACTTTCTCCAGTTTCCTGGAAGCTTCATCTTTCAGTTCTTGTATTTTGGTATTCTTTACAATGCTTTGCAAAGTTGCTTTCGCATTGAAGTAATCTTTTTCTTTTGTCAGGATATCAGCAAGCAAAATATACGATTTCACTATCCAGTAATCATATCCTGCCGATTGTTTGATATTATTATTAGCGCTGGTTTCTGCTTCTTTCAGTTTATCTTGTTGGTAATATATTTCAGCAATGAGATATCTTGCCTCAGCTGCTGAAAGGCCAAATTTGGTATTGTCTAATTGACGATATACGTTCATAGCATCTTCGGTTTTATTACTTGCTTGCAACGATTTGGCTTTATACAACATTGCACTCCCCATATCTGCATCGTCTACGTCAGGCATTGTGATTAACGTATCAGCATAATGAATGGCCTCATCATATTTCTTAACGTTAAAATTTGTTTTCAATAACCCCTTATATGCTTCTTTTAATTTATCAGGACTCATAGCACTGTTCCTGAGCTTCATAAAATAGCCTAATGCAGCATCATTATTATTTTGGTTATAAGATATAGTTGCGGCACGCAATGCACTATTCTCAGAAAAATCATTCCATGGATACCTCAAAACACTGTCATAATCAGCAAGCGCATCATTATAATTCTTTAACTGGTAATTGCTTTCACCCCTGTAATAATGTGCTTTTAAAGTGAATATTCCTTTAGGGTAAGAGTGTAAATACGCGTTAAATGCATCTTTTGCCTTATCCCATTTGGATGATGCAAATTGAGATTCTGCGGCAGAATAGTATGTAGAATCCATAGCGGTACTATCTGCAAGTGTCATGTTATTATGCCTTAAGAAATTGTTGTATACTTCGGGGTGGCCAAGGTCTATATAAATACTTTTTATTGCATCAAGGGCTGCCGGCACCTGGTCTGAAGATGGATATTCCAATACAAGATGTTTATATGCTTCAATGGATTTTTCAGGGCTATTCATTTGCTGGTACGCAAACGCAATCTTCATCCATGCATTTGTAGTAAATGCACGGGCATCTATATTTTCGGTAAGAGGCAACAATATAGTTATTGCAGGGTCGTATTTATTTTCTTCCAGGTATTCAAGTGCTAATTCATATCGGGCGCCATTTGAGAATTTAGAATACGGCACAGCATTCATAAGCGATTGCAATAAAGCTATTTTTTCAGTTTTCTTACCTTGTAGCCCCAGTATTTTACTCTTCTGAAATTTGGCATAATCAACATCTAAGCCACCTTCAGCAATTATAGCATCATATAGAGCGATGGCTTTTGCATAATCTTTTTGCATAAAAACAGCATCAGCCTCACGTGTTGTAGCCACTTGGGTTGAATTTATGTCCTCAGATAAGGGTTGCTTTGCTTTGTTGAAATACGTCTGTGCTTCGGTAAAATTATTTTGCTCCATTGAAGCATACCCCATGTTTAAATAAGCATGTTGAGCTGTTGCAGCAGGGCATAAAAACGCTATTCCTTCTTTATCTGCATTTTTATTCAGAAACTTTTGAGAAAAGCTGATCACATCTGGGAAATGGTGCATTTTATATGCGAGCTCACCCTTCCAAAAATAGCCTACTGCTAAATAATTATTATCTGCTGGTACAGCAATTGAAAGTGTAAGAAAGCTATCTGCAGCATTAATATTCCCTTTTTGAAATAGTTGAATGGCGTAGTTGTAAGTTACTTTTTGATATACTTTATTAAACTGCTCATTTTTATCGCTGACACCCATTAAATGATCAAAGGCGGTTGCATAAGAGCCGGTTTTTATGAGTAGATCCGAAAGCATTGTTTTGGCTTCGTCCTTATATTTCGACTCAGGATAAGATGATAAAAGATTATTTAACTGGGTAACAGCATCATCATTATATCCCATTTCATAAGAAAGTCTTGCATGTAATATCATAGATGCTTCCTGTTGCCCAGGGTTGAAGGGCATTTCAGCACATAATCCAAATGCATTACGTGCACTTTTTTTATCACCTGTCTTTAGATAACAGTCACCAAGCAAATACATGGATGTTTGTCCTAAAGAATCACGGGTATTACTTAAAAGTTTGAATTTGCTAATTGCATTATCCCATTCATTACCACGATAATAGCAATAACCCATCTCGTATATGTCTTCTTTTCTTATTTTATCTGTATGGTCTTCATAATATTCGAAATAGGTTTTTGCTTCACCATAGCGTTGTTCTTCAAAAAGGCATTGCGCTACTAAGAGGTGTAATTCATTGTCGTAATAGAGTTTTTCTTTTGAATTAATGAGTTCAACTGAATAGTTTAAAGCTTTTTTTCTTTCAGATGTATAATAGTATATCTCAGCTATATAATAAGGTACAATGGTTTTATATTGCTGCAAATTTTTTATCCGGTCAAAACTTTGTAATGCATCAGTGTAATTATTTTCATTGTATGCAAGCAATCCATAGTAATAATTACCTGCGGAATAGTATTTACCTTCTTTTAATTCTTTTATTGACGCTAGTAAGGGTTCTGATTTATCAAATTGCTTAGTGCTGAAATAACAATAAGCGAGTTCAAACTTCTCATCAATTATCTCATTATTATCTAAGTTATGAACACCAGCCATTTGATAAAAAGTAATTGCTTCATTTAGGTCGTTATGCTCAAAATAGTAATGAGCTAATGCATAAGCGATTCTTTCCTTGTACACCGGGTCAGATGTAGTGTTTATTATTTGCTTTGCAGAATCAATACAGCCGTTAGAATTTAATTTTAATATGGAAGCATATAAATAGTATCTGACTGCTTCCTTGTTATTCGCTTGCTTGGGGTTAGTTATTGCATCCGGCAGGTTCAGGTAGTTACGGGCAAATTGAGCTGATAAGCGATAGTTGCATTCTGCATATTGTTCTGCAGACAGTGATAGCCATCTGTTTTCGGGGTATTCTGGGCTGTGAATCTGTGCAAAAATATTGCAATTAAATAGTAGGCTTATAAATAAGCAATTAATGAAGGACGTAACGTATATCAGTCTGTTTGGCCTAAGGCTCATTCCTTTTAAAAGTGCAATGTAAGGTTAGCGCTTGGGAATAAAGGTAGTTGATAAACTCTTGCATTTGTAATGCGGTTTACATAGAAAATATTATTACGATCATAATCATTCAAAACACTAACAGTAGCATCGAGTTTAGCATTATGGTTCAATGTAAATACTTTTTTTACAGATACATCTAATCTATGATACCATGATAAACGGCCTGCATTTATTTGATTCGCATATAAAATATTTACATTGCCATTTGCTGTTAGGTAATTTGTTCCGATACCATTTTTGGACATGTCGAAATATTCGTAATAACCTTGCGTTTGCGTAAATGGAAATGGTGAACCAAGATTGAACCTTGCTGAAATTTCCCAACTTCTTTTTTTGCCTCCGGTATAAGAGCCTACAAAGTTAACATTTAAACGGCGGTCAAATGGGGCCGGATAAGTTTGTTTAACACCATCGGGGCCCAAGCTTGTATATTCTACATTTTGTAAAGAAACTACGCTCCACAGATATATTCTCCCATAACTGTATTTTGCTGAGAGATCTACACCAACGGCTTTCCCGCTTCCGGATATAAAGTCTGGATCAGATGGTAAGAGCTTATACCTGTTCAGGATAATATCTTGTGGGAATATCTTCATCCATGGTTCAAAATTCAATTCTACCTTATCAATATCTATTTCCACGCCGGTAAGCAAATGATATGCTGTCTGCAAGTTATTATTCACAATTTGCCCATCTGGTGTTTTCACCGTTTCATCAGGGCTTAATAAAAAGCCTGTAAAGAAATTTACAATATCACGGTCGCTCTTAGTGCTGATAATATCTTGAGAATACAATCCTGCTGCTGCTTTTAAACGAACATTTTCTGTAATGTTATATTTTAATCCTATTCGAGGCTCCGGTGCTACTTTGGAAAGTTCAGAATAATACTGGAAACGTAGGCTTGGTTCCATAATAAATTTGTCGCTAAAGTCTTTTCTCCATGAAACATAAACACCTGCAAGTGTGTTTTGACGATCAAGAGAAGTAGATACATTTAGGTCGTTGTAATAATTCAAATAAGTATGAAATCCGTCTATCTCAAGGCCGTATTTAATTTCACTATACCCCGGTAGGTAGTTAGTAAAATTGATACCAGTCTCAAAACCACTAATGCCACTACCACGGGGAGAAAAGCCCGATTCTGTATTAGTAATGTCATATTTTGAGTAAGCGAACTTTCCGTCAATAAGTGTGGAAGAACCACTCGGTGATATAATAAAGGTTGTTCCGCCCCCTACAGCCTTCCAGTTAAAATCTGCTGTTGGTATATGTGAAACAGGGTCAAGCAATTTAGCGTCATCAGTATAATTAAAGCCAAAAAAATTCACTTTACTGCCATTATCTCCATTTATAGTAATTTTACCATACAGGTCATTAAATGAATAAGGTAAACCACTTTTGAAAGGCTCACCTAACCCGCCATATATTGAAGTAGAGGTTTGATCAAGAAAGCAACTTTTGGCTGAAACAACATAAGTAATACTTGCGCCATTATCTTTTGATGGTTTAACAATAGGTCCCTCCAGCATAGCTCTTGCCATTAAAGGGGAAATGGACAAAAGGCCTTCTGTTCTATTTTTGTTGCCATCTATTGTATGCACTTCCATTATAGCAGATGTGCGGTTGCCGTGCTCTGCGTTAAAAGCTGCTGTCTGTACATCAACATTACGGATCGTTTCAGTTTCAAAAACAGAAAAAAGACCAATAGAGTGGAAGGGGTTATAAATAGTTACACCATCCAGCAATATACCTGTTTGTGATGGAGAACCGCCGCGTATATAAAGTTGTCCGCCTTGGTCGCCGGTAAATACAACGCCTGGTACTACTTGCAAAAATTGAGTAACATCAGGCTCTCCGCCTGTGCTGGGTAATAATTTAATGTCGCGTGGCGAAATAGTGGTCGTACCTGCGTCTATATGTGTAATTTTTTCCGTCTTTTTTGCGCTAATTTCTACATCTGTAAGTTGCACTTCCTTCTCATTAAGATAAAGTTTCTGCGTTGCAACCTGTGCTACTTTTACTGTTACGGTAGCTATTACCGTATCATAACCTAGTTGTGTTGTAGATAAAGTATAATTGCCCGGTTGTAGTTGGCCAATTGTATAATATCCGTTCACATCTGTTTGTGTTCCAAGCTTTGTACCTAATATACGCACATTTGTATATATCATTGGTTCGCCTGTTTTTTTGTCATAAACAAACCCTTTAATAGTACCTGTTGTTTGTGCAAAAGAATTAAAACAAGTGAAAAGTAAAATTATAAGGAAGCTTATGCCTGTGCGTTGCATACCAGGTTAGATTTTAGATATTTGGTTAAATGTAAAGTTGAAAATGCTATTATGCTATTGTTCAAGACGAACAAAGATAGGTAATACCCAATAGTAGCCCAACTCAACATTTAAAGTTTTTAACATTATATATAGTAAAATTCGATGCTAGTTTCAAGGGTTGATATGAATATATAAATGACTTATATTGGTGGTAGGATTACAGCTTCTGAATTCAAAAAGCAAATTCAATAAAATTAGATGAAAATATTTTCCGCTGCACAAATAAAGGCTTGTGATACTTACACTATACATGCTGCAGGAATGGTATCAACAGAACTTATGGAACGTGCTGCAGCACAATGCGCAGATTGGATTGCGAATTATTTTGCCAAAGATGCACTTTTCTTAGTGCTTTGCGGCAGTGGCAACAATGGTGGTGATGGCTTTGCAATTGCAAGAATGTTGTACCAGATGGGCTATGGGGTGAAATGTTTTTTAATACCATTTGGAGCCGTATCAAATGACTGCAATCTGAATTTGCAAAGATTACAGAAAATTGACCCGGCAATGGTTGCAACCATTGAAGAAGGAAACATTATTGCTGACATTCCCAAAAACATTGTTGTAATCGATGCTATATTAGGCATTGGCTTAAATAGGCCCGTACAGGGTTGGGTGGCTAATTTTATTGAACAGATAAATCAATTGCCAAAAAAAAAAATAGCTATTGATATACCAAGTGGATTACCCGCAGATAGCATACCGGAAAAGAATGCAACTATCATAAAAGCAAACCACACACTGAGTTTTCAATTTTATAAGCGTAGTTTTTTACATGCAGAAACTGCAAAATTTGTTGGTACAGTTCATATCTTAAATATAGGTCTTGATAATGCTTACATCACTGCTACACACACGCATTACCATACGATCGATAAGGAATCTGTTGCATCTATTTATAAACCAAGAGAGCCGTTTACGCATAAGGGCAGTTATGGCAATGTGTTATTGATTGGAGGTAGTCATGGTAAAATGGGTTCTATTGCTTTATGTACAAAGGCTGCATTGCGCACTGGCGCGGGCCTAGTAACTGCATTAGTGCCACAATGCGGATATGATATTATGCAAACTTTAGTTCCCGAAGCTATGTGCAGAACGAATGGTGAAAGACAAGTGGAGAAGATAACAGAATGGCAGGTTGCAACTACTGTTGGAATTGGCCCGGGGCTGGGTACTACTGTTAATGTAGCACGCGCATTTGAAGAATTTATAGAAGTATACAAGCTGCCCTTGGTGATGGATGCAGATGCCTTGAACCTGCTCGCCAAGCAAAATAGTTTATTCGAAAAGATCCCAGCAAATTCTATCCTCACACCGCATCCCAGGGAATTTGAAAGAATGTTTGGTACGGCAGCTGAGAGTATGATGCAGGTAGAACAGGCACGTACTCATGCAATGCGATATAATATATACATTGTACTGAAGGGGCATAATACTGCTGTTGTAACACCCGAAGGTGATTGCTGGTATAATATTACTGGTAATGCAGGCATGGCTACAGGTGGTGCCGGCGACGTGCTTACAGGGGTGATAACAAGCTTGTTGGCACAAGGATATAGTTCAAAAGATGCAGTATTACTAGGTGTGTACTTGCATGGTATGGCCGGAGATTATGCGGCAGCAAAATATTCACAAGAGGCATTAATAGCTGGCGATATCATTGAAAATATTGGAAAAGCTTTTCAGTTTATAAGAGGTTAAAATACTTATTGAAATTCATAACCAATATCCTTCCTGTAATATTTCCCTTCGTATTCTATAAGCGTAGCGTTTAAATAAGAAGTTGTCAATGCTTGTTTTATGTTGTTGCTATATGAGGTGATGGCGATTACCCTGCCACCATTTGTTACTATATTATTATCTTTTTGTGTTGTACCTGCGTGGAATAAAATGCTTTCTTTCACTTTTTCAAAACCGCGTATCACATTGCCTTTAGAATAATTTCCCGGGTAGCCTTCTGAAACCAGCATCACTGTACAGGCAGCACGCGGATCATGTTGGGGAATTGCTTCGTTTAATTTACCCTCTTTCATCTTTACTAACAGATCTACCAGGTCATTTTGTAAACGGGGCATTACTACTTCGGTCTCAGGGTCGCCCATCCGGCAATTGTATTCAATTACATAAGGATCACCATTTACTTTGATAAGACCGAGGAAAATAATTCCTTTGTAAATAATATTTTCTTTTTGCAATCCATTTATTGTGGGTTCCACTATCTGCTGAATTACTTTTTTCATGAAATTGTTATCAGCAAATGGTACGGGTGAAACAGCTCCCATGCCGCCGGTATTAGGCCCCGTGTCACCTTCGCCTATACGTTTATAATCTTTTGCTTCAGGCAATAAAATATAATGGGCGCCGTCCGTCATTACAAATACAGAAAGCTCTATCCCATTTAAAAATTCTTCAACCACAACTTTTTTGCTAGCATCTCCAAATTGTGCTTCTTTTATCATTGCAGTAAAGGCTTCAACAGCCTCATCTGTGGTTTGCGCAATTACAACGCCTTTACCTGCTGCTAGCCCGTCTGCTTTCAACACTATGGGTAAGCTATGTTTGCTCAAATAGCTAATCCCCTCTTCAAAATTTGTTTCTGTAAATTCTCTATATGCAGCTGTTGGAATATTGTGTCTTTGCATAAACTTTTTAGAAAATGCCTTACTGCCTTCCAATTGTGCACCTTCTTTAGACGGGCCTGCAACAAAAATGTGACTGAGTGCTGAATCGTTTTGAAAAAAATCATAGAGCCCTGCAACCAATGGGTCTTCCGGGCCTGGGAAAACGATATCAATTTTATTATCAAGACAGGTTTTTTTGATCGCCTCAAAGTCCATTACAGATAACGTAATATTTGTACCGTATTGTGCTGTGCCAGGGTTACCGGGTGCTATGAATAAATTTTTACAAAGTGGGCTTTGTTGCAGTTTCCATGCAATAGCAGATTCCCGGCCACCGGAACCTAACAGTAAAATATTATATGAAGGCATGAATCGGGTGATTTTGGTGCAAAAAAACAAAAATTGAAGCCATAGCTCAAAAAAATTATTATTTTGGCGGACTAAGCAATATTACAACATGAACGATTTAAATATGCAAGCGCCCCGCCAAGGCCATCCCAAAGGGCTTTGGGTACTTTTTGGAACCGAGATGTGGGAAAGGTTCAACTTCTACGGCATGAGAGCATTGTTAACCCTTTTCCTGGTTAACTCGCTGATGATGCAAGAGGCGAATGTGTCCATTATATATGGGGCTTTTTTAGGGCTCTGTTATTTAACACCTATGCTGGGTGGTTTTATTGCTGATAAATACCTGGGCAATCGCAACTGTATATTGTTGGGTGGTTCTTTAATGGCAATAGGACAATTGTTGCTTTTTACCAGTGCCAGTATCTTCGGCTCCGGCCTGCCAACAGCTACCACTATCATGTGGGTCGCTTTGGGTATATTGATCTTTGGTAATGGGTTCTTCAAACCTAACATATCATCTATGGTCGGTAGCTTGTATCCAAAACAGGAAAAAAGCAAATTAGATACTGCATTTACAATTTTTTATCTCGGTATCAACCTGGGTGCCTTAATGGGACAGTTCATTTGTCCTATTATTGGCGATGTTAAGGATGCCAATGGTGTACGCGATATTCATGCTTTCAAATGGGGTTTTCTTGCTGCCGGTATAGCAATGACAATAGGAACATTAGTATTCCTGTTCCTGAAAAACAAATATGTACGTACTCCTGAAGGAAGGCCAATAGGTGGCTTACCTTCTAAAAGAGAAGCAGCTGACTTTGAAGAAGGTGAGGCTCAACATGCCCATTTTACATCTAAAGCTATTGGAATAGCTGTCGTGGCATTGGTTGCATTATTCTGTGTTTTTCATTTTGGTATTGGACTTAACTATATCTACTCATTCATTTATGGCAGTGGCCTTACGCTGGCAGGTTTGATACTAAGTGATAAATCACTGACTAAAGTAGAAACGCAAAGGATCACTGTTATCTATATTGTTTCTTTCTTCGTTATCTTTTTCTGGGCTGCATTTGAGCAAGCTGGTTCATCGCTTACATTTATTGCGGATAACCAGACCGACAGGCATTTTCTGGGATTTCTGATACCACCCTCTATGGTGCAGATATTTAACGGGATATTTGTGGTTACACTGGCCGTGCCTTTCAGTATGTTTTGGGATTACCTGAGAAAGCGTGGCAAAGAGCCTATCTCACCTGTAAAACAAGCTTTTGGCCTTGCATTGATGGCGCTTGGTTATTTCATTATATCTCATAATGTAAAAGAATTGGGCAATTCAGGTTTGCTTGCTGTTAAGTGGCTGATATTATTATATATGATACATACCTGCGGTGAGCTTTGTTTATCACCTATTGGCCTTTCATTGGTTGGTAAACTGGCGCCTAAACGTTTTGCTTCTTTACTGTATGGTGTATTCTTCTTATCAAATGCGTCGGGTTATGCATTAGCAGGAACATTAGGTTCTATATTGCCGCCAACTGGAGATAAGTTTGAAAAAGCAAGTAAGCTGGGTGTTGATTTGCAAGCTGTATTGAACAAAACAATAACACCTACTGCCGATCAGCTGAAAATATTAAAGGATAATCTTATTGCATCAGAATATCCGCATTTTATTGGCTTTACTATACATAATCTGTACGAGTTCTTCACCGTATTTGTTGTATTGTGTGGTGTGGCCTCAGCGCTGCTTTTCATGCTTACGCCTAAGCTGAAGAAAATGATGCACGGTATACGCTAAATAAAAACATTTTAATAACAACCCCGGCAGATAATGTCGGGGCTTTTTTATGCCTGGGTTGGAAAATGGGGGAATAAAAAATAAAGACTATTTTGGCAACAATAAAATATAAACATGGAACCTGAACAGCATATGTCTATATCCCCTGATGCAGCTTCTTTAGAAGCAATACAAAACTTTAAAGGCAAATTTCCAAAACAGATATGGCTGCTCTTTATGAGCGAAATGTGGGAGCGCTTTTGCTTTTATGGTATGCGTGGCATGCTCACTGTGTTCATGGTGTCTAAGTTGTTTCCAACATTAGCAGATAAAGATGCTGTAGCTAACCTGCAATATGGGGCTATACAGGCATTTGTATATGCCTTCACATTTATTGGGGGTTTGTTTGCAGATAAGATACTAGGTTTTAGAAAGTCGTTATACTGGGGCGGGTTGATGATGATCGTAGGGAATTTTATTATTGCTGCTTCTCCTGAAAAATTCTTTTATATAGGTATTTGCTTTTCCATTATCGGTACCGGGTTCTTTAAGCCCAATATATCTACCATGGTTGGCTTTTTATATAAAGAAGGAGACCCAAGAAGAGACGCAGGTTTTGGATTGTTTTACTCCGGTATCAATATTGGTGCATTACTGGGCGGTATATTGATGGTATGGGTAGGTAAAGACTATTCATGGAGCCTTGCTTTTGCTTTGGCAGGTATAGTAATGATCATCAGCTTGTGCACATTTGTATTCACCCAGAGAAAATTAGGGCCAATAGGAATATCTCCTTTGCATCCTGATATGCCAAGGTCTAAAAGAAGAGGGTATGAAATAGCTGTGTATGTTGGTTCACTCATATCATTACCATTGATATTGCTCTTAGTGAAAAACACTAACTATACGGATATGTTCATGTATATAGTGGGGCCTGTGGCACTGCTGTATGTTTTTTATGAAATGACAAAATATTCTGCCGTTGAACGGAAAAAATTGATAGCTGCACTGGTGTTCATTATTTTCTCTATTTTCTTTTGGGCATTCTACGAACAGAGCGGTGGCTCTTTAAGCTTATTTGCACTATATAATCTACATGATAAATTATTGGGCATACCTATTGACCCGAATGTGGTGAATAACAGTTTCAACTCTGTATTCATTATCATCTTCAGCCCAATAGTAGGTATTATATGGCTTGCCATGAGCAGGCGAAAAATAGAACCTAATACGCTCATCAAGTTCGGTCTGGGTTTTCTGTTTCTCGCGGGTGCATTTTATATATTTTATGCTACAAGGTTTTTTGCAGATGCAGATGGTAAAACATCGCTTAATGTTTTTACGATAGCTTATTTTGTTATTACGTTTGGAGAGCTTTGTTTATCCCCCATCGGGTTGTCTATTATGACCAAATTATCGCCCAAGCCTATGCAGGGGCTGATGATGGGCATGTGGTTTTTGGCAAGCGCTTATGGTCAGTATGCAGCGGGCTTGCTGGGTGCAGGTATGTCTGTAGCCAAAGAAAATGCTACTGCTACTGAAAAATTAATAGCATTTACCGACGGATATAAACAATTAGGCATTTATGCACTGGTATTAGGTATAGTGCTCATAGCTATTTCGCCAATAGTAAAAAAGCTGATGCAGGAGGTGCACTAAGCCAAACGTTATCGTTTTATAAGTTTGTAATTATATTGTTCTGTATCGGTTTTAAATTGTACGATATAAATGCCCGGAGGAAATGTACGAACGTTAAAATCGGTATTTAATTCATTGTTTGCAGGCCTGTATTCTTTTTCTTCCAGGCTTTTTCCTGTTACGTCCGTTATGCTGATCTTAACTTTATCTGTGTTGATATTTGCTGCCTGTATATATACTATATCATCAGCAGGGTTGGGGTATATTTTAATGGTAGCCTGGTTATTATTTATATTTTGAACCGCAGCAATTTTGCAAGCGATATATAAGGCTTTATCCAACAGCTCATCTCTTCCATGCCTTATGCCCGCACGTGTCGGGCTAAGAAAGGTGTCGGGAATAATACCAATGCGCTGTGTGCTATCTCCGTTAGGATAAAACACTCCTAAAGAAGTAAAGCCGGTTTGTATATCTGGGCTTAGCTTAAAATAAGTAACGTTCCCATCAGCACCAGCTGTTTGGCTTCCTATTATTATTGTTTTAGGGAGTGCTCTTAATATCATACAATCAAATTCAGCAGCGCTTTGTGTTTCCTGATTACATAATACAATAACAGTTCCGTTATATGGGGTGGGATTACCAGAAACGCCAAGTGAATCTAATAGCCATGAGAATGTCCCTGGGTATGTTAAGTCAGGTACCGTGAATTTTGAAAACATTTTTGGCCCCGCATACATGAGATAAGCAAGCTCCCATACTGAAGAACTAACAGGGTAGTTTCTGATGTCAATAATAATAGCAGGCGCATTGTTTAATTGCTGGTACATAGAATCGGCACCAGCTATTGACAGGTTTCCAATATTGGCATACCCAACCCCGCATCTCATAGTTGTCCAATTGGTCCTGTTGAGTGAATCATTGGGGTAATAATAGGTCGGAAACCATGTGCTGTATATGTATGTATTTCTTGTGGCGTTTATTGTATGTATACTTCCTGTGCTGTCTTGAGAAACTATTGTAGCGATAGAGCCGTAAGTTCCTCCCAATAAATATTCGCACATAGTTCTTCTGAGTACTGATGGGTTACCTGCTGAAATATAGTTTTTCAGGCTGTCCTCCCATTGCGTAGTTGTTAAGCCATCAACTGATACAATCGCGTCACCGGGAACTATACCGGCAACGGATGATTTGACCGCTACATACTTATTTTCAATGTATTTCAACAAAAGGTATGGACAATAATAACCGGGTTCAGGAAAAGAATAATTATTGCTCCAAGTAAGCCCGTCAACATGAGCATCATTAAATTCTGCGGTCATATGTTTTATGGCTTTGAAAAAGTCGCTTGCATTGGACGCGTTTGAATACGACAAGATGTTATTGAACAATACTGTATCAATTGGTTTGTCCAATATGTAATTATAGGGGTAGAAATAGGATATCATATTCCAATGCTTAAATAAAACAAGCAGCCTATGCCATTCGTCAGGAAAACTTGTAGTAGTGTTTATATTAAGCATAAGACTATCATAAGGAAATATCATGAAAAATGCCCCGGGCGTCGTTTTGTATTTATTATCCACCCAGCAAATAGGGTGTGGTCTGAAATTGTTTTTTATAGTATCTAAAGCTATTTGTACATCATTCCTAAAAACAGGATCACTCATCCATCCGAAGGTTCTGTTGCGCTTTAGTTCTACGGGTAAAGTGTCCGGTAACGCAGTTGTTGCTATTGTCATTGGCCCTGCTACTGCCAACATAGTATCCAACACATCGTTAAAGGCGCTGTCAGTGGCAGCGTTTTTGACAGCAGGTAAATTTGCAACTAACACACTGTCCCAGTTTACAAGACAGTTAGATACTCTTGAATGATAATATTTTACAACCCCCCACACCTTGCAGGTATAATACAATTTTTGTTGGTAGGTTGGCGCTTGGCTAAAAGAATGGATAGTCATGGCGCATAATGCTAACAAGAATAGAACTTTACGCATATGCCAGGTTTTACGTAATGAAGACGGAAAAACTTCTTTAAAGCTACAAAAGTAGTTGTAACAACCTGCGCACTCGAGCATCTATTTTTGTAAATTGTATAGCAAACCAGCCGTATGCCAGCTAAAAAATCATCAAACGTTCCTGCCGAAAAATTAACCTTATTGGAGAAGCTTGTTGAAGCTGTTCCCGGTATAGAAAAGAAGGGGGATACCATACCTTATACTTCCCTGAACGGGCATATGTTCTCCTATTTGTCAAAAGATGGCACCTATGCGCTCCGGTTGCCGGAAAAAGAAAGAGAGCCCTTTTTGAAAAAGTATAAGACAAAATTGATGGAGGCGTATGGCATTGTGCAAAAGGAATACGTAACTGTTCCAGAGAAATTGTTTAAGAATACCAAAGAATTAAAACCCTACTTTAAAATGAGCTTTGATTATGTAAGCTCGCTGAAACCGAAGCGTACTAAAAAGCCGGCTAAAAAGAAGTAATACTGCTTCTTTTTTTACTTTTACACCAGTCATGACCAATAGTTATAGTACTAAATATGCGGTAATTGTTGCCGGTGGTAAAGGACTCCGTATGGGCAATGCTATACCTAAACAATTTCTTCCATTAGCCGGTAAGTCGGTTTTGTACTATACCGTTAAAGCATTTATAGATGCTTTTGAAGATATAAAATTGATATTGGTATTACCCAAGGATCAACTAAGTTATGCGCAAATGGTTCTAAAAGAATTCCCTGAACGATTGGATGTTGCAATAGTTGCCGGTGGTGAAACACGGTTTCATAGTGTGCAGAACGGTTTGCAATTAGTGCATGGGAACAGCATTGTATTTATACATGATGGGGTAAGGCCTTTAGTATCGGTTGATCTTGTAAGACGATGTTACTGGCAAACTGTCGAATTAGGTAGCGCTATACCCGCAATTCAGGTAACCGATAGTATGCGCATTATAGAAGATGACGATTCCCGCCCGCTTGACAGGGAGTACATGCGCATTATTCAAACACCCCAAACCTTTCGTTCAGACGTTATTTTACCTGCCTTTGAACAGGAATACCAGCAGGCATTTACAGACGAGGCAACTGTGGTAGAAAACGTAGGGATAACAGTTTACTTGATAGAAGGTGAACGGAGTAATATAAAACTAACCACTGCTGAGGATATGCTGATAGCCGAAGCATTGCTGAAAGCAAACCAATAAAATGCCAAAACTATTTTTAATATTTATTTATTGTTGTTTGTTTTTGCGCGCGGTTGCACAACAAGATACCAGTGTTTTTAAGTATCCTATACAAATGGATACTGTTGTAATAATGGCTGCAAGAACAGGTTGGGATATAAAAGGATTTATTCATAGGGTGCAAACAGATACTACTTTTTACAAAGCATTTCGCAGCCTGCACATTGTTTCATTTACAGCTACTAATGACATAAAAGTATTGGGCACAGGCGATAAAGTAGTGGCCTCGCTCTATAGCCATACCAAACAAATAGTACGCAAGAAGTGTCGGAATATGCAGGTGCTTGATGAAAAAATTACAGGAGATTTTTACAAAAGAAACAAAGATTATAATTATTATACAGCAGAGCTGTATGCCTACCTCTTTTTTACAAAAGACTCAGTATGCGGAGAAAATGATATTGTTAACGGTCATTTGAATGAACAAGGCAAGGGCAAATTGGAAAAAAGCAAGGCACAGTTAAAGCAATTAATATTTAATCCCGGGTCGCATATTAATGGTGTTCCCTTAATGGGAGACAAAGCAGCTATTTTTGATGATGATATTGCTCGGCGATATTATTTTAAATTATTGTCAAAAAACTACGATGGGGAAGATTGTTATGTATTTAAAGCAATACCAAAAAAGGAAGAAGAAAGAAATGTCGTCTATAATGAGCTGAGTACCTGGTTTAGAAAGAGTGATTATTCTATCGTAGCAAGAGACTATTCGCTTTCATACCATACCATATTATACGATTTTAATGTACATATGAAGGTAAGAACTGCCCAAATTGGCCATAAATTACTACCTACAATCATCTATTATGATGGAAATTGGCATGTATTCACGAAAAAGAGAGAGCACGTAATTTTTCAGGCTGTATTCAATTATTAATTTTTTCTTACTATATAATTAATCTTATAATCTTAGTATTAAATAGTGAAATTCATTTGTAATTTTAACTATTGGTATAAGTATAATAAATCACCATGATTCCCAATAAAAGAAAAAGCAAAAGAAGGCAGACAATTATTTTGTTTGTTGTATCTGTTTTCATTCTATTAGAAGTATTTCTTTACTTAGACCTGAGTGATTCATGGCCAATGCTTTTTGCTAAATCCATCGCCGGCGCTTTAGTTTCTACTTTTCTTATACAATTCTTTGGCAGAAGATTAGTTAGGTTTTATATAAGAACCTTTTCTAAGGACTATAAATATAATAAGTATAATAGGGATAAGAAATAGCTAATGCATAAATGCCTTTTGGGTTGCAAATTGCATTTAGAATCTTTTCATGCAATCACCTAACTTAGCAGTATGATTGCTGCTGGATCTATACAGGAAGTTTTATCGCGTGCTGATATTGTAGAAATAGTCGGGCAGTTCGTACGTCTTAAAAAACGTGGTGCCAGTTATATAGCTAATTGTCCATTCCATAACGAGAAAACCCCATCGTTTCATGTATCTCAACCCAAAGGGATATATAAATGTTTTGGTTGTGGTAAGGGCGGTAACGTGGTCACATTCATACAGGAACATGAAAAGCTTTCTTATCCTGAAGCCATTCGTTGGTTGGCGGATTATTACAAGATAGTATTAGAAGAAACTGAACGCAGCCCTGAGCAGCAACAACGCCAATTGGCAGAAGAAGGCCTGCGAATATTGAATGAATTTGCTGCGCAATACTTCCAGGATACTTTACAGAAAACGGATGAGGGGCAAGCGATAGGGCTCTCTTATTTTAAACAGCGGGGATTCAGGAAAGAGATCATTGAACGTTTTAAGTTGGGATATAGCCCCGAAGCAGGGGACGATTTTTATAAAATTGCCATACAAAAGGGGTATAGCACTGAATTATTAGAGCGTGCCGGACTTGTAAAAAAACGCAATGACGGCTATTATGATGTGTACAGGGGGCGTGTGATCTTCCCTATCCAAAGCATGACGGGGCGTATATTAGGTTTTGGCGCAAGGATATTGAAGAGTAATGACAAAGCCCCGAAGTATATTAATTCTCCCGAAAATGAATTGTATGTAAAGAGTAGGGTGCTATATGGCATGCACCAGTCAAGGCAGGTAATTGCAAAGCAGGATGAATGTTATTTGGTAGAGGGGTATACTGATGTTATTTCTTTGCACCAGGGTGGGGTAGAAAATGTAGTAGCCAGCAGCGGAACCTCTCTTACAGAAGACCAATTGAGACTGATCGGTCAACTTACCAAAAACCTTACTATATTATATGATGGCGACCCGGCTGGTATAAAAGCGGCTTTACGTGGCCTCGATATGGCGCTTGCGCAAAGCTTTAATGTGCAATTGGTATTATTTCCTGGTGGAGAAGATCCTGATAGCTATATTCAAAAAGAAGGCGGTGCAAAGTTTACTGAATATATAAAAGCGCATAAGCAAGACGTAATTGGTTTTAGGCTGGAAGTTGGCTTGAATGAAGCAGGGAAAGATCCGGTAAAAAAATCGAAACTGGTGAACGAGATCGCAGAAAGCATATCGCGTATCAATAAGGCAGAAGACT
>Ga0207135_1028_pt1 | contig 20454 bp, 15 predicted proteins | sample Alteio_BWMinHeat_10_FD_153530 | JGI IMG/M metagenome (GOLD analysis project Ga0207135, IMG submission 153530) | Enriched cells from forest soil in Barre Woods Harvard Forest LTER site, Petersham, Massachusetts, United States -... | ecosystem: Environmental > Terrestrial > Soil > Temperate forest >...
GCGGCGAGCGTGCCCACGGCTCCGCCAAACTGAAGAACCAAAACTTGCTTCCGCGCGTGGCTCACGCGTTCGCGGTGCCGTTCGACGGCATCCAGCCAGCCGGCCACTTTGAGTCCGAAGGTGACGGGCGGCCCCTGTTGCAGCCAGGTGCGCCCGGCGATCAGCGTTGACTTGTGAGCTTCAGCAAGCCGGGCCAGAGACGTTGAGAGACTCGCCAAATCGCGGTCGAGAAAATCGAGTGCCTCGCGCATTTGCAGCACAAGGCCTGTATCGATGGCGTCCTGGCTCGTTGCGCCCCAGTGGACGAAGGAAGCGGCTTGTGGATCGGTCTTGGCTACGAGCTCGGTCAGGGCCTTGACCATCGGAATGGCCACGTTGCCCGAAAGCGCGGTTGCGCGGGCCAGCGATTCCATATCGAATAATTCGGCGCGGCATTGAGATTCGATCGGCGCGATCACACTTTTTGAAGCGATGCCGCTTTCAACCAGCGCCCGGGCAAGGGCGGCCTCGAAATCGAGCATGCACTGGAGCCGGTGACGATCGGAAAAGACCTGACGCATCGCGTCTGTGGTGAACAAAGGATCAAAGAGGCGGATAGGTTCGGGAGCAGCCAAATTGCTCATCCCTTGAACTATAACCGCGGACGGATTCTAGTAGTCGAAAAAGACGGTCTCGCCATCGCCCTGCATCACGATATTCCAATCGAACACGTTCTCGGGTACGTCCTGAGCGCCACGCTTTCCAGCACGCGTCGCCATGAGTGTCGACCGCCGCGCCGGTGGAACCTGCCTTAGCACAGCGTCATCGACATTGCCGGGCTCATCGGGAAAATAGAGGCGAGTCCGTAGCGGTTTGAGCAGCCCGCGAGAAAAAAGTGTGACCACGATGTGCGGAGCCTGCAAAGAGCCGTCCGGCGCAGGCGCACGCCCGGGCTTTATGGTCGTGAACCTGAACTCGCCATGATCATCGGTCTCGATACGCCCGAAACCCAGGAAGCGCGGAGAGGCTGAATTCCGCGGGGAAAACTCGCTTGGATAACGGCCCGTGGAATCGGCCTGCCAGATTTCGAGCACAGCGTCAGGAACGGGTTGCCCATCTCCGTCGAGGACCTTGCCACGAATGGTGATGCGCTCACCGGCAACGCCCTCGGCAACGAAATTATCTTTTTCGAGATAAACCATGCCGAGATGAAAAAATGGGCCCACCGTCTGGGATGATGTTGGCGGCGTGGTCATCTCAATTTTCCGAAGATGCGGAGGCGCTCACGCATGTACCTCGACGGGCGTAGCCAGACGGCCGCGGAGAACGATGTCAAAGTGATATCCCAGCGCATGACCGGGCATCGTGGTGTTCCAGTCGAAAAGAGAGATCAGGCGATTGCGCGCGTTCTCGTCGGGAACGCTGTTGAGAACAGGATCGAACCGCAGCAGAGGATCTCCAGGAAAATACATCTGCGTGACCAGGCGCGAGAGCAGTCCGGCACCAAAGAGCGAAAAGTGAATGTGCGCCGGGCGCCAGGCGTTCGGATGATTCTGCCAAGGATACGCGCCGGGCTTTATCGTAACAAAACGATAGCGGCCTTCCGTATCGGTCAGCACACGTCCACAACCCGTGAAATTCGGGTCCAGCGGAGCATCATGCTGATCTACGCGATGGCGGTAGCGCCCAGCCGCATTGGTTTGCCAAACCTCGACGAGAGCTCCGGGAATCGCGCGGCCTTCTTCATCTAATACTCGCCCGCTCACGATGATGCGTTCCCCGACGGCTTCACCGCTGTGCTGGCGCGTCAGATCGTTATCGTTTTCGCCGATGTCACTATGGCCGAAGACGGGGCCGGTCAGCTCAGACAAGGTGTGCGGCAACAAAATCAGGGGCTGTTTCGGGTGACGTTTGGACGTCGAAACATACGGCGGGTAGAAATAGTCCGGCTGCGTTCCGGCGGCTGCGCGCTGATAACTCGCGGCTTTCATGAGCTTCCGAACGTGAATGTAACTGGCGAAGGAGCCAGTGGTCAAGCGCATCTGAACAGTGCAACCGGCGGAGGCGAGGCGCAAAATGAAAGCCAAACTGCGGGCAGAGAATTCAGGACGGCTGCGAGGATTTAGGATAATGCATATCGAATTCTTCCAAAGTCTCCACGATGATCCGAGAAATCGCGAGATTGCGAAACCATTTATGGTCGGAAGGGATAATGAACCAGGGCGCAAATTCCGTGCTGCAGTGGGAAAGCACGGCTTCGTAGGCGGTAACGTAATCATCCCACCGCTTTCGCTCCTTGGGATCCGCTTTTGAGTATTTCCACTTTTTGCGCGGATCGTGAAGCCTTTCCTGAAAACGCTTCTCCTGCTCTTCCTTGCTGATGTGCAGAAAGAATTTCAGAATCTTGACGTCATTCTCCGCAAGGTTTCTTTCAAACCTATTGATCTCGCCATATCGAGCTTTCCAAACTTCCTTCGGAACGAGTTCGTGCACCCGAACCACCAGAACGTCTTCGTACTGCGAACGATTGAAGATCCCGATCATGCCTTTTTCGGGTACTGCCTTGTGAATGCGCCAGAGGAAGTCGTGGGCCAACTCTTCGCTATTCGGCACTTTAAAGGAGGTGACCGAACAGCCCTGCGGACTAACGCCCGACATCACATGGCGAATGGTTCCGTCCTTGCCGGCAGCATCCATCCCCTGCAAAACAATCAGGAGCACACGTTTTTTTTCGGCATAAAACAAATCCTGCAAATCGTTGAGGCGTTTAAGCGTTTTTTCGAGTTTGTCTTTAGTTTTGCGGTCGTTCTCATAACCCAGGCTGCCGGCTGGATCAAATTTTGTTAGGTTGATTTTCTTGTCCGGCGGGACAATCAATTTGCGGCTGAAATCCAAGCAAAGAACTCCTGAATGAGCAATGGAAGTTCGAAGTTACTTATCTAGTTTGCACTAATGTGGCTAGACCAGGCTAGAGAGAGCTTCGTCAAGGTGCGATGAGGCTTCAACGGTGCTTGGAAGGAAGGACCGGCGCCGCGAGGCTGGCTTCCATTCCCCAAAAATCCTCATCGGTAACAAATTCCACCCCTGCCTCGGTCTCCCCGGAATCCTTAGCGCGTGCCCAAGCTACGCGCCCACCCAACCGGCGGCCATTGTCGAGACGAACACAGGTAAGGACATCGCCTGCATGCAGTTCATGCCGGCACCGGAAGCAGAAGCCGTGCACGCTCAGTTGGAGCGTCTCGGTCTTCTCCTCCCAGGGCCGATCAGCATCTTCCGAGCGAACGAGAATCGGGATGCAGGCGCTCACGCGAGTTCCGCGGCGCAATCGTCCATAGAGTTCCGAGGCCCACAGAAGAATATCAAGCAGCTGAGCCCTCTCCAAATTATTGGGAACTTCCGCGGCGCAAGCGATATTCGTCGCTTCGCGCATGCATTCTTCCAGGAGGCGGCTCGCCACTTCTCCTTGCTGAGTGTGGAATTCCGGCTCCTGAATCTGCCCGGAGATGAACTCCAGATGCCGGTAAGCCCCTGCCAGGAAGTGCGTGCGGCACACTTCACGTTCATCGAGCGAAGCCACGGGAGCTTCGGGACACGCTTCGGCTGCGCATTTGAGAGACACGTAGTATTACCCGCGGAGAAGTGCTCAGACCGGCGAGTCGCCCCATAGTACAGCAAAGAAACCTGGATCAGAATGGCTTGAAAGTTTGGTTTCTCGAATGAATTACCGGGCCCCGCCCTTTTTAATAGGCCCCGGCGTTGGCAGCGAGCAATTCGCGTGCTGCCGCTTCAGCAGCGGCTCCGAGAAGGGGAGCTTCCTCGTTGAGCACAACGTGGATGGGGATGTGCGACAGCAATTCCTGAAATTTTTCTTTTTCGCAGAAGGCGGCAAAAAATTTGCCATTCTGGATCTTGGGCATAATCTTAGGCGCAATGCCGCCGGCGACGAAGAGGCCACCGCGCGCAAGCGCCTTAAGTGCCAGGTTGCCGGCTTCGGCGCCGTACAAGGTGACGAAAAGATCCAGCGTTTCGACGCAGACGGGACAAGTACCATCGAGACCCAAGCGCGTGATTTCCGGCGCAGGGTCCGCTCCGGGCTGATCAAACGTGGAATGGCGGACACTTTTGTCCAAGAATTCGTGCAATGTGAGAAAACCGCGGCCGGAAACAATCAGCTCGAAGCTGACAAATCTATTCAATGTCTTCAAATACCGCAGCAATTCGATCTCTCTTTCGGTTCTCGGCGCAAAATCCGTGTGCCCGCCTTCGCTTGGCATCACAACGTAGCGGTTGCCATTCCACGTCAGTATGGCTTCTCCCAACCCGGTACCGGCAGCGATCAGGGCCTGGGTGCCATGAGGAGCGGGTAAACCTTCATTGAGAGTCAAAAGCTCCGCAGGTGCGAGGCAGGCAAGAGAGTAGCCAGTAGCCTCCAAATCATTGAGCAGCACAACGTGGCGAGTGCCTAGCTGGCGTTCGAGAGCATCGCCGTCGATTGCCCAACTCAGGTTGGTGACGCGAATCCCGCGGCCAATTACGGGGCCGGCCACGCCGAATCCAGCGGCTACAATCTTTCCCGGAGGCGAAGCGGAGAGGAAGTTTTTTCCGCGAGCGAGAAAATCCTCGACGATGTCATCGAAGCGTGTGAATTCGTGATTGGGATAACGGTGAATGAAAACTAGACGGAAACCGCCGCCATTTTTTTCCATTAAGGCGAGGTTCGACTTCGTGCCTCCAATGTCCCCCGCGAGGATCACGATTTTCCCTCCGGAGTTGGCTGCGACTGTGCGGCCATAATCTTCGCTGCCGCTGCTTGATCCACAAAAAAAAGCCTTTCACCATCGCGCGGCTTGACCATCTGGGCGGGCAAAGGCGGATCCGAATGTTCGCTAAGCACTGTGTGCAGGATCGAGGCCTTTTCGGCTCCAGCGACCAGGAAGACTATGCGCTGAGCGCCTTCGAGGACAGGAAGGGTGAGCGTCATGCGCCGGGCGCCTAGTTTCGCAACCAACGGAGTGCTTACCCAGCGTGAGGTTTCGCGCACAATTTTCGAACCCGGAAAGAGAGAGGCAGTGTGCCCTTCGGTTCCCAGACCTAGAAAAATCACATGAAAGCGCGGAAAGCCGCGGTTGTCGATGGGCAGAAATTTGCGCAGTACCGCCTCATAATTGTGAGCGGCGCGCCCGATATTGGTATCTTCCGCCTCCATGCGGTGAACGTTGGCAGCAGGTATGGGCACGCGGAGGAGAAGTTCGCGCCGGGCCACGCCGTAATTGCTTTCGGGACTGTCCGGCGGCACGGCGCGTTCGTCGCCCCAGAAAAGATGGACGCGAGGCCAATCAACTTGCGCGCGGAATTCCGGTGTGGCGAGAACGCGATAGAGCTCGCGGGGTGTTGAGCCGCCCGAGAGCGCGACGTAGAAGTTGCCGTCCTTGGCTATACTTTGCCAAGCCCAATCTACGAATCGCCGCGCCGTGAAGCGAGCCAATTCGGGCGTGTCAGCGCAAACGAATACGCCAGGGAGGATTTCGCGCGGAATCATCTCAGGGTTTGCGCCAGTGCCGTCCATCGCGGCTCAACAGCTCGTCAGCTTCACGCGGGCCCCAGCTCCCAGCGGGATAGGGGGATACGGAGCGACCCTTGTTTTCCCATGCATCGAGTATTGGCTGCACGAAAGCCCAAGCGGCTTCAACTCCATCGGCACGATCAAAGAGGGTGGCATCCCCACGCATGCAGTCATTCAAAAGCGTAGCATAAGCGCTGCGTTCGCTGGCGCCAAAAGCGGCCAGATAGCTGAAATCCATCGAGACACTCGACAAGCGTAATTTTTGTCCGGGTACTTTTACGTGAAAGCCAACCGAGATGCCCTCCTCGGGCTGGATATTCAGCACCAGGGTATTGGTGTCGAGTTCCTGGCCACGAAAGAGCAGATGGGGCGCGCGCCGGAAATTGATGGCGACTTCGGTGACCCGGCGGGCCATGCGCTTGCCGGTGCGAATATAAAAAGGCACGTCGGCCCAGCGCCAGTTATCGATCAATACTTTGGCAGCGACATAGGTGTCCGTCTTTGAGTCGGGTTTGACTCCGGATTCGTGACGATAACCAGCTACATGTTCGCCATTGATTTGGCCCTCCGCATATTGGCCTGGCACAACGTTGGTTGTGACCGTCTCCAGCGTGAAGGGCCGCAGGGCCTGTAGGACTTTCAACTTTTCATTGCGCAGCGAAGTGGCATCGAAATTCGAGGGAGGCTCAATCGCCGTCAACGAAACCAGCTGCAGGAGATGGCTCTGAACCATATCTCGCAGGGCGCCGGTCGTTTCATAAAAGGCGGCGCGCTGCTCCACTCCGAGGGTCTCCGCGGCAGTGATTTGAACGTGGTCAACGTAATTGCGATTCCAAAGCGGCTCGAAAATTCCGTTTCCAAATCGCAACGCCAAAAGATTTTGGACCGTATCTTTCCCCAGGAAATGATCGATCCGATAGATCTGCGTCTCGTCGAAGACTCCGAGAATTGTGTGGTTGAGCTTTCTGGCAGAGGGAAGGTCGTGGCCAAAGGGCTTTTCGACGATGATACGGACCCACGAGTGATCGGTCGCTGGCTTTGCCAAGCCCGCTGTGCCGATTTGGCCGATAACCTTGGGATAAACGGCGGGCGGCGTCGCGAGGTAGTACAGGCGGTTGCCCTCCAGGTGGCGCTCGCGATCGAGTTCTTCAAGGCGGCGCGAAAGCTTTGTAAACGCATCCGGCTGATCGTAATCCCCGGCGACGTATACAAAGGACTGCGCGAAGTTGCGAAGGTCTTCATCCTTGACGTGACAGGTGGCGTTCTCGCGCACGGCCCGCGCCACGGACTCTTGAAAAGCGGCGTCGCTCATTTCACTGCGCGCGAAGCCAATTATGGAGAATCGCCTGGCGAGCGACTGGCAAGCCGCCAATTCAAAGAGCGCAGGGATTAACTTCCGGCGGGTAAGATCGCCGGACGCGCCGAAAATCACGATCGCGCAGGGATCGGCTACTGCGACCGAACTTCGCGCGTCCAGAGCTGTAGTTTCGGCAATGTCGTTTGTAATCGAAGCCATAGATCATCCTCCTGCAAGGGCCGGTGTGACGCCTTTTTCCGCCAATGAAGCGCGCAACTGTTCCGCAGATTGGAAAAGGATCGTAACCATACCCAACGCTTTGGCCGGTTCCAGGTTCGCAGGACGGTCGTCTATGAAGATGCACGATTCCGGAGCACGTTGCGTGATTCCGAGCACAAGTTGATAGATGAGCGGGTCGGGCTTGCGGATTCGCAGATAACAAGAAGTGAAAAAGCAACCAAAGTTCCTCGTTAAATCGAATTTGCGGAGGCGGTAAACATTCAGCTCTTCCGATTCGTTGTTCAGAGCGGCCAGGAAGTAACGACGGCTGGCAGTCAGTTCGTCCAGAATAACGCGTGTTTCTTTGTTCTCGTGCGACTGCGCAAAGATGAAGTTTTTGAACTCATCCCTGGTAAAGGGCCGCTCGCGGAAAAATACCGTTCGGTCCAGATACGTTTCGAAGGTTATTTGCCTAGTTTCAAACTCGACTTCCGCGGCGCGGTGCCGTTTTTCCAAATCAGACGCATCCAGAGAAAAACGCTTTGCGGCCGCGGCCCGCGCAGACTGATCCCAGCCATTCGAAAGTACCACTCCTCCAATGTCCCAGAATATTGCGGCGATATTGTCCATGGCCTTAGTCAATCGGCAGGGATGCGATTCTTTTCGGCATTCCCTGTTCCCTTTCGGGAGTAAATTTCCCCGGCATCATCAATTCCAATCGTCAAGTAGCTGACCGCGATGCGGAAAACACCTGGTCGATAGATCTGCGCAACGTGGATAACCCTTCGGGAGCGCCCTCTTTGAGATGCAGACGCAACACCGGTTTGCCGACTCTGGCCAGCGCCTGCATGTCACCCAGGGCTTGGGCCATTTGCAACTGGCCGAATGTATACTTCGCGCCAGGTATGGGCAGGTCCTCGGATTTCTCTGAAGTGATCATCAAGAATATGCCGGAGTCCGGTCCGCCCTTATAAAGCTGCCCGATTGAGTGCAGGTAACGCGGCCCGTAACTGAGCAGCACCGGCAGGCTAAGGCGCTCCGCGAGCGTCGCGCGAAGCGAATTGAGCTCGGAGCTGTTACCCGCCTCGCGCGCCACATACGCAAGTATCGCGACGTAATCGTCTGGGCGGCGTTCGGAAAAAAAAGTCCGCAACGCAGCACTGAGTTGCAGGGTAGAAATGGCGGCGCGCGCGGCGCCATCAGCGTAAAGTTCGATTCCCGATTCCGCCAGGCGCGGAGAGCCAAGGGGCATCTCCCCGGTGCTTTCGAAGATCTCCAGAATCCGCGCGGTATTATCTTTGCTTTCCTGCACGTTGGGTTCATCAAACGGATCGATGGCCAGCGAAGCGCAAGCCAGCGCGCTTGCTATCTCCCATTTGAAGAATTCGGCGCCCAATTCCACCGGAGACTTTAACTCAATCTCCACGACAGGCGCGCCACGCTGTTTCAGCGCGCGCAGTATCGGTTCCAACATTGCTCGATCATCGCCCTCAAGGGACAGAGCGGCGATAATACATCCCCTCGTAAGAACATCGAGAGACAGGGCAACGTCCCCCGCCACCGGGACAATCCCCCGCTCCTCTTTTCCCGTACTCTCTGCGATGAGTTGCTCGATCCAATCGCGCAAAGGCGTCAACTTGGGCGTAGAGAGCAAGACGAGTTTGTCATCGCCCCTTCGGGCGGCTGCACCCAGCAAAGAGCCCAACTGCAGCGCCGGATTGGCATCGGCTTCGCGTTCCGGACTACAGGCAGCGCGCATTTCGATGGCGCCATCCAGCACCGCGGCAATATCGACTCCCCAAAGCGCGCCAGGCACCAGCCCAAAGTAGGAGAGCACCGAATAGCGGCCGCCGATGTCTTCGGGATTGCGGAAGGTCCGGCGGAAATCATATTCCTCTGCCAAATGGTCCAAATATGATCCGCGATCGGTGATCGCGAGGAAGCTGCGGCCCACCGGCCGAATACCTGCCTGAACAAGACGCCGATGAAAATAAAAGAATTGAGACAGCGTCTCGATTGTTTTGCCGGACTTACTGGCCACCACAAATAAGGTTCGGGGCAGGTCAATGGACCGTTCCACTTGCTGGATCGCGGCGGGATCGGTTGAATCAAGTATGAAAAAACGTTTCGCTGACGGCGCGGGAAATGTCAGGGCGAGAACTTCTGCCCCGAGGCTTGAGCCGCCCATGCCCAGCAGCACGACGTCGCTCACGCCGGAATCTCTGATGTCGCGCGCTAAAGCCTGCAGCGCGGGCGCTTCGGCGCGCATGGAATCGAGTACGGCGATCCATCCAAGCCGGTTGGCAATCGCGCGGGCGTGTTCGGAGTCGTCCTTCCAAAGGCCAGGCTGGCCGGCCCAGAGTTTCTGAACCGCTTCGCCCGCTCGAAGCCGATTCGACTCTTCCTGGTACACGTCTGCCAGATAACCCGGTGAAATTCGCTGCGCTGTGAGGGGCATGGTGTCCTCTAGGCCGCGGCAAGAGGCCCGAGCCAGATTATCTCTTTTTGGCAGAATCAGCAGAATATAGCAATATGTGTACCTTGCGCCGGCATTCTCAACGACTCAAAAATCGGCCATTCTGCCGGTCCTAGGAATTTCTCCATCAATGCAGTATGTTTAGAGAAGGAAACTGGAGATTGGTTATCTCGATTGGAGGCGAACATGGCTGAAACCCAGCCCGAGGCGCACACGGTGATGTGTGTGAAATTCGGAAAGAAAATGGAGGGCCTTGATCGCGTGCCCTGGAAGGGCGACCTCGGCCAGAAGATCTATGAAAATGTCTCCAAAGAAGCCTGGAAGATGTGGATCGAACATTCCAAGATGATCATGAATGAGTACAGGCTGAACCCGCTGGACCCGCAGTCCCAAAAAATTATGGAAGAGCAGATGGACCAGTTCTTTTTTGGTGAAGGAGCCAAGCTGCCCGAAGGTTATGTCGCGCCGCGTGCGAAAGGTTAGGCCTTCCGTATTTCTCGCTTCAAGTCGTCAAGCAAATAGGACGAAATCTCAGGAAACGATCAGGTAAGGGTCTGCCCCGACACCGGATGCGCCACCGGCAATCGGGGAGCAATCGTGAATCTTAATGCGTCGTGCGCTTTTCGCAGCGCAGCCTCCGCCAATTCTGGTGTTTTTGCTCGGGCGAAAATGAATCCCAAGTAGCTCGAACCTTCGGGCCATGCGGCGATAAAGTCGTGCACTCGAGCCGTGATTTGAATTTCGCAAATACCGGCGATAGCGAGTGCTTCCTCCGTTCCTTGAACCTCCTCGAGCACCCCGCTTCGAGGCACAGGGATCATCATCACACCGGCGGCATCTGGCTCCCTCTGCCATTCCGCGCCGGGCAGCCTCAAGGCTGTGCGGATCAGCAATTCTTCCAGGAAGATTCGCTGCGGCCCAAAGCGAAGCACCCTCGAGCAAAGGCCGCCGATGGGACGCGGCGCTACTTCGAGCACCCAAGGTCCCTGGTCATTCACGCGAAATTCTGCGTGCACGGGTCCCTCGGTGAGACCGAGCGCTCGAACGCATTTGCTGGCACACGCTGATATTTCTTCCTGGGCGCCCTGGGGCAGGCGCGACGGCGTGACATAAATGGATTCCTCGAAATAAGGACCTTCGAGACGGTCGGGCTTATCGAACAACGCCAACACGCGGAATTGACCGTCATCGAGGACGCCTTCAAGCGCAACTTCCGTGCCGGGGATATAGCGCTCCACAAGCAATCGATCGAGATCGGCCTCCCTGGTGACTTGTATTTCGGGCGACGTCAGCAGTCGTGCAATGCGTTCGACAGCAGCCCTGAATTCAGCGGGATTGTCAGCTCGGATTACGCCTTGGCTTGCCGCGAGCCGCAGCGGCTTTAAGACGCACGGGAAAATAACGCGCTGGAGCACGGAATCGATCGGCTCCGTTAGTGCAAAGGAAAAGAAATCCGGAACGGGGAGGCCCGCCTTCCGCAAAACCTCCCGCTGACGGAGCTTGCTGCGGCAATTTTCGACCGATTCGGGCGAATTGTAAGTCAGGTGCAAGAGGCTGGCGGCATAGGCAGCGGTGGCGGTCTGTCGATCGCCCAGCGCCAGAATCGCCCCGATCTTTTGTTCATCGAGGCGGCGCTGAACGGCCCCAACGAGATCTGATGCGGCAGTTTCAGGCTCCTCGAAATGAAGGGGGACCGCCCCATCGGCCCAAGGATCGTCGAGTTGATGGCACCGATCACTGCCGATGATCACGCTAAGGCCCAAGCGCTTCGCCGCTTCTGCAAAGCTTCGCGTCTGGTAGCCCAGCTTGCTGGCAAGCAGGATGAGCCAAGGTCGTTCGTTGGAATTCATTCGCCTCTGCCAGGGTTCAAAAGAACGTATCGGATTGCGTCTGCGGCCGGGTATCCGACGCGATCGAGACGAATTGATCCTGGGTTGGCTCGGCACAGCAGTACCATGGTTCAGTGAAGTGGGGAATCCCGTGCGTGGACGTCTTTGGCATAGCGGGATCGAGGCCCCCGTTTTCTCCGGCTAGCTCGGCCGCAGCCCGCCAGATGAGCGTAAACGTATCGGTGCGCGAGCGCTTTAGCCGGTCGCCGGCATTCGCCAATTGCTGAATTCGCTCGGACAGAACGTCCAGGCGCGCATCGGCATGTTTCCATGGATAGACAAGTCCTGACGCTTCGAAGTTGCCGACCGTGTTGCGAATCTCATCGAGTTCCAGCAAACGCGAGCCCGCCGGAATCAGCAGACGGATGCCAAGCTGAATGGGCGCTACGTTTTCGATCAAATCCTGGTCGGCGATGAGCTTCAGTAACTCTAGGTATCCCGAAGGTGAAGTCCAGGGCGTGAAAGGCACGAAAGTCGCCTGTAGGATCAGGCCCAGCTTGCGAAAAAGTCCGACGACCTCGAGAAAATCCGCACGGGTATGGCCTTTTGCCAGACGTGCTAGGACAGAGTCATCGACGGACTCGACGGCGCTGGTAACAAAAAGACAGCCAGTATCGCGGAGCCTCGGCAAAGATTCTGCATGCTGCAGCAAGTGCTCGATCTTGATCGTAACGTCATACGTGAGTTGCGGAAATTCCCGGTGCAGCAACTCAACGATGGCGAGCGCGTGCGCCGGCCCATTGAAGAAATCCGGGTCGCCGAACGTAATGTGCTGGGCGCCGGCATCTACCTGCTGGCGAATATCTTCAAGCACGATTTCCTTCTGCACTATGCGGAAGATTCCGTTGTAGACGGGAACGATGGGGCAGTGCCGGCAGAGGTGTTTGCATCCCCGGCTGGCCTCCGTGTAGCCAGCGACTTTAAAGCCTCCTTCGGGCATCAACAGATGTGCATATTGGCGGAGGGGCGGAAGCTGGCTCCGATCCGGGGGAATGAATTGCAACCGCTCTAAAGCGATTGACGGATTGCGCAGCCCTGTGGCCCCGGCGCTCGCACGCGAGCCGTTTCCATTGCCGTTTTGCTGACCAAGCCGCGTGACGAGATCCGCTAAAAGTGCCTCAAATTCCCCGCCAACGATGGTCTGTACTCCAAGCTCTCGCAAATAAGCCTCGTTGACGGGAGCGTACAAACCGTAGAAGCATAAATGCGCGTGAGCGTTCAAAAGCCGAATGGGCTCGATCAGGCGAATCGCGAGCCGAGTAGCTGTGTGCATGGGGACGTAGAACGCCACGACATCGGCGGCACGCACTGCGTTTTCCTGAAAAGGCTGGCGCGATAAATCGAGACAAGTAACCTCAGCGCCGCTGCGTTGCAGCCACGCGGCTGGCGAAGCCAACCCGAAAGGTTGGTGGCCAAGCTCGTACGTTGAGATCAGGACGACCTTCACCAAAACTCCACCTGAAACACGCCTGCCGCGACAAGTCCGATGCGCCGCGCTTATGTCATTCTAGACGATCTGCATTAACATCGGCGCAAACGGTCGGCAGGGCCTGCCAAGCGACGCCTGGGCTGCACATATACCCCGCCGTTTGCGCTATGATGCATTGTTAAAATCAACCCGCATAGGGCCAGCGGTCAGAGGGGAATCAGACATGCCTGCGTCTTCGAAAAATTCGTTCGGCGCGCGCGACACGCTTACTGTAGGTAATCAATCTTACGAGGTCCATCGGCTTGAAGCGCTGGACCGCAGGGGAATCGGCCACGTGGCCAAGCTCCCGTTCTCGATTCGCATTTTACTGGAAAACCTGCTGCGCCAGGAGGACGACCGATTCGTTCACGCCAAAGACATTGAGGCGCTCGCGGAATGGCAGCCGGTGACCCCAAAGCGCTCAGAGATCGCTTTTATGCCCGCGCGAGTGCTGCTGCAGGACTTCACTGGCGTTCCAGCCGTTGCTGACCTTGCGGCGATGCGGGACGCCATCGCGAAGATGGGCGGCGACGCAAAAAAAATCAATCCCCTGCTTCCCGCTGAATTGGTGATCGACCACTCGGTGCAAGTCGATAAGTTCGGCAGCGACATGGCGTTTGCCTTCAATGCGCAAATGGAGTTTCAGCGGAATGTGGAGCGTTACCAATTTCTGCGTTGGGGCCAGAACGGCTTCCGTAATTTCGCAGTTGTGCCGCCAGACACGGGCATTTGCCATCAGGTCAATCTCGAATATCTGGCCCGCGTGGTTTGCGACCGCTCGCCGGATGGCCGAGCCGCCGCGTATCCTGACTCGCTGGTAGGCACCGATTCCCACACAACAATGGTCAATGGACTGGGCGTCTTCGGCTGGGGCGTAGGAGGCATTGAAGCCGAGGCAGCCATGCTCGGCCAGCCGCTCTCCATGCTGGTTCCGGATGTGGTCGGCTTCAAGCTGCACGGACGCTTGCCGGAAGGAGCAACCGCAACTGATTTGGTGCTGACCGTAACTGAGATGTTGCGCAAAAAGGGCGTCGTGGGGCAATTCGTCGAGTTTTACGGAACCGGCCTTTCGAATCTCACGTTGCCAGATCGCGCGACCATCGCCAACATGGCGCCTGAATACGGCGCCACGATGGGATTCTTCCCTGTTGACGCAGAGACGCTGGCCTATTTGAAATTTACTGGACGAACGGCCGAACGCCAGGCATTGGTCGAGGCCTACACGAAAATGCAAGGTCTCTTCCGCACCGATGAAACTCCGGATCCCTTGTTTTCGGACACACTCGAGCTGGACCTTGGCAAAGTCGAACCAACATTGGCGGGACCCAAGAGGCCCCAGGACCGTGTGCCGCTGCGCCAGGCCAAGAGCTCCTTCGCGAAGGCTATGGAGGGAACTACTTCGAAGCACGTCGAGGTAAAGAACAACGGAGACCGATTCGAACTCTCCAATGGTTCGGTGGTGATTGCGGCGATTACGAGTTGCACGAATACCTCAAATCCTTCCCTGATGCTTGGCGCTGGACTTGTTGCGAAAAAAGCGGTCGAGCGCGGGCTGGAATCGAAACCGTGGGTTAAGACGAGCCTTGCGCCCGGATCCAAGGTAGTGACGGACTACCTCAAGGCAGCTGGGCTTACGCCCTATCTCGAAAAATTGAAGTTCAATCTGGTGGGTTTCGGCTGCACGACATGTATAGGCAATAGCGGCCCGCTTCCCGAAGCAATCGGCTCAGCCATTAAGGAAAACAGCCTCGTCGCGGTGTCTGTGCTTAGCGGCAATCGTAACTTCGAGGGCCGAATTCACCCGCTTGTCCGCGCAAATTATTTAGCTTCACCGCCCCTTGTGGTCGCCTATGCCCTTGCCGGCCGCATGGATTTCGATATGGCTACCGAATCTTTAGGTAACGACCGAAACGGCAAAGCGGTCTATTTGCGCGACATCTGGCCGACTCCCAAAGAAGTGGAAGAAACCGTGCGGAAGGCGGTAACCACGGATATGTACCTTAAGGAGTACGGCGCAATCTTTGAAGGCGATGAACGCTGGCGTGGACTACAGGTGCCGGAAGGCGATCTGTACGCCTGGGACGCAAAATCCACATATATCAAGTGCCCCCCCTTTTTCGAGGACATGCCCAAAAATCCTCCCGCGCTTTCCGATATTCTCAACGCGCGCGTCCTGGCTGTGCTCGGGCATAGCGTCACGACGGACCACATCTCCCCAGCCGGCTCAATTCAACCCGATGGCCCGGCCGGCAAATACCTCATTGCGAATGGAGTGAAGCCGTCGGACTTTAATTCCTATGGTGCTCGCCGCGGCAATCACGAAGTAATGGTGCGCGGCACATTTGCAAATATTCGCCTGCGCAATCAACTTGCGCCTGGGACCGAAGGCGGTTGGACTCTGCATCAGCCCAGCGGCGAAAAAATGACGATCTACGATGCGTCGATGCGCTACAAACAGGAAGGCGTGCCGCTCATGGTCCTGGCCGGCAAGGAATACGGCGCAGGCTCTTCACGCGATTGGGCTGCCAAGGGCACGCTCCTGCTAGGCGTACGCGCGGTCATTGCTGAAAGTTATGAACGGATTCACCGCAGCAATCTGGTGGGCATGGGTGTGTTGCCGCTGGAATTCAAGCCGGGCGAAACTGCGGAGTCGCTCGGGCTTACCAGTCACGAGTCCTTTAGTGTGGGAGGCGTCAGCAAGCTGGCGCCGCGAGCGAAGCTTCGCGTGCAGGCTCGCGACGATGGGGGCAAAGAGAAAACTTTTGAAGTCGTGGCCCGGGCCGACACACCAGAAGAAGTCGCCTATTACCGGAATGGTGGAATTCTGCCCTACGTCCTGCGGCAGATGCTTTAAAGTTGCTCGGAGCGGAAGTCTAGATTCTCACAACCCGACAGGCGAGTCAGATTACCGTTTGCGGGCGAACCCTTCGAACCAATTCCAATAGCAGGATTGCTCCCGCCAGAATCGAAGCGATGCTTGCTGCCTGCGCATTGGTCAAACCAAAAAACGAATGTGGATTGATGCGAATAAACTCCACCAGGAAGCGCGCCACTCCCGTAAGAATCAAGTAAAAAGCGAAGACTTCTCCGGCGGGCCGCAATCCACCGACGGCGCGCGCCCCAATGCGCCACAAGATATAGCCAATTAACATAGCTACCAGGAATTCATAGATCGGCGTGGGGTGAACTCTGTCGGTCGTGGGCACCAGGCCGTTGGGGAAACTCATTCCCCACGGAAGCGACGTCGGAGTGCCGTAATCTCCGTCTCCGGAAATCAAACAGCCAATGCGGCCAACGCCGTATCCGATCGCGGCGGCGGGGGAGGCGATATCCAGCATCAACAGAATCTTCATTTGGTAGTGCCGCGCCAGTAGAGCGAGCGCCACGAAACCGCCAATCACCGCGCCAAACCAGGCGAAGCCCATCGTGCTGAAAAGCAATGGCAAGGGATGCGCGAAAAATTCCGAAGGCGACTCGAGCAGATGATAAAGCCGTGCTCCAACGAGTCCAGCCAGGCCCGTCGTGCCAATAATATTCTCAGCGTCGGCGCGATAGCTCCTGCGCCGCAGGTCGGCGCGTATAACAAAGAACGCACAGATCAGGCCGCCGGCGACCATGATTCCGTAAGTTCCCAGCGTCAAAGGACCGATGTGGATGAAAGGATACAAGTCTGCACGTTTTAACTACCGAAGCAGTATAGCGAACGATAAGACAGTAGGGCACCTAGTGTGCGCATCGAGGCTGATACTGCCGCTCAAAGAACCGCGGCCTTCCGGAACCGGAAGGCCGCGCCACTCTGCTGCTGCTCCGATTAACTCCTAGCGCCCGCGCGAGGAGCCTCCGGACGAATGCCCGCCGGAAGAACCGCCGCCGTGAGATCCTCCGCCGCCACCGCCTCCCCTGGAACCGCCGCCAGAACTGCCGCCACCGCCCGAATAACTGCCGCCTCCGCGAGAAGCGCCGCCGTAGCTACCGGCACCACCGCCTCCTCCGTAAGACCGCGGCGAGGGAGCGCTACGATAAGTCGGCGCCGGATTCGAAGGATAACTGCGATAGTTCGGAGCCGAATAGGATGGAGAGCTGCGAGGCGTCGGCGCCGAATAACTTGGTGCTGGACGATACGCGGGCGTGGAGCTCCCGCGATTCGTCCCGGCGGAGGTATCGCCATTGTTGCGAGACGAGCGTTCATTCACGATTGGCTTGTTCATATCCAGCGTTGGCCGACTACCGGCGCCGCTGGATGGCGTACGGTAACCCCCGTTCGACGGAGCTGCCGAGGGTCCATTAGAACCAGAGAAGCGCTGCCAGCCGGATGCCTGGCCAGTATTGGCGTTAGGGGACTCGCGCCCGGCAGGAGCGTTATTGCGAAACTCCGGCTGAGCGTTTGACCGGATCTGCGACTGGGCTGCAGGGGATTGATTTGCCGGCGATTGATTATTGATAGCGCCGCGCGCTCCGCCAAACCGCTGCCAGTCATTGGCACCTTGCGCCGCTTGCGGACGCTGACCTTGTCCCTCCAAAGTCTGGCCGCCGCGTATCTGCGACTGCACAGGATTGCGCACGCTCGCGGCAGAGTTGGGCTGCTGCCCAATGTTCGGCTGTGGCCTCGTGGCCGATTGACCTGCGAAGCCTGGGCGATTCGCCCCCGGATTTTCGGCGGGTCTCGACCCGTTGACCGCCTGGAACTGTCCGTTGCGCTGGATAGATTCATTTACCCGTGCGGCTTGCGAAGAAAACGGCTCCGGTCGTGCTGCCGGTGTGTTCTTGGAGAAAAAGCCGCGCTGCGCGCCCATTCGCGCTGCGGCCGCCGAACTGACCGGCCGATCGGACACGCGCAGACTGTCACGAGTGGGAACCACAGGCAGATTGCCCGTCATCATGCGCCCGTTACGCAAGTCCGCGGCACCCACGCCTCGGGCTAGGGTTATGCCACGCCCGAAGCTTTCCGCCGGCACTCCGGAGACGCCTGCACGAATGCGATTGTTAACCAGCACGTTGTGAAGATTGGAAAACTGATTGCCGCCATGCAGCGGCCCGATTCCATCCCGGAGGCCGCCGATTCGGTCGAATCCTACAACTCCGAAGCGGTCGCGAAAACCGCCCCACCAAGGATGGAAGAAGTCGCAAGGTCCTATCGGCAGCCAGCCAATGGAGCCGAACCCAAACCCGACGCCGAAACCCACCCCTTCGCCAAATCCGAAGAAAGAAACGTACGCAGGGGCCCAAATCGGGCGATAAGCCGGATAAATCGGACCAGGCCACCAGGCCCACGATCCTTCCCAGTCGAACCATCGGCCGTAGTGATAGGGCGCCCAACCCCAGGGCTCATAAGAAACCCAAGTCCAACCCCAATACGGCTCCCAGACCCAGCGGCCGTCCCGATAGGGCGCCCAACCGGAATCAACATGAGGCACCCATACTTGGCCATAGTCGGGAACTTCGGTCCAAGTGCCGTGCGCATCTAGATCGCCAGCACCGGTGTAGTAGCGGTTCGTCTTCCGATACCCGTTCGCGTTGTAAATGACGTTGTCGCGATCCTTATTCCACTTATCCCAATCATCGCCGTCGCGGGCCTCAGTGACTTTGTACTGCGCATCAGTTCCCGTTCCCCGGACGGTAATGAGCTGGTATTTCTTCACCGTGGTGCTGCCTTCCGAAGTCGAAACCTGCGCCTCGCCGTCATTGACCGTTACGAAAGTGTCGCCATCCGGATTTACCTGAATGCGATAACGCCCTTCCCGAACCGGATGGACGGAAACGTTGGGCGTATCGATCTCCACATCCGCCTCAGAGCCCTTGAGCACGGAATAGCCTGCCAACCCCTGGCCGATCTGAACTTGAATGCGGTTTTTATCCAGCGTTGCAATGGTCGCTTGGGCATTTCGATCCAAGCGCAGGATATTGGCGTAATCAAGCTGGACTTCGGTTCGGGAGCCATCGCCCGTCGAAATCTTATCGCCGGCCATCAGCGGCGTGTTTAAAGTCACCGACGAAACGTCGCCGGAATCGCCGCGCTGCATCGTCACATCGCCGCGGATGAAACTCACGCGGGCGACGCCTTGATCATTCTGCGTTCCCGCCGGGCTGGGACCTTGCGTTCCTTCTGGACCTGGAGCCGGCAGGGGCCCGTTCGTTTGCGCCCCGGCGGACGTTAGTGCGAAAACCACTAGAATCGGAACGGCCAACCAGCTTGTTGTGTTCGTCCTCATGGGCCACCTCGTTCAATATCCCCGCCAATACAAGGGCAATCCCTATGCCAAACTGTCAGCCAAGCCGATAGTTATACTCAATGGCCTCAGTGGTTTAGAACAACAGAAAGCGGTTGGGCATTTCAGGGTCTGGCCGGAATTCACCAGGTGGTGGTTTTCAACCACCGACCCAGACGAGCCGATTTGGGTGGCCCTTGCTGCAGGTTGGGATGCGCCTCGGATCTATCCTTGTGGAGCTTTCGACGATTCGTCCGGGATGCCTATTTTCTCTAATCGATAGCGCAACGCATTGCGGGAAAGACCGAGCATGCGGGCGGCTTCGCTCTTATTTCCATCGGCTCGTCGGTAGGCCTCGCGAATGAGTTCGTCCTCCTACTGATCCAGCGTCTTGCCTTCGGGCAGAAGCGGGGACTGTCCCGAGTGGTTTCGGCTCACAACGTGATCCATTTGGATATCGCTCAGTTCAATGAAGGGTCCCGGGGCCAGAGCGCAGGCACGCTCAACGATGTTCTCTAATTCACGAACATTCCCGGGCCAATGAAAATCCATCAGCCTTCGAACCGCTTCGGGCTTGATGCCCTCCAGCTTCTTTTGCGATTTCTGCGTGAGCCGTAGCAGGAAGAGATTCGCCAGATCCGGAATATCCTCCTTATGCTCGCGCAGCGGGGGTATATCGATGGGAACGACGTTGAGCCGGTAATACAGATCTTCGCGAAAAGTCCCCTGTTCGAGTGCAGCACGCAGATCGCGATTGGTGGCCGCGATGAGGCGCACGTCCACCTTTACGGTGCGCGTGCCGCCAAGCCGTTCGAATTCGCGCTCCTGCAAAACTCGCAGGAGCTTCACCTGAGTAGCGGGAGGAACATCGCCAATTTCATCAAGGAAGAGGGTCCCTTTGTCGGCAAGCTCGAATTTTCCAGGCTTGCTGGTGACCGCACCAGTAAAAGCTCCTTTTTCATAGCCGAAAAGTTCGCTTTCGAGCAGGTTCTCCGGTATCGCCGTGCTATTGATCTTCACAAAGGGTCCAGAGGAACGACTGGATCGCTGGTGAATCAGGTGCGCAATCAAGTCTTTCCCGACGCCGCTCTCTCCTCCAATGAGCACCGTCGAAGGCGTCGCCGCCACCCGCTCAACCAAGGCCAGGACTTCCTGCATTTTTGCGCTACGCGCGACGACATTGGGATGGTTGTATTGCCGCCCCAGGGCCTCTCGCAAGTTACGGTTCTCCTCACGGAGACGCCGAACGTCCAACTCCTTTTGCACGACCAAGCGCATCTCCGCGAGGGCAAATGGCTTCAGAACATAGTCGCTCGCCCCCGCTTTCATGGCTTCCACGGCGGTTTCGACTGAGCCG
>Ga0207135_1027_pt2 | contig 19776 bp, 17 predicted proteins | sample Alteio_BWMinHeat_10_FD_153530 | JGI IMG/M metagenome (GOLD analysis project Ga0207135, IMG submission 153530) | Enriched cells from forest soil in Barre Woods Harvard Forest LTER site, Petersham, Massachusetts, United States -... | ecosystem: Environmental > Terrestrial > Soil > Temperate forest >...
CACATCTACGCCCGCAACGATAAAGAAATCGTCTGCGCGAACCTTGCGGCGGAAGATGCGGGGAAGGTTGGCTCATCAACTGCGCAGCCGGCGCGGGTGGCCGGGGCTGGACCGAAGGGAAGCCCCGGTGGCGTGCAGAGCGATTCAGGGCGACCAACCGAATCGCCCTATCCACCGAGCCCCGTGATCCGCCGCATCGTCTGGGACTGGTCAACGCGCCGGACCGCCGCCCCCGGCAGCGATTTGTGGCCGGTCACGTGGGCCGATGACGACAATCTCTACGCCGCCTGGGGCGACGGCGGAGGTTTCGGCGGCACCGATCAAGATGGTCGAGTCGCGCTCGGCTTCGCCCGCATCGAAGGGCCGCCCGAGAGGTTCTCGGGCATCAATATCAACGGAGGCAAGAATCCCGAACATCCGGCGAGCTTTCCAAAGCACGGCAAGTCCGGCGGCATTCTTGCGGTCGGCAATCGGATCTATGCCTGGCTCAATATGCAGAACGGCAAATGGCCGGACGTTGACAAAGCGCTGATTTGGTCCGACGACCACGGCACCACGTGGCAGCAGAGCGAATGGGTCTTTCCCAAAGGCCAGGGAAACTTGAAGCCGAGCACCTTTCTCAACTTCGGGCGAGGCTACACGAGAGTGCCGCGCGATCTCGAGGGCTATGTCTATTTCTACGGCCAGCGGCAAGGGCACCCGAATGGAACGTACCTTGGCCGAAGTCGGATCGACGAGCTACGGGACCGCCACAGCTACGAATACGTAACGGGCGTCGAGCAAGACCGACCGCTCTGGTCGTCCGACGAGCACGAAGCGCGGCCCGTATTTGCCGACACCCAGTCCAACGGCGACCTGGCGAGCGTTGTTTACGTCCCTGGGCTGCACCGGTATCTCGCAACCAGCTTCCACAAGGGTCCCGGCGAGCTGGGCGTTTTCGACGCCCCGCATCCCTGGGGCCCGTGGACGACGGTCGCCTACGAAGACCACTGGGGCGACATGGGCAGCGAAGGCGAAGGACTGACCTGCAGCTTCCCGGCCAAATGGATGAGCGCCGACGGCCAAACTCTCTGGTGCATCTTCAGCGCCTACGGCCCCGGCGCGAAGCAAGGCATTGATGCCCACGACAAGTTCAACCTCGTGAAAGCGGTTCTCGAGATCGCGCATTAGCTCTCCCGTTCGCGCTCAAACCGTCGGTAGCGATCTAACTGGCCGCGCCTGCGCAATTAACGCAACGACAAATCTGCAACATCTTAGAGCAGTTCGAGACTCGCCGACTACTAGATTTTGCCGTATGCGCGAAGCAATCGCGCGGTTTCCTGCCCGTTAATGATGCAGTAGTGCACCTCAAGTCCTCGGTGCTGGCGCAACATTGCCTTGTCCTCGACGTCTTGTGCAACATCTTCGCCAATCGTGCCAACCGACTGTATCACAAACAGTTGGGCCGGCGAGCGGAAGAGTCGGACAATTTGGTCGCCGTTGTGCCCGCAATGTTTTATATGGAGAAGCCTTGACGACTTGCCGGGGCCATTCAGCGCGAACGCCGCAGCGACGCGCTTCCCAGCTAACATGACATTCATCGTGTATAGGTCATTGTCCTCGCCGCCCCAATCTGTCTTGTGAAATGGTTCGTTAAGGATTTGCTCTAAGGCTCTTTGCACGTCATCTTCCGGCAGGTTCAATCGTCCATTGTCGTCAATAAGATCGGCGACATCACGCGGCTTGACTTGCAATACGTTGGAGAAACTGTCAATTTCGTCGATAACTACTCGAGGATGCGGGGTCGCGTGCACGGCCGATGGTGTGCCCAAGCTGATCGAATCGCGTGGCAGCACTTCAAGGCCGTCCTTCCTAAGTAGCTCTGCGATTTTGAGCAGATCACCTACGACGGCTGCATCGACCTTTGGGATTCGGCGGCGATCGTTGGAGATGGAGATTCGATTGAAATCGCGCCAACCTTGCGACGTGAAGACACGACCCATGACCTGGCCCAAGAAATTCAAGGCTTCGGTTACGGACCAGCGCCAACCGCGAGTATCGATATGGAACTCAGACCAAGGAGTCCCGTTCCAGTTCAAGTACCGTTTTACACCACATGCCGCCATCATAAAGCCACAATCACCGTCTGTCCCGAGTGTTGATTTGGAATTTGCCTCAGCTAAGCCCGCATTTTCAACGGCGGTGACAAGGTCCTCGACTTCCCAGACGAGTTTCACCATTTCCATGTACGTCGGCTGCAACCTGTCGAAATAAGGTGGCATCCTCTGGCGCAGCAAGAGCTGATCTATTGCGGAACCGGTGGCAGCAAATACGTCGTAGATGGTCCTAAACCGCACTGCGGCTATGAGCTGCTTTCCGTGCAGTCTGAGACCGTCGCGCAGTGAGTCTGGCACAAGAACTTTCTGGTCCAATCGAGGGCCGCATGGAAGAAATGCGCAGAAAGCACGTTCGATGGTGCCGTCCGTCTTGGTAGTCTCAGTCTGAATCCGACTTGAGCCGTGCCGTTTTACGCCGACGGTCCAATCGAGCGAGAGAATTGCATTGAGCAACTTGACTTCAGTACTCTCGCTCAGCGCGTGGTTATTCTGCTGGAATGCAACAGGCACGAGGCCGATCATTCTCTTCGAAAGTCGCCGAAACTCGCTGATCGCTGGCGGGCAACCCGCTAAGATGTGACCGCAAATATGGTCGCCGAGAGGGAAGGCTTCCAAACAGGTGAACGGGCCGTTCGACAATCGTGTCCACGCGGAATCGGGAAAGCCCTCAGCGGCGCCCTCTAAAAAGAAATAGGAAAGTTCGCCATGGTCGTGAGACGCTCGGGCGAATTCCATTTGGAGCGATTCAAGCTCGGACGCAGCATCCAAAGTTTTCGTCCCGTATTATGGGTGATTTCAGATCAACGAGTGGTTAGTTGCAACCGTGGTGGCGATAGGCGGCTCATACGGTCCGTCCCATACGAATCAGCCTAATGCGCGCGAGCTGTGGGCGACAAGACCCTGAGTAACGACGCAGATCACGAACGTCCACTCAGCGTGGTTCCGGCTGGCGCTTCGTGCCCGACGGGTATCGCGGCGGACACCGAAGAATTTGCGCGACTCGGAAAGGACTATCTCGCCGTGTCGGTGGACTTGAGCGCGGAGGCGACGTTCATCGTCTCCCAAGCGGGATCGCTTGATAGTGGATCGCGCGACGCAGGAAGAGGCGCGGAGGATTCAGGCGCGAACGGTGAGGTCAGCATTGGGATCGAATGATCGGTGGCGATCGAGGATGGAGGCGGCTTGGTGGGGAATGTGCTGGGGGCGTTGAACATCCGCTGTTGCGAGACGCGGACGGGAACCGGCGCGCCGTCGGGCGTTTGCTGGTCGGGGACCAAGGGCACGTGGAAGTCGTCGCCCGCGAATTGCGTGTGGTCGTAGATCGTGCCTCGCTGGAACGGCCCGGCGCCGAAGACCCACAGGTCGCGGGCCTTGCTCGACACGATGTCGGCCCCCGATTGCCAGACCGCGGCGCCGGTCTCGCGATGGTAAGCGAACACGGCGATCTTCGCCATCGCCTGTTGGTCCGTTCGCCGCGCCAGCGCAAGTTCCGGCAAGGCACTCGGCATGGCGGGCGCGCCGGGAACTGGCGCTGCAAACGTCGGCAGATTGATCGACGGCATGCCGTAGAGCAGATCGTGATGGTCGGTCCCCACAGTCCCCGCGCGGGCCTCGACGATAAACGCGGCCTGCTCGCGCTTCTCCTTGAGGATGCAGCCGCTCGAGACCATCTGCTGCCGCAGCGTGCCTGTGAGATACTCCTTATCGACCGTTTCGCCGAGATACGACGTGTCGAGATAGACGTCCTTGCCGGCGAGGATGCGGAAGTCGATCCGGCTCACGGCCCGATCGATCGCGTCGGAGACGAGCATCTGCTCGGTGGCCGTCCGCTTGGTATCGGTCCAGCGGGTGGTGCCGCAGCCGGCGAGAGAGGCGAGCATGCACAGCCCTACTAGCCCGACGCGCAAGCGAGGGGACGAGCGTGGTGCGTGGCGCTGCCTGCCTTGAGCCTGTCGAACGGTGGCGCGTGATGCGTGGTCAGTGATGCGTTGCATGCAGAAACAGTATCAGCGGAGTCGGTGTCGAAGCTGCTTTCGCCGGAAGCCCGACCGGGCTGGTGATGGCGACGGGCCCCGCGGCGGGATGGACAGCCGCGGGGCGGTGCGAATGCGACGCGGATTATAGCGACCGACGGCGGTCCCTTGAACGGAGACTTAGCCTCAGCTAGCAGAGCTGCAACTCACGTCGAAGCAGCGTGTTAAGATGCTAGCAATCGTGGTCACTTCATTTAGCAAGCGCGGCGACCAGAGCAATCAGACTGATAAGCACCGCAGTCGCGAGCAGCGCCCCGGCAACGACCAGCAAAGTGAACTTCAGCGGGGAGATGCCATAATGCGTGCGATAGGGATCATATCCGATCAGCGTGGAATCATTGGCTCGCGCGCTCAGCGGGCGCTTGAACCGCAAGCGCGAGTTGTCAAACTTTTCCAGCGGAACCCAACCGGCCTGGGCCTCTTCCTCGCAGACCTTCCGCAGGACGTCGGGCTTCTTGAAGGCCGCGGTGTTGGACCGGAGGATCTTGAACTCCCAACTGGCTTGCAGCTCGGCGTCAGAGTATTTGGTCATCTCTTCCTCCTCTTCGCGTAATCGTTGGGCCGCCGCCGCTGCTGCCGCAGCCCCGGCTGCCGCGCCGCTACTCATGGCAAGGTCTCCTGATGGACGACTGAGGGTTGGCACCCCTCGGCGGCCGGGATCGGACGGAATGGCGCGGAAAGCGTTCCCGAACTCTGCGGTTCCGCAGAAAAATATAGCGCGGCAGGCCGGTACACAAAACGTGTAGGTGTATCGTAGCCCGCCAGTGAGCGCCCCGCTGGGGCAAGCCCAGCGGTCGCGAATCATGGTCTGCGCGAGTGGCGGTAGCTGTCAAATGATCGCTCGACGGGGACATGCCCCGTGGTCGCCGGCCGGTCTGTTCGCGACCGCCGGGCTTGTCCCGGTGGGGCGCTCATTAGCAAGCTACAATCCCATACGCACAAACATTCAAGTTATCTTTCTGGAAAAACTTTGTGTCGTGCAGAGGAACCAAACCTTTGTGAAACGGACGCCGATCTGCTACTGGCTTAGCGCTCGCGTGACGGCTTCGCGCATCGCGGCGAATTGATTGTCGGACACGACGGGCGTCGCGCCGGCGGTCGGAATTGCTTCCGGCAGCTCGACCCAACTGCGGCAGCCGGCGAAATATGGCGTGTCGGCGAGAACGAATGGTGTTGGAATTCGGAAAACGCGGGCCAAGAGGAGAAACAATCCAGGCCGACGGTAATGAAACCGTTCGACCAACGTCGTCTGAGACCAGATGTGGATGCCGGCCAGGCGGTCGAGCGCCGATTCGTCGCTGATCTCATGCACCTGCTCGACCTCGACGAAGTGGCTGATGGGAATCGTCCCCGTGGCCGGCGGATCGGCGATGGTTCGCTGCCAGATCGGTTCGGCCGTTGGAACGAGCTGCTGGGGTTGTTGGTGAAACTGCGTGGGAAACAGCCAAAACTCGCGATGCTCGACGCGGAAGCCTTCGCGACCTTCATGAATGCCTCCCTTGCGCAAGATGATCGCCTGCGCTCCTTCAGCGAGCGCCCGACAGATCACAGCCCACTCTTTGAAAGCAATGCGGTTGGCAATTTCCATCGTTCCTTGTCCCTTGCCCCGTGCCCCTTTAATGCCTCGCCAGCGCCGTGACGATCTCGAACACAATGAGCACAATTACGATAATCTCGAGCACTTCGGTGCGGTATGTCGCCGCTTGATCCGACAGCACGCGATAGACCCCTTCCACGACCTCGAGCGACCGCTGGATGCTCCGTTCCCAGTCATCGAGATGGAACCGGGCGGCCAGGATCCGATAGACGCGGGCCAGATATTGATCCCCGACGAGCTTCAGCGCGTTCCCCGTTCGCTCGAAGAGACTATTGGCGTGAATCCGCAGCTCGCCGAGCGCGCGGAGCGGCTGCGCGTGAGTCCGCCAGAACGGGAGCCAGCTTCGCGTGAGCGGATGGATCAGGCGATAGGCGTCGGCCAGGCGATCGTCGAGCAGCTTGTCGATGAAGCGGAACTCGAGGAGCTGGAGATTGACGAACTCGATGGTCTGTAGCGTCTCATCGCAATCCGCATCGATCAACAGCGCGGCCGACCATTCGGGAACGAACACGTCGCGCGGGCTATAGCTCAAATAACTGTGCAAGGCCGCCGCGACTTCGTCGTCGCTCAGCGGCTCGATTTCGAGTCGTGTCAACCCAGCCACCCAATCCGAATTCTGTTCCAGCAGTTGCTGCGGCGGCGCAAATGGCAGACCAGGAGGCAATTGAAAGACGACGTACTCCTCGGTCAGCGGGCTGAAGGCAGGCTGTTGGATCGCCGCGCGCAGCCGCTCGAAAAGCGGTTGTGCCGTCCTCTTCGCCGGCTCGACCAACCCGTCCGAATCTGCCAGGCAGACGGCCAGCCGGCTCAAGTCCGCCGGGCTCATCGTCACCGGAAAATGCAGCGCGACGCTCACGCCGCCGAAATCGAACAGCGTCGCGTCGGCGGTGGCCATGAACGTCGCGCAGAGCGGCGATCGCCCATTTTTCGGCTTGGTATTTCCGGCGATGCTCGGCTCAGTGGCAGGCCGCGGCGGATCCTCTGGCTCGCACAGCTTGAGCTCGACTGGCGCCAAGGGATAGCGCAGCGGTGGCGGACTATAGCCGAACGAACTCGGCGTCCGCCGCCGCCGAGCGAGCGCCTGCGGTTCGCCCGTCAGCAGCCGCCGCGCGGCCTCGAGATCGACCTCGTCTCCCCAGTCAAACGCGACGTAGATATGGATCGTCCCGCTCACGACGGCGGTCGGATCGAGGCGCGTCGGCGGGTTCTGGTTTTGATCCGCGGTCATGGGAAGCGTGGGTCATGCAGAGTGCGTCGAGTCGGCGCAGACGCACCTGGGCTGGCCTCCGGCCGCTGCTCGGTGCGTCTGCGCTGCGCACACCCTACTCGTCTGGACGAACCCACTTATCTTACCCGACCGCGTGCCGGCCGTTGGCGCGGGCGCCGTTGCGTTCTTTCGCCGCGCCGCGCCCCCTTGTCGTCGCCGGTTTGACGATGTTGCCGCGCGGGTCCATGACGCCGATGCGGCTGCCGTTGGTGGCCCGCAGGGCCTCGGGCAGGGCCTCGTTGTTGGTCACGGCCAGATAGACCGGCCCGCGGAACTTCTTCAACTGTTTGATGCCGCGGTTGATCGTGGCCTCGGTTTCAACCTCGACAATCCCTTCGTCGGTTTCGATGTCCACATCGAGGGCCGACCCCAGCTTCCCGCTATAGCGGCGGACAATCCGATTGACCGTCGCCGTGTGCGCCTTGTTCTCAGGCGGCATGGTCTTGTCTCCTTCCCAAGAGCGACCAAGTGATGGAATCCCTCCACACACAGTCAATATCGGCCATACCCCCCCGGACTGTCAATCGGACTCTTGTCGTCGTGTGGAAGTCGACATTAAGCGCGAAGGGTTAGCGAGGAAGGCTCGGTGCCGCGACGACGCTGCCTCGCTAACGCTTCGGGCTGGTGTTCAACGGGATCGCGTAGAGCCGCTGCTCGGAGGCGACGTAGAGCACGCCGTTGGCGACGATCGGGGTCTGGTAAATCGTCGAATCGAACTTGATCTTGTTCAGCACTTTCTTTTCGCGGCCGGCGGCGAGAATCCAGAGAAAGCCGGCACCGTCGCCGAAATACACCTTGCCGTCGGCGACGAGCGTCGATCCCCACATGTAGGCCTCGGTCTCGTGCTTCCAAATCTGCTTGCCCGTCTCGAGGTCGAGGCAATGCACGACGCCGGCGTAGTCGCCTACATACAGCAGGCCGTCGGCGATCGAGACCGTCGACAGCGAGCGGTCGATATCTCGGAACTCCCAGACCTTGCCTGACGAGGAAATATCGCCCGTCTTCGTCGCGTCGATGCAAGTCAGGCACCCGGCGCCGGTGCCGTGCAGCGGATCCTGGCCGACAGTGACGTAGACGTGGTTGTTGTAGCAGACGGGAGTGCCGATGATCTCGCTTGGCCCTGAATGGCTGCGATACGGAACCGGTTTGCCCTCTTGAACACGGTGGTCGGGCGGATTGCAATCGCATTTCCAGACGTTCTTAAGGGCAGCCGGCTGACGTGGATCGGCGTTGGGCACGGGCCGCGCGTCGAACGCATAGCACATCCCATCGCCGCCGCCGTAAAAGATTAGCGGCCGACCGTTGACGACCGCCAGCGACGGACTCGACCAGGAGCCGTGAAAGATCCCTTTGCCGATGTCGGCGTCGTCGACGGCTACGAGCTTGCCCGTCTTCTTATTCAGCGCAATGAGCGATCGCGCGTTGGGATAGGGCACATACTTGTGGTTCGTCTTGGCATTGCAAGTGCCGAAGTAGATGAGATCGCCATAGATCAGCCCCGAGCAGCTTGTCGCATCGTGCGGCCAGACCTTTTGCTCGAGGAGAAGATCGTAACGCCAGATGATGTCGGCGTCGGTCCGGCCAAGTTTCACCGGCAGGCCGGGGGTGTATCTGACAATTGGGCCATCGCGACCGACGATGAGCTTGTATTCCAGGGGCTGGGCCAGGTACAGGTCCTCGCCGACATAAGGTCCGCTATTGCCGTCCGCCAGGCCGTTGGCGTCGAGGCAGAGGATTTCGCAATGGCTCGTCACGGTGTAGACGCGATTTCCCTCGACCGTCGGCGACGAGCAGATGCCCAGCTCGTGATAATCGGCTTCGCCTTGCACTTTCGGGACAGCCAACTGCCAGAGAAATTTGCCGTCGGCCTCGTTGAAGCACATCAGCACGTTCCGGTCGCCGACATACTTCGGATTGCGCGGCGAGGCGTTGTTTGTTCCGACGAAGATCTTCCCGCCGGAGACGACCGGATTGCCGTAGGTGTGCGACCCCAGCTTGACCGACCACTTCACGCCGCTCGTCGTCGGATCGGCATGCGGCGATGGATCAAACCGAACCGGCAACCCCTTCGCACTCGAGACCATATTCCGGTCGAGCGTCCCGCCCCACTGCGGCCAATCCTGGGCGAATGCTCGCGTGCCGACCAACGCCGACGCTCCACCGCATAGCAGAAGGAAGAATCCGCGCAACCAGCGATTGACCTGATGATGAGTTGCGATTGTCGGATTCATTGGCCGAGCGAGTACATACCGTGGCCGGCGTGGCGGAGCTTGCCTTGTTCGACGAGTTTTTCCCAGACGGCACGGGGATATTGGTCAGGCGGCGTGATGCCGGCGATGCTGGAGCCTTGGCCGGAACTCATCGGCCCGTGGCCGATTCGCGACGCGTCGTCGAGCCGCGTCAGCTTGAGCCGCTTCTTGAAGGCCTTGTAGGCCGCTTTCAAAATCTCTGGCGAGGGCGCTTCGGCCGGCGACGCTTGCCCGGCGCTCTGGGATACGTCACTCATGTTTTGTCACATTGTGTCCGTGGTCTTCGTGCGGAACCGTCAAACCAGCGGTCAATTCTGGTTTTTTCACTGTCTTGATTATGGCATGGATCGCCGCCTGATAGAATGGTTCCGGCACGGTGAATCCCGAATACAGGAGAAACGACCATGAACACTCGGCTTAACGTCTTCTTGCCGGCGTCTCTCATTTTCGTGTCGCTGACGGTTTTTGATTTGGTGCAGACGCCTGCCGCCGAGCCGTCGTATCAGACTGCGAAAGTGACTCGGGGCGACTTGCGCGTGGTCATCCGAGCAACCGGGACCATTGAACCGGCGGAGGTGATGGACGTCGGCGCTCAAGTTCCTGGCCGCATTGTCAGTTTCGGCGAAGATGCAGATTCCAAGGGCAAGTCGATCGACTATGGATCGAAACTCGTGAAGGGTCAGATCTTGGCGCAAATCGATGATGCAATCTATCGAGCCCGGCTCGAGGAAGAGGTAGCCAGTTTGCAGGTCGCTGAGGCCAAATTGGAACTTGCCAAGGTCAAGATGCAAGCCGCCGCGGCCGAATCGGGGCGGATCCAGGTCTTGCAGAAGACCGCCGCCGGATCTCAGGTCGACGCCGATGCCGCCAAGTCGAACGAACTGGTCGCCAAAGCGGGCCTCGACATCGCCGCGGCTGAAATCGCCAAACAGAAGGCCGCTCTCCGCCTGGCCCAGATCAATCTCGATGCCACGCGGATCAAATCGCCCGTCGATGGAATCCTTATCGACCGTCGCGTGAACGTCGGGCAGACCGTGGTCGCCAGTCTCAATGCGCCGAGCTTGTTTCTCATTGCCGGCGACATGAAGAAAATGCGGATTTGGGCCAGCGTGAACGAAGCCGACATCGCGCAGATTCAAGTCGGGCAGCCCGTGGAATTCACCGTCGAAGCGTTTCCCACGCAAACTTTCAATGGCAAGGTTGTGCAAGTGCGGCTCAACGCCCAGATGACCCAAAATGTCGTGATCTACACTGTTGTGATCGGCATCGACAATTCGGACGAGAAATTGCTGCCTTATATGACGGCCAACGTGCAATTCGAAGTGGGCGATAAGCATGGCGTCGTGCTAATCCCGACCGCGGCTGTGGGCTGGCGGCCGCAGGTCGATTGGATCGCGCCGGACGCTCGCGATAACCCCGTGAGCCTTCCGAAAGGAAAGCGGCAGCCTCGCGTTTGGATGGTGGAGGGAATGTTCGTTCGCCCCATCGATATACAACTTGGCTTAAGCGACGGAAAAGAGACCGAAATCACCGCCGGCGACGTGAAGGAGGGGCAGGAAGTCATAATCGGCGAGGCTCATACTGCCACAACATTTGCCCCGAAGCGCGTCCAGGACTAAGTTGGACGAAGCTTGGCAACGGCCACGCGTTGGAACCGTTAACTCTTATCCGCTGGTTAAAGTTTAACGGGATAGAGAGTTAGTGAGCCGCCGCTCGCTTGCGCCGGTCTTGCTTCGGCCCGCGCGGCAGCGTACAATCAACGGGTTCTTTGTAGGATGCGGCAAGCATCGAACCCGCCGCCGGTTTCCGGCGTCTATTCCAGGGGATTCATAACGAACAACGTGCGGGCACGGACCTGCCCCCCGGCCGATGCCGGGCAGAGGGGGATTCAAAACCGTGGCGTTCTCTGAAATCGACCGCAATCTGCTCGCTCGCTGCTTGGCCCGCAAGCCTCACGCCTGGGAAGACTTCGTCGATCGCTACATGGGCCTGGTGATCCATGTGATCAACCATTCGGCCCAAGCCCGCTCGATTCGGCTTTCGCCTGAGGATCGTGAGGACCTCTGCAGCGAAGTGTTTCTCACGCTCGTGCGCAACGATTTCGCGGTGCTTCGCCATTTCCGCGGCGAGAGCGCTTTCGCCGCCTACCTGACGGTCGTTTGCCGACGGGCCGTCGTGCATCAACTGCTCAAACGCAAGTCAGCCTCTCGGCTGGCCGACGGCGCGGCCGACTCCAATCACTCGGCGCGTGAGTCGGCGATCGAGCGCGTGCAAGACCGCGACGAAATCGCCCGGCTGATGCAAGAACTCGATCCTCCGGCGGCAGACGTCGTGCGGATGTATCATCTTGAAGGCAAGAGCTATCAGGAGATCAGCTCGCTGGTTGGTATGCCTGAAAACAGCATTGGCCCGACGCTCTCTCGCGCTCGGCAGAAGATGCGCCGCGCCGGCGTCGATCCGGCCGTGGGTTGATGCACGCTACTCTCGTTCCCGCTTCGTTCTGGAACGCGCCGCCTGCACGGCGCTGCCGTGCGATCCGCGGCGGCGCATGTTAATCTAAAACGCGGATTCCCTCGGAAATCAGATTAGAACCGCTAAGACGCCAAGGACGCGAAGCAGATATCCTCTTAGCGACCTTTGCGTCTTCGCGGTGAACATTAGGCAGAGTCCGAGAAAGAGATTTCGTGGGACAGCTTCCATCCGGCGGCGTCTTATTCTGTGTACGACAGCGACGACATGGCGAACACCGACAATCGGCCGACCGGCGCGGTCGGGCCAGAATTGCTCGGTCGATTGCTCGATCGCCATGCCGCGGCGCTCGGGCTCTACGCCCGCCAATGGTGCCGCACGTCGGACGACGTTGTCCAGCAGGCGTTCGTGCAATTAGCGCGGCAGCGCGCGATGCCCGAGCAAGTCGAGACGTGGCTGTATCGGGTCGTGCGAAACGGGGCGATTTCGGCCGGGCGAGCGGAGCAGCGGCGCCGGCAACACGAGACGGCCGCCGCCGAGATGGCCTGCTCGTGGTTCGTGCCGTCCGAACCGCCTGGCCTCGACGCCGCGGCCGCCGCCGCCGCGCTCGAAAACCTGGCGGTCGACGAGCGGGAAGTCATCGTGGCGCACTTGTGGGGCGGGCTGACATTTCAGGATATCGCCGCCGTCACCGGCCTTTCGTCCAGCACGGCCCATCGCCGCTACGAATCCGGCCTGCGGCAGTTGCGAGAAACCATGACCAGATCCGAGCAGAGGCGGAGTTGACGGTAGCACCGGGAAGGCTTGGTGCGTCCGCGCAGCGATTGACGCGCCCTACAAATCCAAAGGCGGCAGGTCCGGATCTATGTCCACACACGATGACCATCGTCCCGACGATTTCCCACCCGATTTGAAGGCGTTCGAGGCGGCGCTTGCCGGCCTTGTTCCCGCGGGAAGTCGCATCGATCGCGATCGCTTGATGTATCGAGCCGGCGCCGCCGCAACGACGTCCGCCACAAAATCGCTTCCGACTCGATTGAGTCGCCTACCGGCGATGGTATGGCTCACGGCGACCGCCGCAATGCTGCTTGTCACGCTCGGATTGGGAGCACTTGTCGCCTTGCGCCAGCCACAAGAACGGATCGTTTACGTCGATCGCCCCGCCAACACGGCCGGCGCAACGACTCTCGCTTTGCATTTACCGGGCATTGGTCCGACGCTCCCGTTGGCATCCGATGCGGCCAATGCAGGCTATCTTGCCCTCCGTGAACAAGTGTTGCGTTCGGGCGTCGAGGCCCTCGACGTTCCGAGCCGCCCCGGCGAACGGTCGGACCGCGCTGACGTTCGCAATCGCGCGCTGCTCAATCACTTTTTAGGAAGTTAAGCCGAATTGAAATCAGAAAGGACCTCGCGATGAGTTGCCGAAGCAACGAATTCCTCACCGCCGCAGCGATCGGATTGATGATCTACGGATTGCCATCACACACCCAAGCCGACGATCCGAGTGCGCCGAAGGCCATCGAGGGCTCCGGGCAGCCACCAAAGCCCGACGTTCCGACCGTCGTCAAGTTATCGATCCATCCCGCCTTGCCTCCGGCCGCGGCGCTCGAGTACCCGCTGCTGCCGCGATTCGTCGATCAGTATCCCGGCAATGCGGCGACGCTCTACATCAAGGTCGCGACGCTGATGGCCGACCGCAAGGAGCCGCAAGAGTATTGGGACAAGATCGACCGCTGGCGCGAGATGCCGTTGGCCGAACTCCCTCGTGGCGAGATTCACGATCGGCTGGTCGGATACACGACGATTCTCGACATGGTGAGGATGGCCTCCCGGCGCGAGCAATGCGATTGGGGACCGCCCGTTCACGAAACGACCGACATCTTCGGCATCCTGATTCCGGAAATCGGGCACCTACGCAAAATGGGAAGCTTGCTGGCCCTCAAGGCACGGTTAGAGATCGCCGAAGGGCATCCGGCCGAGGCGCTCGAGACGCTGCAAACGGGATATGCGCTCGCCCGGCAAACGGCCGATTGCCCGTTCCTCGTGTGCAGTCTGGTCGGTGTCGCGATCGCAAATCTGATGGACCAGCAGGCGGAGACCCTCATTCAATCGGCGAAATGCCCGAATCTCTATTGGAGCCTGACCGCGCTACCCAACCCGCCCGTCGAATTGCGGCCGGCGTTGGCCTTGGAGGCCGACAGCCTGTTCCTGGCGTTTCCCGAGCTGCGCGGCATCGAACAGGCCCAACATTCGCCCGAGGAATGGGACGCGATGCTCGTCGAGTTCGCGCGCCGCTATATCCGGTACGCCGATTGGATCGACAAGAAATGGAGCGGCGTCGGGGCCGCCGCGTTCATGACGGGCCGGGCTACGCTCTTGCTTCCTCGAGCCAAAGACGATCTCGTCGCCGCCGGCCGCGCTCGCAGCGACGTTGATGCGATGCCGGTGGCTCAGGTGATCCTGCTCGACGGCGTGATGATTTACAAACGGACGCGCGACGATCTGTTCAAATGGTTCAACGTGCCTTACGCTCAATCTCGCGAAGGCTTCGCGGCGCTCGACAATCGGCTCAAAAACGAGATTCGCGATCGGGAGATCGTTCCCATCGCCAGCGTGCTGCTCCCCGCTTTGAGCAAGGTGCGCACGGCCAGCGTGCGGAGCGAGCGGCGGATCGACCTCTTGCGCGTCATCGAGGCCCTGCGGCTGTATGCCGCCGAGCACAACGGCAAATTGCCCGCGGCGCTCGACGACGTCAAGGAAGTGCCGATCCCGCTCGACCCCGTCAGCGGCCAGCCGTTCGGCTATAAGCTCAGCGGCGCTACGGCGACTCTCGATGCGCCACCGCCAACCGGCGAGCGGTGGGACATTCTCGGCGCGCGATACGAGATTACGATCGCGGGGAAATGAGACGTAGGGCACGCTGTGCGTGCCGGCGGGCGTTGCAGAATCCACCAGGGCGTCGGTGACTCTGATGCCACACTCAGTCTTGCTGTGCGAGACACATGCGCCATCCGGCCGCTTCTCTTCCTCCTACGTCGGTTCAGCTTCTCATTCTGGACGCGACCTGGCAAAATAGCGCGCCAGGACAACGGTTTGAATGAATCGACTCGGCGCTTTCACGGAGGATCGAGATGAGCGAGTATCAATACGTCGCGTTTCGCGCCGTCGACCGACCGGTCAGCGAGAAGAATCTCGTTTACATGCGGAAGCAGTCAACACGCGCGGAAATCACCTCTTGGGCGTTTGACAATGAGTACAACTTCGGCGATTTTCGCGGCAACGCCCTCGAAATGTTGCGACGCGGGTACGACTTTCATCTGCATTATGCCAACTTCGGCACGCGCAGCCTCTTGATTCGCTTGCCCGGTGGTGTACCCGATCCTAAGGCGGCCGCCCCGTACTTGGATGGCGAATCGCTTAGGTTCGTGAAAGATAAGAACGGACCCAGCGGGATCCTGGCGATCGAGCCTGCTTACGAGCCTGGCGATTTAGAGGAAATATGGGACTTCGACGAGTGGATCGACCGCTTGATTCCTCTGCGTGCCGAGCTGCTGGGCGGCGATTTGCGGCCGCTATGTCTCGCGCACTTGGCCGTCCTTCGCGACATCAACCATGATCGCGATGAGATGATCGAGGCGCCGATTTCGTTCGGTCTAGGAAACTTGACCGCTGCGCAGCTTGCGTTGGCCGACTTCTATGAAATCCGCCGCGCGCTCATCGACGCGGCTGCGCGCGATGTGCCGGCGGCGCCCCAATCAGTTGATTCCGGCGTGGGCTTGGCGGAATGGATTGCGCGGCAACCTGAGGCGGCGAAGAATGCGTGGCTCACCGATCTAGTGGCCAAACCGGATTCATCGGTGCGCGCGGAACTTCTTGCGGCCTTTCGGCAGGCGCGCGCGCCGCAGACGTGGCCGACGCTTCAACGCAGCATGTCGATGGCTCAACTCGAAGCCGAGGCGAAAGAGATCGAGGACGAAATGGGCAGGAAAAAGGCCGCGGCCTTCGCTCGTGCCCGGGCCCAGAAATTGGCGAAGATGGCGCAAGATCCGAAGCCCTTTCTGCGCGAGGCCGAGAAGCTCGTCGAGGATCGCTCGACCCAAGGTTATGCGAAAGCAAGTTCTCTTTTGGCTGAGATTCGCGAGGCCCTGGCGGGCAGCGATCGTGCGGATCTGGCCGAGGCGCAGGCTTGGAAAATCCACGAGAAGCATCCGCGGCTACACAAGCTCACCTCGGCGCTGCGCCAACGGGGCTTCCTTCCGAAAAAGGCCGTCCGCCACTAGCCGCGAATCGGCAGGCACCGCCTGCCCTACGCCACACCATCCGCCGGATGCTTCCACGGCTCGCGATAGGCGCGGCGCAAGAGCGCGGTTGCCTCCGCGTCGCCGACGACTTGCCGCTTCGCCGGGTCGTAGACGATCGCTCGGCCGAGCTGCGCCGCGATGTTGGCCATTATGCAGGAGGAGGTCGAAATGTGCCCCTCCTCGATGTCGGAGATCGGCCGGCCGCGGCTTTCGACGCAATCGAGGAAGTTCTTGATGTTCGCCCGCGTGGCCGGCGCACCGACCCAATCCATATCCTTTTCGGTAGCCTCCTCGGGGTACTTCTCGCGCTCATAGAGGGCGTCTTTGTGGATCGACTTGCCGCCGCTTTCGGCGGTAAAGTCGTAGCTCTCCGTGCTGGCCTTGAGCGTCCCTTTGTCGCCGTAAAATGTCGCCGACCAGGCGTATTTGGGATCGGCGGCGCGGCCCCAGGAGCGCTGCTCCCAGGTGACGTTGAGATCGTCGTACTCGAAGGTAGCCGTTTGCGTGTCGGCGATGTTCGACTTTGGCTTCTTATCGACGAAGATGCCGCCGCTCGACGTGATCCGCTTCGGCCAACGCAGGCCGAGCATGAACCGCGTCAAGTCGAGCATGTGAACGCACATGTCCCCCATGATCCCGTTGCCGTATTCCATGAACGTCCGCCACCAGCGGACGTGCGGGAGCTTGTCGAACGGCCGCATCGGCGCCGGGCCGGTCCACATCTCGTAATCGAAGAAATCGGGGACTGGCGACACGGGCGGATTCTCGTTGACCCGCATGTGGAAGTAGCAGCAGATATCGACTTGGGCAATCTTGCCGAGCAGCCCGGCCTCGATGACGTTCTTCTTCGCGTCGAGCAGATGCGGGCCGAGTTTCCGCTGCGTGCCGATCTGCACGACGCGATTGTGCTTGCGGGCCGCGGCGACCATCGCCTCGCCTTCGAGCACGTCGCGGCTGATCGGCTTCTGGCAATAGATGTCCGCCCCCGATTCCATCGCGGCGATCGCGCAAAGCGCGTGCCAATGGTCGGGCGTGCCGACGAGCACGATGTCGTGGTGATTCTCGTTGAGCATCTGGCGATAATCGCCGTAGGTCCGCGGTGTCTTCTTCGACTTCTGCCGCTGAGCGGTCCACTCGGCCGCCTCGGCCGCCTGATGCTTATCGACATCGCAAATCGAGACGACCTCGACCGGCGCGACCTGGATCAAGCGCATCAGGTCGTTCTTCCCATACCATCCCGCTCCGATCAGTCCAACGCGATACATCTTTCGCTCCTCCGCCCCCGCAACATGCGACCCGATCATCGACACAGCCAACCCAGCCGCGCCGGTTTTGATGACATCACGACGATTCATTAGATTAAACTCCGCAAGTGAACGAAACGGGCGAATTGCCGGTTGGAAACAGCACTATGATCGTACCGCCCAGCAAGGACGATTGCCAGAATTAAAACGACGGCCACTTACAACTGGTGAGCGTCGGAGAAGCCTCATAGAATGCTGGCGATACTTCGGACGATGTCGTCATTTAGACCCATTAAGCTCGCACAAACGACCCCCGACTGAAATGCACTCCACGGGTTGAGAATCTATGCAAGACGAGCCGGAGTCTGAAGAACAGTGGTGCGCCCGCTGCCGCGTTCAAGTCGCGGATTATCTTCGCTTAGAGGGGGTCAAGCATGGTCGGATTGGCGAATGGCCGGCCTGGCACGTCACGCATTGCGTGTCGATCTGGGCCATCGAAAGCCTTGCTCGGCCCGGGGCGATCGGCTGGTGGGTGATCTGCGGCGATCTCCCTACGGATTACATCTCCTCTGCCGAGGTAAGACCTCCACAGCACCCCCGGAAGGCCGTCCGAGTCATTGCTGAACGGTGGCGCAAACAAGCGGAGGCCTGGAGCGAGGGCCGGGATTATGAGGATGTTCGCATCTCCGGATCCCAATCTCACCGAGAGTTGGCGCCTCTGCTCGATGCCAGAGCCAAGCTCCTGCTCAAGTGGATTAACGACGATTCGCTCTGGGAAGATCGGTAGCTTTAACGTGCGCTACAGATGTAGTGCCCGACAATCACAGTCGCTTCGCAGCACGCCGCACAGCATCGCGACGCCCGGCCGGGAAGACAGTTGGCCGATAATTCCCATTGCTGCCGCGTTTCAAGATCAGAGATTCTTACGTTGAAGGTTTGGAGGTCTCAAGTTGCGACACCCGATTCTCATCAGTTCGTTGAAAACATTCGCGCGACGGAATTCTCACGAAATCCGCTACGACTGACCTACGCGATCACCGCGTCGATTACTTTGCCAGAGGTGATTGTGAGGCGTTCGTCGCGGCCGTTGTGGGGGAAGGTGAGGGACTCATGGTCCAGGCCCATGAGGTAGAGGATCGTGGCGTGGATGTCGTGGACGTGGGCTTTGTTCTCGACGGCGTAGAGGCCGATCTCGTCGGTCGCGCCGTAGGTCGTGCCGCCGCGCACGCCGCCGCCGGCCATCCAGATCGTGAAGCCGTAGGGATTGTGATCGCGGCCGTTGCCGCTTTCGCTCATCGGCGTGCGGCCGAATTCGCCTCCCCAGATCACGAGCGTGCTGTCCAACAGCCCGCGGCGCTTCAGGTCCTTGAGCAGCCCGGCGACAGGGCGATCCGTCTCGCGGCAATGCAGCGAATGGTTCCCCTCGACGTTCGCATGAGCGTCCCACTTGCTCCCCGAACCCATGTAAAGCTGCACGAACCGCACGCCGCGCTCGACCAGCCGCCGGGCCAGCAGGCAATTGCGGCCGTTGCGGGCCGTCTCCTTCTTGTCGAGTCCGTAGAGATGCTGCGTCTCGGCCGACTCGCCCGACAGATCGACCGCCTCCGGCGCCGCCGCCTGCATCCGATAGGCCAGCTCATACGCGGCGATGCGGGCCTCGAGATCACTGTCGTCAGTGCGGCCGGTACGGTGCTGGGCATTCAACTGCTGGATGAAGTCGATCTTCGCCCGCTGCCGGTCGGCGCCGGCGCCCTCGGGCGGGGCGACATGCAGGATCGGGGCCTTGCCGTCGCGGAACCGAGTGCCCTGATACATGGCCGGCATGAACCCGGTGGACCAGTTGCGATTGCCGCCCGGCGGATCTTCGGGACTATCAAGCATGACGACAAAGCCGGGCAGATTCTCGCACTCGCTCCCCAGCCCGTAGAGCGACCAGGAGCCGAGGCAGGGCCGGCCGCCCAAAATGCTACCGGTATTCATCTGGCAGATGCCACCGACGTGATTCAGCCCGTCGGCCTGGCAACTGCGGATCACGGCGATATCGTCAACGCAGTCCGCGATCTCGGGTAGCCAATCGCTGACCCAAATCCCCGATTGGCCGTGCTGGGCAAACTTCCGCTGCGAGGCGAGGAGCGGCGTGTAGGCGGTCTTGCCCATTGCCGTCTGCGGGCGAACGAACGTGCTGGGGAGCGGCTTGCCGTCGAGCTTCGTCAACGCCGGCTTGGGATCGAACAAGTCGATATGGCTCGGCCCGCCGTCGATGAAGCACCAAATGACGTTCTTCGCGCGGGCCGGGAACTGCGGCGGCTTGGCGGCGATAGGGTTCGTGAACCTAGCGGTCGAGGCCGCCCGCGCAGCGTCGTCGCGAGATAGGAGCGAGGCGAAAGCCAGCGCGCCGAAGCCAGCGCCGGCCCGCGTCAAGAAGTCGCGGCGCGACGTCGGGGATGCGAAGTGCGGTTCAGGTCTCTTTTCAGTGTTCATGTTACATCGCTGCAATCGGAACCAGGTAATACGTTTGAC
>Ga0207135_1030_pt1 | contig 19127 bp, 14 predicted proteins | sample Alteio_BWMinHeat_10_FD_153530 | JGI IMG/M metagenome (GOLD analysis project Ga0207135, IMG submission 153530) | Enriched cells from forest soil in Barre Woods Harvard Forest LTER site, Petersham, Massachusetts, United States -... | ecosystem: Environmental > Terrestrial > Soil > Temperate forest >...
TGGGTTGGCTTGGTATTAGAATAAAGCCATCAACTGTATTGGTATTTAGTGTTGCACTTGGTATTACCATAGATGTTACCATACGTTTCCTTGTTAACTTTAAACAGGAAATGGCGCGTCATGATGATAGCATATCTAATAATGTGCGACGTACCATCTACGATACAGGGTTAAGCATAATATATACTTCACTCATTCTCATAGCCGGATTTGCAGTATTTATCCTATCCCAATTTGATGGCACAAAATCTTTAGGTTATTTAACTTCCATGACCCTATTCCTTGCAATGGTCACCAATTTAACCCTGCAACCCGCTTTATTACTATGGGTAGATAAAATTGTTGTAAAGAAAAATAAGTCTGCTAATTTCCTTTTGGATGATGAAGCAGAAAATGAACCTATAGAAACTGTCGATGGAAAGGCATAAATTTTTATTTTTAAATTTGCTCCGAATAAGAGACAGGATATGCAATTTGATAAGATAAAAAATAAGGGTCAGGCCAGGTTGTTTGAAAATGAGAACCTGGAAATAATGACAAAAACACACCCGATTGTTATCTACAGTATCTACGTACCTATTATTTGTTTAATGCTGTATTTCGGCAACGTATACAGGAACTTAAGTATGGGCTTAGAAGTTGTACTTTTTGTATGTGGTGTCTTTTCCTGGACATTATTTGAATATATCATGCATCGTTACCTATTTCACTTTATATCTGAAAACCCAAAATTGCAAAAGATCATTTACAGGCTTCATGGAGTACATCATGAGTTTCCAAGGGATAAAGAACGGCTATTTATGCCACCCGTGCCCAGCCTTATTCTCGCTTGTATCATAACCGGTATTTTATATAGTATTATGGGGCAAAATATGCTGGCATTTTTTCCGGGCTTTGTTTTTGGGTACTTAATATATGGATCTATGCATTTTGCAATACATGCTTATGCACCACCAAAGTTTCTAAAGGCCTTATGGCGCAACCATCACTTGCATCATTATAAAGCAGACGATAAGGGTTTTGGTGTAAGCTCTGTACTATGGGATATTGTTTTTCGTACAGTACCTGAGAAAGATGAAACCGTTGGTTCTGCAACCTAATTGGTCTTTATTAATATTTCCAGCTCAGATAGAATCATCGCTGTTGCACCCCATATTACAGTACCGTCGTCTAATACATAGGCATTCGCTTTTCTTACTATGTCGGGGCGTGCAGGAGAAATAACCTCAGTTATCTTTTTCCCTGAATCTTTAAACAACGATATGAGTGGAACTTCGATGATCTGTGCAACTTCATCTTTATTAGGATGTAAAGCAGGTTTTTCAGCACAATAGCCTACAAAAGGGTGCACACTAAAATTACTTACAGGTATATACAATGGTGTAAGTGCACCTAATATTTCAATGTTTTCAAAAATTCCTACTTCTTCATATGTTTCACGCAAGGCTGTTGATATAAGGTCAGAATCGGCAGGATCCTTGCTGCCACCTGGAAAACTGATTTGGCCACTATGCGCAGTGGTATCAGATATGCGCTTCATTAGAAGGACAGATAATTCGTTGTATACAGGATATAATAAACAAAGCACTGCACTTATGCGTGCATTAGCAGGAATCTCCGGTGGCATAGGTAATACCCTTGCATTAAAAATTTCGTGTGCGCTTTTACCCGGCAATAATGCCTGCAACTTTTTTTTTATTTCTTCCTTCGTATTCAAAGCATCAGGTTTTCATTCTCTGCATTATTCATAAAAAAACTTAGTGCACCCGACGGGCATTGTTTTACCTGTTCTATTATTTGTTCTGTTGTGGCGCCTGTCATATTTATCCAAGGGCCTTTGCGAGGGTCAAAAACCTGCAATAATCCCTTCCAGCATAGAGTTGAATGCTGGCAAAGTCTGTTCTTCCATACTACTGTTACTTTACCATCTGTATAGTGTTTTGTTACCTCTTTCATACAGTTATATTTTATCTACCTCCCTTTGTTGTATTTGTTGTATCAGGTCAAGATGCAATTGATATAATTCAACCATATTTTGATGCTGGTGCAGTAATAAATGATCTAATTTTTCGTGCAGCATTCTTACCTCCATTTCTGCTTTTACATTCACTTTTACATCGTATTCTGCCCGTATTCTATCCTTATCCTCCTGGCGGTTCTGACTCATCATGATCACAGGAGCCTGTAATGCAGCCAGGCACGATAAAACAAGATTGAGCAATATAAAAGGGTAAGGGTCGAACCCCTTGTTGCTTAAATAATAAACATTAAATCCTATCCATATCAATATCAGTACAATGAAACTTATAATAAATGTCCAGCTACCTCCAAAATCAGCTATTTTATCTGCAACCCGCTCACCATATGTAGTTGGTGTATCTTTTATTTGTTCATGAAGTGGTTTTAAATTTTCATCAGTATTGAACCTGTGTTTTATTTTTCTTATCAGTTCCTTACCTGTTTTTTCTTCTTCTGCTACAAGTTCTAAAATATATGTATGTAACACACCATTAAGTGCATTATAAGACACAAAGTCACTGTCTTTCCAGTCGGGGTGTGATTTTTTCAAGAATTCCTGAACAGATGGCCGTAATTCTTTCCATAGAACGCCATCTGACTGCTCATAATTTTTTTCATTTATCACACATTTTTGCTGCATATAATATCAACTATAATTGCATAGGCACTTCGAGCATCAAAATATCAGAATCCATTTGAGCGGTTACATTAATATTTTCTGTTTCGCTTATACCTATTGCATCTCGTTTTTGCAATTGCTGTCCTTCAGTAGACACGGTTCCATTTATTACAAAAATATAAACACCATTCGTATTGTTGTGCATGTTATAGGAAATGCTTTTGCCAGCTGATAAATTTGTTCTGCATATCCATGCATCCTGTTGGATTTTTAGCCCAAGGTCATTATTACCAATAGGTGACACCAGCATCTGCCATTGGTTCAAACGGTCTTTCTCGTCAAATCGTTGTTGATCATAACGAGGTTGTACGTTTCTTTTGTTTGGAATTATCCAAATTTGCAGCAGGTTTATACGCTCATCAACCAAGTGATTATATTCACTATGCCTTATACCTGTTCCGGCGCTCATTACTTGCACCTCCCCGGATTGGATAACACCTGCATTACCCATACTATCTTTATGTTCTAATGCACCTTCCAGAGGTATTGTTATAATCTCCATATTGTCATGCGGGTGAGTTCCAAAACCCATACCCCCGGCTACAATATCGTCATTCAATACTCTTAATGCACCAAAATGTATTCTTGATGCATCGTAATAGCCTGCAAAGCTAAAGCTATGATGTGCATTCAGCCATCCATGGTCAGCATGCCCTCTTGTATCTGCCGCGTGATATATTGTTTTACTCATAATATTCCTTTTTACTTTTTGAGCCAACAAAATTACTATATGGTCTGTACCTGCCCCCTATAATACTATAAGAAATGCTAATTATATCTTGACTAACAGCTCTTTTACAAACCATTTTTTATTCCACCCTGTCTTCCAATAAATTACTAAATTCGATAAAATTTATTTGCTATGCTAAATACTCTAAAAACGATCATTGTACTAATAGCTTTCTCACTCATATGTGGTAATGCTTTATCACAAGAAGTGCCTCCAAAGCACCCACCACTTCTTCCAGGAATGAAATATGATACTATTAGAAGAATGGATCCGGATAATTGGGAGTATATACAAGTAAAAATGCCAGGTGGAAACTTTCCGGAAAATGTTCTAATATCAGAAGGCAGTTACCATAATGGTAAGTTGGAAGGAACCTGGATAGATTATTGGGAAACAGGTATGCCAAGAACAATTGATTTTTATATGAATGACAAGAAATCCGGTATAAGCATAGAAAATGATCCCACAGGTAGTATTATAAGGACCATTAATTATCGAAATGGATTGCTGGAAGGACCAACTAAAGTATATGAACCGCATACTGGTGTAATCGGTGAAGAAACTTATTATTCAGAAGGATTAAAACATGGTAGACACACTAAATGGTATCCCAACCGTTCTTTAGAGGAAGAAGGAAATTATATACATGGCGTCCTTAATGGTTTAGCAGTGTGGTATTATGATGACGGGAAAAAATCAGTTGAATATACGTACCATAACGGCAAGCTTGAAGGTAGTGCTACCGTGTACTATCGTGACGGTTTTACCAGTGAGACAGGTGAGTATAAAGATGGAGCTCAAAGCGGGCATTGGAAAGAATTTCATGAAAATGGCAATCTTAAGGAAGAGGGTGAATATCTGAATGGTGAAAAAGATGGTACGTGGATAGAATATGATATCTTAGGCAAAACAGGGCGTCCTATAAAATATAAAAATGGTAAGGTTATCAAAAAATAATTTATGCCTCAAAGCATATTAGTGATTGATGATGAGAAAGCAATACGCAGAACATTGAGTGAAATACTCAGTTTTGAGGGGTTTGTTGTTGATGAGGCTTCGGATGGGGCAGAGGGTATAAAAAAAATAAAGGAGAACAATTACGATTGCATTCTTTGCGATATAAAAATGCCAAAGATGGATGGCATTGAGGTCTTGGAAAAGACCCGAATAGAGAAACCCGATACCCCATTTATTGTTATTTCAGGTCATGGCAATATTGAAACGGCCGTAGAGGCTGTTAAAAAAGGTGCTTATGATTTTATTGCCAAACCACCGGATCTTAACCGCCTGCTTATTACCATTCGCAATGCAATGGATAAAAAGTCTTTAGTAGCGGAAACAAAACAACTAAGAAAAAAAATATTACAGTCATCTGAGATGGTTGGTGAAAGTGCAGGGATGTTACATATAAAAGACACTATAGCAAAAGTAGCTCCTACTGATGCACGCGTGTTAATAACCGGAGAAAACGGATCGGGCAAAGAATTAGTAGCAAGACAATTGCATGAATTAAGTAAACGTTCAAACGCGCCTTTAATAGAGGTTAATTGTGCCGCTATACCATCAGAATTGATCGAGAGTGAGTTATTTGGACATGAAAAGGGCTCCTTTACATCTGCAATAAAACAACGCATCGGAAAATTTGAACAAGCGAATGGTGGAACATTATTTTTGGATGAGATAGGAGATATGAGCCATGACGCGCAAGCTAAGGTATTAAGGGCGCTACAGGAAGGTAAAATAACAAGAGTTGGTGGTGATAGAGAGATCAAAGTAGATGTACGTGTTATTGCTGCAACGAATAAAGACTTGATGAAAGAGGTGGAAGAAAAAAAATTCAGGCTTGATCTGTACCACAGGCTTAGTGTAATACTTATACATGTTCCAACCTTGAATGAACGCAAGGATGATATCCCATTATTAACCACACATTTTATTAATGAAATAAGCGAAGAATATCACCAGGCTCCCAAAAAAATAGATGCAGAGGCTATAAAAGCCCTGCAAGCATACAATTGGACGGGTAATATACGTGAACTTCGAAATGTAGTAGAAAGACTCATTATCTTATCCGGTAGTAGTATCACAAAAAATGATGTGGAGTCTTATACACCACAAAGCCGCTAATATTATCATAAATACGCTGCTAAATTTTGCAATTATTCATTCAAAATAAAGTCCCGCTCTATGCGGGACTTTATTAATATGCAATAACTATTTTATTACTTGATCAGCAATACTTCACCCTTCTCTTCATATACTTTACCATTTGCACAAACGTAGCGTATGAAGTAATAGTAAGTACCTAAATCTTGCAATACACCGTTAAATTTACCATCCCATCCAATACGCGGGTTCACAGTTTCAAACACTACCTGTCCCCAACGGTTAGTAACCCGGAATGTTTTAAATACCTGGTTGCCTTTTGATATCGGGCGGAATACATCATTCTTACCATCACCATTTGGTGTGAAGGCATTTGGGAAATACACTTCGCAACAAGGCGCTGCTGATATTAATGTACTGTCAGTAGATGTACAACCAAATTCAGTTGTTACATTCAATGTAATGTATCCTGAGTTTTCAATGTACCCATATACCTGACCCATGTTGTTTTGTGTGCCGAAATAGATAGCAGGTTGCCATTGATAAAGGTAAGCAGGGTTATAACGCTCAGCTGTGAACACTACACTGTCACCGGAACATATATTGCTAGTGCTTACATCACCTATGTGAGCATCTGCGAGCGGATGAACGTTAACTGTATCGTAAACCGGTATAGACGGACAAGAATTGGTCCATGCAACCAACTTAACAATATGTTGTCCGGATGTATTCCAACGAACACCAAACGGACCGCCACCATCACTGCCATATACTATATCTGCGCCATCAAAATCCCAGTTAAAATTATCAATATGCTCATTGGCATATCCTAATGATATATCCATTATTTGGCCCTGGCAAATGTCGGCCTTAACATTGGTTGGTGCATATGGGGCCTGACGTACATCAAGAATATAGTTTGTTACAGGGCTCTTACAATTTTTATTGGTCACCTGTAGAGTTACAATTTTCTTACCTGCTGAATCAAATTTTACCCATATCGGGCCTTCATTGTTACCATGTAGCAATGTAGCACCAACAGGCATAGCCCAATTGAAGGATGCGGTTGGCAACGCATTACCAAAATAAGTGAAGAACATAGAATCGTACTGACAAACGTATGGTTGATTAGCAACTATTAGCGCATTTGGCGTATAATCTACTATTACCATTATTTGTGCTCTATCACTTTCGCAACCGTTTACATTTTGAGTTACATAGTAATACACAGTATCAGCATATAATGTGCTTGGTGTCGGAGATATTGCAGAACCAACGCCACCTGAAGATGTTCTATACCACATGAGGTTAGATCCTGAGGCAGATAATGGCAATGCAAAATCGTTCTGGCAATAGTTCTTGTTTTGAACACCTGGTTTTGGTGGTTTTGATTTTACCAATACCGTTATTTGCAGTCTGCTACTTTCGCAGCCATTTACAGTTTGGCTGGCATAGTAATAGAACGTACCTGGAACTGCTGTAGATGGTGTTGGTGCCGCTGCCGACCCTACACCGCCTGATGAAGAAGTATACCATAACACATTGGCACCTATCACAGACAATAGCGCTGCATTATCTCCCTGGCAATACACAAAATTAGTTGTACCATAAGGTAGCCCAGGCTTAGCCTTCACTAACACAGTATCATTTGCAGGCAGACTTTCACAAGAACTGGCGCCGTAAATAGTGGATTGCGTTACATAATACACATACAACCCGGGCAAAGTATCTGCAGGTGTTGGTGCTGTAACGCTACCCGGTCCGCCGGTATTTGCCATATGCCACAAGAGGTTTGTACCAGTTGCAGTAAGTGTTGTAGTTGGTTGGAATTGACAATAAGTAGCAAAGCTCGGACTAGCTATCGGCTTAACCGGTGTCGCATTTAAAGAAACACTTGTGGTTACGCTTGGCGAAGAACAGCCATTGAGTGAAGCAAATACCGAATAGGTACCTGCCGCAGTTGCAGAAGGATTTGTTACTGTATCCCTGTTTTTTGTATTCGGGTTAGGGATGATGGCTGCCGGGCCGCTCCATGTATAAGAAACGCCTGCACTAGTATCATTCACCGAAAATATAAGATAATTGTTATTATACCCCTGACCTATACATACTGGAGAATTGCTTGACACTGTCGGAGTACCCGGCGTCCATTTGATATATGTATAGAATGTATCAGCAACATATGAAGGACAACCATTGAGCACTGAATATACTACCCAATTACCCGCAAATGCATTAGCTACATTACCTACAGAAACGGTATTTGTATTTGAATAAACCGTACCTGTCGAAGGATTGATAGTTCCACCTGTCGGGTCTGTCCATGAATAATTCATACTAGCAGCAGTACCCGGAGGTGTTGCTGTTCCCATTGTCATTACCAATGTACTTCCCTGGCAAATGCCTGCAGGCGGTGCAGCATTATTGCTGGCAACGGTAGGCGTATTTGGCCTTGGTTTTACAACCACATTAATTGCTTGTATGGGTGATGTGCAACCTAACACGTCTGTTACCCATACATAATAATTACCTGAATCACTAAATACTGCTGATGCAGTTTTAACAGGATTTGATGTTGTACCTGTATTGTTATACACATAACCACCCGGACCATTCCATGTCCATGTAAGCCCGGAAGCACTTACAGTACCTGTAAAGTTCAATGGTGTACTTAAACAAACAGGCGCATTGCTGCTTACCGTAGGAGTAGGTGGTGTGCTCGGGTTATTAATAGTTATTGACATCGTATTAGATGGACAACCATTTAATGTAAGTGTAATGTTGTTAAAGATACCGGCACTTAAGCCTGATATAATTACATTGCCTGAAGTATTACTGGCTATGCTAAGAGGCCCTATAGCGGTACCATTCTTAATATAGTTAAGTGTGTATGTAGTACTTGGGTTTAATCCTGATAGCGTTATAGAACCACAATTACATGTACATGTTGTTGGGTTTGTACCGCTGATGCTTGTTATGCTTGGTGTTGGTCTTACCTGTACAGAAGTACTACCCGTTGTTATGCATCCCTGGTTACTTGCTGATATAGTATATGTGCCGCTTAAAGATGCAGCAGCAGCTATTGTTGTTGGGTTAGCAACTACCGGGTTCAGCAACGTTGAACTAAAACTGCTCGGGCCAGACCAACTTACCGTTGAATTTGGCGGGTTAAGACGACAATATAATTGTAACGGATTAGGTGTACAAACAGGGCTCGTACTGCTTGGATATCCTGCAACAAAAGAAGGATAAGCCCATACATATACTGTATCGGTAGCCGTACCTGAAGGAACACCACCGGTAGTTATGTAAACGCTATATACACCTGTGTTGACGTATGAGGAACTTGTAGTTACAGTAACAGAATTAGAAGTAGCTGAATTAGTTGTTGTAGAAGTATAACCATTAGGCCCTGACCACGTCCATGTTTTCGTACCTGCAACAGAAGTTGTAGCAGTAAAGCTTATAGTTCCTCCGGCACACAAATTCTGGACTGAACTTGGGCTTATGCTTGGTGATGGAACAGTGCTTTGCACATTCAAATTATAATCGCAAATACTTCCATAATACATATAATAACCTGATGCGGTCGTAGCACAAGGATCTGTCGGAGTAGTATATGCGTAGTACCCATTATAGAAACCACGAACTCTCATACGGTGTATACCCGGTGTTGCCGTAGCAGGCACGGGAATACTAAAGCCCGGAGGCGTTCCGTAAACATAAGTAGAGGTAATAAATTCAGGAGATGAATTAGTGAACGTTCCGTCATTATTCCAGTCAACCCAAATAGCGTATTCGCTATAATAATCGTATGTAAGGTTCAAAGTACCCGAATAGGTACCACCCTGTAATACGTTAAGCGGCGCAACTACAGATGTCCTGTCCTGATAGTCAGGGTTGCAAGGCGGGTTGTCATTTAATGTAGATCCTGAATAACCTGTAATTGAGATAGAGGAAAGGCCACCATCAAAGCATCCGTTACCCGGATAATAATCATTCGGTGTGCAATAACACAAAGTATTCAAGTTTACAATGACCGTACTTGAATAACCAATAATACCTGAGCTCGCACAGCTATCAGCAAGCATATACCAAATACCCGAACCACCCATAGTAAAGGTATAAGAAACATTAGTAGCGCCAGGTATTGCTGTCCACGTTGCACCACCGGTAGTAGATTGCAACCATTGAAAGCTTTGACCACTTACTATTGCATAAGTTGCTGTGAGTGTTTGTGTAGCACCGGTACAAAGCGTCAATGGCCCTGAAGGTGTTACAGATATACTTGGCGTGCCGCTACATGGCGGAGCCTGTATGATATTCGCTACATAATCACGGGTGGAACCGCCATAGAAAGTATATATGGTTGAGCCGGTAGACTGGTATGCACATGGGTCAACATCGTTAGGGCCTGTTGGTGCTGTGTTACCAGTATAAGCTGACCTGACACGCATGCGGTGTGTACCCGGGTTTGCATTTAAAGGAATATTGATGGTACCACCTATTGCCTGCTGGAAGGTGCTATAGTTACCTCCCAGGAACACCTCTTCGGTAGCATTGGAGAATACCCCATCATCGTTAAAATCTATCCAGATACCGGTATGGTCATAACGGCCATACAAATTGTATACTGTATCTGCATAACTACCACCCTGCTGCAGATTCACACTCAATGCAGTTCGGTCGAAATAACCATTATTGCAACCTGTAGGACAGGCAAGTGCACCATCCAATAGATTAGATCCGGAATAGCCATATATAGCTACCCTACTAATTGCTGCAGGAGTGGCCGAACTTGGGTAACGGCAGGCGCTGTATGTAGTAGGGATACTATTACATGTACTAGAGCCGGGGCCTGATGCTGAATAATAAAATATAGGCGTACAATAACAGATATTAGTTGTTACTGTACATACATTAGAAGTTGTAGAAGATCCACTGGCACGGCAAGTGTCATTACACTGATAGTAAGTAACACCGGTTGAAAATGGTGTGAAAGTGTAATAAGTATTGGTGGCGCCTGGTATATTTGTCCATGGTCCTGTAGCAGATGACCCTGATTGCCATTGAAATCCCTGGCTGCCTGTAAGGGTTACCGTACCAACAATTGTTGAAGATTGTCCACGGCATGCAGTTATAGAAGATGTAATGCTCATGGTTGGTGTGCCGGAACAAGCTGTTGCAGCCTGCACATTTACCATATAGTCTTGTGCCGCGCCATAATAATAATAACGTCCGGAAGGAGTGATCCAACTGCAGGGGTCAACATCATTAACAGATGTAGGATTTGAAGAGCTACTGCTGCTATAGCAATAGCGTACACGCATTTTATGATAACCTAAAGGCGCAAGCAATGGTACATTAATAGTGCCTGGCCAGCTGGTAGTTAATGCAGTACAGCAACCATCGCCGCCCCACCATACATTTTCAGATTGTTCATACATGCCATTATCATTCCAATCGACCCAAATACCTGCACTCACATAGTAACCATAACTGGTTCCTATTGTGTCATTATAAGTTTGGCCTTGTACTATACTTACCGTATCATGCGGAGTGGTTGTTCTGTCAAATGCACCATTACCCCCATCTGCAGTACAGTTTGTCGGGCAGGTAAGCGTAGTTTCACGTATATAACTGCCCGAAGATCCCCAAACAGCAAATAAGTTTATTTTATAACTATAGCATCCGTTATAAGTATAACCATAATAAGAACAATAATAGCCATAAACAGAGTATGGATTGTATTGCGGGCCTGCTGTCTGAGCGCCCGAATAATAAGTTTGAGGTGTAGAACAATAACAAACGGAGCCATTTACAGTATCTACATTTGATGTTGCGTAATTGCCACTTGCCACACAAGTATCCAATACTCTGAAGTATCCCGTACCCGTAAGAACCTGTGTGAGGTATGAATTACTGGTAGCACCGGCAATATTATTCCATGGCCCCGAAGGACTTGTTGCACTTTGCCATTGATATTTTACACCTGTAGCATAGACACTGTTTCGTTCAAACATTGTAAAATTCTGTCCGTAACATACTGTGCCCACACGATTGATGGCTGCAGAAATACTGCCGGAGCAGGCACCTGCTGCACCTGAGTAGTGATCAATAGAAATATCATCGAGGCCCATATCATCTCCATAAGCAGAGTATGCCTTGAACATAAGATAAACAGTAGAAGAAGACCTGAAGCTGGCAGGAACCTGGAATGTATATTGGTTCCATCCTAAATTAGCAATTGTAACAGCAGGTACATAATTATAATACCTGCATACTGCGCCAAGATTAGTAGCACCTGTTAGTGATGCAGAGGTATTTGCATAAACTATTATACTATCGTATGCAGCGTAAGAAAAATCTCTATAGAACCAAAAAGAGACAGCATCTGTTCCGCCGGAATAAGTACTGAAGTTCAGTGCAGGTGTTGTAATCACAGCATAAGAACCCGTACTCGCATTGTAAGAATTGAACCAAGCCATTCCCGCACCTGTATGCGGCAAAAAATAGGGCGGATCATAAGGATACGATGTCGCATAGGTTGATGTTACCCGTTGCCAGTTATAGAACCCAGGTGTGGTTGATGTCCAACCTGTTGGCGGATACGTGGTCGCGTCAAAACTTTGCGTTAAATAATTTTGAGCACTTGCTCCCAAAGAAAAGCAGAGCATTGATACGGTCGTAAAGATGTGTAAGAGTTTCCCCTTCATACAATAGATTTTTAAAAAATAAAAAATGTTTCAAACTCAAGCTGTGCCACTAGCACAGTTTTTAAGCCACTGGTAAACAAACGGGTTCACTGGCAATTCTGAATAAGAATATTATTCAGCTCATGGTGTAGGTTATGAAAATGTTAAAGTAGGATAGGGTGCCGGTATATTAATTGCCTGTCTAAAGAATTAAAATCAAATTAAAATGTGCTATAACCGCATGTAAGATAACTAAGTATGTTTAAATATCAAAAGATTTTTTTAAGGTCAAAAAATATATTTTAAAAGACAATGTAACCGATTTATTTCAACATATTAAATAAATATATTAACTTATATTTTTATAATTTTTTGCCGGTCAATACCCTTACTGGTCTGTAATTGGAGGATATATATTCCGGGAGTAAGCCCCCCTACATCCACATGATTCAGCATATTGGGTAATACAACATCATTGAGCTGCAAAACACCTGTTTCGCTAAATAAATTATAGTATGCTTTATCATTAGGCCTATCGGTTGTGTATTCTATTATTAGATCATTGTTGCAAGTAGTGGGGTATACTTTTGTTACTGTTTCAGACAAATGGCCTGCGTTTTTATCAACATAAAGTTTTACCGGTGTAAATCTGTATACTGTACCTTCTACGGGAAATGAGTTAAGCCCTGAAGGTTTTGAAGCAAGCACGCCGTTTGTGGAAAGTATGCTTTCTACAAATGGTGACACAGGGTCACCACCTAAAATATAATACATGCCATTAAGGCTTGAGTCAACATCTTGTATATAACCAATACCTGGAAAACCCTTGTTGGGAAAGTAATTGTAGCCATGCGATACATGCGATGGGCCATATCTTAGTTCTACCATATTGGTAGTTTCATACAACCATATTTGCATATATACTGAGTCGTATGTTGTGCCATATACGATCTCGTTAAAAAAAGCAGCGTTTGCAATTTCCAATTTAAAAATTCTATTGCCGGTGTCACCAAATATCTCATATCTTATTGGTGAGAGAAAATTAAGATCGCTGCCCGAAAAGCCCTTGTCTATAAGATTAGCATCGGTAAGGAAAAAGGAAGAAACAATATTTTTACCTGTGTCTGTAACAATTGTACTACCCCCTTCAATAAAAGGAATAGTACAGTGTACCGTATCCATGTTTATACCAAAAGGCATAGGCATAGCAAAAAAATCGTCGTTGAACCATACCAGGGAGGTAATATTAGTACCTCCGGAAAGCGGTTTATAAGGTTCATTGAGCGTACTTAATTTATATGGGAACTGGGCATAAGTAGCACCCGGGGAAGCAATGGAGACCAATAAAATAATAAAAAGTATAATTCGCTGCATGCTTTGATCAGTATAAATACAGGTATTTTTAAATATGCCAATTATAATAGACAGGGGCATATCTTTAAAGGTTGGGGGAAAGAAAACAAGACAAAGTAAAAGAATTGTAAAAACCTTTGCTTAGAGAACATTATGGTTTTGATAAAACCAAATCAGCATATTCAGGATGTTTATGTATATATAATTGTACAAAGGGGCAATACACTATTATCTTTAAACCATTAGCTCTTACATATTCCAGTACTTTTTTTACGAGTCCTGTTCCTATACCCTTGCCTTCCTGAGATTTTGGAACTAATGTATGCATTAATACCATACTACCTTTCAGCCAACGATATTCCAATACCGCATATTCACCATTATCCAATGCAATTTCAAAGCGAAATAATTTTTTATTGTTGATCACATCCAAATCCTTCTGCATAATACTTTTATAAGCTTGCAAAAGTACCTGTAATATTGCTGACGATAAAATATAGTAGTGATAAAAAATGGTTTAAAACTATTTCCCGGCTTGTGCTCCGTCTAACACTTTCTGATACGCGATAAATAACTGTTTCAGGTCAAAATACATGCCCGGCAAGTGTTCAGCGTTATCTGACAGTTCAAGATAGTCGCATCTGTCGCCTCTCAATTCTTTTTGCCCGGTGTATTCATAACCAAGCATGTTTATAATGGAATACTCATCTGATATTTCTACTACATGCAACCCCGAATTTTCAGAAAGGCCATCGCCGCTGGAAAGAATAGCGTATGCTATCTTCTTTATTTTATCTGCATACACTCTTTCCTGTGCTGTATCACCCAAATTCTTTAATGCAAAATAAATAAGGTTCAGTTTTTTAAGTTCAAATGGCCTTTTTTCAAGATATAGTTTACAGAGCCTTATTACTTCTACCCAGTCATTGATCTTTATATTATCAGATCCTAATATCGAATTCAACCGTTCATCAACAGACGTATCTTCCATTACTGTATAACCATCCCTGTAAAATGAACCATAATACAGCATCCTGTACTCACGCATGGTAAGTGCTGTATCATTATTAGTATACCTGATAAAAAGGGGTGGATAATAAAAGATGCTATTGGCGTCTCTCGCCATTTTTTCTATCGCTGCATAATCGGGTGCATTCCCATCTTTTTGCTGACCAAAAACTGATGCTGAAAGAACTACTAATATTATTAACATCACGTACCTTCTCATAACACTCTTTTTTACCATTCTAAACGATCATACCCCCATCACAATAGACGGCCAAAAAGGTGCAAAAGACAGATAATATAATGTTAAAATATAGCTATATAGTATTAATAAATAGTGTCTCCAGCAAGGCAATTCATTTAAATAGAATAAACATTGATGAAATATGTATGTCGTTTATTGTTAAGAAGGGTATAAAATCTGTTAACATTAAATTAATATTTGGTTAACATGGCAATAATACTGGGGTATTTCTTTTGCACTCAATTATCAATCTAAAACACAATTAGCAATCTTAAAACAACACACTTAATATGAAAAAAAACATCAACATTTTATTAGTGTTTGCACTGTCTCTTTTTACTGCTAAAGCAATAGCCCAGGATAAAGATGCAGAATTTAAACCTCATGGACAATTATGGGGATATGCATTTGGCGATTTCGCCTTTAAATCACACAGCGACTCAGTTGGTTCTGGTGCTGTTCCATATTCAAAAGGTCGTGGCGGCTCTAACCAATACACAAACATGCCTCAGAATACCAGCATGTTCCAGTTCCGTCGTATCTATCTCGGATACAATTATGAAATTAGCCCTAAATTCTCTGCTGAATTCTTATTAGCTGCAGAAGATGACTTCAATGCAGGTTTGGTAAACCAAAGTGCTGGTGATGTTTTACAGAATGGTAAATTCAGCCCTTATGTAAAACTCGCTAATATCCGCTGGAAAAATATCTGGAAAGGTACTGACCTTGTATTTGGTCAATCCAATACTCCGGCATTTGCTAAACAAGGAAAGAACAATCAAACTTCTGAGGAAGTATGGGGTTATCGTTCAATAGAAAGAACTGTAACGGATATTCGCCGTACACCTTCTTTTGATATGGGCATAAAATTAGAAGGTACTTTACCTAAAAATGATAACTACGGTTATATATTAATGGTAGGTAACGGTACAAGTGCAAAGCCTGAATCAGACATGTTCAAATGGTTCTATGGCGACATCTTCGCAAAATTCATGGATAAGAAATTGGTGGTAGACCTGTTTATGGATTATCAAAGATATAACTGGACACCAACATGGCATGACGATCGCCAAATGACCAAATTATTTGTAGCGTATACTGTTCCTAAATTTACTATAGGCGTTGAATATTATATGAACCGTATAATGGCAGATTGTATTGCAACACGCACCGGCGGAAAAGATACTATTACTTCTAAAGCAAATTCATTGTCACTGTTTGTAAAAGGTCGTATCTCAAAAGACAAATTAGGTTTCTTTGCCCGTTACGATACATACACACCATCAGCCAACTTGAACAATGGCATTTATTCAGCTTACAGCGAAATAAAGGTATCTCAGTATGATCCTAATAATAACGAAAGCTTCTTAACACTCGGTCTGGATTATACGCCTATTAAGAATGTACACATTATGCCAAACATCTGGTTAAATACTTATAAAAATGCAGGGCCGTCAAGCACTTCAAAACCTGATGATAATGATATGGTTTACCGTTTAACGTTCTATTATATATACGGTAAGTAATTATAAAAGTATAAAAACACTCAAAAATGAAACTGATAAAAAGCATAACACTTGCAGGTCTTGCTATCGCTATATGCGCAGCAATGACATTGCAAAGTTGCAATGGCGGTGGTGGCAATGCAAGTAACAATGACAGTACTAAAACTGAAGACAACACAGTATTAGGTGCGGGTAGCTCTTTCGACAATCCTTTGTTCTCTAAAATGTTTGCAGAGTATAATAAGACTACCGGTTTAAAGGTTAATTACCAGTCAGTTGGTTCAGGTGCGGGTATACTGCAACTTACCAATAAAACTGTTGACTTTGGTGCATCTGATGCTCCGATGAATGCAAAACAGGATTCAGCAATGAGCGGTACAGTAGTGTTACACATACCTGTTACTGCAGGAGCAGTAGTGCTTACTTATAACCTGGCCGAAGTAAAAGACACATTGAAACTTACACCTGATGTGCTTGCCGGTATATTTTTGGGTAATATTAAAAAATGGAATGACGCTAAGATCGCAGCAATAAACAAAGGCGTAAAATTGCCAAATACAGACATTATTGTTGTTCACCGTTCAGATGGAAGCGGCACTTCAAACATTTTTACTACTTACCTTACTAAGGTGAGCAAAGAATGGGAAACTAAAGTGGGTAAGGGCTCAGCTGTAAATTGGCCTGCAGGTCAAGGGGGAAAAGGTAACGAAGGTGTTGCTGGTCTTGTAAAGCAAACTCCCGGTGGTATTGGTTATGTAGAATTAGCTTATGCTATACAGAACAATATGACTTTTGCTAAAATGCAAAACAAAGCCGGAAACTTTATTGTTGCCTCTGTTGCCTCTACCAGTGCTTCTGCTAATATTCAATTACCGGCAGATTCAAAAGTATCACTTACTAATACTGAAGCCGCAGATGGTTATCCAATTACAAGTTTTTCATGGGTGCTTATTTATAAAGAGCAAAAATATAACGACCGCTCAGTGGATAAAGCAACAAAAATGTTGAAGTTATTACAATGGGTAATACACGATGGTCAACAATATAGTGCAACATTAAATTATGCTCCTCTTCCTGACGCAGCAGTAAAAGTAGCAGACAATATTTTGAAATCTGCCACTTACGATGGTAAAGCAGTATTACAATAAACGAGTGTAATGAAATAAGCGATGGAAACATCCGTTAATAATCCAGAAGTTACCCGCAGCACAACAACACTGCGGGTAACTTCATCTATAAAACCGCCCGAAATGGTGAAGGCAAACAGGCTAAAGCGCTCTTACAGGCAAATAAGAACTGAGAATATTTTCAGGAAAACTTTGATAGTAATGGCTTTAGCTATGCTGGTATTGGTTGTTGGTGTAATGCTTACTCTGGTAGTACAGTCTATACCCTCTATAAAATTACTCGGTGTAAAATATTTATGGGGAAAAGTTTGGGACCCTGTTCAGGATATATATGGCGCGTATCCATTTTTATTGGGCACCCTGCTTACCTCATTCCTGGCTCTCATTATTTCTATTCCATTTTCATTTTCAGTGGCCATATTTCTTGGTGAGTATTATCCAAGGGGGTGGTTTTCTAACCTGCTTAAAAATGTAGTAGAATTAATAGCGGCCATACCATCAGTTATTTATGGTTTTTGGGGATTGTTTGTATTAGTACCGTTGGTAAGAAATTTTGAAAACAAAATTGGAGTACAACCAATGGGCATTGGCATTTTTACAGCTTCGCTAATTCTTTCGGTTATGGTTATACCCTATGCTGCTTCTATGGGCAGAGAGATGATACGCATGGTACCTTCTCCGCTCAAAGAAGGTGCCTATTCGCTTGGCGCAACACGTTGGGAAGTGATACGTACAGTTGTTCTGCCTTATACAAAATCAGGTTTGTTTGCAGGTGTATTATTATCACTTGGCAGGGCATTAGGCGAAACAATGGCAGTAACTATGGTTATAGGTAATACCAGCCTGATACCTAAAAATATTTTTTCCCCGGGTAATACTATGGCAAGTGTAATAGCAAATGAATTTACAGAAGCCGCAAGCCCGGTGTATTTGTCTGCCTTGATTGAACTAGGACTTGTACTTTTTTTAGTAACTGTTGTTATAAATATGATCGGAAAAAGAATTATAAAGCGTTTTACAAACGAATAATAAATGGGCACTCATATAAAATACAGGATCGGGAAAAGCGCAACTTTCAAAGTAATGGTGATCGTTTTTTCATCAGCATGTGTTTTACCGCTGCTTGCTATACTTGGTTATATTATTAAAGAGGGCATCACTAAGATAAACTGGCAGTTTTTTATTAACGTACCAAAACCTGTTGGCGAAACAGGGGGTGGTATAGCAAACGCTCTATTAGGAAGTCTTATCATAGTTGCCGTAGCAGCCATTATGGCTATACCCATCGGAATATTAAGCGGTATCTATCTAAGTGAAAATAAAAAAAGCAGGCTCGCATATTGGAGCGGATTATCTGTAGATATTCTGCAAGGTGTTCCTTCAATCGTTATTGGTATAGTGGTCTATTTCTGGGTTGTAAAACCAATAGGTGGATTTTCAGCTGTATCCGGTAGTATAGCACTTGCTATTATGATGCTGCCTATTATAGTTCGGTCAACTGAAGAAACTTTAAAACTATTACCGGACACTTTAAAAGAAGCGGCCCTGGCATTAGGCATACCATATCATAGAATGATATTAAAGGTAGTAGTGCCCTGCGGCATTAGTGGTATATTATCCGGTGTAATGCTGTCTGTAGCAAGAATTGCCGGTGAAACGGCTCC
>Ga0207135_1031_pt1 | contig 18348 bp, 18 predicted proteins | sample Alteio_BWMinHeat_10_FD_153530 | JGI IMG/M metagenome (GOLD analysis project Ga0207135, IMG submission 153530) | Enriched cells from forest soil in Barre Woods Harvard Forest LTER site, Petersham, Massachusetts, United States -... | ecosystem: Environmental > Terrestrial > Soil > Temperate forest >...
CCCGTGGAATCGCCAGCGGCTGCGCGATGCGAGTCATCGCACGAGGTTTGCATCGCTCGGCCTCCACCATCAGCCGGGAGATCACCCGCCATGGTGGGCGCACGCAGTATCGTGCCAACGCAGCCGATCAGCAGGCCTGGGAGTCAGCCGTGCGGCGGCCCAAGCCGTGTCGGCTGGCCACGCACAGCGAGCTGCAACAGATGGTTGCGAGTAAACTGATGCAGGATTGGTCGCCGCAACAGGTTTCCGGGTGGCTGAAAGATGGAGTACCCGAACGACGAGAGCCTGCGCGTGTCTCACGAAACCATCTATCGGAGTCTGTTCATACAAGCGCGGGGAGCGCTGAAACAGGAACTGGTGCGGCATCTGCGATCCAAGCGGCGGATCCGCCGCTCGCGCCATTCTAGTGTTCACGGGCACTCGCGCGGCCAGATTGTCGATGCGATCTCCATTCGCGAACGGCCAGCCGAAGTCGAAGATCGCGCCGTTCCCGGTCACTGGGAAGGCGATCTGTTGCGCGGGGCCGGCAACAGTCACGTGGTCACGCTGGTGGAGCGTCGTTCGCGCTTCTGCATGTTGGTGAAGACACCGGCCAAGGACTCGTCTACCTTGGTGGCCGTTCTGAGCCAGCACGTGGGCCAACTCCCGGCGGAGTTGCGTCGCTCGCTGACCTGGGACCGCGGACTGGAGATGGCCCAACACAAAACCTTCACGATGGCGACGGATATGCAAGTTTACTTCTGCGATCCGCAGAGTCCCTGGCAGCGTGGCTCAAACGAAAACACAAACGGCCTACTGCGGCAATATCTGCCAAAGAACGCCGACCTGTCCAGGTTCTCGCAATCGGAGCTGGACGAGATCGCTCTGCGACTCAATACCCGGCCACGACAAACCTTGGGATTTCGAACTCCGGCGGATAAACTGCAGGCCAGTGTTGCGTCGACCCCTTGAGACCACCCGACTTCTCGGGACTTAAATCCGCACGCTATCCTAGCGGTAAGCTAATCATGCGTATTCGTATTGCAGTTCGGATTCTAAAGATTTGACCCGTATGATTTCCGGCCTGCTAGGCTTCGCTGATGAGACCTAGGGAGGATTTGCAAAATGTCGAGCCGGAACCCGTTTTGAGCAGGTACTCGGGAAATCGTCAAGAAATACTAAAGAAAAACAACGGCAAGGGCATAGCGGAAAACAAGATCAAAGCAAGGGGTGGTGCGAAGTTTCGCTCCAAGCCAATTGCAACGGATAGAGATGGGAACCGAATCCACAACAAAATTCTTCTTCAGCTTCCTGCTAACGAAGGAAGAGCGTTGCTCTCGCGGCTTGAATTCGTGCGATTGAAGACTGATCAGGTGCTCCATGAAGCGCAAGAGTCAATTCGCTCCGTCTATTTTGTCGATTCGGGCCTGACATCGGTTCTCGGTGTGATGAAGGACGGACGATATGTCGACGTCGGACTGATTGGCAGAGAAGGTCTGGTTGGTTTGGCCGTGGTCGGGGGTTTTCGGAAGAGTTTCACACGGGTCGTAGTACGAGTGGATGCCACGGCATTCCGGCTAGACGCCGATGTCTTGGTCGACCTGTTGGCTCAGTCTCCGGAACTGCGTCGTCAACTACAGCGCTTTTCCCATGTGGCCTCGGTGGAGCTGGCACAGATTTCTGCCTGTAAAAGCCTTCACCAAGTGCCGCAGCGCCTAGCGCGACGGTTGCTGATGAGCCAGGACCGCATTCGTTCCGACTCCCTGCCGCTCACACAGGAGTCCTTGGCGCTGATGCTGGGGACGCATCGCCCGAGCGTGACTGCTGCTGCGGGTAGTTTGCAAAGGGCCGGAATCATCTCCTACACGCGCGGCAACATCACCATACTCAGCAGACCTGCTTTAGAGGCGGCCAGCTGCGAATGTTATCAACTCATCCGACAGCATATCGAGCAGGGGACCAGCTCAGGCAGCTAAACTCCTTCCATGAGAAGGCCGGTGCGAGTCAAGACGGTTTTGTTTTTTCTTACGTGGGTTCGTTGCCTTTGAGCCACGCCGCCTCTTGTCGCCATCCTTCCATCCGCACTCGTTTGTGGAGCGATTTTTCCGCTCGGTGCCAGTTGGGGCGTGCTCGTTTCAGCAGGTGCTGCTACCTGATAATCGACCTCGGCTCCCCTCTGTGACGATGAGGAGTTGGGCCAGGAGTTGGGCGCAGTCACCTGAACTCGGCGGTTGAGCTCGGCTGTGTAAATCCCCACTCTCCTAGGCTACTGCGGCCACCACTTTGTGGTTGTTCCGCAGTGGTTCATAGACCTCTCCGCTTACCCACAGCTTGTGAAGCAGTACAGCCAACTTCCGTGCTACGGCGACGACCGCTCGCTTTTTGGCATTCTTCCCTCCGCGTTCAGCGAGTCTCAGTCCCCAGCGCCGTAGATCACTGTCCTCTCCAAAACGGTCCGAGAATGTAGTGCGCGCCCTGCACCAGCATCGTCCTCAGGTAAACATCTCCCTCTTTGCTGATGCGTAGCTGTGGCTGACTCATGCCCGAGTTTCTGCGGCCAGGGCGCAACCCCACAAAGCACCCCGCATCCCGGCTTCGGCGAAATCGGTGTGGGTCATCCAGAGTTAGAATGTAGGTCAACGCAATGAGTGTTCCTACTCCCTTCACCTGCTTGAGCAGTGCAACCTGGGGATAGACTTCCTTGGCGATCTGCTCGATCCGCCGGTCATATTCTGCGACCCGCTCGTTTAACGATTCGATCTCTCCGCATAGCGGATCCAAGGCATCCTTCAACTCTGGGCTCAGTCCTTGGGCCATTTCCCGAATTTTCTGGGTACTACATTTCCGTAGCCGCTCCCCATACGATTTCGTCAACCCGCGTGCCGAGTTCACCAATGCCGTGCGCGCACTGACCAGTCCCGCTCGAGCCCGGATTACCGTCAGATGAATTTGCGCCTGGGCGCTGCGGTGTTGCGCTGGACCCAATAAACCAGGGTCGATTCTGGCCAGCCGCGCCAGTGTCTGGGCATCGAATCGATCATCTTTTCGGCTACTGTCCCCGATCAGTCGCACGTTGCGCGCGTGAGCGACGATGACTTCGTGCCCCAACCGAGCCAAGTGTCGGCTTACCCAAGGCGAGTGGGTTCCGGTCTCGAGCGCGATCCGATTGCGCGGGATCCTGCTGAAGACCTCGTCGATCCCTTTCGGCGTCGTCGGTAGGTTGCGCTCCCCAATGACGTCGCCCGCTTCATTCAAAATGCAGTAATGGCTGAATCGGTCTCCCAGATCCAATCCGATCGTTAGCTGGTGATCTTTGAAATTCTCGATTCTGCCTGTCGCGGCAGTGCTAATCTTCCTCATAAGCCGGTCTCCTTATCTTGCGCCTCGAGCGCGTCGATCATTGGGAGCGTATCGCATCCCGACTGGAGACCGGCCTTCTCATCCCATCTGATAAACGGGATTCTCAGAGCCCAACTGTCTTAGAGGCCGCACTTATCACCCGCCTCTTCGGTGGTAATTTCGTTCAGAAAATCCGACCTCAGTAGAGAATTGATCCCCTAAAATCAGCCGTCTTCTCCCACCGAAGAGCCAGGCACTGTCATAAAGCCTAAAGCCGTACATGTGTCCTATATCGGATATCGGACACTAAAGGGTGCGGGGAGCTAACGTATTTATCATACGAGATTATCCACTGTATGATGCGAGACATATGTATGTCTCGTGTAGTACATTACGCCTTCAGATGCAAGCGATTCGCTTACTGATAGCAGATGACCACGAGATTTTCCGGCGGGGCATTCGCGCATTGATTCAGGAGCAGGAGCCTGGAAGGGAAATCGCCGAAGTGAATGATGGAAGGGAAGCGGTCGCCAAAGCCAGAGAGCTGAAGCCTGATGTGGCCATTCTCAATATAACTATCCCTCCCTTGAGTGGCCTTGAGGCGTGCAGGCAGATAGTAACGGTAAGTCCGCATACTAAAGTACTGATCTCGACCCTACACGACTCCAACGAACTGTTTGAATCGATCCTAGATGCGGGTGGACGCGGATATATCCTCAAGACAGAAGCGAACCGCGATCTAATAATGGCCGTGAAGGCGCTGCTATCGAACAAGACTTTCCGCCCGAATTGGTAAATGGACGGCATAAAAAAGAGACCACCCCCTGTGGGCTCCAACCCCAGGCTGCTCATTGTATATCGACGCCCTCCATGATGGTCACACGGTGTGGCCTGTGTACCTTTGCCGGAGTCGCAAGCGTCTGGGGCTACATCGCTTCGAAATTGGTATGAAGAAGGCAAGCAACGGAACCGGCCCGAGAAACGGGATTACCGGAAACTGGCCCGACACTCTGAGATGCGAGTCCGACATCGCGACTTCAGGGCAAGGATGACGTCTTACCTCTGTCGCAATTCGCCCCAATGAAGCTGAGTTCCCCGAAGGGGCACTAGGTGTTGGGTGTGGCAACAGACGGGCTGTGTGTTGAAGGGTGATTCGGAAAAGAATGCCAGGTAGGAGAGGAATGCGGTTACATAACTCGCGAGGTGGTCTGAAAAACTCGTGGTCTTTGACGAAACCTCTAGAAGAGGGCTGATCCTATTGATTCCTCATAAGTTCGGGCAGAATCAGTTGTAAAACACCCCATTTGCAGGGCGTCTGAGCGTTTTTCAGCGCCGCATTACTCCCCAGACACATGGTTTCCGTTTGCGTTTGGAAATCCCCCTGCTTTTACGTTCGTTGAGTGTTTGAACGTGTGATTGATAGAGGTCAGGGCTGGATGCTCTTCGACGGCGCCACAAAAGGCCTAGTGTATGCGACTGCCTGTGAGCGGTTAAGTGCGGTTGGGGGGTGTTATAAGAGCGCGCTAAAAGTACCCCACGTGCGCAGGTGCGCCGCGTGTTCACGTCGAACTAGAGTTAGCGGCATAGTTTCCCGTAAGCCGACTTTTTCGGTGGCTACCACAACCGGCCCAAAATACGCGGTGTTATACTCCGCCCGTGAACTCAAGACGGCGAGGACTGACCGTGCTGTGCCTTTTGTTCGAAATATTGGCATTTTACGGTCAACCGCCACAGGCGCCTCACTTCGGCAGCCCGATAGGGACCCGTTTGTCGGGACGTGGAGAGCAACCTGAAGCTTCTTGGTGTTTTACCTCTTGCACCAAAATATTCGCTATCGTGTGCTGTTCCCTTGAGGAAAAGAATAGATTCGACCCGAACAAATATCACTGGTTCTTTCGGCGTAGAGTTAGCACAAATTGCGAGTCGGATTCGATGTCTATCTTCTCTTCCGCCATTTGCCATTGAGCGAGTTGGGCTGGAACGCGACCTGAGGGTATATCAACCAAGACGTGTGTCGATACCATGTATTGCCCAGGCGGCACGTAACCCATCACGTAATAGTCTCCTTCTCGTGTTTCTTGGCTTAGATTATAAGCGAGCGCATCTCGGTCAGTACTCTCGATGGAAACGCCAAGTCTATCCAGAGGGAGCGAGTTTCCGGCGGCTACAATCCTGAAGGAAACAGTAAACAACGGTTCTTCACGAACGCTGATATTCAGGTTTGCCAAATTATCCCCACCCCGAATCTCGACGGGAACTGCTTCCGAGTGGCTAGCCACACCTGGATAGTACCCTTGCAAACTAATTCTACGAGCGTGGTCAATCTTTTTTGCAGTGAGCAGATACTTCCCAGGAGAAACAGACGGGACACAGAAACTCCCATCTGGTTTGGACAACCCAGGGTCTGATACGGAGATCGGCGGAAAAGGAGGATAAGGTACTTGCATCATGTTAACAGATGCACCTTCGACAGGAGTGCCGTCAGATCTGGTTATACGGCCGCACGCCGTGCCAGTCCATTCCGGTAGAAATTTCTTGTTGTAGCTCTCGGGATCCAGCAAGTCGTCTGCTGTGGGAGGTTGGCCCCGAAGAAAGCGCAGAGCAGGACCAGCATGATCGAGCAGAGACGTTCCACTACAGATACTCGTAAACAGAACCCCCGATTTATCCCTTTCGGCATACACGAGATACTCTTGCCCAGTGACGAAATCAAAACCGCAATCCACACCCCCCACCCCGGTCAGCATGGTCACAGTTCCACTTGCTTTGCCTCGATATGAACGTCGCACGCGAATCGAAACCGCACGATAATCCGCACTGGGGCCTGTTTTGATGTCCTGACTCTCGACAGTTCCTTCAAAAATGACTTTATTCGCGTTTGGTTGTTCGCTGTAGGACGCCACGAAATCTCGCATCGTGTTTGCACCTGAGTTCTCAGCACAGGTGCAAGTAAAGCCGCTGATAACCATCAACAGCGCTAAGAACACCACTCCAGTAGCGAGTAACAGATTTCTTTTACATATCATGTCCACACCTTAGGGCGACGTATCCTCCTCAGAATACTAATCGCTATGTGCGCGTGTAGCCATCATGAGAGTCTTCGTGGATCACTTCGGTGAGCAAACCCGTCTATCAGAAATGACGCCAGGCCGAATGGAAGAATTTAAGCAGGCTCGTCTAAAGGTGGAAGTTAGCCCAGCAAGCATCAATCGCGATTTGGCAACAGCCCGGCTTTTTCTAAAGCAAGCGGCCCGACAAAGATTTATCGCACGTAGCCCCTTTACAGATGATCAGATCGATTTCCTAGAAGAAAGGAAATCACGACGCCGCCCAAGGATAATCACTTTCCAGGAGGAACAGAAGCTCTTGGGCGCGGCTCCCCCATTGTTGAGGGCCCTAGTCGTACTCTTACTCGAAACCGGTCTCAGAGTGGGAAAAGAAGCCCTGCCGCTGAAATGGGCCGATGTTGATTTCGCAAACGGGATAATTCAGGTAAGGCAATCGAAGACTTTGGCTGGCCGAAGGATCGTGTACATGTCGAAGCTTTGTTCGGCAGAACTGCTGAATTGGAAGAGACTCATAGGTGCTGTCTCGCCGTTTGTATTCCCGAACATGGATACGCCGACGGCCCATTTGAAGGGTGTGCGGAAACCTTGGGTCAGGTGCTTAGAAGAAGCGAGGCTTGACTATTTCAGGATTTACGATTTGAGAGCGAATTTTGCGAGCCGCCTCAGTGCTGCCGGTGCTCCTGATAATTTATTAGCTGGCGTCCTCGGCCATCAAACCGCCTCACTTGTCAGCACGTACGCGAAAGTTGTGGATGAATATCGGAAGGATGCGATAACAAAATTGGAAACTTACCGCAAAGAGCAACAGGAAAAGACTGCGGCCGCTTCAGAAGCTTCCAGCACTACAGAACATACCGAATCAATCCCCACAATTTAGCCCGCATCGGCAGTCGTTCTCGGCGTATTCCTTTCTCTGAGCCCTAGCTAGTCACCCCAAATGATGTTGACCAATTACCAGGGATTCCCATTGAGATCAAGCGAGAGTTCATTGTTCTTGTCGAGCCTCAACTTCGCCGCGGGATACAAAATGCCTGTACTCTTGCTTTTATCCTGATTATTTAAGTCTATTTCCCCGCCAGTCAAATTGTAGTCCGCCGTGCGAGTGCTGTAGTACGTTTCACCGAAACGAAGGAGTCGATTGGTGACAAACCGGATCTTCCGACCCGTCGGAGTGGGAATCGCGCGAACGAAGCTGAGGTCATAACCTAGAGTGCCCTCGATGGCAATGCGACCCACCGCGTTCATTTTTTCAAGCGCATTGACCAATCCTTGGTTCTTCCCTTTCTCGAACGCTTCGATGAGGATTTTTCTATCCTCTTCAGTGGAGTATTCGTTGATGATCATCCTCACTTGAACCAGCTTCCCGGATTGCGTGCTCGTACCCTTGGCAGTGGCTTGAATGATCTCCGGCTTTGACTTGTCTTGGGATAGACCCGGAATTGTTCCTACGATCAGCAATCCCAACACGAGCAAGCTGCTGAGAATGCAGTTGTGAATCTTTGGGGCCCCATTTGTTATTTGAGACATGGTTGCTCCTTTCGCGTTGTGCCCTACCCAAGATCGAATATCTGCCGGAACAGGATCCTGCGAGCGGAATCCACTTCCCATCGACGGAACCCGACGATAGCGGAGTCCCAGGGCTGAGAATACTGGTAGTGTTGACAGGTCGAGGAAAGCCTGCGTAACGCTCTTATCTGAATGTGGAGGCCGAAACGCGCTGCGATAAGTGCGTTTATCGGGACTATGCCTGGGCCTCATATCTTGAGCTAGCTACATGTCACCGCAAACCTAGTGTGTCCTGGGGAAAACGACAGCGGAAAGGTGCCATGCACGATGTCGGGAAGGGGGTGGTCCCTTTTTCCCATGCGTATACGCTATCCCCTCAAGCCAATGACACCTGGAAACAACGCGCCTAGACTTGAACTGCTCTGATCCCGTTTTGAACCGATAACCATAACAGTTTTATGACAATGCTGCACTTTCGAGCAGTCGATTTGATGACAGACAGAGCGGAACTCCTTGCGAATCAATTGGGAAAGTGGTGGGCCTGGGGAGAGTCGAACTCCCGACGAACGGTTTAGGAAAACAGACGGCGATTCTGATGCGTTTTGAAAATTTTGGATTATAGCTGATCTGTCAATCCGTTCCAGGAACCCGAATCTGATCTGAGTTGAATGGTTTTGCGCCCTTTTGAACGTGGAACTATGACACTTTTATGACACTCGAGGGCGAATCGCGTGTGATCGCCACTTTCCGAGAAGACGACTTCTCGGGACTTGGCCCCCATGGAGTGAGAGTTCAGACTTGCCCGTAAGCTTTACTACTAGTTTTTCCAAGTAGAGGTTTGGTTAGTGAATGTGGCCTAATACTCCTAAGTATGGGCTTTCGCCGCAGTGATGTCTCGACCAGCTGACTCTACCCGAATAATGGACATCTGTGGCGTTGTAGCTGCCCTTGGGGCGAGCAGTACATGAACAAATCAAGGTCCAAACAGGCTCTTCAGAGACTCGAAAAGCAACAGGAACTCTTGCAAGATGTCCTACTTCTGTTGAGGAAATACGCGCCGCTTTGGTACCCGAAAGAACTAGATGCTCGGTTGGCCAAAAGTGTGGGCAACGCAGACCGCACCAAGAGTGAGGTCATCAACACGCCTACTTCGGGTACCCAACCAGCTAAGACGAAGAGTCTTTCGGTCGACCTCTTCAAAGGCCTTAGCGAACATGAGATTCACAAAATTCGCATTGTCGCAGCTAAGCGTACGTATGAAGAGAATCAAACCATCCTTCGTGCTGAAGACTCTGCGGCAAATCTCTTTGTCGTTGAGACGGGCTGCGTGGACTATTTCGTACCTACTAACGATGGGCGAGAACTTCTGTTGCATCGGCTCATGCCGGGAGAGGCCTTCGGGTACGCTGCCTTCGTCACGGAACCGATCGGCTATCTCGGCACGGCTAAGGCGGTCCGCAAGACTGAGACGCTCATCTGGGAGCGCCGAGTGGCACTTCAACTTGCGACCGCCTATCCACGCTTCGCTGAAAAAGCTGTCCACGCCTCTCTGAGGTACATCGCTCTTTATGCGAAGAGGCACATCCGGCTTGTATCGAACAAGGCTCAGGAAAGAGTCGCCTACGCATTGACGAGACTTGGTTCGCGGCACGGACACATCGTTCCGGCGGGCGTACAAGTAGCCGTCAAAAACGAAGACCTGGCGTCCTTAGCCTATGTAAAGTTCTTCACCGTTAGCCGGATCCCAGGAGCATGGGAGCGCCAGAACGTTGTCTCAAAAAGCCGTGGACAAATCCTCATTCGGTGCCCCGAGAAAATGCTTGCAGCATAGAGCGGAGAAACCTCTGCGTCCCAACCTAATTTCTGCCTTTCCTTGTTCTCTCAGCCTACTCCCGAATCGCCTCAAATCGCTCCGCTATCTGAACCGCACAACTCCTGAGAAACGGGCTTATCGTCAACTGACTCCCACATGACGATAAACCGACTTATCGGGATAGATGTTCGCTAAAAACGGAACCCACTTATGAATGCACGCCGCTCACCCGAGCGAATTGCACTCAAGCAAGTGGATCGCTTTCGAGTTTGCGATCCGCTGGTTTCTTTCCTTGTCGGGTGGTGGTGGAGCTGTAACTTTTGACAGTAGCCATCCCTTGTAAGCCTGTCTAGGGTGTTGGCGGCGCGAAGCCTAAACCGACCCAGTAGTCTCCAGGTATAGCCGTGACCGAAAGAGGCAAGACCTACCTTTTTGCTCTTGTCATTGTAGCTGTTGTATTCCTTTCGCTTCCTGGCACCGCACAAGTCATCATCCCCTCCGCCCAACACAAATCTCCCGGACAGCAATCGCGAAAATCTCGGAGCTCCATTCTGGTAGATGCGGAAATGGTGTTGGTCGACGTGACCGTCACTCAAGCAGATGGCAGCTCGGTTACGGGTTTGGAAAAGGGGGCCTTTCGTCTATTCGAGGACGGCGTAGAACAAGAAATCTTAAGCTTTTCAAGCGAAGACGCGCCAATCTCCATCGGACTCATCTTTGATATGAGTGGGAGCATGTCTGACAAGGTGGATGAGTCGCGGCAGGGCGCACTGGAGTTCCTGAAGACTGCCAATTCACGCGATGAATTTTTTCTGGTGAGCTTTAGTGATCAAGCGGAACTGACCAGTCCCTTCACTTCCGATTTCGAAGAGTTGCAAAAGAGCGTTATGTCCGGGAAGCCGAAGGGGCGCACCGCCCTGCTGGACGCGATTTACTTGGGCTTGAACCAGATGAAAGGCGCGCGCTACAGCAGACACGCCTTACTCGTCATCTCCGATGGGGGAGACAATCACAGCCGGTACAACAAGACTCAGATCCGAAACGCTTTGAAGGAAGCTGATTGTTCGCTGTATGCCATAGGATTTTTTCGTTTCAAGGATATCTTGCGCTCGATCGAGGAGCACAATGGCCCGGGCCTGCTTGCGGAACTCGCCGAAACTACGGGCGGCCGCATGTTCCCAGTGTTGAGGTTGGATGACTTACCGCATATCGGCGCGAAGATTGGAATCGCGCTACGTAATCGATATGTCCTCGGGTATAGACCACGTGATGCTCGCCACGACGGCGCCTGGCGAAAAATTAAGGTCAAAGTTGTTCTGCCAACGCATCTGCAGCCGCTCAGCGCTAACGCCAGGTCCGGCTACTATGGTCCGAAGGACTAAGTAAATACGAACTTGTTTAAAGAGGAGAGCGCCTTGTCAAAACTCAACATTGCAACAATTCTGCTGCTACCTACACTGCTGTTGGGAAGCTTGGACTACGCGCGCGCACAGGGCGTCAGCCCTTACTTTGGCGTGGGCTCAGCCACAAACTCCGCGGGAACAAGCCCAGGCTGCCCGAGTGGGTTTCTCTTCGATGCCTTCACCTCCGCTTGCGAGCCCGGACCCACGATGGGCGGCGTCTTCGGCGTGTTTGGTGTGGATTTCATGTTGAAGCCGCACCTTGGCTTCAACGGCGAATACGCCTTCCGTTTTGCCCAAGCTGACTACCTCCCCGCAGCAGGATTGAAATATCGTCCTGCTTTTTACGATTTCAATGTCGTGTACGAGCCAGTCGCCGGCAAGCGCATCGTGCCGGTCGTGGAAGGGGGAATCGGCGGCGCAAGAGTGGCGCTCTACGTTACTCAGACAACTTCGATCACCGGCATCACCACCACATTTAGCCAGCCGACGGGTCTGAACGCCAATCACTTTCAAGTGCATGCAGCTCTCGGCGTGAAGCTTTATGTCCACGGGAATATTTTCGTCAAGCCGCAGTTTGATTTCCATTATGTGCCCCATCTCACGGACCAATTCGGTCGTGACTGGGTCCCGCAGTACACGGTTTCCGTTGGCTACACTTTCGGCGAGCACTGATGCGCAATCCAGCTCAGGCGGCCTACTCAGGCATCACCCGAAAGACAGTAGCTTTCGAGACCGGCGGCGCCTTCCATGGAGAATATTTTTTTTCTTTAGCCTGGAGCACAGCTGCTTTTTCAGCTGGATCGTTGGCAATGGACAAGGTGCGATCAAACAGTTGGTCTCCTATTTTGAGTCGCACGTGAGGATCACGCAGTATATCGTCATTCCACAGTTTGCCGGGATTCGAAGAGATATAGAGATTGCCATTATAAACAGCGCACCAAATCGTCACTGAGTGAGGCAGCAGAAACGGGGTCTGGGTCTGAATCTTGATCTGTTGAATTTTGTCCGTGAACGACCAGTCGGTGACTGGGGTAGTGACGAGTTTCCCTCTAAGCCAAAGCCCTGGCAGCCTGCATGACAAAGATCTATTGAACGGCGAACAGTCCTCAGGTTCGAAACCGAAGATTCGCGACGCCGACAGCAGCAAGATCAAGCAGATTAAGATCGATCCACCAATCCTCAATAGAATCTTCAATGGTTCGCCTCTCAGCTCGCAAATTAGTGAGCTCTAATCCCAGCAAGATAGTTCCAATCCAGTATTTCCATGAGGCTTCAGCGAAGATACACCCAACCGCCTCCGTAGTGCTATCCGGGCGATTGTGACCTTTGGGGTTAGCGGAGAAGTCCCATGACTTCAGGCATAAGTCTTGGTAAACGGGATTTTCGGTAACTGGGAATCGGCCAAGCCACTTCCGGGAATAGAACTTCTCAGTTCGAGTAGGACTCGGTTACAGGGGTGCCCATACAATTTCTCCGCCATTAAACGCCACATATCGGGAGTTCGCCCGCACGTCCACGCTGTCAGAATTGCGAGTATTGCCTGCGGCACTGTTGGGATAGTTCTAGTAGCGCCTTGTACCTCATCTCACTAGGGGGGCGCACTTTCCGCTGGCTGCGGGGTGGCGCCCCCGTGCTTGATCACAATCGGCACAGGAAAGGCCCTTCGCAAGAAGGGAACCATGGCGATGAAACAATCTCTTATCGTTCTCGCGTGTGTCTGTCTCGGAGCAGTTGTTCTGGTCAACAACAGGAGCCTGCGTGCTTGGGCCAAGGACTCAACAGCTTCGACACAGGAAAGCATCAATATACGTGATTCGTTTCTTGCACATACGACCCCTGGGGCGGGCACTACAGTGCCGGTGAAGCTTTGCGGTGCCGTTCACGCTCTCAGCTTTAGCTGGCGAGAAACCGTAGTGGCACCGGATAACTGGAAGGCAGCGACGTGCCAGAACTTCGCAAATTCGCTGGGCGGGAGTCACTATCAATTGGGATGTGCAAACCCAAGTTCATTTTCTTGGGGCGACAAAGATGGCAGTTTGCCCGCAGACAATCAATGTCGCTGGTGAATCCGGCGAACGGCGATCATCTGCCTGGGTGCGTGGTCCAGTGTGGGACGGCGTATGGATGCTCAACTCACTTTGGCTCGTGCCCTTAGCCCTCTGGCTCAGTCACGGATATTCGGATCCTGCGTCTAGTCCGCTCGATCTGCTTTATTTCGGGTTAACTGCATTGTTCTGGATCGGCCACCGTTTGTGCAGCACCTGGCTGGCGTACTGCACAGAAGCCTACAGGCCGCTCCTCCGTAGTGAGCCGGTGCGTTTCGTCGTACTCCCGCTACTTGTGACGATCGCTTGCTTTGCGGTCTTCCTGCCAGCCGATCGTGCTTTTCCGTGGACTCGCGAGCAGCGCGTTTTGGGCATGGCGATACTCGATTACACCTTTGTAACGTACCACTTTGCGGCACAGCATTTCGGTGCGCTTTCTCTCTACCGTGTGCGGGCTGAACGCGCGGCATGCACGTACACACGGCGTCTTGATCGGATATTCACTCTGGCGGTGGGAGGAGGTCTGGTATTAGTCTCCGACATCCTGGCCGGGGCCGTCGCCTATCAGGACATGTGGATCGACCGGTGGCGGATTCCGATCTGGCTCGTATCGAATCAAGGAACAGTCCGGGAAGGCGCCATATTGCTGTTGCTCCTCGCGACAATCGTGATGCTCGCTTGGGAGCTGCGCGCACGAAGGCAGTCGCTCCCGCGCGTGCTGTATATCTTGGGACTCTCAGCCATGGTCGCCGTTGCTCTTCAGCCCCGCAGCCTATTTCTGTTTCTTGTTATCTGGACTTCACAGCACTGGATCCTTTCACTGGGGCTTGCTTCCCAAACTCCCGTTGGAGAACCAGTTCCAGCAAATGGCTGTGTCCGACGAGCCCTCCACACCTTGAATGCGCGGCCCTGGGCGATATTGCTCGTTCTTGTGACGTTTTCAGTGCTGCTACTGCCTTTCTTTGAGGTGGAAGCTAATTGGCAGAGCGGCACATATTATGGAGATTGGATTTTCGGCGCAGTCGCGGCGGGATTGCGTGCTTCTTCCTGGGTCCCCGCGTTGGTAGCCATCGGTTTTGCGACGGGTTTCGTGCACTACATTCTGGACCGCAATGTCTATCGGATGTCGGATCCCCGGGTCCGCTCTGCGGCATGTAGCCTTCTTGACCTGCCATCCAAACTGAAGGCCTGCTCACCCAAGTCCTGAGAAACGGGATTTCCGCTAAGTGGAATACCAAGGCTCCCGCTTTGTCTTAATTATCAATTGCGGCTGAAGATTGATTTGTACTTGTCCCAGTAGGCGTATCCCAAATAAGCGGTCAGCACAAACACAACTGTACCAATCCATAGGAATGAAGGCATCAACCGGGCGTTGACGATAACGATTCCCACAACGTCGGGCGCAAGGAATAACGTTGCCAACGCCGGGAAGATACCAACCAGTAGCATGAAACCCGCCACGATCTCAGTAACCTTGACCATCTGGAAAATGCCTGAAGCCCAGAATACTTGGGTGAAGGCGACCATGTTCGTCGGGACGCCTTTCGGTGAGTTACCCATCAGCAGCCCGCTTATGCCGCTTGCAAGCATGATGAGGCCAAGCAATACCCGGATAGTGATCACCAGATAACGGTTGCGAAAATTCATAATCCCTTGCACCTCAAGAGAAATCGTAAAGATTGACAGAAGACCTGGGTTCGAATTATCAGTTCAAGAATATCCGAAAGCATGTACCTCAATGGACGAGAAACCGACTTTTCAGGACCAATGACGTTCGGTTTCCGATTTTCGCGTACCACGTCCGCTTCGACTATTGAGGTTTAGCGAATAGTCGTCGCTCAACAGCAGCTTCGGCGGGTCGAACTTCGCTGCAAGCGAATTCACGAATTTGCATATTGGAAGGAACGCTAACCAGATCGCCACCGACAATATTGCACCGCGTGCCCCTAGGCCGTAGGTGATCAAACCCGCTAACACGAAACTTGCAGTCACGATCCGTCGAGCATAGAAGGAGGACACACGAAGGCTTTGATCACAGAACGGACATCTGAACGGCGAGGTGAAGTCGATCTGTTCCTGCCCAATCATCGCCAAGCATGCTGGGCAGCGCGAACGCGGCAGGTTGTCGCTAATAGCACACATCGCTTGAGGATATCTAAAGTACGGCCTTTCAGGCTCGTAAGTGTCGCGCCGGGTTCCTCCCGAAAAACGGGATTTCCGGCAACTGGGAATCGCCGAAAAAGCCAGTTGCCGATAAGCCGAACTTCTCGGAAGTTGACTGGGGTCCATTTTGGGGTCCCGGTCAGAGGCACAGAAGTGCTCCTGATACTTTTGACAGTTTTCACTTAAAAATCCGTGGGGCTAAATCGAGTCAACGTTGATTCAAAGCGTGCTCGGTGTCGCAGTTGACCATCTGAAGCTACTGCATGGATGCCCCGACCACAGCAGATTTGAGGTGAATTTATGAATGGAAAGATGATCGCGATTTGTTTGCTCGGAGCAGCTCTCTCGCCACGAATCGCCACTACTGGCGAACTTGCCAAAGCCAAAGTTCCACAAAGCCAAAACCAGCAAGTTCAGTCTCAAAAACAGACGTTCACTGGTGAAGTCACCAGAAGTAAAGACTCGAGAAATCGGCAAACGCCGTTCATAATCTACGATGGGACGCGGAAGAAGAACTACTTCCTCGATTACAACGGTGATAACCAAGAGCTTGCTAAACACGTAGGGAAAGAGGTTCAGATCACTGGTACCCTGAATAGTTCTGGCGACACGATTCAAGTCGAATCCATCAAAGACTTGGGTTGAGCCAGAGTAGGCAGGGTGATTTGGAATGCCGGCATTCGTCACGCTTGTTTGCCTCTCCTGAGATTCCCGCCAAGGACGGAGAAAGACCTACGGGGTTTGCTGCTCTCCAGCGAAAGAAGGCCACGGGGCGAAGTTCTTCAAGGCCATAGTTTTGCTCGCCTACCACGCATCGAGTCGCGGACGCCGCAGAACGATCTAGTTTTGTCCCCAAACTGGATTAACTCCCGATAAACGGATTTTCTGAAAGTGGCTTTTCTCGGCCCGGGCCACATTCCGAAAACCCGACTTTTCGAGAGTTGGCTCTGCCCCATTGTAATCGGTGGCGTTGTTACAATGAGGGTGTGCGTTGGGGGAACTTAAGAAGAGCCAATGTAACCGGTAGCACTTAACCGCAGCGAGAGTGATTGAAGAAATGCCGCTCGAATACAAGAAAACGTTCAATCCCGGCGAGAATCTGTGGCCAGTGGCTGTGAAGCTAAGCCAAAGCGTTATGGCCCAACGACCGAATACGGAAATCGTTTCGTGTAAGGAATGTGGCGAACAATTTGGTATCCAAAACGCTGTCGCTGCGATAAGACCCATGCAGCAGTTGAAGGAACAACTGGAACAGTGGCTTGCAAGGGATCACGTTGACGAGAAGCGGCATAAGGAACGCTACGAATTTCGTTTTTGACCCGACTGCTCTCCTTATTGTTCTGATTCGCGTTCCCAATTGACGAAAACCCGACTTTTCAGGACCTATCACTTGCTCACAAGCGCCTTGTATCGCTCAAGGCGTTGGAATGGTGGCCGCTGTTTGATTTGAATAAGTACTCTCGACATTGCTCGCATTGACGGCGGTCACAACCCAGTAGTAGGTCTGGCCAGCCTGCACAGTGGTGTCGGTAAGGCTCGTGGTCGCGTCCAAAGAAGGATTGATCTTGGTATACGGCCCGCCGGACACGCTCCCTCGGTAAACGTTATATCCGATCACCGGAGAGCTTTCAGTCCAAGCCAAAGTCGCAGAATGTGTCACAACTTGGCCGGCACCTGAGAAAGAAACGGTTAGCGGTGAATTCGATGCATTGCTGCTGATGCCGACAGTTCCTGTCACGCTGCCGGAAGCCGCCGGTGCAAATGTCACATTCATCGCCACAGACGCAGTGGGGGCTAGGATCAATCCAGTCGAGATCCCATTCACGCTGAAACCAGCACCCGAGATCGTGACATTGGAGATGCTGACATTAGAACCACCCGAGTTGGTAAGCGTTACAGATTGCGTGCTGCTGCTGCCGACGTTTACATTTCCGAAGCCTAGAGATGTCGCATTGTCAGTCAGATAACCAGGCGTCGTGACGGTTAGAGTCGCCGCGTTGCTGGTGGCACTGCCCATGGAGTTGCCGACGACGACCGTGTACTTCGCGCCATTATCCGAACTCGTTGTCGCAGGAGTCGTGTAGCTTGACGAGGTCGCTCCGCTGATCGCCGTTCCGTTCTTACCCCACTGATAGCTGAGCGGTGCTGTACCTGTGGCTGATACCGAGAATGTCGCCGTCTGGCCTGCCGTTACGGTCCGGCTCACTGGCTGTGTGGCAATCGAAGGTGCTGCGACTGGTTGGACGCCGACTCCGTTTAGGGAGGCGGTGATTGTGGAGCCGTTTGCTCGCGTGAAAGTAAGCGTGCCATTAAACGCCTGCGACGCCGTCGGTGTGAAGGTCACTGTGCCGCTCATAGTTTGACCTGGTTGAAGCGTGACCGGCAGCGGAGGTCCCGAATAGGAAAACTGAGGCAGTGATGACGAAACACTCAGGATCTTGGTTTTTCCATGCGTGCCATTGGTCAACGTCACGTTAAGGGGCGTGTTGGTGCCGATCGCTTGATTCCCGAAATCTATCGGATTAGGGCTGATGGTGAATGTCAATGCTTGGAGCGTTGTGCCGATTGCGAGCAGTATCGTCGCGCCTAAAATCGCTCTGCCGAAGGTTTGCTTAACTCTCGAATACGAGTATTTGACACTTCCCATTGGGACTTCCCCCCGTTGTCTTTCTGCGCGGGAAGCCCGACAATGAAGTTATGGGGTTCATGTGCGGGTAAATCCGCGCGTGGATCTTGCCCCGCCATCAGTTCGTGCTGACGGCGGGGTTTTTGTTGACCTAGTCGATCAAAATCCTCTTACGCAAGGCAGAAAAAGACCGCCATTTTATGTGTAGTGTTTGGGTTACCTGCCCTCGGATAGGGCATCCGGGGAGCCGTAAGTTCGGAGAAGGGCGTCCGACGTTCGATAGGTTAGGAGAGCGGCGAAGAGCAATTCGACTGGCGGGAGGGCCAAATTGAGTACAGGTATTAGCGGCACCAAGAGGTGTCCTAGGCTGGCTCAAATGGACAGGCGCTCAGATTCGTCCCAATTG
>Ga0207135_1032_pt1 | contig 18069 bp, 14 predicted proteins | sample Alteio_BWMinHeat_10_FD_153530 | JGI IMG/M metagenome (GOLD analysis project Ga0207135, IMG submission 153530) | Enriched cells from forest soil in Barre Woods Harvard Forest LTER site, Petersham, Massachusetts, United States -... | ecosystem: Environmental > Terrestrial > Soil > Temperate forest >...
ATTTAGTTGCGGTTGGCTAACGGGCTGGGGATTTGTGAGGCTGCGCTACTGGTCTGTATTCATATCTGCTGCATTACTGTGTTCTTGTATATTATTAATAGCTAAGGCGAATGCTGACAGCGCTTATAAACTGCTTCGTGCATTTGCACCTGCAGCACTTTATTCTGTTTATATCATTTTTACAGCAGAGCAGATATATAGCTATAAGGACAAGTCTCAAAAATTCTGGTGGTTCCTGACGAGAAGATTAGTATTCTTCAGCCTGCTTGCCTGCCTGCTGCTTGGTAGTGTTGTGTACCTGATGCGTGGTGAGATAAAAGAAACCATAGCCAATTATGGCGGTAGTGGTAAGGAAGGAGATAACAGCATGCTGAAGAAAAATAAGGATAATACCTTTGACCTGAAACAATATTCAGAACTCAGAAGCACACTGAGCAGGAGTGATAATCTTTTATTCTGCGCACATATAGATAATTTTCTTCCGGGCACAGAAATACCCAACCCCCTTTACCTGACAGCATTTTACTATACCAAATTCGATACCAGTACAGAAACATTTGAAAGAGATTCGCTGATACCATATAATGATCTTTTTGAACCGACCCCGGGCAAAATGCCATTATTTACTACACAAACAGATTCGTCGGTTATTAAAAACAGCTTATCAAATAAGCTGCGAAAAACAGTGGACATAGAAGTGTATTGCAAAGAGTTATCATCCAATACTTACCTAGCACCCAATGTGGGATATTTTGTGCAGCCTATAACAGTAGAAAAAGATTTCAGGAATGAATTTAAAACTGCATTCAGGGCAAAGAGTTATTCTTCTTTATTGAACAGTGCATATTTTGTTTATAATGTACCAAAACCTGACCCGAAGAAATATAAGGGGCAGGTATTAGCTAATCTTGAAGCGCTGAATAAATTTCAACAACAACGTTTTGATACCTTAAGAAAAGCTGCCGGATATGCTACAATGGATAAAAGCTTTATGAGCTATTATACCTACATGCCTGCAGATGTAAAATTCAGAAAAATATCTGACCTGGCACAGAAAGTAGCAGGGGGCTCTATTACTACAGTGGATAAGGTATTGGCCATACGTGATTATTTTATGTCGAAAGATGAGAACGGTGAACGATTATTCAGCTATACAGATAACCCCGGAGTGCCTGATATACCAAGTGCATCGAAGCTGATGTATTTTTTATTTGAAAGCCATAAGGGCTATTGCGCCTATTATGCAGGTGCAACCCTATTCATGCTACGCTCATTAGGGATACCATCACGGATAGCAGTAGGATTCCTGACAGAAAACAGAAGTGATAAAAACCCGGGATGGTACTGGTACTATGCCAACCAGGCGCATGCATGGGTGCAGGTATATTTTCCCGGGTATGGATGGATGGATTTTGATACTACAGTTGGCAATGATGATGAGAACAGAGATACACCCAAACCTGATGGCACACCACCACTGCAACCACCCAAAGCATGGATGGCTACCGAAGGTGTGGTAGAAGATATTGACACTGCTAAGAAACGGATGGTACTGAAAGTGCAGCAACTGGTTTTTCATGATAAAGAATATAAGCTGGAGAAAACTGTGAGCATAGACATGGACCTAAAAATTGCCACTGTGAGAATAGACAGTAACGAGGTGCCGATGAATATGATACGTAAAGGAGACAGCGCAACTGCAGTATCGTATGCAGAGGCTATGAAAAAACTGGAAGCTACTGATAATGAAACAGGGGAACATATTATTCGTCGCTTTCCGAATCCAGCACCTATTGATGAGGTATATTTAAAACGTACAACCCAGACTAAAAAAGAAGAACTACAACCTGTAAGTAAACAAGAAAAAGCAACTGATTGGAGAAAAATGCTTTGGGTAACAGCAGGGATAACAGGCGGGGTTATTATTTTCTTTTTGTTGCTGCCGCTGCTGATACTCGGATATTATATGATGAGGAACGCATCAGCAAAGGCCAGCGGCAACAAAGCATACTGGACATACAGAACAGCAGGTTATTATTTGCACCAATTAGGATGGTACAGAAGCAGTTATACCCCTATGCAATATGCAACGAAAGTGATTGACCCGCAATTTGGAACATCGTTCTCGGGATTTATGAATATATACCTGAAACAGAAATATTCGAAACAGCTCCTAACTGCATCAGAACAGACCCATGTAAATACATTCTTACAAGAATTTATAAGAATTGTAAAGCAAAAAACATCCAATAAAAAACGCTTTTTCGCATTTATAAACCCATTCAGAAGCATCAGTTATTTTGTGATACCTGAAGATGAAAAAGAAGTGTAGATTTGATAGCCAATTAATGGATATAGTGAGTGGCAGTAAATAATAAGAATTTATTTTTTTTGAGAAAAGGTGAAAAATGCAGGAAGTAAAAAATAAAAAAGGAACGAAACGTTCAGTAAAAATACTTTGGTATAGCTTCTTTATCCTGATAGTACTGTTTGCATTGGTCATTGTAATGATCAATTTTGGTATGCTGGGTTATATGCCGACCATGAGCGAGCTGGAAAACCCAAGCAGCGCCATATCGTCTGAAGTACTTGCTACAGACGGCACGATGATAGGCCGGTATTATGTACAGGACCGGAGTACCTGCAAACATTCGGAGATATCTAATAATGTGTACAATGCCTTAATTGCAACAGAAGATGCGAGATTTTATGACCATTCAGGCATAGACCCCTATGGCACACTGGCTATCCCATTTTACATGGCATTGCATAAAAAAAGAGGATCTTCTACTATTACCCAGCAACTTGCAAAAAACTTATTTCCGCGAAAAAACGAGAATGTTTTTACTATTCCCTTTTTAAAGCTGAAGGAATGGGTAATGGCAGTAAAGCTGGAACGGAACCTGACCAAGGATGAGATCATAACATTGTACCTGAACACTGTTCCATTCAGCGATAATGTATACGGTATACGCAATGCATCTCTTGCATTTTTCAATAAAACACCTGATAAAGTAACTGTAGATGAAGCAGCGGTATTGGTAGGTATGCTGAAAGGTAATACTCTTTATAATCCACGCCGTAACCCCAAGCTGGCACTTGAAAGACGCAATACCGTGATAGACCAGATGGATAAGTATGATTACCTGACAGACGATTCAGCAAAAATGTATGAAGAAAAACCCATTGTCCTGGATTATCACAAGCTGGACTATCATGAAGGTATGGCCCCCTACTTCAGACAGGTATTGGAACAACAAGTAAAGGATATATGCCAAACCCTGAAGAAGCCCAATGGTAAGCCGTATGATATTTATAAAGACGGGCTGAAAATATATACTACTATAGATGTGCGTATGCAGCGCTATGCTGAAGAGGCTGTAGAAGAGCATATGACAGAGTTGCAAAAACTATTCATGGCCCAATCAGGCTACAGGGACGGCAGTGTATGGAGTAAGCACCAGGACATATTGATGCAGGGCATTAAACAAAGTGACCGTTATGCTATGCTAAGGGATGAGGGCATGAGTGAGGCTGATATCATGAATGCATTCAACAAGCCAATAAAGATGCGGGTATTTGCCTGGAATAAAGTGAAGTATAAAGATACTGTGATGAGCCCTGTTGATTCTATTAAGTATATGAAATTGTTTTTGCAGGCGGGCTTTTTGGTGATGGATCCATATACGGGCGAAGTGAAGGCATGGGTAGGAGGTATAGATCATACTTATTACCAGTTTGACCACGTGAACATTGGCACAAAAAGACAAGTAGGCTCTACCATAAAGCCAATGTTGTATTGCCTGGCTGTTGATAATGGATTTACGCCTTGCAGCATACTATCTACTGCGCCGCAGGATTTTCCTGAATTTATGAATCACCCTTATGACGCGGGCGGTAAGGATAAGGGCGATGTAACTATGCAAACTGCTATTGCACTTTCTCTAAACAATGCTGCGTTGTACCTAATAAAACAAGTAAGTATTAACGCATTCGTAGATTTCGTGCATAAATGCGGCATTACCAGTAATATTGATAAAGTGCCCGCAGCCGCACTGGGTGTTGCAGATATATCGCTATACGAAATGCTGGGTGCTTATAGTATGTTCCCGGGGAAGGGTATGCATACAGACCCCTTTTACATTTTGAAAATAGAAGACAAGAATGGTATGCTGTTAAAGAATTTTACACCCCAGCAGCGAGAGATCATTAATCCAACTACTGCATTTAAAATGGTAGGCTTAATGGAAGGCGTGATACAGCATGGTACAGGCATACGTATGCGCTCGATGTATCATTTAATGGGTGATATTGCGGGTAAAACAGGTACTACAAACAAACAAGCAGATGCATGGTTCATCGGGTATACTCCGCAAATCATTGCAGGCGCATGGGTGGGTTGTGACGACCGCACCTTTCGCTTCAACAGCCAGCGGTTAGGGCAAGGCTCTGCAGCAGCATTGCCAATATGGGCTTATTTTATGAGGCGCGTATATGCAGACAAAACACTGGGTATAAAAGTTGATGAAAAGTTTGTAGCACCGGAAGGTTTTAATAATTGTGAAGTACAACAGGACCAGATAAGCAGGTTACGTGCAGAAACAGTGAATCCGGGCACAATAGATCCCCAGGAAGAAGAAAAACAAAATAATGATTGGGAGCAGCCATAAAGAGCGCACATGAATAAAGTAAAGATCATTAATGACCCGGTATATGGCTTTCTCAGATTCCCGGAGCAGGAACTCATACAAATCATCAATCATCCTCTTTTTCAAAGACTTCGTAATATTAAACAGATGGGGCTTGCCCACCTTGTTTATCCGGGCGCTATGCACAGCAGGCTGCATCACTCATTAGGAGCTTGTCATTTAATGGGCATTGCGCTTGATGAACTGAAAGCAAAAGATATTACTATTAGTAAAGAAGAATGTTTAGCAGCAAGAATTGCCGTTTTGCTACATGATATAGGCCACACCGCTTTTTCGCATTCATTAGAACATATCATCACTAAAAACAGCTCGCACGAAAAGATATCTTATATTATCATGCGGAAGCTGAATGAAAAATTTAATGGCATGCTGGATATGGCCATTGCTATCTATGATTCATCATTCTCCAAAAAATATTTGCATCAGCTGGTATCGAGCCAACTGGATGTAGACAGGATGGATTATTTGAACAGGGATAGTTTTTATACAGGCGTATCAGAAGGGGTAATTGGTTATGATCGTATTTTACAAATGCTTACTGTAAAAAACAATGAACTGATGGTGGAAGAAAAGGGAGTGCATTCTGTAGAGAAATTCATAATTGCAAGAAGACTTATGTACTGGCAGGTGTATTTACACAAAACGGTATTAGGCACGGAACAATTACTTATTAATATTTTTAGACGGGCAAAAGAACTGGCAATTGATAAAAAAGAATTATTCACTACCCCAGCCTTACACTTTTTCTTATATAGAAAGGAAGGGGTAAGTGCAACAGACCTGGAAGAAAATCCTGAATACCTGGAATTATTTTGTGAATTGGACGATCATGATATTTATACCTGCATTAAAGTGTGGCAGAAACATGATGATAAAGTTTTATCTATGCTATGCCAAATGTTGGTTTTAAGAAAATTATATAAAGTTGTGCTTAGTTCTCAATCTTTGGCAAGCATTTTGAGTGAGAAGGAGGAAGCAATAAAAAAGATGCCGGGATTTTATAAGGATAATTTACAATATTTCGTTTTTGAGGGCACCACTTCTAACAACACATATAGCATTGATGATGACAGAATTGCCATAGCAATGAAGGATGGGAGGGTAAAAGATATATCAGAAATTGATAATTCGTTAGTCAATCAAACACTTGCCGGTCCGATACATAAGAATTATATTTGTTATATACAATAAAAGATAAAAGTTAAAATCTATTTAGCTATAAATACGTTTTAACTATTGCAGAAAAGAGAAGTTGTAATTTGAGGGCTTATGCAATTTACCGCGTTACAGATAGCTACACTAATAAAGGGGAAGATATATGGTGATCCTGATTCTAAAGTAACGCATGTTGCTAAAATAGAAGAGGCTACCGAAGGCTCATTGAGTTTTGTGGCAAATCCAAAATATGAAGAATTTCTATACTCAACCAAGGCGTCCATCATTATTATCAATGATTCGCTGGAACTGAGTAAAGAAGTTGCACCCACATTAATAAGAGTAAAAGATGCTTACAGCAGTTTTGCTTTTTTATTGGAAAAATATAATGAGATAGTTTCGAGGAGGGGGAAGAACGGGATAGAGCAATTGGCTTATATTTCAAAAACAGCCTCGATAGGAAAAAACGTATATATAGGTTCATTTAGCTATATTGGGGACAATGTACTTATCGGGGATAATGTAAGGATACTGCCCGGGTGTTATATTGGAGATAATGTGGTGATAAATGAAGATTCTAAATTATATGCGGGTGTAAAAATATATGAGGGTTGTTCGATAGGAAGCAGGGTGATAATACATTCGGGGAGTGTGATAGGAGGCGATGGATTTGGTTTTGCACCCCAACAAGATGGGCATTACAGGAAAATACCCCAAATAGGGAATGTAATAATAGACGATGATGTGGAAATTGGGTCGAACACTACAATAGACAGGGCTACAATGGGCTCTACCATCATCAGAAGGGGTGTAAAGCTTGACAATCTTATACAAATAGCGCACAATGTTGAAATAGGTGAAAATACTATAATAGCAGCGCAAACAGGGGTTGCAGGCAGCACAAAAGTGGGTAAAAACTGTGTGATCGGGGGGCAGGTGGGTATTGTAGGACATATACATATAGCTGACGGTACCAGAATAAATGCCCAAAGCGGTGTAACCAAGTCAATTGATGCGGAAAACATCACATTAAATGGCAGTCCGGCATTTGATTATAAAAGTTCATTAAAAAGTCAGGCAATTTTTAGAAATTTGCCAGAATTACAGCAAAGGGTACAACAATTGGAAGAAGCTATCCAGGAGTTGACACAGATGCTGATTCATCAAAACCTAGAGATAAAGAAGTGAACATCGAAACATTATTAAGTACAGACACGGGTAAAAAACTTGCAGAATCAGGAGCAACAATGCAGTCAGGTCCTAACCAGCAAACACTTAAGGGTTCTGTAACACTGAATGGCGTAGGCTTGCATACAGGCGCACATGTAACCATGACCATGAAACCTGCCAACCCGGGTTTTGGTATACGTTTTCAGCGTATAGACCTGCCTGAAAAGCCTGTGGTAAAAGCTGATGTTGACTTTGTAATAGATACATCAAGAGGAACAACTATTGAGTATAACGGTGCGCGCGTGAGTACAATAGAACATACGCTGGCTGCACTTGTAGGTATGGGTGTAGATAATATATTGATAGAGTTAGATGGCCCTGAAGTACCTATACTGGATGGAAGTTCCAAACAATTTATAGAAGCTATTGAAAGCGTGGGCATCCTGGAACAAGAAGCCAAGCGTGTTGTTTATAGTATAGATAACAATGTACATTATTACGATCCAGTGAAGAATGTAGATATGCTTGCGGTACCATCGAATGAATACCAGGTAACAACACTAATAGATTTTAATTCACCTGTATTAGGCACCCAACATGCCACGTTAAAGCATATACTCGAATTCAGGGATGAGATAGGACCATGCAGAACATTCTGTTTTCTGCATGAATTAGAATATCTACTTGACAATAACCTGATAAAAGGCGGCGATGTAAGCAACGCAATTGTAGTAGTAGACAAAGTGGTGAGTGACAAAGAATTAGAAAGACTTGCTAAAGTATTTGACAAGCCTAAAATAGAAGTAAAACAGGAAGGTATACTTAATAATGTGCAGCTACATTTTCCTAATGAACCAGCGCGACATAAGCTGCTTGATGTAGTGGGTGATCTTGCATTAGTAGGATATTCTATAAAGGCTCATATTATAGCAAGCCGCCCCGGGCATGCAAGTAATGTTGAATTTGCCAGAAAAATAAAACAGTATATCAAAAGAAACAGGCACTTATCTGATGTTCCAACTTATGATCCTAACCAGGAAGCCATTTATGATATCAATAAAATAGAAAAAGTATTACCACATAAATACCCCTTCCTGCTTATTGATAAAATCATAGAGTTGAGTGATAGCCATGTGGTAGGAGTAAAGAATGTAACCTTTAACGAACATTTCTTTCAAGGACACTTTCCAAATAATCCCGTAATGCCGGGTGTATTACAGATAGAGGCACTTGCACAGGCGGGTGGTATATTAGCTATGAATACTCTTCCTGATCCTGAAAACTATGATACTTACTTTATTAAAATTGATAAGGCGCGCTTTAAACAAAAAGTTGTTCCGGGAGATACATTGATACTTAAACTTGATCTTATAAATCCTATACGCAGAGGTATTTGTGAAATGCGCGCAGTTGCATACGTAGGAAATAAATTAGTAGTAGAAGCAGAACTCGTAGCACAACTAATCAGAAAAGATAAAAAATGATTCACCCCCTTACGTATATACATCCTGACGCCAAAATAGCGCCGAATGTAAAAATTGACCCTTTCACTACTATCCATAAAAATGTGGAGATAGGAGAAGGCACATGGGTAGCATCGAATGTTACCATAATGGAAGGAGCGCGCATTGGAAAAAATTGCAGAATATTTCCCAGTTCAGTTATATCTGCTATTCCGCAAGACCTGAAATTCAGAGGAGAAGATACCCTTACCATAATAGGAGATAATACAACTATTCGTGAATGTGTGACCATTAACCGGGGCACCGTTGACAGAAATGTAACCAGGATCGGTAATAACTGCCTTATCATGGCATATACTCACATAGCACATGATTGCGAGGTTGGTAATTATTGCATATTCTCAAATAATACGACACTAGCCGGACACATAACAGTGGGTGATAATGTTGTATTAGCCGGACTTACTGCTGTTCAGCAGTTTGTGCGCATAGGTTCTCATGCTTTTGTAACAGGCGGCTCGTTGGTAAGGAAAGATGTACCGCCTTATGTAAAAGCAGCGCGTGAACCATTGTCATATGTTGGTGTGAATTCAGTGGGGCTGAAAAGACGCGGTTATTCTACAGACAAAATCAACCAGATACTGGATATCTACCGCATTCTTTTTGTGCGTGGTTATAATGTTTCAAAAGCATTAAGCATTATTGAGACTGAAATACCTGTATCTGATGAAAGGGATGAAATTGTATCATTTGTGCGCGAAACAGGCCGCGGTATTATGAAAGGATATATTCGCCGCCACAATGAAGATATCCCTTGAGCATATAAGCAAACGGTTTCAGCGGTATTGGATATTTAAAGACATCAATTATTCCTTTTCCGATAATGGCACCTATGCATTATTGGGACCTAACGGAAGCGGAAAGTCTACCCTACTGCGTATTATAGCAGGCATGCAAGTACCTTCATCCGGACAGATCATACATACTTACAATGAGAAAAAAATAGAAATAAATTCTCTATTTCCCTTGATCAGTTTTTGCGCACCAGGGCAAGAGATCGTAGAAGAATTAAATCTAAAAGAATTCCTGGAATTCCATTTTTCATTTAAGAAATCATTAAAGGGATTAACAATAGATAAGATAATATCTATTACAGGCCTTGAAGCAGCATCTCATAAACAGATAGCCGATTATTCTTCAGGAATGAAGCAAAGAGTAAAACTTGCACAGGCTATATTTTCAGACACACCTGTATTATTATTAGATGAACCATGTACTAATCTTGACCAACAAGGTGTGGAACAATACCGTAACTGGATAGAACAATATACCACCAACAGAATGGTAATTGTAGCATCAAATGACGCGCGCGAACACTTTTTCTGCAAGGAACAAGTAGTGTTAGCAGATTATAAATAGCCTATTTTACCCGTTCATATATCTCTCCCCAAGCAGTGCCGTTTTTAATACTGTACACTCTTCTGAGTACATTTAATTTCTTCAATGAATCGTAATTATTATCCGGTTCTACATTGTCGAAGACAATATAATTGGTATTTGAATCGAGCCCATACTGAACTTTAGCAAATATTTTTTTGGAACTTAAATAGCCTGTATAAGGATCGATAAGGTGCTCTCTTGTTTGAAAGTTTGTTGCACTGATCGTTTTATCATAGGCGCTATGTTGTTCCAAATAAGCAACAAGGCCCTTATATACATCCATACCATGAAAAGCTCCCAGATCGCAATCGCCCAAACCTATATCATGAGCAAATGAATAATATCCGAAAAATAAAATAGCAGCAAAAACAGAGTATATAATCCATTTATGTAATTTCCTAACTAGTCCATCAATATAAACAGCTGCAATAAATAAAGCAGGGACAATAGCAACTAATAAATAACGATAGGTGAGGAAATTCATTGCCGAAAAACACAAAAAACAAAAAAGAAAGAAATTAAGCATTAGCATAAACCTATATGCCCGCTCATCCTTAAAAAAATTCAATTTTTTAAATTGGGTTACTGCATATACAACTGCTGCTATGAACAGCATAAACGTTGGCCTGCTTGGTATTCTACCTGCACGGGTATCGTCTATCCAATAATATATCAGCACCATTGGTATCAATAAAACAAGGTAGCGGATCGACCTGTTTTTAATAGCTGCCGCAATACAAAGTATTGGTACCATAAGAAAGAAATAATACCTGTAATCTTTGTGAAAAGTAACATCAACACAACCCGTTCTGAATCTATACCAGAAATTTGTCCAGCTATGCTCTATCAATCCTGAATACATGGGAAAGACATACCATCCTAATATCTTTTTCTGCAACAGGAAGAAAATACCAATAAGAATAGTGGGAATGGCAACAACAGCCAGCTTGGCTATACGTTCTTTCAATGTTTCTTTTTTATTGAAGAAGCTGATGAGTGCATCTAATCCTATTACAAAGCCAGCAATAAGGCCACTTTCTTTGGTATAAAAAAGGGCGGAAAGTGTGATAATGGTAAGGATATACTTTCGCCTGATGTAGCAATAAATAGCTGCGAAGGATAAAAATGCTACCAACATATCAAAGAGCAGAAAGGCAGACTGTACAAAAAAGCATACCTGCAGCGTAATTAATAATAATGCAATAGCAGCAACTCTTTTATTAAATAATTTAAACCCAGCTTCAAAAATGACAATAAGAAACAATACTGATATAAATAAAGCATAGCAGTGCAAAGAGAAATTGCTTGTACCAAAAATATGCATCCAAGAGGTTGCTGCTGCATGAAAGAATAAAGGATGCCCTCTTGAAAGCTCACCCGGTATAGCACCCGGCATAAGACTGACACCATGATCGTACATGTGATGTACAGCAGTAGCATATGGCCATGATTCATCCCAGTAAAAAGGATAAGAGAGATGTGGTATCTTGAAAAAGATAAATACCACCAATACTAAAAACAAAAACCACCTGTCCCTAATGTATTGAAGCATAAAATGATAGAACGTTTATTATATAAGAATGCTTTAACGAATATAATAGCTATATTAGAAAACCAAGATAATAGTTTTGTACAGCATTTGAATAAGGTTGCGACTACATATAAAAACGCTTACAGTGGCTTATCACCAGCAGCATGGTGGCTTTCTTTGGTGATGCTTATTAACAGGAGCGGCACTATGGTAGTGCCATTTATGACATTATATCTTACACAAAACAGGCACTATTCAATAGCAAAAGCCGGTTTTGTAATGTCTATATTCGGTGCAGGAGCTATATGCGGAGCGCTCATTGGTGGCAGACTGACCGATAAGATAGGGTTCTATTCTATACAGATATGCGCACTTACAGGCGGCGGCATCATGTTCATTGTATTAGGACAAATGGAAAGCTATACATCTATTTGCGCCTGTACATTTTTACTGAGTTTAGTAAACGAATCATTTCGTCCTGCTAATGCATCAGCGATATCTCATTATAGCCAGGGGCAAAACCGTACACGTTCTTATTCGCTCAACAGGCTTGCCATCAACCTTGGATGGGCAGCAGGCGGTACCATTGGTGGATTTGTAGCTGCGCATAATTATCATTTGCTATTTTGGATAGATGGCGTTACCAATCTTGCTGCTGCTGTGTTATTAAGGATCGTTCTCTCTCCTACCAGGAATGATGCCACCCCATCTATGCGAGAAGCACTGCCACGGGCAGATAAATATCTTGCCTATAAAGACAAAGCCTATATGGCTTTTATAGGATTTACTATACTATACGCCTACTGTTTCTTTCAGCTATTTACTACACAACCTGTATATTACCGGGAGCAATTGCATATAACTGAAGTAGAAATAGGCATTATAATGGCCATAAACGGAGCACTTATAGCAGTAATTGAAATGGTGGCTATATATAAATTAGAAGGGAAAAAGAACCCATTGCACTTTGCCACAATAGGTGTGTCTCTTTTAGCTGTTTCATTTATTATGCTGAATATTTTTCCCGGAGCATTTTGGCTGGCTATAAGTGCAATGCTTATCATAACAGTAGGTGAAATATTGTCTATGCCATTTATGAATACGTTCTGGTCAGGCAGGGCCACTAAAACACATACCGGGCAATATGCAGCATTGTATACGATAGCATGGTCGTCTGCACAAGTATTAGGGCCGGGTACAGGCTCACAAATAGCCCAGCATTATGGATATCATGTTCTATGGTGGGTTATTGCAGCATTGTGTATAGTAACCGCCATTGGCTATAAATGGGTGGAAAGGAAGAAAAGGACCTAGTTGTATTGCCGCTCACCAAAGATAAGACTGCCGATACGTACCATATTACTACCTTCTTCAACAGCTATTTTGTAATCGCCGCTCATACCCATAGAGCAAACGGAGAAATATCTTTTACCTAAAAAATTAGATTGTGCAAGATTTTTAAAACCTGCGTATATCCTTTTAAAATCTATTCTTACCTTCTGCTCATCATCTGTATTGGTTGCCATACCCATTAGGCCGCAAATGCGTACATTCAATAATTGTTCTTTCTGAGCCTCATAATAATCCATAAATTCGATGATATCTCTTTCATCAAGGCCGAATTTTGTTTCTTCGTCAGTAATATGCAATTGCAATAATACATCAATCACGCGATTGTTCTTTGCTGCTTGTTTATTGATCTCCAGCAATAACTTAAAACTATCAACGGCATGTATAAGGTGCACAAAAGAAGCAATGAATTTTACTTTATTAGACTGGAGATGCCCAATATAATGCCAGTTAATATCAACAGGTAATTGTGATTGTTTTTCAACTAATTCCTGTACATAATTCTCTCCAAAATCTCTTTGGCCTAACTGATATGCTTCTAATATATCGGGAACGGGTTTAGTTTTAGAAACTGCTACAAGCGTTACTTTTTTACTACCCAATTCGTCACGTAGCATTTTCCATGCTGCTGCATTTATCATATAAGGGTTAGTATTGCTCTTGCTCGTTTGGGAAATCATTGCTTTTCACATCCTTTATATAGCGCTCGGTAGCTCCTTTTATCTCATCGTACAAATTGAGATAACGCCTGAGAAAGCGAGGTGAGAAGTCTTTTGTTATGCCGAGCATATCATGCATCACTAATACCTGCCCATCTACATGCATGCCGGCACCAATACCAATGACAGGTATCTTTAATTCTGCCGCAACACGTTTGCCAAGAGTTGCAGGTATTTTTTCTAATACCAGTGCAAAGCAACCGGCAGTTTGCAGGGCATGTGCATTATGTACTAATACTTCAGCTTCTTCCTCTTCCTTAGCTCTGACCGCGTAAGTACCAAATTTGTAAATTGATTGAGGAGTAAGCCCTAAGTGGCCCATAACCGGAACACCTGCACTAATGATACGTTTAATAGAATCAGTTACCTCTTCCCCACCCTCTAATTTAATTGCATGGGCACCTGTTTCTTTCATGATGCGTATGGAAGTATTCAAGGCTTCTTTACTATTACCCTGGTAACTGCCAAAAGGAAGATCGACCACCACCAGGCACCTGTTTATTGCACGTACCACACTTTGCGCATGATATATCATTTGGTCTAGCGTAATAGGCAATGTGGTTTCGTGGCCCGCCATTACATTAGATGCAGAATCACCAACGAGCAATACATCAATACCCGCATCATCAAATATTTTTGCCATAGAGAAATCATAAGCAGTAAGCATGCTTATTTTTTCTCCCTGCTGTTTCATTCTCTGAAGTGTGTGCGAGGTAACGCGTTTTATTTCTTCTCCGTGTGTGGGCATGTTATATAGTATAAAGTAGAAAGTATAAAGTATAAAGTTGAATGTCAAAAGTAGAAAGTAATCATGAATATTGGGGTTATAGCATTATATAAATATTCTATTAGCTATTTGCCATGCTTCGCTAAAAGCTTGCTTATCAATATGCAGGGAGATATTGTTATTATTGCACCAGGTAATTATATTTTCAGTAGCAATGTTGCCAACCAGTTCATCTTCGGCCATGGGGCAGCCTCCAATGCCCTTTAAGGCACTATCAAACCTCAGGCAACCATTATCATAAGCAGTTTGTATTTTTTCTTCCCATTTATCGGGTGCAGAATGGAAATGAGCGCCTATATGCACATCTTTAAATTCCGGTACCAGGTTTTTATAGATATATTCAATTGTTGCGGGCTTTGCCACGCCAACAGTATCTGCCATCGCAATTGTTTTGATACCCAACTTAGCTAACTTACCTACCCAGTCAATAGCGACTTCAGCGTTGTATGGATCACCATAAGGATTACCAAAACCCATAGAAATATATATCACCAGTTCTTTCTTATTATTTATACAAAGCGTTTGTATCTCTTCAACCTGTTTTAAAGACGCAGCAATTGTTTTGTTTGTATTACGTAACTGAAATGTTTCTGAAATAGAGAAAGGAAATCCTAAATAACTAATCTGAGCATATTGCGCAGCGTCTTCTGCGCCACGGGTATTGGCAATGATAGCGAGCAATTTGGTTTTTGTATCAGCCATATCAAGTTGAGGAATGACCTCTTTGGTATCTGCTAATTGAGGAATAGCTTTTGCAGAAACAAAAGAGCCAAAATCCAATACATCAAAACCAACTTTCAATAATGCATTTATATATTTTACCTTATCTGAGGTTGGTATGAAATGTTCCCACCCCTGCATGGCATCTCGGGGACACTCCACTAATGTTATTCCTTTTGCTGACATAAGGGCGTAAAGTTATAAAATGCTCATCGTTATCAATTAATCAATACCAGATAGCATTATCATAAAAAATTATTTACCAGCAGACTATAGAATTGATATAAAACTATCTGTCAGTTAAGTAAAACTTGTTATGTATTCTATGCTTTTGTTTCTACTTTGTATATAACCAAAACGATTTTTTATGGCATTAATGGCATACCTATCGCTAAAGGGACAAAAATCCGGACAGATAAAAGGCTCTATAACGCAAAAAGGCCGTGAAGGCTCGATAGGAGTAATAGCAGTTAGTCATTCTATCATATCTCCACGTGACCCTGCAAGTGGTTTATCGACAGGCAAGAGGATGCATAAACCAATTATTATAACAAAAGAGCTTGATAAAAGCACTCCGCTGCTCTATAATATGCTCGTAACAAATGAAAATATTACAGAGTTCATTTTACATTTTTGGGCACCACAAATAAAGGCAGGAACCGGTGCAGGCACGGAAGTGCAGAACTATACCATACAGCTAACTAATACTAATATAGCTTCCATTGACTTTAGAATGGACAATATCAGGCATCCTGACCTTGAAAAATATGACGAATATGAAGAGATAGCATTTACTTACCAAAAAATAGAATGGACCTGGACAGATGGTGGCATAACAGCACAAGATGATTGGGAAGCACGTGTATAAATACAACTTTATAATATCATTTGAAGAAACTGCTGCATACCAGCAGTTTTTTTATTATCGAGGTAATATTTGATATTTTCTGTGAAGTAGGTTTTGAGATCGTAGTAAGGAAAGGGATTTTCTGCTACTACCTCATCTATATGCTGCAAGCCCTCTGCATTAGCATTATTGAATCTCTGCAAAAAATCCTGCGGTAATTCTTTATTAGAAACCCATGCTGCAAAAACAAAATCGAGACTTGTAAACTCTTTCCAAGCAGCAGCAAGATCGTATACATAATTAAAATTGGTAAGTTGCTTGAGCGCCCTATCGCCTATAATAACGCCTGCAGTTGTGCCATTCATGTACTCTATATAATTCTCAGGTGCATTCTTAAATACTACATTCTTCTTCCAATGCTTTTCTAATAGTAATTGTGCCAACCTTACCGAAGTACGGGATTGATAATCGAGGTAGACAGTTTCAATTTCTTCTATTGGCACCTGGCTAAATAAAGCAACAGATGCAACATTCCCATCTGAAGCAATACCGTAATCACTAACAATACGGGCATCTTTGATAAATGGTATAGCAGCAACAGGCAATAATGCCAAATCTATACTTCCATCTTGTAAGCTTGTTGCTAACTGAGAGGGGTAATTGAGTAATAGTTCAACCTCATTTATTACTGAACTACGTTCAATACCGTATAAAAGAGGTTTTGTATTTAAATAACTTACAGCTGCAACTTTTATTTTGGAATCCAAGTGCCTATTTTTGGGCGCAAAGATAAGGGCTAAGCGATAAGCACGAAGGAATAGCTAATAAGTAAATATGATAAGTATATAATGGAGTTGGTAATATATACAGATGGTGCGGCAAGGGGCAATCCCGGGCCAGGTGGCTATGGGGCTATATTGCAATGGGGCAAAGCGAGAAAAGAACTATCGCAAGGGTATAGAAAAACAACCAATAACAGGATGGAGCTAATGGCAGTAATTGCAGCCCTAAAAGAACTAAAAAGGGACAAGGTTCCTATAACTATATATAGCGACTCATCGTACGTTGTAAATGCAGTGGAAAAAGGCTGGTTGTTTGGATGGGAAAAAAAAGGCTTTAAAGACAAAAAGAATATTGACCTGTGGAAGCAATTTCTTGAATATTACAGGCAGCACAAAATAAAGTTTGTATGGGTAAAGGGACATGCTGATAACCCTATGAATAACCGTTGTGATGAATTAGCAACAGCTGCTGCCGATAGCGGTAAATGGCTGATAGATGAGGGATTTGAAAATAATACTGAAACCAAATTGTTATAATACCAACCCGGGCTTGCCGTGCTTTGAATCGACCCAAACATTTTCAAGATTCCATTCTACCTGTTCTTTAAACGTTTCCTGACGGACGGGGCATTCGGACAGTGCGCATAACTTACATGAATACGGCATGCACGCATCAATATGTATGAATAATTCGACTTTATTTCCAAAATGCGCACGCACCATATCTTCCAGCAAATGTATTTCCTTTTCAGCGTCACGAACACGGTAATACCATGGTTGAGTCATATGCATGTCTATATGCAATACCTCACCATATTGTATCACTCGCAGATTATGCAGATCTATCCAATCAGGTTTGCGTTTTTCCTGTAATAACTGTACTACCTCTTTCAGCAAACCTTCATCAGCTTCATCCATGATACCTGCAATGGAACGCCTGAGCACTCTATAACCCGTAACAATAATGATGATAGCAAATATTAAAGCCACCACACTGTCTAACCATAATATACCTGTGAAATAAACCACCCAAAGCCCAATGGCAATACCCAATGTAGAATAGCCATCGGACAATAAATGCCTGCCAGCTGATTCTACAATAATAGAGCGATTCTTCTTACCGTTTTTAATAGCATAGGTGCCAAATAAAAAATTGAGCGCACCTGTAGCTACCACCAACCAAATACCAGTGTCTAATTTATGCAGGGGCCTGGCCTCAATATATTGAGCAATAGCTTCGTAAATAATAAACAGGCCTGCAATAAAAATAAGTGCACCCTCTACAGCGGATGATAGAAACTGTGCTTTACCGTGACCATATGGATGATTTGTATCACGCGGACGCGCAGCTAGAATGATACTATATAAACCAATAAACCCTGCAATAACATTAACG
>Ga0207135_1019_pt2 | contig 17920 bp, 20 predicted proteins | sample Alteio_BWMinHeat_10_FD_153530 | JGI IMG/M metagenome (GOLD analysis project Ga0207135, IMG submission 153530) | Enriched cells from forest soil in Barre Woods Harvard Forest LTER site, Petersham, Massachusetts, United States -... | ecosystem: Environmental > Terrestrial > Soil > Temperate forest >...
GCGCGAATCCAGCCATTCACCTGTTCGGCGGATCGCGCACCCACGATTGCGCCCGTTACGCCGGGCCAGCTCAGCGTCCAAGCCACAGCAACCGCCGAGATAGTCGTACCGTAGCGCTGGGCGATGGGCCGCAGGGCATCGCGCAAGCGCAGATTGCGGCTGAGGTTTGGTTCCTGAAATTCGGCAGAGTTACGCCGCCAGTCATCTTGCGCGAATTGGGAAACGCGCTCCTTCGTAAATCGATCCGTCAGCAGGCCGGATTGCATGGGGCTGTAGACGATCGCGCCCGTGCCGTGGCTGGCGCACCAGGGAATCACGTCGGCCGCGGCTTCGCGGCGAATCATGGAAAAAGGCGGCTGCAGAGAATCGACGTGTCGCACGCGTTCACAGCGATCGAGCAGCGGCACGTCAAAATTCGAAACGCCTCCGGCGCGCACCTTGCCTTCTTCGATAAGCCGTTTCATCTCTCCCCAGGAATCCTCCACGGGCGTGCCGAGTTCGTCGGGCCAATGAAACTGGTAGAGGTCGATTCGATCCACTCCCAGGCGCCGCAGGGAAGCCTCGCATTCGCGACGGATGGTTTCGGGACGCAAGTCTCGGCGAGGAGGATCGAAAGGTTTACTCCGGTCGGCCGTGAGGCCACACTTGGTAAAAACCAAGGGCCGCTGCGACGCTGGAATTCCCGCGAGCGCCTGGCGCACGACTTCTTCTGAGTGGCCCAGGCCATAGATCGCCGCCGTATCGACCCAATTGATGCCCAATTCGACGCCATGGCGGATCGCAGCAATCGATGCATCGTCGTCTTGCTTGCCCCAACCAAAGAGCCAGCCTCCGCCGCCGATCGCCCAAGTTCCCAGCCCGACGGTGGTAATTTCAATTCCGCTGCTTCCTAGAGCCCTCTTCTTCAACGCCATAACTTCTCCTCCCGTTAATGCTTCGTTTTTCAAGCAATTACTTTCGCCGATATACTCTTCAGGAGAGGTTAGCTCGACCGGCGAGCGCTTGGACAATTCTAGATCGATTCAAAACAGCGATTTGATTGCGTTGCATCACTATGGTTATATGCTTTTCCGATTACACTGGTTACATCAAGCATTCGTAAGATTGGAAAATACGCTCATTGCGAAAGGGACTCATAGATTATGACTGAGATGGTGGCAAAGAAGGCGACGCGGCTGGAGACCGATAGCATGGGACCGATCGAAGTTCCCACGGACGTCTATTGGGGAGCACAGACCGCTCGCTCGCTGGTGCATTTCAATATCGGCCGGGACACCATGCCCCCGGAGCTGATTCGGGCCTTTGGAATTTTGAAAAAAGCCTGCGCCATGGTGAATCAGGAACTCGGCAAATTACCCAGCGATAAAGCGCGCCTCATCCTTCTGGCTTGCGATGAAGTCATCTCGGGCGCACTGAACGATCAATTCCCGCTGCGCATCTGGCAAACCGGCAGCGGCACGCAAACCAATATGAATGCGAACGAGGTGATCGCCAATCGCGCCATCGAGCTGGCCGGCGGCGTGATGGGATCGAAGAAGCCCATCCATCCAAACGACGACGTGAACATGTCGCAATCGTCCAACGACACGTTCCCCGCGGCCATGCACATTGCCGCCGCCGAACGCATGCACAACGCGCTGATTCCTTCCGTGAAACGCGTACAAGTGGCGCTCGAAGCGAAGGCCAAGGAGTTTGCGGACGTGGTGAAGATTGGCCGCACGCACCTGATGGACGCCACGCCGCTCACGGTGGGCCAGGAGATTGGCGGATGGGCCAGCCTGGTGGAGCGCGATATCGCCCGGCTCGAACAATCGCTCGACGGCATCTACGATCTGGCCATCGGCGGCACGGCTGTGGGTACCGGCCTTAATGCGCATCCTGAATTTGCGGAACGCGCGGCCAAGAAGATTGCCGACCTCACGCACTTGCCGTTCCGATCGCATCCCAATAAATTCGCCGCGCTCTCCGCGCATGACGAGCTGGTTTATGCTCACGGCGCGATCACCACGCTGGCCGGCTCGTTCATGAAAATTTCCAATGACATTCGCTGGCTCGCTTCAGGGCCGCGCTGCGGCCTGGCTGAGATCCATATTCCGGAAAACGAGCCGGGCTCCTCGATCATGCCCGGCAAAGTGAATCCCACGCAATGCGAAGCCATGACCATGGTGGCCGTGCAGGTGCACGGGAATAACGCGGCGATTGCCTTCGCGGGTTCACAGGGAAATTTTGAGCTCAATGTGTTCAAGCCCGTGCTGATTCACAATTTTCTGCACTCCGTCACGCTGGTGAACGACGCCTCTAAAGGATTTGTGGATTACATGGTCCGCGGAATCACACTGAACCGACCCAAGATTGATGAATACGTGCGTAATTCGCTGATGCTGGTGACAGCGCTAAGTCCCAAGATTGGCTATGACAAAGCGGCCAAGGTCGCGCACGAAGCTCACGTCACGGGGTCGAGCTTGCGCGAAGCCTGTCTCAAACTCGGCTATCTGAGCGGCGACGAGTTCGATCAGCTCGTGCGGCCCGCCGATATGACGCATCCCTGAGGCATGTCGATGAGAATCGCTCTCGCAATGTTAGTGCTCGCGGTTTCTATGGTGGCGATTTCGCCTGGTGCGTACGCGCATCACGGCAACGTAGCTTATGACATGTCGAAGCTCGTCACGGTGAAGGGAACTGTCACTGAGTATTATTTTACGAATCCGCACGTACAGATTTTGATCGCGGTGAAGAAAGAAGATGGTTCCGTGGAGAAATGGCGCGGCGAACTCAATAGCCCGAATATCGTGGCCCGAGTGGTGGGCTGGAATAGTAGGACGTTCAAGCCAGGAGACGAACTTGTTCTGGCCGGTAATCGAGCGAAGGACGGAACGAACGTTCTACGCCTGGAGAAAATTCTGCAGCCTGATGGCACAGAGCTCTACCCAAAGGGCGGAAATGGCGTGTCCAGATTTTGATGGGCGGATGGCCGGACACCTCCTGAAATGCGTTCTAGCCGGCTGAGTCTCTGAAGAAATCTCCCGAGTTAAAGGTCGGCAGTTTCGAGCACGCTTTTTGCGCTTTTTCGTGTCTCGTTACCGGCGCTGCGCCCACGTCATCCAACCAAACGCACTAACCGCATCGCGCAAGGAGCCCCTATGCAATACGCTCGACTTGGAACCACTGGCCTCATTGTTTCGCGCTTCGCTTTCGGCACCATGACTTTCGGCAGCGACCCGCGATTTCCTGCGGTAGCTAAAGTTGATCTCGATTCGGCAAAAGCGATGACCGACCGCGCGTTCGATGCCGGAGTAAATTTTTTCGATACCGCGGACGGCTACTCAGGCGGCGAATCCGAAGTTTACCTCGGCAAGTTTTTAGGTCCACGGCGCAAAGACGTGGTGGTCGCAACGAAAGTGGGCTTTCGTTCGGGAGAGGCCGTTACCCAGGCGGGACTTTCGCGGCGCCACATTTTTGAGGGGTGCGATAGCAGCCTGAAAAAGCTCGGCACGGATTGGATCGATCTTTATATCGTGCACAAAGTAGATGTTTTTACGCCGGTAGAAGAGACGCTGGAAGCCCTTAACGATCTGGTGCGCGCCGGAAAGGTGCGCTACATCGGGTTTTCCAACTGGCCGGCGTGGCGAGCGGCCTCCGCGCTCGCCATTCAAAAAGAGCGTGGCTGGGCGAGATTCACCAGCGGGCAAATGTACTACTCGCTCGTGACGCGCGATCTCGATCACGAATTCGTGCCTTTTCTGCAGGCTACCGGCACCGGCATGAACATTTGGAGCCCGCTCGCGGGAGGCTTTCTGAGCGGCAAGTACACCCGCGAGAGCTTCCAGCAAAAGGAACGGGAAAAGGACAAAGGAAACCGGCTGGCCGGCGTGGATTTCATTCCCTTCGACAAGGAATTAGGTTTTCGTGTCGTGGAAAAGCTGCGCGAGATCGGACGCGCACACGGCGCGAGCGTCGCGCAAATCGCGTTAGCCTGGCTGCTGGCGAAGCCCTTTGGCACGAGCGTGATTTTGGGCGCTACCAAGATGAGCCAGCTGGAAGATAATTTGGGCGCGATGGACGTGAAGTTGCTGGAATCGGAAATCGCGGCGCTCGACCAAATGACCGCGCCGCCCGTGCAATATCCCGAATGGTTCATGGCTGTCACCACGGATCCGAAGCACAAAGAAGCGCTCGGTGAAACTCCAATGAAGTTGGCGGCGGGTGCCGCCGGAAGTTAGCCACCGAGCTGCGCAGCTTCTTACAGGTTCAGTTCGATATAAACCAGATACCCCGTAAGCGCCAATCCAAGCAATGCGGTGAGGATTCCGATCAGGTCCACTAGGAATCCGGCCGGCTCGAACCGGCCCAATTCGATCTGATGCTTCGTCTTGCGGTAGCGAAACAGGCCCGCCAAACTCAAAAACACTCCGGCAATCATCGCAATAGTGCCGAACCAGACAGAAAATCCGGCCGTTGGCACAACTCGGCCTTGGATCTGCATAAATTGACGGATGGCAATCGCGAAACGGCCAATCGCAAAGCCGAATACGACCATGGCCACTCCGGTGCGCAGCCAGGCAAGAAACGTCCGCTCGTTCGCCAGGTGATCGCGGGCACGATCGGCGTTCGCACTCGGTGCAGGTCGAGGCTCGTTGGCATTTGGCTGTGGCATGAATCTCGCGCACCGTTCCGAGCGCAGCCGGGGCTACTCGAGCGCTTTTTGAAGCAGCGCACCGACGCCGCTGATATTCTTCAACAATTCATCGGGAATATTGTGCCGCTGCTTGAGATATTCCGGAGTGTTGTACGAGAGCCAGACCTTGCCCGAAGCATCTTCCCAGGCCAAAGCTTTTAGAGGGAGATCAATGGCGAGAGTCGGCGAGGCAACCATTAACGGCGTACCCTGTTTGGGACTCCCGAATATGAGCAATTGCGTGGGGCGCATTTTTAAGCCGGCCTTTTCGGCCTCGCCGCTGTGATCAATGCGGGCAAATATAGCGATCCCCCGCGCTTGCAGAAGCGACTCCAAACGGCGAAGCGTCTCTGGGACAGAGTAAGGGCTCGCAAGATGAATCATTCCGTTCTCGGCAGCTGGAGCCATGGGCAGCCTCCTGAATGCTCTTTCAATGAAAATCGCTAGTAGTAACTGACCTCAGTCCAAGACCCGCTGCTATCTATTGGTCGGAGTTGGCGCCGGCCAGTGCCGTTGTTAATTCCTGAGCCAGCGCACGCAGGTGCCGATCGCAAAGGGTATCGCCCGACGAAAATTCGCCGGCCTCGCGGAAGCTTTCAGCGGCCGGGTCCTTACGTCCCAGCTTGGAAAGAATTTCACCCCGGAGGAGCTGAAAGATCGGATTGCGGGGAAACTCTTCCATAAGAGGTGAAAGAACCTCGAGCGAACGCTCGTATTCGTGATCGTACATGCGCAGGTTCTTGGCCAGATAAAAACGAGCATTAACGCGCGTCAGGGTCCCCTTTTCCATGGCGATTTGCAGTTGCCGCACTCCTTCCGCCTTTGAGCCGCCCGGAATGCCCATGAAGAAACGCAAGAACCGCGCAATGGGTGACAACGTATCGACGTAATAGTTGTAGAGACCAAGGCCGGTATACGCGTCCGCCATTTCCGGATCGAGCTGCAGGCAACGCAGAAGATGCGTGCGGGCATTGACGCCGGCGCGTGCCGTGGCGCGGCGATCGTTGCGCAAGCCAAGCAGCCGCGCCCGCTGCGCCCAGCCAATGCCGGCGTAAAGTTGCATCTCCGCCGAATCACCTTGTGCGATTCGCGATTCGGCGAGTGAAGTAACTTTTTCCGTCAGCCTCAGGTAATCGTCATCGGCGGCAATCTTAGGCCGCTCGTACGCGTCGATGGTATTCCATTTGATCTCGCAGGCTTCGCAATAGATTTGCCACCAGCGCGCTTCGGCTTCCAGGATATAACCGAGTGGACTCCCCGGATCCGCGACTTGCACTTGCCGAAATTGGGGGATGGCATCGTCCGGGTGTCCGGCGTAGAGCAGACTGAGCCCTTGTTTTGCTGTGTCGGACAAATCCAGCGGTGCGCCGTGCGCGGAGTGAGGGCAAAGCATTAGGCCAAGGAACAACCAAGGCACTAGAGCAAAGCTCCGCGATCTAAGCTTAGCCGGAACGCTGCGCAACCGTTCCACCTGCGAATATTCTCGTGTCGCCAGAGGCTTTTCCCACCCGAGAAGCCACGCGGCGAAGTAATACATCACGAAGCATTCGAGCGCAAAGGGCAGAAAGCCGAGGTAGCCGAGTAGCGGCATCTCGAAAATTTTCTCCTTTTGCATGATCGGGAAAATGTAATTCCATTTGGCCGCGGCCCAGAAATTCCAGAATTCCCAAAGCAAGCCGCACACAAATCCCGAAACAAGGAAGGAGAAAAAGCGTCCCATGCGTCCGGAGGCCAGATCGGCTTCGAAGGATGGAAGTCCCAGGCGAAAATTGATCGGATCGAGAAGGAAAATGAAGCCGACCCACACAGCGCCAAAAAGGAAAACGCCAATCGACCGCGGCACAATCACCGGCACGAGCAAAAGAACGGCACCTATCGTCACGAAGGCTTTTTGAGTCGCGGGCGAGAAGACGATCGGACGAGCCGGAGCATCCCACCACCCGAACGATTCTATGAGATCGGCCGTAAGGAAAATCCCCGGCCAGATGGTGGCAAAGGCCCAGCCGTAAGCGGCCCACCGCATCGGAAGAGACAAAGGCAGGTCGCCGACGTAGGTCCAGCCACCCAGCCGCAGGTTATAAGCTTCGAAAATAAGCCACAGAGGAATGGAAAGCAGGGCCATCTTTACGAATTGCCTGGGCGCATCACGCAAACGGGAATGTCCGCGAACGGCAAAAACAGCCGCATCGGCGATGAGGGCATAAGCGGTCCACGCGATCGGGGTGAAAAATGTGGCTACCGGCTCTACTCCCCGAAACATCAGCCACTCAGCAACGGCCAACGAGATTAAGCCGATCCATCCATAAGCAGGGTACCGCCGCGTACGCCGTCTGAAAAATTCGGCGACCATGATGGCAGCGGTGCACGCGAGTAGAATCACACCGGCTTTGACCATGATTCCCATGTTATCGCAGGGCCGGCATTTTGCGATTCACGATTCTGCTATGCTCAAGAGCGGTGAACCTGTTTACGGATCTGAGCTTTGAGGCGAAAGGCTAAGAGTCTCGAATGTCGGAAACTCGGCGTCAACTGGAAGAGGTTTCAATTCGGGGAGCATCGCAATTTTCAGAACCTCGCATGGCCGCGATGCCCGAGGGCTGGTTCACCATGGGCTGCGACAACTGCCGAGATGATGAACGGCCCGCCCATCGCGTGTGGGTCGACCGCTTTGCCCTGGGTATTTATCAGGTGACCCGCGCCGAATATGCTGATTTTCTTCGCGAAGCACGCCGGGCCGCTCCGCCCTTCTGGGAGGATCCCAATTTTCAAGAGCCGCAGCAGCCGGTTGTAGGGCCGTCCTGGTTCGACGCCGTGGCCTTCTGCGAGTGGCTGAACAAAATCACCGGTCGAAAGTATCGGCTCCCCACGGAAGCGGAATGGGAACGCGCCGCGTGCGGAGGCATCGAGGGTCAGCTCTACAGTTGGGGAAATCAGCCCCCCGAAGAATTGCCGGGCTACGCAAACCGGTGGAGAACTGGCCCGGAGCGTGTGGGACTCAGCGCGCCGAATCCATACGGTCTATTCAACATGGGCGACAACGTTCACGAGTGGTGTGCGGACTGGTATGACGCGCATTACTACGAGCGCAGCCCTCAACGAAATCCCCAAGGGCCCGAGCAAGGCACCCGGCGCGCCTCGCGAGGCGGAGCGTGGCGGCACCAGATTAAGGTCTCGCGGTGCGCGGCGCGATCGAGCATCCCTCCGGGATTTATGTATGCCGATTATGGCTTCCGGCTGGCACTCTCGCTCTAAGCGGCCCAGTTTCGCTTTCTTCAAGCCCGAAGGCGAGCGCGAGACCCCCGGACGAAACCCTGACCCGCTAATCTTCCCGAACCGCTGCCAAAAGGCGCCGGATGAACGATTGGTCAACACCTCCCGCCAACACCGGAGCCAGGGCGGCATCCTTCTGCTATCTTCCTGTGCGTGGTTGTGCGGGAGGGTAGATGCGCGAACAATCCGAATTTAGGAATAAGCGAGCCAATTGCGATGCGGCCGAAGCATCTCGGCATCGTTCTGTGGTCGGGCGGGGAAGGATGAGTAGATGGCGCCTCGCCATTCTGGTGCTGGCGGCCTTGCTTTGCGGCACGGGTCTGGCCTACGGGCAGAAGCAGAATAAGAAAAACAAAAAGGACATCCCCGCTACCGAGGTGAGCACGGCTTCTTTGATGCCGGATAATCAAGCTGTCGACCTGCTGGTTTCCCAGATGCTCGGCGCATGGCAGGCGGGCGACGCCGACGGCATGCATAAGTTCTACGCCGATGACGTCATGATGATCAGCGGGGCGTATGAGCCGCCGCTAATCGGTTGGGCGAATTACGCGCGCGCCTATCAGGCGCAGTTCGCACGCACGTCTGGGTGTCGGCTGGAGCGCATCAATTCCTACACCAAGGTGACGGGCGATACAGCCGTGGTCACCTACCAGTGGCAATTCCTGGGGAATGTGGACGGCAGAAATACGCAGGCTTTCGGTCACACAACGCTCATGCTGGAAAAGCGGCTCGGAAACTGGCTGATCACATTGAACCACACCTCAGCCGTTCCGATGGACGACCCGTCCACGAGCATGCCCGTGCCCGCCGCCAGCGGCCAGCCTACAAGCTCGCTCGCACCGGCCGCGAAGTAGGGCTCTTCGTGCCTCGCTCCGCGTCGCCTATTACGGATTGCTAAGGCCGATCCAAACCCAGAGACTCGCGCTTGCCACAAGCAGAATGCCGGAAAGAATCGCGAGTGCGACGATCGGCTTGCCCAGGCGGTGCAATCTGGTAATGACCACGGCCTGATCGCTGCCCATCATGCTTATCTCGGCTTTATTGAGATAAAGCTGATCGTCCTCTTTGCTTGAAATCGTCGCTCGGTAAACGAGCAAGACCACCAGTGCGACGGTGATCAAGCCCCACGAAATTAACAGGTAGGCCAATGGACCGGATATATCCCCCATGGTTCCCTCCCTGCGATGTCGACTGCCTGCGTTCGATTTTTCTTGGAAGTTGCGGCGCCATAGAAAAGGCCTCCGCGCGTGGCGCGATTATAGCACTGCTATGCAGAGAGGGAGTCAAAAGCTATGCTGGACAGACGACCGGGCGGAATTAGCGGCTTTCACTGCGGTAGCTTCGTAGAACGCGAGATAAAATCACCTCTGCTTGCTTCCGGCGGTATTTCTGGATTACTCCCTATGTCGTCCCCAGTGGCTAACTGGAACGCCCTGCCGTTAAGGCTGTTTGACTAGCGGCCCAGCATCCTGAATGCTCCCCTTCACTAATTCTGTCTTCACTTCGGATTTCTGCCGGGCGAGAAGATTAATCTCCGTTTCGAAAGTCCGATATCCGGGAAGCTCAACCTTGATCCGATGCCGTCCGGGGCTAACGAGCATGGAATGAAACGTTCCCCCAAAATCGCTGGCGTGCCCGACGTAGCCGTCATCCAGAAAGACGGCAGCTCGTTCGGGTGTGATGTTGAGCTTCAGCGTGGCGGCGTCGGACCCCGGGTACTGCGCCTTTAGATTTTTCTCCATGGTGACGCGGAAGAGTTTTACCTGGCCTGGCTCAACAATGATTTTGCTTGTGAAATCCTTATACCCGGCTTGCCGGACAGAGATTTCATGTTCCCCCGGCAAGAGCATGATCTTCTTGTCTCCCTTGAGTTCCTTCAAATAACCAACGTATTGCTCATCGATCCATACGCCCGAGTTTTTCTCGACGTTAGTGACGCCTGAAAACTGCAGCTCTCCCATTACCTGGTTTTGCTGCGCTCGGGCACTGGCTGGTGCGAGGAATCGCAAAGCAAGCGCCAGAGCAAAAATGAGGAATTGAATCGGTTTTCTGGAAAACATTTTATTTCGCCCTTCGTTTCTCGTCGTCGATCTCTTCGCTCAGGAACAGCCGGTTGCGGTTTTATGGCTGCTTACTTAGATGCCTGGGAGAAACCTCACGCCACTAATTTGCCACCGGGCGTAGATTTTGCAAGACGCCAGCGCGCGCTGGAAACTTGTCCATGGAGCCGAGTGGGTTCTGCAACGGCGGTTTGGCTGTGGGGCGTCCTCGCCACGGCAGCTTGCCCCACATAGCCACGATGACGATCAAAATTAAGAACAGGATCAGGACGACCATCCAAGGCGTTTCCTTCAGTCTGGCCTTGATGCTGCGCCGTGCCATTCCTTCCTCTTTCTTTTCGATGAAGGGAGGGCTGGAACGGAGTTGGCCTGCCCGCTTCGGGAATTTACGGCCTGGGATGGCGTGGGTCCTTACCCGCTTCCTCTCGAGGCGCATAGAACCGAAGCCAAACAATTAATCCTATGAAGAGCGCTGTCCCAATCAGCACCGTAATAGTTGCTGCATCCATGGTCATTCCTCCTTTAGAAAAGAGGGCATGCAACGATTTATCTCGGCGGCTGTTTCTCTTCCAGAATCTGGATGCGGTACATCGTCCGCTGTACGTAGCGGAAGGAATCGACGAGCATAATGCCAAAAATGAGGAGCGCGATTGCCAACGCTCCAGCCGTCAACCAATCATCCGGTCGAAATCTCGATAGCCTCGGCGCCACGACGATCAATCCGAGGGATGCGCTAATAACCACCACTGCATCGAAACTCGCTCGCTGCCAGTAGCTGCCGCCAAGATGAAGCCACATACCGAACTCATCGAACGTGAGCGCGAGGCCTACACCGTAAAGCAAGGATGCCCAGTGCAGTCCTTCCTTCATCGGCCCGCCCAACAATAGATATGCTCCTACTCCCGCGAGTAAGAAAATCCCGTAATTAAGATGGTGGATATGCGTACCGCCGAGATGCAGGTAGACGTCCGGGATGCGGCGGGAAAGGATGAGGAACACGATGACGCGAGCCACGATGAACGTGAACAAAAACGTGCCCAGAATCCAACTCGCTCGGCGTTGAAAAGTGGACTGGAACGGAGCCGATTCCCGATGTGACTCGTAACCATAGTCTTTGGACGGCACTTTGTCTCGGCTCCCAAGGGACCTTGACGCTCGATCGTGGCCACGCCTGGCTCAACGATCTCTGCCGCGGCCCATCCCTGAAACGAACCAGTGAATAGCCCAAGAATTATGGTCGGAACGCGCGTTCCAAGGGCGCACAGCTGCTCAAGCACGAGTATTCTGGAATGAGAAGCGGAATGGGTCTATCCCAACCGAAGGGTATTCGGGAGCTGAAAAGTAGCTACGCGACCAGAGGGTAAAGGAACTGCTCTGTCTGCCCTCAGCTATGGCTTCGCAAGAAAACACCGAACCCGTTATCGACACCGGCCTTGCAACACAGAAAGCGACTTCCGAATGGAAAGCTCTTGATTGACTCCTACATCTGTCAGCACCATCTAGCCTTGCCAAGTGAGTCAGAGTGCTTCTAACTGTTTCCTGGTGTTCGTTGTAGTAGATTTAAGTGATAGATATCTCCACAGCCGGAGTCGACTTTACCCATGTCGCGAGCCGACGGCCTGAGCGCGATATTGTTCTACGGGGCGCTTTTCCTCCTGGGCTGGCTTGTTTTTCTGATCTTCCGGCCTTTCCTCGTCCCGCTGGGATGGGCCGGCGTGCTGGCGGTACTTTTCTACGGACATTATCAGCGCTTGGCCCGTCACTGGAATCGCACGCGGGCCGCGGCCGCGGGTACTGCCGGCGTGACACTTATCCTCATCGTACCGGCGCTGTTTCTAATGTTGCTTTTCGTGCGAGAAGCCACCCAGGCGATACAAGCGCTTCGGGAAGGGGCTGCTGCCGTACAGTTCGAATGGGTGAATCGTATCTGGAATCGGCTTGCCGAGCGGCTCGGTGACACCGAAACGAATCTCCCGGCGATGCTGCAACGCGGCGCGGAAAACGCGGCGTCATTCCTCGCGGCCCGGCTCGGTACAGTCCTGCGGAATATCGCCGTGTTTCTCTTTGATCTCTTCGTAACTTTGTTTGCCCTATTCTTTTTCTTTCGCGACGGCGAAGCCATCCTCGCCTTCGTGCGCCGCATCCAGCCGTTTGAGGAGAAGATCTGGGATCGCATACTCAACCAAACCCACGACTTGATTCAGGCGAGCGTCGCCGCCACCGGCCTGATTGCCGCGGTTCAAGGATGCCTCGGCGGAATTGCATTTGCAGTCGTGGGAATTGGATCGCCAGTGTTTTGGGGTGTGGTGATGGCTTTTCTTTCGCTATTGCCAGTGGTCGGATCGTGGCCGGTTTGGGTTCCCGCAGCACTGTGGCTTTTCGCCACAGGACACGTCATGCGCGGCGCCGTGTTGGTGGGGATCTGTCTGGGATTGGTTGGAACGGTCGATAATTTTATGCGTCCTTATCTGATGAGTGGCCATGCGCGCCTCAATGCCTTACTGGTTTTTATTAGTGTGCTCGGGGGTATCGCGGCTTTTGGGCTGCTCGGAGTCGTGCTGGGCCCGATTGTCGTTGCGGCAGTGATGAGCTTCCTCGACGTCTACCGAAGGCCTGAGTTGGAGGCGTGAGCAGGAGTGGAAGAGAGCCAGCTCCGATACTTATCGTCGACGAACGAAAGTCAGGCGCCGCGATGGACTTTTCGCTGCGTGATGGTCGCGGCAAGCAGATACCAACTGAATAACCCGATCATCAGGAGATCGATCGTGACGGTAATTCCAGCTTGCTGGCCGAGGTATCGCTGGCCTTGCGATAACACAAGAGCGATGAAGACCGCTTTGCTGATACCCGCAACGATCAAAACAAGAGGACGCTGTAGCGGATCAACGGCGCCATAAATGAGCATCACGCCGACAAGGGTGATTAGCACTCCCCAGTTGCGCACAATTAGTTCCGCAAGTGGCCCATCCAACGTCTCACCAAACATCCAAGCTAGGGCGGCGTCCGGTGCAATCGCGGCATAAAACATGGTCGACGTCAGGACGCCCGACAGGATCATGATCCATCGGATATTGGCAAAAATCCACGTCATTGAAACCTCCTCGCTCGGTCGCGTTCAACCGCGAGTTGTGGCAGTCGAAACTCCAAGTCATACAGCAGTCGAAAGTCCAAGTCATACAAGGGTTATCGACCGGCTAGCGCCCATCTCCAGCTTCAGTTTTCCTCCCGGGGCCCCAGGGGAAGCATGTTTCGGGGAGGCGCGCACGCTGCACACTAAGGTTAGGATTTAGGTTAGATGGGGTCTATCCCAACCGGAGGGTATTTTGGGCGTCAAACTTAGTCATGCCCGCCTCTTTGGGCGCCCCCTTCACTCTCGCTCGAATACGTCCACCAAACACAAATCACTGCCTGCGGGTGTCTCGGTTCGCTTACGAAGCCATCAAACAAACAGTTGGTAACCAATGGTCTGGTGGTATGAACTTCGTGGCGAACGCAATCGCTTGATAAAAATGCGGCGAGGCTTCCGCACCAAACAAGAAGCAAGAAGAGCTGCTGAATGCGCGAGACAGGTAATCCAGTCCCTTGAAAGGCTGACCATTAAAACAGGAAACGAACGCTAGGCAGGGGGTCTCAGGGGCAAGGTCCACGAAGTTCAACGCCAGCGCAAGACTCTGGCTTGACGTTTTTCTCTGCGGAGGTATATAGCTGCAAGGAAGGCGCCCTGCCTTAGGAAGTTCTGCACGAAATTCGGAGAGGAGCACACAAATGAGAATGCTGATGCAAATTGCGATTCCCGTTGAGTCTGGAAACCAGGCTGCGCGTAGCGGAGCGCTCGGACCCTCGTTTCAAAAGATTATTGACTCACTAAGGCCGGAGGCGGCGTACTTCACCGCAAGTGCGAGTGGCGAACGAGGTGGATTCATCGTCTTTGATCTGAAGGACACCTCCCAAATACCTGCGGTTGTCGAGCCCTTCTTTCTGGCGTACAACGCCCGAGTGACGCTCGCGCCGGTTATGGACGCCAAGGACCTCGCCAAAGGAAGCTCTGGCATCGAGAAAGCGGTTAAGGAGCACGGCAAAGCTGTGTCCGCCTAATCCTGATGGCGAGCAGACCCTGAACAGAAGCGAGAAGCAATACCAGCAGCTCCAGGCGAACTGCCGCTATACGTGGTTGCGTGCGTTCCTTGCCGCAGCTTATACTTTTGGTTTCCGACAGAGTGAACTCCTTTCTACTGTGCCCAAGTGGCGGAACTGGCAGACGCGCTAGATTCAGGGTCTAGTGATCGCAAGGTCGTGGAGGTTCGAATCCTCTCTTGGGCACCAACCACTTACGAGTTGTTCGATTTCTCCAAAGTTGCGTTTGTGACGTGATTTGTGACGTACCGTCCTCCGCAGCAGGCGCATGTTGCGACTTAGGACGCGGTCGTTTTGGAGGGCAGAGGGAGCTTTGGGCAAGGCACAGTCGGTCGCTTTCGCTCGATGAGCGGCAATCCCCACAGGTCTTCTCCGTCGAGCCTCGCGGGAACCTCATGTGAGGCAAGTAAGCGTGACGAATGCCGGCATTCCAAATCACCCTGCCTACTCTGGCTCAACCCAAGTCTTTGATGGATTCGCTTGAATCGTGTCGGCAGAATCATTCAGGGTACCAGTGATCTGAACCTCTTTCCCTTCGTGTTTGGCAAGCTCTTGGTTATCTCCGTTGTAATCGAGGAAGTAGTTCATCTTCCGCGTCCGATCATAGATTATGAACGGCGTTAGCCGATTTCTCGGATCTGGACTTCTGGTGACTTCACCTGTGAACGTCTGTCTTTGAGAGTGAACTTGCTGGTTTTGGCTTTGTGGAAATTTGGCTTTGGCAAGTTCGCCAGTGGTGGCGAATCCTAGCGACAGAGCTGCTCCAAGCAAGCAAATCGCGATCATCTTTCCGCTCATAAATTCACCTCAAAACTGCTGTGGTCGGGGCACCCCGTGACGCAGTAACTTCAGATCATTTCTTTCCAGCCGATCCACACCCCGGAGAGGAGCGCCTTACTTTTGCGGGATGGGAATGACCTCTGCCCACTAAGATGCGAGTCGCAACTGCAACTGTTTCAGGGATACGGGAATACTTGTGATGTTCTGCAGCAATGCGTGTATCGCATTGCGCCTTTAGGATGGCGTTTGCCGTTGTCGCCAGCGAGCGCGCGTCCCGTAAGCCGCTTCAGAGATTGCGATACAGCAGATGTCCGGTAACGCGACTAACCAGGAGTTACCGCATACGGCATGAAGAAAGATTTACCCCTTAAGCGTGTTGAGAGAAAGCTGAACGGGCTGCGGACATTGTGCCTAATGCAGCTGTCCAAACACGCCAAGGTCACGCAAACATCGTTCCTGACATCAAATACGTTGCAGCTAACGATCCTGAATCTCTATGCGTGCCCGTATCATCATTTTCTTATCTGCGCTTGCGCTCTCGCTGGCTTTAATCACTTGGCATTTTCAAAGCGTAAAGTCAGCGACGAGGTCCCCGGCTTCAGCCGGCGCCCCGGATTCGCCCGGCACATCGGCTGCGCCAATAGGCACCTCTCCGAACTCTGATCTCACCAGCGTTTACGCGCACAATCTTATGCTTCGAAAGGGCGAGGCGGGGTTTCGTATCTATGTCCGCTGGCTGCGCGGAGAGATCATTCGTGTCAATCGCAGTATCAATCCCTCATTCGACGAACCGGATTCGTTCGTCCTCGACGTAAAAACTGGCGTTGTTCACACCAACGTCGGAGATCTGACCAACTTTCTGAATCAAGGGCTTACGAACTCTCCGCTAAAGAACGTTACTCTCTCCGGCGACGGCGATCAGATCAAACTCCGCGGAACTCTGCACAAAATTGTTCCGCTTCCTATCGAATTGGCCGGGACGATTGCGGTTGCTCCCGCCAACCGTATTCAGTTGCACGTCACGCAACTCAGCGTCTTGAAAATGCCGGTCAAGGCTCTGCTCGGTGAGTTTCATCTCAGCCTCTCGAGCCTCTTCAGTCCTGGGAATATTTCCGGGATCGAGGTCTCCGGCAACGACATCTTCTTCGACCCGGTGAAATTGCTGCCTCCGCCACACATCCGTGGCGAGCTTACGGGCGTGCGTATCGTCAACCCGGACGTCGAGGAAACGTACGGAAATGCGCAAGAGGACGTGACGCGTGTAGCGCAATGGCGCAATTTCCTGCAGCTTCGGGGCGGTACGATTGATTTCGGAAAGCTGACCATGCACCACGTCGATTTGATCATGGTCGACCTGTCGGATGACGCCTGGTTTGATCTCGATTTAGCCCATTACCAGGAACAGCTGGTGAATGGCTATACGCGCATGACTCCCGAAGCCGGGCTGCAGATTTTTATGCCTGACCTGGACACAATCCCGAAGACCAAGCAGAACCAGAACATCAGCATGGAGTGGCTCAAGAATCGCAATGTTGCCCCTCCGGCTGATGTCACCTCAAGGTAAGCAGTCCGCACAAGCCTGAAATAGCGTTGAGATGTACTCGCTCATCACGCGAACTCTAGCTCTATCGCCACGGCGCAAGTGTGTGCAGCTTGTGCCGTGGCGATTCGAGCGTCCTCTCTTCTATTGCGATGTGATCGATACTGTGCCCAGGTTTGTCGTCCCGTTCGCGGCTTGAGCCTGCACCATAAATGTTGCGGTAACCGGAGTACTTCCGCCGCCACTTCCAGTGCCGCCACCACTCCCGGTGCCGCCGCCGCTTCCGGTTCCCCCGCCGCTCCCAGTTCCGCCACCACTTCCCGTCCCGCCCCCAGTTCCTGTTGCACTGAGACTGCTACTGTTTGTCCCAGTGCTTGATGGAGCCGAGGTGCCGCCGCCGCAGGAGATCAATCCGGTTGCCAGCACCAGAGTTAGAGTCATAACCGCAAATCCGCGGAGCAGGATTGGAGCGGCAAGTCTTTGGCGGAGTCCGCTGAAGACCATTGTCATGGCCAAAAGACACAGAGCCGTCCCAGTGATACTCCACAAGAGAGCGTTCCTTTGTCCATGCAAACCGCGGAGAGACGGCGGATAGCTCAGCAGCGAGCCGGTCGGTGCGGAAACGACCGTCACGGTTAAAGTCGACGAAGTGCTCGACGGACTGACTGAAGATGGGCTAAAGCTGCACTGGATCCATGCGGGCTGTCCGCTGCATCCTAGGTTCACGCTCCCTGAGAACGCATTGGCATTGATGTTAACGGTGAAAGCTCCGGAAGCGCCCACGGCGATCGTCCTCGAGCTCGGGCTGACTGAGCCCGGCGCACCCGGTGGACCTTGGCTAGTGAACGCCACCATCACCCGGTGGGTCGTTCCTCCGCTTGTTCCGCTGATCGCAAATGGAACTTGGTTGGCCGGCAAATTCGAAGGTATGGTCAGGTTAACCGTTGCCGAATTCCCTGCAGTGAGGATTCCCGAAGGTTGACAGGTATAGTCCGAGCGCTTGACGGCCGTGCCTGGTTGCATTCCCGATAGCTCCGGAAAATCATTGCAACCCAACGCGATTGGACTATTACCGAAGGTGCCGGTGGCCGCCGCCGTCACGTTGTAGGTGACCGTCTGACCCGAAAAGGCACTCGGCGCTGTCGTTGGTGAAGTGACGTTGATACTAAAATCATCAGGGGGTTGGTTCGCCAGGTTGGCCATGGAAAAGTCAATTGTCGTGTTGGAGCCTGGAGCTGTTGGATCATTCTCTACCCAGGCGATGTCGCCATTGGAATTTGCATCGAGGCCCATTTGCACGGTTCCGCAGGTGGTCGTGTCTGGCGTATTAGGAGGAGTTGCGCCGGACGCGATGCACAGCACCGAAGGAGTTGTCGCTACTTGTCTTATCGTTGGAAACGTGTTGCCTCGATCGGTCGAGCGCGCAAAAAACAAGTGATACGTGTTGCTGCTGCCGGCAGT
>Ga0207135_1033_pt1 | contig 17729 bp, 15 predicted proteins | sample Alteio_BWMinHeat_10_FD_153530 | JGI IMG/M metagenome (GOLD analysis project Ga0207135, IMG submission 153530) | Enriched cells from forest soil in Barre Woods Harvard Forest LTER site, Petersham, Massachusetts, United States -... | ecosystem: Environmental > Terrestrial > Soil > Temperate forest >...
GTAGGTAATCAAGTCCGCGACGGTGATCATCGGCAGATTGTGCCGGCGTGCGAAACGACTGAGTTGCGGCACCCGGGCCATGGTGCCATCCCTGTTCATGATTTCGCAGATGACACCTGAAGGATGAAGGCCGGCCAGCCGTGCCAAGTCCACGGCCGCTTCTGTTTGTCCGGCGCGGACCAAAACTCCAGCGCTTCTGGCACGTAAAGGGAACACGTGACCAGGACGAACGAGATCCGAAGGCTTCGTGGATGGGTCAATCGCTGTGAGCACTGTTGCAGCACGATCGGCGGCCGAAATTCCTGTGGTAGTGCGCTCTTTCGCCTCGATGCTGACACAAAATGCGGTTTCAAATCGCGAGCTGTTCTGCGAGACCATTAGCGGAATTTCGAGCGCGTCAAGGCGATCAGGTGTCATCGCTAAGCAGATTAGTCCGCGTCCATAGCGGGCCATGAAGTTGATCACCCCGGGTGTGACCTTCTCCGCGGCGATGGTAAATCGCCTTCGTTTTCGCGGTCTTTCGTCGTCAACAACGATCACGATTTAGAGAACCCCAGAACCGCAGCAGGCGTCCCTTCGCCCGCCTTGAGGATGCTATTGCCGCCTTAGTACGCAAGCGCGAACCACGCAAAGCGGTTGAGCGAGATTCGTCCGGCCGGCAAAACGGTTGAGGGCATCGTGTCATTATTCGCGACACTAATTCCGACTGATTGCATCACGCCGTTCCTTTCAAGCCCTTTCTTCGCATTCATTTCTTGTCCAACACCAGCAAAGCCAACAGCACCGGGAGATAGAGGATGGAAGCAAAGAGCAACTGCCGTGCAGAGGCGGGCGAGCGTCGAAAGGCAAAACGCGCGCTATAGTAGAGAAAGATGCCTCCAAGAACGAGAGCTCCTGCAAGGTAGACGATTCCTGACTGACCGCAAATCACGGGAACCGTAGCCACGGAGAAAAGGCATAGAGCGGGCAGTAGGCACTGCCAGGAAACAAACCGGTCCTTGATCTCGCTTGTGGGCAACACGAGGTAGCCGGCGCGCGCATAGTCTTCGCGATATATCCACGCGATGGACATGAAATGAGGGAATTGCCAAAGGAACACAATCGCGAACAGCACCCAAGCTGCAGCATCTAGATGCCCGCGCGCCGCCGCACAGCCGATCAACGGTGGTGCGGCGCCCGGGACCGCGCCGACCAAGGTACACAAGGGTGTAATCCGTTTTAGCGGTGTGTACAAAAACAAGTAGCTGAGAAGGGTGAGTGCGGCCAGGAGAGAGGCAAGGGGGTTCGTCGAAACGGCGAGGTAAACGACACCAAAAACGGACAACAAGACTCCGAACCACAAGGCGTGCGGAGGAACAATTCGTCCCGAGGCGAGGGGCCGTCGCGCGGTTCGGCGCATCTGCGCATCGTACGGCAACTCGATCAGCTGGTTCAGTGTTCCCGCTCCGCTAGCGACGAAGACTGTACCCAAGAGCGTATGAATGAACGGCATCCACGGAAAATGCGGAGGCGCTGCGGGTGAGCCAATCCAAAACCCAGCCGCCGCCGTGATGGCAATTAGGAAGTTGATTTCGGGCTTCGTTAGCTCCCAATAGTCGAACAACACATTGGAACTCGCGATGCGACGACCTCGAACCGAAGATACATCGAGGGCTGCAAGAATGGGCTCCGTCGCCATCTCTAGACAGCCTCCAAGCGCTGCGAATCCCTCTGCGATGCTGCACTGCCACGCAATTCCGATTGCACCAAGTCGCCACGGTAGAAACTTCGCGGCGACAGCAGCCTGGTGCTGAGAATCGCGGCGGGAACGAGATAGACAAGCGTGACGCAGGTCCACATCAGCGCGGCCGCGCACTGCTGATCTTCTAGAACAGAAAAGCCAAAGTGCCGCGGCATCGAAAAATACACGGGGTACGCAACGCAGTCAGAGAACAGTAGAAATCCAGAGAGGATGTCGCACGGCAACGTGGCAAGAAAAAGGTATAAAAGGGTCGACCATTGCGGCCCGACTGAGACACCCGGCCAAGGTTGAACAACCGGCCACCAGAAAAGAAGCCCAGCCGCCAAAAACGACGCCTGCTCGACGCAGTGCCACACTTCTGAATGCATGCCCAATGTAAACAGTGGCGGCACATGCCATCCCATGAGTGTCAGGGCAGAAACACTCCAACACAGTGCAGGCCGGGAAAGTTTGTGCGCACACCGTTGCACCAATGGCCGTCGAAACAAAGGGCCGACCACAATCTTTCCAAGTCGTGGCAATCCATGCCAGAAAGCGAGTAGGGGTTCGCCCAGCAGGATCAACGCGGGGGCAAAGGTCATCAGCAGCAGGTGCTGGATCATGTGGACCGTCAACAAGTCATGATCGTAGGCAACGAGTGGCGAGCCTAACGCTCCCCAGACCAAAGAAATTCCAAAGACGAAACTAGCTCCGCGCCAGGCCGGAATAGTGCTCGCGGAAACCCCTCGTATGCGACGCCACCCGAGCAGATACGAAAAGGACACAAGAACGAGGGCAACAAGGAGGATCGTACTTGAAAGCGACGACAATCCCATGGCGGCTTGGTGTGTGGATGGCATGAAATCTTCCTAGGGATGGGTGCTGTTCTCTCGAAGGACGAAATCGCGCGCGGCTTCGCGGGCGGGAGCCTGACCTACGGGATGGAGTGTCTCGAGAAACGCGACAAGCGCCGTGGTTTCCGCTGGGCTCAAGTTCTTTCCGTATGCTGGCATGTTGCCGCCTCCCTGGATCACCTGGCGGATGAGCTGGTCTTGCGTGAGCCGCACGGCAACGCTGTCGAGCGCCGGACCCCTTTGTCCGCCGAGCTCACCAAGCGAATGGCAATTGCGGCATTGCTTCACCTGAAATATGAGAGCTCCCTGTCGCTGAAGCGCCGTTGTGCCGTGCAACAATCTTTCTGGCACAGGATCACCGCTCCAGGCGTTCATATGCGGACTCCAAGGAGTAAATCCGGCGAGATGTGTAAATGTCCCTAACGTTATTGCGATCAGAAGGACGGTCAAAACCGCAATCGGCCTGCGCTGCCAGCTCTTTTCTCCTTCGCCAGAGAGAAAAGGCAGGAGGAGCAAACCAACAATCACCACTACCGGGCCTATGAGTAGCGCTGGAGTCTCCATAGACGGCGGAAGCAATGAGAGCAAGGCATACAGCCATAGAAAAAAGTAATCCGGTTTCGGCACCGTTTGAATAATCGTAGGGTCCGGCCTACCGGTTGGTCCGAACGGACCAAAGTACACAGCACATGCTGCGACGGCTAAGAGAATGAATGCGGCAAAGAACAGATCCTTCCAGATCGCGTAAGGAACGAAGGGCGCCCCGTCCTTCTTTGTCAGTTCATGATATTCGCTGAGATAGCTTGCGCGCTTCACCACGCGTCCTGGCATTGGCCATTCGTTGATTCCCAGTTTCAGGACCATCAGAACGTGAAGGCACACGAATCCGATCAGCATTCCGGGAATCACGAATACGTGCAGGGCGAAGAATCGCGAGAGCGTTGCGCCAGCGATGATCGGACCGCCGAGCATCAGCATCACGATCACAGGACCCGCAACAGGAACTCGGCTGGCGATCGACGCTCCGATACCAAGTCCCCAGTAGGCGTCCTGGTCAAACCGCAGCACTTGCCCGCTGAACGCCATACCAAGCGTCATCAGCAAAAGGAACACGCCGACAATCCAGGTAAGCTCGCGAGGAAACTTGTAGGCACCAAACAGAAACACCTGGACCATGTGAATCAAAACGAGCGCCACCATGAAATTGGAGCCCCATCCATGCATCGCGCGGATGAACCACCCGAGCGTTACGTCGTGATTCAAAGCCTGGAGACTGTTCCACGCCTCACTGGCGGAGGGAACGTAGATGAGCGCTAGAAGAATGCCGGTCACAAGCTGCAAGAGAAATACAGTTAGTGCAGCGCTCCCGAACACGTACCACCAGCTTGCCGTGTTTCGCGGTACTGGGTGTTCCGCGGCTTCGCGAATCGGAGCTGCGAGCTGCAAGCGCCGGTCAAACCAGTCTCCAATTTGGGAGATTACGCGCATGGCGGATTCTTCCCTGAGAGAGCAGCGCTCGGTCCGGGCGTGGGTAGCTCACCGGCTTGGATGGTAACCAGACCATTCTCAATTTTGTGCGGATATTCAAAAAGTCCTCGTTCCGGCGGGCCTGACGCACGTGAGCCATCGCGGTAATAAGCTCCGCCGTGACAGGGGCACATGAACAAACCGGATTGCGGAAACCAGCGGACCGGGCAGCCCAAATGCGCACAGTTGACTGCAAAGACCTGAAATTGATCACCCTCAATCCGCCGCACCCAGCAGGCCGTGTCCACCGTCTTGCCGTCGGTCGGCATCACATAAGGATTCTGGAAGGTGGCCAGCCGCGTCTGGCCTTCTGGAAATTCGCCGACACGACCGAGAGGGACCCAGGACAGGTAAGCACCAGCGCGTCCCAGCGTAACCGAGGACAAAAGAAAGCGTACGATCGGCATGGCAAGAGCCGTCGCAACAAGTCCATTGAAGAGAATTCCCAACTTCATGAAGAGTCCACGCCGGGAAATGTTATTTTCGTTTGGCATTTTCAGACTCCTGATGCTGGGTGTAATTCGAAGCAGAGTAGGGTTGACCCGGGTTCTGAACCCGGCGTGATGCGAGCCACGAAACTACGTCGGTGACTTCCTGATCCGACATCGGTTTTCCCTGTAGGTTTCCACGCCAATCGGGCGCGCCTAATTCAGGACGCCCGGCGATCACGATCGTGCGCAGTCCTTGATCGCTAACGAGCGCTAGAAACGAATCATCCGTGATGGCGCTGCCGTTGGATCCCCCACCTCCGCCGGGACCGTGGCAAGATTCGCAGTAGGTCTTATAGGCGACTTCGCCTCGCTGAGTGTCCCCTGCCGATTTAGGCGCATAAGAAGGCGCGGCGGCAGTGTCCAGGATTCCCTGTTTGCTCCAACGCGAGCGAATGTCTTTGGTGAGCACGTCGATCTGCGCATCTGTCAACAATCCGCCAGCGCTCTCGGCGAAGGCTGGCATCGCGGTTCTCGGCACGCCGTTGGCGATGACTTTGCGGATGGCAGCCTCGTCTGCAATCGCCAAATAAACAGGATTCGCAAGTGCGATCGCTGCTCCTCCGCGTCCGTCCGCACCGTGGCATCCTGCGCAGTTTTCCGCGTAGAGAGTGCTAAACTCCAAAATCTCAGTCGGCGCGAGAACTTCCGAACCCTTGGTCGGTTGGCCGTGTGGCGTGCCACAACCCGACGCCAGGGTCGCGGCCAAGCCCACGAGTACACAAAGATGCCGAAGTACGTTCACGGCCGTTTCTCCCCACTTTCTCGCGGCGGAACTATTCCAGGAGCTTCAATTCCCGCGCGTACGACGAAAGGTAGGTTCTCACGAGTTGAGACACGCTCCTGCCGCACGACGACGATGCCTGCTACGACGCCGAAGGCTATCTGCGAGGCGATGAACCAGAACCAGTTAATGCGGCTTGCGAGCAAAGGATTGAGGAGCTGCATAATCGAGTACAGCAGCCCCGACCACAGGACTGGCGCGATCAGCCCTCCGAGTACCATCGGGCGGCGTGCGAACATGGGGAGCATCGCACCATAGAGCAGCCCCACGAAGACGGATCCTATGCCGTGAAGAACCAGGGCGATCGCGAAACTGTCCGCATGAAACGAATTCAATTGGGCGGGTCCGAGCTTTAGCGATTCCGCGTAGACAGTAGCGGCAAGCAGGTTGATGGGATACCAGATGCTTCCGGCTTCGAGCAGCCCGTAGGCACAGGCCAGCACAGCCATCGCTACTCCTCCTGCCAAGCCACCCTTTATGCCAGCCGATACCGGGTAGGTCTCAATGGGAAGCCATGCACGCACGAGATCGGGAGCAACGGGAACACGTTCGACCACGCGGCGTTCCGTCGTTATCCGATGTTCTTCGAACACGACAGGCACGGTTTCCTCATGCTCTTGAGGAAACACTTCGCGGAACCAGCCGACGCAACCCGCCACAGCAAGCACGACGCCCAAGGCACTAACCGACGCGCTCGTAAGAAGACCTGCGAACATCAAGGTAAAACCGAAAGCCAAAATAAGCGGCCACGCTGTTGATGCCGGCACTTTAATCTCAGCTGGGGCCTGGAGGCTCTGCTCTAATTGCTCCGCGGATAACTGCGTTGCCATTCCTTCTCCTCAGCGGCCTAGAACGTAAACAACGGTGAACACAATGACCCACACGGCATCCACAAAGTGCCAGTACAGGGAAAGTACGTCGACGCGGGCAGAATGCTCCGGTCCAACGCGCCCTGCCAATCCGAAGAACAGCACGATGCTCAGCATGACGAGTCCAGCAGTAACGTGAAAGGCGTGCAGGCCAACCAGCGAGTAGTACGTCGTTCCAAACAGATTCGTGGAAATGGTCAGCCCGTGTTCGTAGATCAATCGGTGCCATTCCTGGCCCGTGCCGTACAGAAAGAGGGCGCCAAGAGCGATCGTGAGCAACCAAGAGAGCAGAAATGCGGTGCGCCTTCCGCGTTCCAGAAGTTTTCCCGCAAAGTGGATCGTCAGACTGCTGGACAACAAACAGATCGTATAGAAGATCGGCGTTTCCAGCACTTCGCGCGGAGTCGGTCCTAAGAGGCCTTTCCCCACATAATAGAGATAGGCCACAACGAAAATGGTGAAGATGGCAGACTCGGCGAATATGAGACACGCCATGCCGACCTTCCCGCGATATGGGAGCTTCCAAGCTACGGGGCTTCCCGGGAGCGGAGTCGTAATTGCGCTCATTAAACGATTCCTTCACTCATAGCGGCTGTCCGGGTCTTCCGGATGCTTCAAATCCCACAATGGTCTGCGGCTAGCGACGGTAGGGATTGAAGCAAAGTTGTAGACAGGAGGCGGCGAACTTATCGACCATTCAAGAGTCCAGGCATCCCACGGATCGTTCCCCGCTTTGGCTCCTTTGAAGTAAGAAACGACCAGGTTCGCAACGAATACTAGAATGGCGATGGCCTGGACGAATGCGCCGATGGACACGAGAAAGTTCAACGTGTCCCAACCGCGGCCAGGCTCGTAGGTATAAATGCGACGCGGCATCCCTAGCAAACCAGGAATGTGCATCAAATCAAACGTGAGATGAAAGCCGATCAGGAATAACCAGAAATGGAGTTTGCCGAGGCCTTCGTTCAGCATTCTTCCGGTGATTTTTGGGTGCCAGTAATAAAATGCCCCAAAGAGGGCAAACAAGATTCCGCCCACGATTACATAGTGAAAGTGGGCGACGACAAAGTAGGAGCCGCTGAGTTGCCAGTCGAAGGGCGACGACGCCAGCATGATGCCGGTGAGGCCCGCGATCAAAAACTGGAATAGGAACCCGATGCAGAACAGCATCGGCGTCTTGAACTGGATCTTACCTCCCCACATTGTGCCCAGCCAGTTGAAGATCTTAATGCCCGTTGGCACGCCCACCGCCATCGTCGTTATAGTGAAAAAGCTGTTGGCGTAGGAACTCATCCCGATCGTGAACATGTGGTGCGCCCAAACACTCATGCTTACAAAAGCGATACAGACGGTGGCACCGACCATGACGGGATATCCAAAAATTGGTTTGCGGGAAAATACTGGAATAATTTCAGAGGCAAAGGCAAAGCAGGGAATAATCAGGACATACACCTCGGGATGCCCAAAGATCCAAAAGAAGTGCATCCACAGCGTGGCCGAACCGCCCGCCTGAGTATCGAAAAAATGACCCCCGAGATAGCGATCCACCAGTAACATAAGCTGGGCGGCGGATAGAGGCGTAATTGCGAGCAAAACCATTCCAGACATCACCAGGTTCAGCCACGCCAGCAGCGGCATGCGGCTTAACTTCATGCCTGGACAGCGCATTGAAATAATTGTCGCGATGATATTGATGGCAGTGCCGATGCTACCGAACCCCGAGGCCAAAAGGGCAATCGTCCAGTAGTCCGAGCTATGGCCAGGTGAAAACGCGCGCGAAGCCAAGGGGGCATACGCCCACCAGCCCACGTCCGGTGCGTTACCAGCACCGTACAATCCATTTCCACCAATGAAACTCAAGTAGAGCAGAAACCCACCGAATGCTGTCAGCCAGAAGCTGAACGCATTCAGCCGCGGAAATGCCATGTCACGCGCGCCGATCATCAGTGGCACCAGGTAATTCCCAAAGCCGAACAGGACGGGCATTGCCACAAAGAAAATCATGGTCGTGCCGTGCATCGTGAACATGCGGTTGAACACCTCGGGAGAAACAAAATCGTTGCGTGGGCGCATCAGCTGGATACGAATGACGGTTGCTTCGATTCCGCCGACAACGAGAAAAAACAAGGCATAGAGGATATACAGAATACCCAGGCGCTTGTGATCGACGGTGGTCACCCACTCGTGCAGTGTTTGGACCCACGGCTGGGCCGTGGCTTCCGTCGTTTGAATGGCTATGGCATCCGACGACATAGCTGATCCCTATCCTCTTTCTTAGTGCAGTGTTTCCAGGTAGAGCACGAGCGCGTCCAGTTCGGCGTCGCTCAACTTCATTGCCGGCATCAACGATCCGGTCTTGATGGCGTCCGGGTTCTGAATCCACAAGCGCAAGTTTTCTGGCGTATTTTCCGCTCCGCCGGCCGCGATCGTGCGACGGCTCATCAAGTGCGTGAGATCGGGACCAAAACGCCCGGAGCCGTTTGTCCCGGCAATTGCGTGACAGTTCAAGCAGGCGGTGCTTTCGAATACCTGGCGTCCCGCGGCTTCTTTTTCATCCTTATTCGCTGGCTGTTGTTGCCCGCGTGCCCAAGCGCTGAAGTCTTCCGGGCTATCGACGTATACGCGCAAAAGCATCTTCGCGTGCTGTGTACCGCAGTACTGCGCGCACTGGCCGAGAAAGAGGCCCGTCTCGTGAGGATCCAGCCACGTCTCGTTTACGCGATTCGGAATCAAGTCTGTCTTGCCTGCAAGCTGTGGAACCCAGAAGCTGTGATCTGTGTCGGCGGAGAGCAATTTCACGAATGTCGGTGTGGGATGAGTGGGGTCGCTCAGAGGGATATGGAGTTCGTTCGCGGTGACGATGCCGAGTGCGGGATACCGAAACTCCCACCAAAACTGGTGCCCGATTGCAGTCACCTCCATCGTCCCCGCGGGCCTCGGCGCGTCCTGAATCCCGTGAATCACTCGCGCAGTCGCCAGAAAAAGGACAACAACGATCAGAATCGGAATGACGGTCCAGGCCAGCTCAATCTGCGTGCTTCCATACACCTGAGCTGGCTCACGCTCCGCGCCCGCAACTCTGCCGCGGAATCTCACCACGACATAGCTCAATAAACAGAAGACGACCAGAAAAATTAAACCTGTAATACCGAGGACAAAATGAGAAAGGTGATGGATCGACTCCGCTGGCGTTGAGTGGGGATCAAAGATGCTCGGAACTAGATGATCAGGCGGGGTACTTGCACCGCACAAGCTTGCGGCGAGAAGCACCCCCACGATCAGAACGAGAGCCCCCGCGGCTCGGCTGGCAATCGGTTGCCAATCCGCCTCGCTCATCGTTTCGCCAATCCTCATCAAGAATTCTCTCCAAGAAGCTCAGCAGTTGTAGTCGAAAACCAAGGCTGCCTACGCCTTCGAACTACGCAATGCGGTCTCCAACCAATTACGAGATAAGGAGAAACCCCAAGCTGTCCCGGTTGAACGCTTTACGAAGCGTCAAGCGAAGAGCGAGAAATCGCTGCGGCAATTTTCCGTCTCGTGATTGACACAATCGTCGAGAATTCGTCGCAGATATACCACCGTTTCAGGAAAGACTCGGAGGACGCTTGGCGCTGGTCAGCGAGGCCAACATTGCGGGCAAAACGATAGACACCTATAACCTACATCTGGAAAGCAAAGGCGATGATTAGTTGCGCCGTTTCCAGCTTGCCGAGGTCCTGGACGTAGCAGGAGGGCGCGGTTGCAAACAACCTGATTTATGGAACGGAGACGTATCATTCGGGTGTCTGGCCCATCGCATGAATAAATTCGTCCTGCGCTTGGCAGTAGTCCAGCTGTGATTGCAGCAAGAGCGTCTTCGCTTCGTACTCCTGTGCGTTTGATGTAGCCGCCCGCGACTTCAGCGCTGCCCCTTGCACCAGTTCTTGGTGCAGCACGCGGTTCGACTCAACGCGGAGAGCCACGACATCTTCGGACACCTTCAGCATCTGCTGCGTCCTCTCCAGCTTGTTGTACGCAGTTTCGACTCCCAACTCGACCTCTTCCGTCAGCTTCGCAAGGTTCTCTTTCGCTTGAGACAACTGCGCTTCGTGTTCGCCCAGAACGGCTCGCTTACGCCCTCCATCGAACAGGTCGTAGCCCAAGTGAATTCCAAACGTGCCAAAGTTATGAGCCAGGAAAGGAACATTATTCTGGTAGCTGTAACGGGCAAAAGCGTCGACATCCGGGACCCAAATATCGGTCTTGGCCAAACGAACCGCGGCCTCCGCTTTCTCCACCTCAGCACGAGCTGCGCGAATTTCCGGATGTGAAGCCAATGCAGCCTTAACACATTCCTCGCGCTGACAGGTCTCCTGAAATTCAATGACAGTAGGATCGAGGTCCAGGGCGGTCGTCAGAGGCAGGCCCATCAAGTCATTGAGTTTCAACTTGAGATCTGATGACTGAAGATCCGTCGTCAGCAGTTCTTGCTTGGCTTGCAATACTTGCACGCGGCTCTCAATGGCGTCCTGTTCCAGGGAACTCCCGAACTTCACCTGCTCCGTGCGCTCATTCTGCAGGTCCTGGGACGCGTTTATCCGCTCCGCAGCAGCGTTCTGTTGGGCCTGCGCAATCAAGATCCTGTAGTACACCGCATGTACTGAGAGCGCTACATCGTTTTCGGCGAGGTCGGCTTTCTCTCGCGAGGCTTTTACCTCGGCTTGGGCCATCTTGTTTGCCCGCTTGATCTTCAGCAGCGTACTCAATGGCTGGGTGATCTGGGTCCCACTAGTCGTCAGGTTGCGGCCCCCTTGGTTGATGATGGCGTTCACAGGAGGAATCGGCGTTCCTCCAGCTGCGCTAAGGCTGCCGGAATTGATCTGAATCAACTGCGTATCCGTCACTCGCATAAAGCCGCTGTCGTTGCGTAAGGTTGGAAAATACGAACTCTTCGTAGCCTCTTTCGCGTGCTGTTTCTCATCGACCGCGGACTCTGCTATGCGAATATCGTGGTTATGCTTCATTGCCAACTTAACGGCTTCCTGCAGTGTGATGTGGCGCGAGGTAGCAGGACCGCCTGCTCCGTCAGCAAACGCGAGTGGGGCAGAGACTGCCGTCGCCATCAATAAGATGAGTACCCTTCGTTTCATGATTTTGACTCCTTATCGGCGATCAAACCTTGCTGAATGGAACTCAGATCGCCATACGTCAACGGTGATTTGCGCAACAGTGCGACAAGGATCAGGGCGCATGCGCAACTCCAGGCGACGAGCAGGAATCCGTCGATAACACTGAGAGTATAGGCCTGCAGGCTGAGGCGGCTGGCTGTCATCCCGACGGACCTACCTGTGGCTGCAGCCAAGCCGGCGGAGTGTGAAAACAGTCCCGCAGCGAGTCCTTGGATATTCTGATCGGTAATCCAGTTACCGCGATCCACGTGCTGACCGAGGAGGTTCGAGTGCAGTTTCTCCCGGTGCGCGATGAAGTGGCCCATCGCCACTGCGCCGACAGTCCCACCAAACAGCCGCACGGTATGGAAATACGCGGAAAATGTCAAAATCCACTGCGGTTTCGCCAAGCCTCCCGAGAAAATGCCTTGGAGGATAATCGCCGACACAAGCCCCGTAAAAGCAAACGCTTGTCCGACGCCCGTGAGCAACTCGGTCCGGTGGTAGTTCGATGCCGACCACGCGCTGGTCAGGTCTGTATTCAGGTAGCAGCCGAGGGCCATCAGAGCAAAACCCGAAGCTAAAAGCAGGCGTGAATCAACATTGGCCAATAGTAGTAGTGCGGCCACAAATGTGACGGCGAGGAGGGGAACCCCACTCCAGATCACAGCAGGTCCGATCTGATCGGCTTCGAACCCGTGGATTGCCAGCGATTGCGGTATCAGGATGATCGTCGTTACCAAACAGAATCGAAACAAGAAAAGTCCAATCCCAAGCAATATCGTGTTCCACTGACGAAGATAGGGCATGTCAACCAGAGGATTGGGACTACGCAGTCGCCGTACCAATGCGCATAGGAGGAAGAAAGAACCGCCAGCGAACAGGGCGGAGAAGACTCCAGACCTCCACCAATCTAGCCTTTCCCCCTGTTCGAAGGCGCCAAGAAGCGTCGCGAACCCCGCGCTGGCATACAGAAAAGCCACGAAACTAGGGGTCTCGGATGATCTTTTCGGTACCGGGGCAGCCGGTATTCCGTAATAAATGCAAAACATCATAATCGGCGTGATGAGCGCAGAATTCCAAAACATCCACTGCCACGAAAGATGGTTCCTATAAAACCCGTAAAGCGTCGGGGCGATGTTTACTGCCCCATCTACGAATGTGGCGTAGAGCGCGACCGTGAAGGGAAGAAACCGAAGAGGAATGTTGCGCAGAGCAAAGGTAAGAGTGAGGGGATAAAAAGTGCCGGAGGCTAGCCCGCCCAAAGCAATCGCTACTATGAGCAGGGCATAGCTGTGAATGGATGGCAGGAGCGTGCAGATTACCGTGAATCCCGTTGCTGCGAAGAACAGAATTCGCCGGGGTCCAATCAAGCCGCCGAGATACACCGTGAAGGCGCCGATGAACATCAGCGCCATGTCGTATGTGGTGCCAACCCACGCGCCTGCATCGAAGCTGATTCCAAGATGCCCCTTGAGATCTGCCAGCCCAAGGCTGATCATTCTGCCAGTAAGCGTGACGATTCCCGCTCCTAGGATGACGCCAAGGATCCCCAGAAGTGGACTCTTCGAGAGATCGACCGGCGCAATTTTCCCGACGCCCTCTGCGATTTGCGCCGGCGGAGGCAGACGTAATACCGGATTTGCAGCGGCCATCTTAAGCTCCAATCACTGCTTCGTGCGGACGGTGGCGACGACGGAGAGCCCCGGACGCAAGATCGTTACCTCGTTCGAATCTTCGAGCGCGATCTTCACCGGTACTCGTTGCACCACTTTTGTGAAATTGCCTGTAGCGTTGTCCGGAGGGAGGAGCGCGAATTGCGAACCGCTAGCTGGGGCAATCTCCACGACATTTCCGTGAAAGACCTTTCCCGGGTATTCGTCTATGCGGACCTCGGCGGGATCACCGACTTTTACGTTTGTCAGCTGCGTCTCACGGTAGTTCGCCTGCACCCATTTCATGTTGCTCACAAACGGAATCACTTGCGTTCCGGGCGATACCAACTGTCCCGGACGCACCTGCCTTTCGCCGACACTGCCGTCAGCTGGAGCGGTGATTTTCGCGTAACCGAGATCAACTTTAGCCAACGTAAGCGCGGCCTCCTTGGCGTGGAGTTCAGCGAGCAATTGCATTTGCTGTGACTCGAGGACGGCTTTGGTGCGTTTCTCCGTTTCGACCGCGTCCTGGTTGCTGCGGAGCGTCGCTTTGGCCTGGTCTAAATCGGCCTGGCGGCTCGCGAGCTGTGCGGCATACCTCTGTTGATCTGCAACGACTTGTTCTACTTTCTGCGGCGTGCTGGAACTGGTAAGTAAAAGCGCCTCTTGCCGCTGGCGTTCCTTTTGTGTTCGGACTACATCGGCTTGAACAGCCTCTTCTGTACTCTGCGCCGATGCGATCCGAGCATTTGCCTCGTCAATGCCCGCGAGAGCCCGCGTGATTCGGGCATCTTGGAGCTCTTGCTGGCGGCGGTTATTCACAATCGCGGCGTTTGCCGCCTCAACACCCGCGGTTGCCTGGACCACTTGGGCGATGTAGTCATCATCCTCCAACTCGATAAGTAGGTCTCCTTTGTGCACTTGCTGGAAGTCGGAGATCTTCACGTCCTTCACGATCCCAGCAACCTTTGTACTGAGCGGTGTGAGATCGCCCCGCACATAGGCATCGTCCGTGACTTGATCGATCCGGCCGCCCTCCCAAGCATTCCAGTTCCACATGATGGTGGTCACAACTGCAGCCGCGAGCAGGATTACCAGAACAGGGGTGCCATACTTCTGCCATTTCGGTGTAGGTGGCGGCGCCGGAAGGTGCTCCTGCTGTGCTCCAGATATGGGAGCTGGTGTCGCGACGGAAGACGTTAAGACTGGTTTCTCTATCGCGGACATGGCGCCTCTCATTGCTCCGTGTAGCAACTGTGCATCCAAGCTGGATATTCCCGAGACAGTCCGCCATCCTTTTTGTTTTCAGTGCAAAGTAGATATGCGAGCCCCTGGGACCACGGAAGGGCATCGCTATCGCAGGCTATTGATGCAAAGGATTTGACGATAATGTCTAAGGCGTGATGGCGTTGCGTGTTTCAGTCTGAAAGAATGCGGCTTAGCTTGTGGTCCGAAACGGCTACACTTCGAGAATTGTTTCGACATTCTGCCTAGACGATGTCTTCGGCATTGTCAGCTCTGGTGCTTGAAATGCAACTCCTCGGAATTCCAAGAGAAGACCGACCATGAGCACGACTCGACACACCTCGATCGTAGAGAACTATATAAGGAAGGCAAAGATTTGCGGCATTTGAAAGCGTGCGCATCGCTGCGCTGCGGAAAGCGTAATCTCAGTCCTGCCACCGGTCCGCAGGTGGCGCAATACCAAGACGCTTCATCTTGTAAAAGAGGGTGGTGCGCTTCAAGCCGAGTCTGGCGGCTGCTCCTCGCGGACCTCCGAGCTTCCAATTGGCGCGCTGGCAAGCAACGAGGATCTCTCTCCGCACCTTATCTTCCAGCGTCGGATTCGCAATCTCTGGGTCTAGCGACTCGTATCTCTCGAGCGGCCCTGGTTCAAAGATGCCATTATTGGAGAGAATGACACCGCGCGCGATGTAGTTTTGCAGCTCCCGAATGTTACCCGGCCAGTGGTTGCTAACCAGGGCGCACATGGTTTCCTCGGGGATGGTTTCGATTGTTTTGTCCATGGACTCTGCGAAATGTTGAACGAAGTGTTCCACGAGCTCGGGAATATCAGCTTTCCTTTCGCGTAGCGGCGGAAGATAAACGGGAAAAGCATTCAGGCGGTAATACAAATCTTCGCGGAATTCGCGGTCGCGAACCATTTGTTTCAGGTCTTGGTTAGTTGCAACAACGACGCGAACATCGACTCGTGTTGTACGCGTGCTACCCACTGCCTCAAACTCACGCTCCTGGAGCACACGGAGCATCTTGGGCTGAAGCTCCAATGGCATATCTCCAATTTCATCGAGAAACAGAGTGCCGCGATCTGCCAACGCGAAGCGGCCGACATGAGAATTGACGGCGCCCGTAAAGGCTCCGCGTTCGTGTCCGAAGAGCTCGCTTTCGAGAAGCCCGGCTGGCATCGCCGCGCAGTTCACCTTGACCAGATTTCGGTTTCGACGGGGACTGAGCTCGTGAATCGCCCGCGCGATGACTTCCTTGCCAGTGCCAGTCTCTCCAGTAATTAAGACGGTTGTGTTCGTGCCTGCCACGGCCTCCACCTCGTTTAGAATTGGGCGTAGGGTGCCGCGGCGACCCACGATCGTATCGAGGAAGGAGGAATCTGCGCGTTCCGGCCTGCCATTCGAGTGTTCATCGGTACGCTGAAAGGTCGCATTCATCGGCGAGCTTTCGGTGTATCGAGTAAGCTGCATGAACGAATCTGGTGCTGTGCTCATGTTCTGCTCCTGTTCTTGAGCGTTTATGACTCGCTGTCATTTCTAGTATAGGTAAACGCAAACTATTTCTTCTCCGCGACCAGGATGCTTACACCGGACCAATGGTCATGCCCCAGCCGAGGCGGAGGAGTCTCGCTCAACGGCATCACACCTACCTTCTTTGCGGCGAACGGATACCGTGCCTCTAGGTAGTTTCGAACAAGTTGCGAGCGCGCATAGGACGATGAAAGCGCATCTGCCGGCTGCGGTGTGTCTGAATACCCTTCGATCACGATAGGGTGTGTGAAGATCGAGTTTCCGAGTGACGCAACAGCGCGATCAATCGCATGTTTCCCGCTCTCGCTCAGTTCCTCCGCACCATGTGGCCCTTGCTGAAAGAGCGCCTGAGCCTGCAACCATGCGCGGGGGCTATGCGTGCTTCCAAAGAGCTCGCTGCGGCGATATTCCTGTGGGGACAGGTTGGCGAGTGAATAGTAGCCGCGACGATTGAAAAAACCCCTGAAGAAGAAGTTGTGCTTGAGAGCCTCGGTATCCTCTGCCATGTTACCCGTCGCAATATTGATGTTAGTCAAGGCTTCACTGATGTTCTGCCCTGCAGTGGCACCGTTTGCGTCCGGTCCTAGAGCCTGAGACAAGCTTTGGTGGACTTGTTCCAGGGTCTCATTGGCACGAGTGGAAGCGGAACGAATCTGCGCCATCGTGTCGTCAAGGGTCTGCGGCAATCGACGCTGCTGAACGTCCGCAACGAGTATATTCACTCGAGCCGAAGCCTGGTTGAGGTTCGAGGTTGTTGACTGCACGTTCGACATGGTTGCTCGGATCTGAGCTGCCATCTTCTCATCGCGAAGAAACATCCCTGCTGGTCCACGGCCCTCTTTGAGTCCCACGAGCAAATCATTCGCATTACTCACGGCACCGTTAACACCATCAAGTGCAGTGTTAAGTTTGCCCGCTACCTGCTTTAGCGTCGCGTCTGCGTCATTCATGATCCCGACACCGTGGGTAAGCAGATCAGACATGCTTACGGGAGGTTTGCTTTGCAGAACCGAGTCCGCTTTTGCGATAGCGGCATTCGGAGATCCGGGATGAATCGTCAGAAAAGTATCGCCTACGACACCTTCTGTATCGACAGTTACAACCGAGTCGGCTCGAACCAGGCCGTGCAGTTGTTCGTCCACCTTCATCTGTACACGAAATCGGCCAGTCGGCGACCGAGGTACGTCGATCTTGGTTACCTGGCCTGCGTCCATGCCGGCAACCTGCACCTTCGAACCCTTGGTGACGCCGTCAAGATCCACAAACTCGGTGAACAGGACTATGTGTTGCGCGAACGCCTCGTGACGACTCCCAATGAGGAAGATGCCGAGAGCGAAGAGCGTTGCGCCGATGATAATGAAAATTCCCACAGCAAGGTATTGTCTAGACATCAGTTCGCTCCGTAATAAGCCTGCGAGCCACTTCGTTTTCGCTCTGGCTTACCTCTTTGACTGACCCAAAGGCGACAAGACTCCCCTTGTCAAGCACGGCAACCCGGTCAGCTACTCGACCGACTCCATGTATATCGTGACTTACGATGACCAGGGCAGTACCGTGCTCGGCTCTCCGGCGCATGAGAAGTTCATCGATCTCGGAAGCCGTGATGCGATCCAGGCCGCTGCTCGGCTCATCGGCCAACAGGATCTTCGGCCCAAGTACCAACGCTCTCGCAAGTCCAGCCCTCTTCTTCATACCTCCCGAAAGCGCAGACGGATATTTACCGCCATCTCCTCCTAATCCAACATCGGTAAGAGTCCGGTGGACAAGTTCATCGATTTCGTTTTTGGCCTTCTTGGTAAGGCGGGCAAGTGGGAGCGCGAGGTTTTCGTAAAGAGTCAGAGAATCAAATAGCGCCGCATCCTGAAATAAATAGCCAAGTTTTTTACGGACGGAAGACAGATGATGCTC
>Ga0207135_1034_pt2 | contig 17600 bp, 11 predicted proteins | sample Alteio_BWMinHeat_10_FD_153530 | JGI IMG/M metagenome (GOLD analysis project Ga0207135, IMG submission 153530) | Enriched cells from forest soil in Barre Woods Harvard Forest LTER site, Petersham, Massachusetts, United States -... | ecosystem: Environmental > Terrestrial > Soil > Temperate forest >...
TGGTTTATTTGCACGGTAGTGTAGCGAACCCAGCGGACCGTCTCATCCTCACAGATTCCGATTTTGGTCGCGCCTATCTTACCGACGGTTGGGCGCGACGTTTTTTGCAAGCTCTCTTTGCCAAATACATCGTGCTCTTCATTGGTTATAGCCACAGCGACACGGTTATGAACTATCTGGCGCGTGGATTGCCACCCGTTTCCGGGCAGAAGCGATATGCACTGACGGGAATGGGGCATGCCGAACGTTGGAGGTATCTCGGTATCACGCCGTTGGAATATCCGCTCAAAGAGACCGACGAAAACAAGCAGAGCCGTCTCGTTGAGGCAATTTCAAAGTGGACGACGAGCGCCAACACCGGGGTGCTAGAGACCGAAGAGAAGATCAAGCGTATCGTTGAGGCTCCGGTGCCACTCGACACCGATGACCTAGACTACATAGAAAGCATTCTGGCAGACGTTGCAACGACTAAATTTTTCACTCGCTACGCCAAGCGTCTGGATTGGCTACGTTGGATTGAAGACAAAGAGCCCTTCAAGAGGCTATTCAGAACCAATTCCGCAACCACGGAAATCGACGGGGAACTGGCACTGTGGCTTGCACGATCATTCGTGTGCAAGCACCCTGCAAACGCGCTCGCTTTGCTTCGCCGCAAGGGACAACTGATTACACCGCTCTTGTGGACTGCAATTGCCGCGTCTTTCCATACCGAGAAGCCGCCATCTGAGGTCGTGAGAAAATTGGTCCCGCTGCTCATTAGGTATCCGACTCCGAGGATCGCAGGCGATTATCTCGAATATACGGTGCACAGATCGGTATATCCCGACGATCTGAATAGTGCCCTGTTGCTTTTCGAATATCTGACGAGACCGGAAATTGTTTTGGAGGAACGGTGGTGGCCAGAAACGGAAGAGCGTGATGAAAAAGGTACAGATGCCGAGCTGATGAAAGAAAAAGGCGTGGACGCCGAGTTGACCACTGAAGGCGATGAACCTTGGATTCCCGAAGTCTGGGCGCGATTCTTTAAGCCCAACCTCAGCACCTTAGCCAACAAGTTCATCTGGATCGTCACTTCACATCTTCAGCGTGCAAACCTGCTCTTGGAGGCCTACGACAAGGTTCATCCCACTTGGGACCCACTGAGCGCAAGGCGGGGATTGCTCGAATCAACTGCTCAGGGCAGCCCTCCTAAGGGCGTGGGTATCCTCATCGACATCGCTCGTGAAATCTTGGAGTGGGCTCTTCTCAACGACACTCGTATGGCCGATTTCTTGATCAATATGTGGTTTTCTTCAGATTGCCGAATACTGAAGCGCCTTGGACTTTTCGGAGTGGCCAAAGCAAAGCAGTGGGACCCTGAGACAAAAATCAAATGGATTCTGCAGAACGACCTTCTATACGCTCTGGGGTTCAAACACGAAGTATTCGTGGTGCTGGAAGACAGCTATGGACGTGTGCCGGAGGAGCTTCGAAGACAAGTGCTAGATGGAACTGCTGGAGGGCCGAAAATCGCTGGTTTGGAGGCAGAGTCAGTCGCTTACGAAGAATATAATCTAACGTTGTGGTTAGCAACGCACGCGCCAGAGTCTTCTCTGACTAAAGCGCGGCTTTTAGAAATCGAGGAACAGCATCCAAACTTTGTCCCGCGTGAACACCCCGATATGGACGCATGGATCGGGACTGCGACTTACAACATTTCAAATAGTCCACAGGGTTACGAAGAGCTTCTATCAAAATCCCCTGAAGAGCAGCTTGATTTCATCATAGGTTTCGAACCGAAGGACATTTTTCGTGAATCAAGGGCAGAATTGCTGCAGCAGCTCAGCGCCGCCGTGGCACGCAATTTTGCATGGGGCCAACGATTTGCGGAGGTGATGGCAGAAAGGCAGCAGTGGCAGTCTGATGTATGGAACGCGATCTTAGAAGGATGGAGAAGCTCTATCACGGCTGATCACTGGCCAGTGATCCTTCGGTTTTTGCTGGACCACACCAAGGTGCTTGAAGTCGGCTTCTACAATGTGGCTAACCTGCTGAACGATGGTGCCGAAAAGCCCGAACGGGCAATTCCTGACGGTAGCGTCGCCGAGGCTTTCTCGTTGGGTGAAAAAGCATGGGCCGTAGGCGTCCTAGGCAGTCAGGAACTGAAACAGAAAGAAGAACCTAAAGATTGGCTGTTTGTGGCATTAAATCGTCCTGCGGGAACGCTCGCATTATTTTTTCTCCGCATGCTCTCAAAGACTCGCAAAGATGCTGGGGCAACATGGAAGGGAATGCCTCCCGAGTACGGAAATATCTTCGCTTCAATTATCTCTGGTACCACTTATGGGGCACAGGTTGGTCGCGTTATTTTGGCGTCGCAGATGCTCTTCCTGTTTACCGCCGATGAGACTTGGACCGCCAAAAATATTGTGCCGTTATTCAAATGGTCTTCTGATCCAAAACGTGCATTACAGGCATGGCACGGATATCTGGGCTGGGGGCAATGGAACGATGCTTTGCTCGCCTTCATGATGCCCAACTACGAAGAGACATTTCCCGTCTTGCACGCTGAATTTGGGGAGTTCCGGGACAAGCTCTGTTCCCATTTGGCAGGAATTGCTGTTTTCAGTTCGATAGATCCACTGGAACACGGCTGGATCAACAGTTTTTTAAGAACGGTTGAAGCAGAGGAACGCGAAATGTGGGCCTCATCGGTCAACGGCGCATTGCAGGGCATGAAGGAGGCCTCCAAGACAGCGGTTTGGAATCGCTGGATCAGTAAGTATTGGCGCAATCGCATAGAGGGTATTCCCCTTCCTCTTAGTGCCAGCGAGGTAGGACGGATGGTGATCTGGGCTGTCCACCTTGAACCGGTGTTCCCCGAAGCCGTCGAGGCAGTGCGTGCAAGCCCTTCGCCTAACCTCCAACTCGATTACATCTTCTACGCGCTAGCTCAGTCAGATGTCGGAAATCGATATCCTGACTCTGCCGCAAGGTTTCTTCTTCACCTGCTTCGAAACCAAACCGCGCCGTTCTGGGGCTGCGATGAGGTGGAGAAAGTAGTCCAGAAGATCTTAACTGCGCCACCGGCGAACAAGGAGGACCTGCTGTTGGCTTGCGATGAGCTTGCCCGTCTTGGCTGCGGTAACGCAGCTCATTTGAAAAGAACGATTCAGGATACGTGATATCAGATTTTAGCCCGTTCACCTTGAACTGCTTCCCCGGTCTTCACTCGTTTCTTGCTGGCCTAAAATCTCACGCACCCTCGCCCGCGCCGTAATATCCCTGGGGCTTCTCGCTGGCTGTTCAAGCCATTTGTGAAATGCTCGGAATTCGACGCTGTGCTCGACCGGCGTATCTCTGGCCAAGACTCTGATCGTGAAGTTTTGGCCGACATCCTCTACCCAACTGCACTGGCGGATCGCTCGGAGCCCGAGCGCGACCGCTTCATAGAGGCTTTCGGCGGTTACTTCAGCCGTGTGCTCGATCCCTTCGGTATCGCGGATGGTGACGCGGCGGGAACGGACTGCCACAGGCGGAGCGTAGCAGATTCCGCTTTATATTCGCTACCGGGTCGAAGCGCAAGGATGAAACGCAATCGCTCAGCACGAGTGGAAAAATAATCGACGGTCGCTTAGCGAGGAAACATATGCTCGCGAAATTCAGCCTCGACTCGCCAAGGTATCAATCTCGGCGATTGCAACTGCGCTCTCCGTCTCTTGGTCGTATGCGGCGGACATTCGCCGAGGGCGACGCCGCCCGCATGCGCGACATCGGGAAAGGCTGGCATGACTTAGGGGAGTTTCGGTGGAATGTTCGCACGCCTCCCAGCGGAGGCCCAGTAAACTCCCGACGGTGAAGCAACGAGTGTAAGCCTGTTGAAGGGGTCGTACGAAGTGACCTTGTCGCGGCCTCGAAGCATTGGCGTTGTCTTCCGATGACCGCGGCCTAGTTTTTCGGCGTTCGTACTTCTGCTCGAAGGCCGAATTGCTGCGCAGAGTCCCGACGCTCCGCGGTGAGCTGAGACGCAGCGGCGAAATGTCAAAGCATGAGTTAAGAGGGAGTGGTATCACGGCGCTCGATAAGTGCGGCGGGCAATAGCGGAATTGCGAACAGAACGAGCGCGGTCGTTCCGGTGTTCAGCCAGACAAGTTTAAAGAAGGTGACATGATGCTGATCCATCAGCCAGGAACCAAAAACATCGGAGAGCGATTGGGCGATATTCAGGACGCTCATCATCAAGGCGAATCCAAGACCCTCGCTGCCGCGTGGGGTAGCGCGGGCCGCGAGGTCCATGAGTGCGAGGGTTACGAAGGCGGCGATGAGTCCGTTCTCGCTCTCGACCAGGGTCGCGGCCGCGGCGGAATGATAGAACAGATAACCAAGCGAACCGAGAGCGCTCGCCGCGACGCTGAGATAGAGCAATAGGCGAAGCGTAAATTTGGAACAGAGAAAGGCATATAGAAATGACCCGGCGATCCCGAAAAGCCCGCCCAGCAAGATCAGCGTGCCGATGAACTGCTGCGATAGTTTCAGCGTATCCGTTTGCAGGTAATACAGCGGAGTCGCAAATCCAGGAGCGATATATACGAAAAACAACAAGCCGGTCGCGGTCCACATCGTCCGTGAACGGATCAACCAGGAAAATTGCGCCTTTGCCTTGGCCCACGTCTCACTGCCGTTCTGCTTTGCCGCAGGCTCCCGGACGAAGCACCAGGCGAATGGCACAATGGAAAGCGAAAAAAGGGCACAGGTTCCAACGGTGAACCCAAAAGCTCTCGCGGCCAGAAATCCACCGAGCGGACCTCCCACAAGTGCGCATCCGTTGGCAACCACATACATCGCTGAAGTGAGCCTGCCGGTGGCACCGTAGCGTTGTCCCGCTTCCACCGTGAGTGCCCCTGCGACTGTGCTGCCGATAACCAGCATAGCGTTGGCGGCGATTAGCAGGATTAGCAACCCACCGTAGTTATGGGACGCGATTCCAGAGATGAAGTAGAACGCAGCGGCACAGAATGCGCTCAACATCAAGTAATGCCTGCGTCGCGTGCCGAACAGCGGGACGCTGTCGGTCACGATTCCAGCCAAAGGCTTGAAGTACCAAGCCAGGGCAGTGAGGGCAAAGAAAGACGCCATCCCTTCGCGGGAGACGCTTAGCTCAGACTTCAGCAGGTTCTGGAAAGGGAGGCGAAGGATTCCCGTCTGGGACATGGTTGTCGCGAAGGTCGCCGCGCCGATAAGGACGACCCAATGGGTAAGCTGGGGCCGCTCTGTTTCCCGCTGCTCCGGGGAGACGACGGCATTGCCACCTTGCGTCCGCGCCGTCGTGGTGGCTGTTACTTCGACACCGGGCACCGGCATTACGTCTTGCTCAGTCCGCATTGTGCCTCCGAGTTAGTACCTCGGTATCAAAAAGGGCTAAGTCCTAGACTGTCTATAAGTGACTATAAACAGAAGGAGTTAAGGGAGGCTATTAAGAAATAGCCGGCCTTGTTCAGCTTGAAACCTGGTCATCTGGACAGGTCGAACGGGGCCGAATATGGCGAGCAAAAAGGCTCAGACAGATTCGGTTACATCTACAAGGTCTTGAAGTGCAACGTCAACAAACAAACGAACGACTTCCGAATCATATTGAGTTCCGCTGTAAGCGTGCAGCCTGCGAACCGCCTCTTCACTTGGAAGGCTTTTTCGATAGCTGCGGTCCGACACCATTGCATCGAACGAATCGATGACCGAAATAATTCTAGAACCGAGTGGAATTTCTGTGTTCTTCAGACCGGCGGGATAACCTTTACCATCGATGCGCTCATGATGATGCAATACGAGCAAACTGGCAGGTCTAAAACCGGGTATGACTCGAAGAATCGCCCAGCCATATTCGGGATGCTTCTCGATCTGTTTCCACTCTTCTAGGTCTAATTTTCCGGGTTTGTTTAATACGGCTTCCGGTACCCCCACTTTACCTATGTCGTGGAGGATGGCGCCGATTTCCAGATCGCGTAACCCAGGTTCGGACATCCCCAGCTCTTCGCCCAGTCGCACTGCCCATTCTGCCAAGCGAGTGGAATGCAGTCCTGTGTTTAAGTCCTTGAGGTCCAGCATCTGGTTGAGAGCGCAAATTGATGCCGTTCGCAGCTGGCGAAGTTGATCCTCAAGATCGCCAACTCGCCGTTCGAGTTCGGCGGAGCTGAGCGTCGCCTCTGAAAGTGAAATGCTCATGACAAACGGCACTTCCGTTCAAATCGGGGGCTCTTGGATACAATCCAGATCAGAATAAGCAGGGGTAAGCACTGCCGCAATGGATCATCAGTACTAGATGGCCTTTTCGACCATCGTGCGACCCGTTGTGCCGCGGAGTATAAAGGACGCCCAATAGTAGGGATGCCGAAACCTCTTTCTAATCGCTGCAACGGTTTGCTGGAAAGCGAGCGCTTTATCCGGTTCGCAAGATACGCTCCTGTAGAAGTGCTCCAGAAACTGAACCAACGGCTCGCCCGGGACATTCCACAAGGGCATCAGCACGGTTTGAGCCCCTGCGTATTCCAGGCCTTGGGCGAGAGCGTGAATTTCATTTCCATTCCCGGCGGGGTCTATATCTGCGCCAGTTCCGGAAAGCCCCACCAAGGAACATGGCAACCGCAAATTGTAGGTATCCAAAATGGAAATTTGCGTGTTGCCTATCATGAATTTCGAAAATAGCGGATTGTCCCGACGCACTTGCAAACGCGTATTCACGTGAATGAATCGAGATTCCCGGCCGTAGCGTTCCAGACTTTGAACGTTGGCGGTTTCGCCGAGAAATATCCGTGCATCTGGCAGGACGTTTCCAATGCGAGCAGTTGCGTCAGCCTGCTCTTCGAGATCCCGAGCTGCCAAGATCAGATCACGCTCGTGGACGTCCGTCTGTTTGCGACACGACAGGTAGTACTGCGATGCACTGCCAGCGAAAGAGAGGACATGGTTCTCGCCTAGATACCGAGAACCGTCGAAGAGTGCGTGAAACGGAAGGTAATGCAAGGCCCCGTGTGGAACGATAATCAATCGGTGTCCGTCGATCTCCCCACGAATCGGCCGAATCAGCTCTCGATATAACGCGCTTAAAGTCGACTGTATCCCCTGCGGAGGAGGATCCGGAAACCGAGCGGGCTGGCCATTTCCACGCGTTAGCTTGGCAAACTGAGATCGCAGGGAGCGGAGCATTTCGCGAATGGTTTCGCGTCGTCCGGTGGGCGCAATCCGCAGGGTGTCGTTGCCGATCAGACAGGCATAGATACGCCCACGAGCTTCGTAGAATTCCACGATCATTTCGTCTGCGCGAATGACCTTGCGGATGTCGTTTAAAGGAATGGTGCTCGCGTTTTGAAGAGCAAAGAACTCCTCATCAGCCGCTCGTAATTCGCCGAGCGTCTTCATCAAAGCTTCCTCGAGTTCGTGGATCCGCAATCGCATGTCCGGCGCTTGCTCCGCAGAGTTATCAGAGGTTCGGAGATCGGCGGTGTCCACTTGGCCGTAGTACCAGTTCAATTCGTTCCGCAGGGATCTCACGTGTTCGACTAGACTACTGCGACTCTTGGATGGAGCCGGAACGACATTGGCTCGGAAAGCGAGCAGTTCAGCGAGCTCCCGCGATTTCGCTTTTTCTACCAGACTGAAAATGGCCTCAGGCGTGTGCTCGTTGGGCGAGGCAGATGCGGTAAGACTGACGAGAGCCTCATATAGTTCAAGCCTATTCTTGGACGAACATAGTTTCACTTCCTCGCCGCGGGGCTGACTGGGACTCTTCTCCAGCCACTGAAGCGCATCGCTATACATGCCGATCGCAGCGGAGATGGAACCTCTCCCCTCTTCGATTTGGCCTCGAATCGCATAACCTTGGGTCAGCAGGAACAGAGATTTCAATCGCCCGGCTACTGTTATCGCGGAAGCGCAACAATCCTCCGCGCTGCGCACATCGCCCAACGCGAGATGAAGGGTTGCAAGGAGTAGTTGAACCTGGATTGCTTTGCCGGAGTTCGGAAAGGATGAAAAGAAGCTATGTGCCGCTATGCAACTGCGCAGGGCTTCGTGAAATCGGCCCTCTTGCTGCAAAATCGTGCCACCGTAAAAATCAAGCAGCGCAACCCAAACGGCATTTTCCTGCTTCCTCATCCTCTCTTGCGCCCTGGCGAACATATCTAGGGCGAGAAATGGTTTCCCATTCTGGTGAGCCGCAATGCCAAGCCATAACAGTGCCTTGGCGGCCTCATAGCCCAGATCCATGCTTTCGAAGGAGCTAAGGGCTTGTTGCGCCAGCTGCGTTCCTTCGCCATTCAAACGCAGGTCCAAGTACATTTCTGCCTGGTCGAGATCGCAGAGAGCGGCGTGATATTGGTCTGCGACACGTTCGCAATATTGCCGCGTTTTCTGGTACAGCTGGAGGGCTTGCAGGTAGTCACCGCGCCGATAATAGAGGTACGCCACGTTATAATCGGCCTGTGCGATGATAGATGGCATGCTCTCTTGCTCGGCTAGAGCCCGCGCTTTCTGTTGTGGCACACGGCCAAATCAGTCGATCCGCCCGACGGCAAAACGGCCCCAAATAGACCGGATAACGCGCTCGGGCAAAAAATTGCGCGATTTTTTGATCAGAGAATGCGCAGGCGCCGGCTTGGTTGATACTTACAGGGTTTATGCGGCGAACATCACGGCTTTTCGTCGTGGATTATCTGCTTTTCATCGCGGATTAACTGCTTCTTCCACTTAGTTATCCCTCTAGCTTCCCTGCTTAGTGGCTCCAGCAGGCTTGAAACAGGACTGGTGTGGGTTTAACGAATTAGACCGTACTTATTGTGATACGGAAGCTTTCTGGATGGGTATTTGTGACACAGAAAGGCGCGGCTACGTCTTCAAAATTCAACTGGTTCTTGAATGGCAAATAGCCTTGAAAATGATCTCGTGGAATCAGGCGTTTACAGCCTCGGGGAAATGAGGTTTTTTGAACGCTGCCGCATGGACGGTGCCGACCGAGATGCCGAGGGTCTGGGCAATGGCTTTGTAGGACAGCCCCTGCTTACGCAGAGAGCCTATCTGGGCGACGTTTACAGCGGCTTTTGGTCTGCCTAACCGGCGCCCCTTCGCCTTGGCGTTGCGCAGCCCTGCCCGAATGCGTTCTCGGGTCAATTCACGTTCCATTTGAGCCACGGCTCCAAGGATCGTGAACACCATCTTTCCGACTGGGGTGGTGGTGTCGATGGATTCGGTAAGGCTGATGAACTCGATCCCGAGGGATTGGAATGTTTCCAAGGCTCGCAACAGATGAGATGTTGAGCGTGCGAACCTGTCAAACTTCCATACTGCCACCGCATCGAAGCGGCGTTTGTGGGCGTCAGCCATAAGCCGATTCAACTCTGGTCTGCTGTCTTTCGAGCCGCTGATACCGTTGTCAACGTATTCGGCAATGATTTCCCAGCCACGTCGCCGGAAATGTTCTCGGAGTTCACGCAATTGGAGTTCGCTGTCCTGACCGTGATTGCTGGTGCTGATTCTGGCGTATAGAGCAGTTCGCATGATCACCTCAGCCCGAGTTTCAAGCGGATGTAATCGCTGACGGACATCTTGGCTTTATGGGCAGCCCGTTCAAGCATCTTGTGGTCGGCAGGTTTTAGCCGTAGCACTACAAAGCGGCTTTGTCGCTCACTTGCCTTTATCGGCGGTCTTCCCGTCTTCGCCATGTACTTAGTGTGTTACACAAAGCAGCTGGTTGTCAAGGAACAATGTGTGACACATCAAGTCGGATATTAATTTGCCCCCATGCATTCGAAAGCGTTGCTGATTTCGTCCGCATGTTGGCGAGATCGCAAGCAACTTTCGCAAAGTGAATCAGCAACAGAAAAAGGGAATAAGCATTCTTTTGGTGAATGATCGACCGGGGGTAGAACCCCCATCGATCCGCCGCAGCTTAAGGGCCTAGGCCTGGCGCACCGGGCTCCGTTTCAAATGCCCATTGTCATAGCACCCTCGATGCCAAAATCAACGCATACCCAGCCCCTGAACCCGTTAGGTAGCAAGAAGATGAACTTCTGGTCTTTCGGAACTTTCTGGGATTTGGCCCTAAGCAGCGGCGCTGAGCCGATCAATATGAATATTAGCGCGGTCGAAGTGAGCCCCTCCTGCGAGTGTTTCCCTGACACAACATTATCAGTGAACTGCGTCGTGACGAACATCGGTGCTTTGGGAGTTATCTGAACATTAATGTGCTGTACGAGTAACGCGAGTACCAGAGACTAAACGAAAAGTCACCCCGATAATCGACAGGAAGCGTAAGAACTCAACGTGAATTCTATAATGGCGGGTACTTTATATTGTAAAGTAGACGCGAACAGGGGCTTCCCAAAACCCATCACACCATCTAGCGGCTCCTGGAGGAGAACACGTGGCAAAGCGAATTGGTGCCCTGGTATTTATCTTCTTTTGCACGTCCGTCGCATGGATCATTCTGGGTTCCACTATTTTTGCCCGCACCTATTCTTCCGTGTCGAACGACCTGAAATCGCGTGTAGCCGCCAGTTGGGGTACGGAGCAAACCCAATCACCACCGATCGCAAGTTATCAGCATGAGGTGATTCGCACCGTGCAGGACGCTAAAGGCGCGCATCAGGTTAAGGAAACTGAGGCGGTCCCCTTAACGGTGCAAACAAGCAAGATGGACGTGGCCCTGGACCTCACCCACAGGCAGAAAGGCCTCCTTTGGTACAGCACTTACGTGGTGATCTTCGGAGGCGATTTCGGCTTTACCAACCCGAGCAATCAAGACCAGGACGTCACGTTCCAACTTACATTCCCTTCGCAACAGGCCATCTATGATGACCTCACCCTTTCGCTGGACAACCAACCGGTAACGATCAACAACTCGAACGCCAGCGCTACGGGAACCGCTCGTGTTGCCGCAGGGAGAACGGTCATATTGCACGTGGGTTATCGTTCGCAAGGCCTTGACACGTGGCGCTACAAATTCGGAGAGGGCGTCTCTCAAATCCGCGATTTCACGCTGAACATGCATACGAATTTCAAAGACATAGACTTTCCGGAGAACACCATTTCGCCGACATACAAAATGGAAACGGATAAGGGTTGGGATTTGGCATGGAGCTACAAGAATCTCCTTTCAGGATACGAAATCGGAATGGTGTTGCCGACAAAACTGCAGCCCGGCCCGCTGGCGGGACAGATCAGCTACTTCGCCCCAGTCTCGCTGTTTTTCTTTTTCTTCCTACTGTTCATCATCACAACGCTAAGGGGCATTGATTTGCACCCGATGAATTACTTTTTTCTGGCAGCAGCCTTCTTTGCATTTCATCTCTTGCTAGCTTATTTGGTGGATCACGTTTCGATCCACATCGCTTTCGGCATCTGCTCGCTCGTGTCGATCTTATTAGTCGTGAGTTACCTTCGGCTAGTGGTGGGAATCCGTTTTGCTGCCGTAGAGGCGGGTCTAGCGCAATTGATCTACCTGGTGCTGTTTTCGTACGCTTTTTTCTTCAAGGGTTTTACAGGCCTAGCAATCACAATCGGTTCCATCTTGACATTGTTTGTGGTGATGCAGATGACCGGGCGAATCCGCTGGGAAGAGAAGTTTAGAGCCTTGGCAGCCAACATGCAGTTGCAGCCGATGGCCAAGAATTCGGACTGAGCTCTCCCCGGATGACCGCGAAAATCCGACAATCTGAAGCAAGCTGATATTCGATTGTCCAGTATCGAAAAGTTCTTCGTTCTCGCTGGAGTGAAATAATCTCGTCACAATGGGATCGCCAACAAATTCGAGATTCAGTTCGCCGTTGAAACGTCTCGCGCTCTTCGTTCGCGATTTTCTCCCCTCCCAAAGCCTCCAATTGCTTTTCCCGCTCGGCACCTTCTTGCTTCTGCTCGGCGCATCGCGTGCCTGGTATCTGTTGCGACTTCCGCAAGAGTTCAACGCTTTTCTGCGGCAACACAATTACCAGATCGATCCCAACGCATACCAGCGGTTCACCCATGCTTACCAGGCCTGGGTTTTGTTTGAGGAAACGGTCGCAATGGCCGCGGTTCGATTCGCGGCCTTTGCAAGCCTGGTCCTCTGGTGTGTATCCGTGCGCAAGATCCTTCGGAGATTCATGGTTTGGGTTTTCCTTCCCGCGGGAATAGCTCTCGCTGTATTCCCGGTGTTTCTGATCGCGACCTCAAGACTGCGCAATGCGTTCGTCGACGTCTATATCGCCGCCGCTAATGTGTCACCGCCGACCTCGCGGCCTTGGCTTCCGAACTTCAACGTAGGATTCTACCTAGCCCTCAGTGGCCTGATTGTTTTGGGTGCCGGCCTTATCCTCGCACATCGGGGGACGATCTCTTTGCCTTTGCGCTTCCCCGTTGCGGCGGAAATGGCAGAGCCATATGCTCGCGAAACCTCTTCGACTGCGCGAGACATATCCATGTTCGTCGTCGTCATGGCCGTTTGGACTTTTGTCGAGGGATGGGTCCTCACTATTCCCGCTCTGGTTGGAAAGCCCCTATATTCGGATTCTCGAAGCTTTGCCGCGGTACAGTGGGCGCCAGGGCTCGCCAACGCGCTCATGGCGGCCGGGGTTGCGTTCTTTCTCTTAGGGACGGAAAGACTACAGGCGCTTTATCGCCTAACTCGCGGGCAGCCACTCCGCGACTACGTTCTCGCAGTGGTGCTTCCTCTCGGTGTTGTTCTGGTTCCCAGATTTCTACTTGGTGTGGCGTTCAAGCCTTATTTGGAGCCGGACGAATGGCCGAAGTTATTCCTTCCTCATCCTCTCCCCTCGGTTTTTCTTGCATACGTAATCACATTCTTCGAAGAATTTGCGGTGCGTGGATATCTGCAGACCACGTTAGAGAAGCATTTCTCCCTCAAGAGATCCGTTTTTCTCGCAGGGTTGCTCTGGTCCTTCTTTCTGGGATTCGGCATGGTAAATTCGCTGCCGTACGACTGGGCTTTCGCGCAATTTCCCGGAGTGTCTCTCCTCGTGCGATTCGCGATATTCATCATCTATAGCTTACCCCTCGGCTGGCTCTACGCCCGAACGCGGTCCATCATGGCGACTACGTTGTTCCATGGAACAATCGTCATTTTTCATATTGGGATGGGGCAAGATATTCACCTGAATAATCCTGAGTTCTATTGGATGGAAATGGCCCTGTGGATCTTCATCGGCTGGCTGCTGTTCACGAAATATCCACTGAGCGGTACCGATACGTCGCCCGTTGTCGAGCCAGCCCCTTCTTAGCATTGCCAGGCGACGCCCCAAGTCTCGAAAGTCTGGTTTTCAGGAGTTACGCTCCTAGCACGCCTGACGCACGAACTAAGTTCTTTGTTCTGGCGTCTGAGAAAATGAGTTTATGCGTAGACGGATATTGCTAACCGATAGCAAGTGGGGACAGGGCCTAAAGCTGTTTGCGGCCGGAGTTGTGGCTCTAAGCTTGGCGTGCCCCTTGAAGGCACAGATCTCTGCTCCGCCGACGAACAGAGCTGTGAATACTGAGCAGGTAGCGCCCCCAACAATAACGGTTCGTGAAGCGCGGGATTTGATTAATTTACTGCCTGTCGTAAAGGAACTTCGCGCTAAGGGAACGGCCGTAGGATCAGAGGAAAGAGCTGTTCCAAGGATGAATAACACTGATTATTACTTTTTCTATGTTTACGACGTGAAAAAGGCGCAAGAACACGACCCTTCCCAGGGTATCGGGAATTACGCCGTAAACAAGCATACGGCAGATGTACGCGCTTGGGAGGTATCGACCGACATCTTTTTTGGAAACGACGGCTCTTTGATCACTTCAGACGAACTCGGGCAATTCCAAGAAGAACTTCGCAAAAAATATGCCATAGACCCTACAGTAGTTCAGAAGTACAAGCAGGCGCACCTAGCGGCGCAAATCATCCCTCGCGACCAAGCGCAGTCTGCTGATGCATTGCCTGTTATGGAGCGCTCGGACAACACCGCTATGCTGAGCTGTTGGAAGGGCCGCGATAGTTTTAGTTCGCGCTTCGCTCGCAGCGCGGTCATTTCATCCAGCGCTGGGGATCGCGCATACGCAGAGGTTCGGGCAACGGCGCTCAAGCCCAAATTCGAAGAGACCTATTCCGGGTTGCTTTGCGAAAATACCGTCAAATTATTTTGGGCAAAAGGTAGGGGTTCGAGCTTTCAGCTCCTCCTTGGCTCCAGTTCGCCGACGAACGATTGCCTCAAGATCGAAGGTCGAAATTTATGCGATGTTAACGGTATTCAGCTTGTGGATTGGTCTCGCGGCGGGAGATTGCTACTCGCGAACCTGGTAATTTGGCGATACGAAACCGACAGCGGCATTCTCCGATCGCCTGTCATTTACGATGTTGGGGAGGACAAGCTTACCCAGCCAGATCTCTACCACTTCTTTGACCAGTACTACAAAACCGACGCCTACGAAGAGAAAAAGGATCCCGCGTCGACTCACTGTGACTACGAACTCCTGACTGAAGGCTTTTCGCCTGAAGGCAATCTCGTTGTTTTGGCTTCGCGACCCCCGCCTTATCCTGATGGTGATGAGCCTGTGTTTTGTTTCGATGAAAAGCAAACTTTTCTATTCGAGTTAGCAGCGAACAAAATTACGCGCCTCGCGTCAAATTATAAGGTACAGCGCTACAGCACCTCGAGCTCTGGAACCGCTCCCCAACCGTAGCTACTCGTAGTAGCCTGGCGCCTTCTTCAATTGGTTGAAATGCGCGAGATCGTGCTCAATCCAGAGTTGCGCGCCCGTCTTCTTGATAGAGGCCTCGATCGCAGCCCGGCTCGCCAGCGATTGATCGCGATCGAACTCAAAAGTCGGTGTTTTGTCCGTGTTACGTTCTTGTTGATAATGATACAGATCTCCGGCCAGCAAGATCGGTCCAGTCTTTACGAGCTTCAGATACACCACCTGATGCCCGGGCGTATGCCCATACGCAGCCTTGATGACTACTGTGCCGTCGCCGAACACATCATAATCCTGGCCATTTAGAATCTTGGTCTTGCTGTCCTTCAGCGCGATGTATTTCGCACGCTGCACTACCGGGGCGCCGCCCTTTTCCGCAAACATCGCGTCGCGCTCCGGCTGTTGGACCAGCCAAGTCGAGCCGGCAAAGGCGTTGGCGTTCGCTATGTGATCGACGTGGTAGTGCGAAAGGCCGAAATAAGTGATGTCCTTCGGTGTGTAGCCCACAGATGCCAACTGCGACTTCAGCGTCTTGGTTGCCGTAAACCGTTCCTCCGTTACAGGGCTGCCATCGGCTTTCAAGTCCGCGTCGGGAATCGCTCCGGTGTCCCACATCAGTGTGCCCTTTGGATGCACGATCAAGTATGAGCACACGACCATATCGGTCGTGGCAAGCTCTTCCTTTTTGAAATGGAAAGTCGCAGGATCCAGTCCCTTGATCACGCCGTTGTCAAAGACGTATAGCCGGACAGATTTCGGGGGCTTTGGGCGCGTCTGTGAAAGAAGGAATGGAGCTAACGCCAGGAACGCAAGCAGGGCCGGTGCGACGATTTTGCGAAGGCACATATCTTACTCACCTCCGAATCCAATTTTCTTGCTGACTTAGTCCTACTCAAGGGAGACTCGATCCCATAATTGACGGCTCTATGGCAGCCACTCGTTCGATCTCGGCGTTGATTTCCGCGCCGATCAAAAATGCCAATCCGGTGACGTACAGCCAAGCTAAGAGAATCATTGCTGCGCCAAGAGATCCGTATAGGGCGCTGTAGCTATCAAAGAAATGCAAATACACTCTGAATCCCACCGACACGACCAACCAAACTAACGCTCCGAATGCCGAGCCTGGGGTAATCCAAAACCAGCGGCGTTCGCGCAAATCTGGCCCGAAAAAATAAATCAACGAATACGACACAAGAACAAAGAAAACTGCGGCGGGCCACTGAAGAATCTTCCAAATAGCGACAACCAAAGGCTGTAACCGCAGCTTCATTCCCACCCAATCAACAAAATGGCTACCTACGAGCACCGCGAACAACGCCGCGAGGAGGAGAATTGAGATCGAAAGCGTCAATCCAAATGCGATTAGGCGAACTTTTAGCCAGGAGCGAGCCTCTTTGACGTGATAAGCAAGATTCATAGCCGAAATCATCGAATTAACTCCGCCGGAAGCAAACCAGAGCGCAGTCACGATTGCAAATGTCAGCATTCCGCCACTGGCATCAGCGGCTAGCTCAATGGTGGTTTTTCTTAAGAGCTGAAAGGCCAAGGGCGGCAGGAAATCGGCGAAGTACGATAAGAAATCATCAAGGAGTTCCGCACTGCGTGAGGCGAACAAGCCAAAGATTGTCACCATGAACAAAATCAATGGAAACAGGGCGAAGAGGAAATCGAAGGCAAGCTCAGATGCCCGCCCTAAGAAGTTATTCGAGCGAATCTCGCCGACGACGTTGCGCGCAAGGAGCCAAGGAGTCAATCCACGGAGATTCCAAAGGGACGGCGACCGGCGGCTTGTGGGCCTTGGTTTTTTGGAAGTCATCAGACTGGACCGTACCTAACCATCCGACCCGTACCCCTGTGGCTCGGACGATACAACGGGTTAACACACGGCGCTAGGCCAGTTTCTGAAAAGCCGAACTTTCCAGGACGTATCCGAGCTACGATGAAAACGTCTCTTAGGCGCTCTCAGGCGGTTCTTTACCATACAACATCCGTTGCAAGAACCGGACAACTCTATAGACGAAAAGGAACAGCAAAAGGCCGAGAACAGCGGCTCCTTTGCCCTCATTGTGGCTAAGATTTGGAGTCCGTCGGGTCAAAGCACGAACAACGGCAAGCTGAACGGCGGATGAGATTCCCAGTGACATCCAGAAGGCGATCTTTCGCCATGAAATGGCAGAGAAGACGACCATAACGGACGTGACCATCACAACGAACGCCGCGTCCTGCCAGTCGGGCTTTATAAAATGGTAGCGGCTGGGGAGTGCTAGATATGTGAACGAAATGAAGGCCATCGCTGCGAAGGCCTCCAAAATGTCACGCCACGTCAGATGGTCTTTAAGGCCGGGTGTCGGTATTTTCCAGCGTCGCCTCCTCCACTCACGCCGCTCTTGCCGCTTAACGAATTTTTGATATTCAATTCGGTCGGACTCGGTGAGATTACGACGACGCAATTCGGCATCTAAGGCGGCCGCAGCTTCCGTCGTCAAGGAATGGCGCTCAGATGCCAAGTGCAGAAGCTCGTCATCGCTCTTCTGGGCATATTCAGTAGAGAAATCGGTAGGCATCCTTCGTTCCCTGATCTTACGAGAGATGACATCCTATCCCGAGTGGCGCTCACGGGCTATTCGGAAGTGTCCTTGCCTCTATCTAAACAAGATAGGTCTTGAGAACGGGGTTTCCGGAAGCTGGCTTTCGCTACTGCCCAGACTGCATGAGTGATGTGACCACCTTTACGAAACGGTCATTTTTCATGAGGCGGGTGAAAGAATCGTCCGTGCGAGGGTCAGGCATTTTTTCTCCCGGTACCACATGAGCCTTATTCTCAAAGGCTTTCTGCAGATATGAGATTGCGTTTTCCGCATCGTCTTTTTCGCCATATACGCAAGCGATGTTGTAATAGAACAGCGGGTAATTGG
>Ga0207135_1035_pt1 | contig 16915 bp, 18 predicted proteins | sample Alteio_BWMinHeat_10_FD_153530 | JGI IMG/M metagenome (GOLD analysis project Ga0207135, IMG submission 153530) | Enriched cells from forest soil in Barre Woods Harvard Forest LTER site, Petersham, Massachusetts, United States -... | ecosystem: Environmental > Terrestrial > Soil > Temperate forest >...
GAACAGCATGTCCTTGGTATTGGCATGCTGAACGGTCTCATCATTCAGCTTTAGTTCAAAATCAAGATTATTAAGCTGTATTTCACTTGTTATTGGTATAAATTGACCAACTGCAGCAGAATTGTCAAAAGCTTTGGCAATCTCCCAGGGCAGACCTTTTTTCTTTTGTTTATCCTGCAGGTCACGGGCAGTAAAATCAAGCCCAACACTTACAGCATCATAATACTTATGGGCATATTTTTCCTGTATATATTTACCGTTTTTATTCAGTCTTACAACTACCTCGCATTCGTAATGCAGGTTATCAGTAAACTCAGGATAATATAACGGCTTCCCTGAGAGAAGCAGTGCGTTTTTGGGTTTTATAAAAATAACCGGCTCATCAGGAACCTCATTGTTTAGTTCTTTTGCGTGTTCGCCGTAATTTCGCCCAATACAAATAATTTTCATACCTCTTCCTAATTAATATGAGCCGTGTAAAAATAAAATTTCCTGAGCAAAAACCATTACATATTGCTGTCATTTCTGTTAGAATCGGAGATATCAACTATGGTAATCATGTAGGTAATGATTCTATATTATCTATTATACATGAAGCTCGTATACAATTATTAGCCTCCTGGAATTATAATGAGATGAATGCAGGCGGTAATAGTCTAATCATGGCTGATGTGATGATAGCTTATAGAGCAGAATCTTTTTATGGAGATATATTAACAGTAAAACTATATGCCGATGAGATTTCTGCAAAAAGCTTTGATTTGCTATATCACATTACAACACTTAGAGATGGAAAGGAAATAGATATTGCACATGCTAAAACCGGTATGATATGCTATGATTATACAGAGAGAAAAATTGCACAAATGACTGAAATATTAAAAGAAAAGTTAAGGGGAGAAAGATAAATTAAAAAAGGCTCCCATTTAGAGAACCTTTGTAGCGAGATCGGGAGTTGAACCCGAGACCTCAGGGTTATGAATCCTGCGCTCTAACCGCCTGAGCTACCTCGCCAAAAATTTGGATTGCAAAGGTAAGGCAAATTGGCTATTGGTACAAATACATGCTAAAAATTACCTGTTTGAATAAATTGCTCATTTAACTTTCTGCAAGTAGAAGACTCTTATAGTATTAACAGACACGATACACTATTTTTGACCTTATTACACCCTTAACAAGATAAATGGAACAAAACGAGAAAATAATAGATATAATGTCGTCAAGGGTAGAAGGAGGCAGACATGAAATTACGTTTGATATCCCTGTTGAATTAAAACAATACTGTCGTACTAATAATTTTCATTTATTATCTGTTTTTGTAGGGGTTGTAAAAGTTTTACATTATCGTTATCGCCACGATGAACGTAAATATGAGATCAATGCGCTTATATACTCTCATGCATTTACCACAGGCGACAGCAAGGGTATCAAATTCACCAGCAATCTTGATGATAATATAGACTTGTACAAAATATGCAGGCAAACTAATGATGAGTTAAAAACAATATCTTTTGGCGCTGATTTTTTGAGAACATTTGATCTGGGCCCCTATTTTATTGGTATTAAAATAAATGACCCTGAAACCTTTGATACTTGCTCTTTTGAATTTAATAAGCTTGTTGATAATAAGATTGTTATTCGCTTTAGTTACAGCAACAAACACGAGTTTGCTACAGTATTCAGACGAAGTGGTGCTAATTTTATAAACATTTTAAAGGCAATTGCGAATAATGATAAAACGCTGGCCCGCGATTGTAATTTTATTGATGCGGATGAATTGAACCTGATTCATTCCTATTGCCGGGGACCTGTAATGGAAAGTGTTGGGATCCCCACAGGCCTGCATCGTTTGTTTGAACAAACAGTAGCTAAATTTCCTGAGAACCCGGCAATATTAGCTAACGACAGGTATCATTCATATAACGAAATAAACAGGAAGGCCAACAGGCTGGCAAGGTTTCTTATCTCAAAAGGAATAAGCAACGGGCACCATGTGGGAATTTTATTAAAAAGGTCTGCAGAAGTTTATATTGCCATGCTGGCTGTTTTAAAAGCGGGAGCTGCTTATGTACCGCTCGATCCGGGTTTTCCGCAAGACCGGATCAAATTTATTTTGCAGGATTGCGGTGCAAAATTGTTAATTACAGAATCCATATTTGAATTTGATGATGGTATAGGTAATCTGCTGGATATCCGTAATGCTACTTACGATACATCAGTTTTTCACGATACCAATCTGGAACAAACTGATTTTTCCTTTTCCCAGACTGCCTATATCATATATACTTCCGGTACAACTGGCAACCCCAAAGGCGTTTTAATACAGCATAAGAATATCAGCAACCTCGTAAAGGCGGAGTCTGAACATTTTAAAGTAAGCGACACAGATAGGGTACTGCAAGGTTTCTCAGTTGCTTTTGATGCTTCATTAGAAGAAATATGGTTGGCATTTTATGCAGGAGCGCTTCTTGTAGTAGCTACCGATGCAGCTATGCACAGTGGTGAATCATTAGCAGAATACCTGGTAGCAAAAGAAGTAACTGTCTTCTCAACGGTACCCACCATGTTGTCGATGATGGAACCCAAAATACCTTTATTAAAGTTATTGATCTTAGGAGGTGAGGCTGCCAGCTATGACTTATTGCAACGTTGGCAGGTGCCCGGCCTCAGAATTGTGAATAGCTATGGTCCTACAGAAGCAACAGTAATTGCTACTTATTCTGATTTTACTTCCGGCAAGTATGTCACCATTGGTAAACCCATTATTAACTACACCACTTATCTCTTAGACTCCTATATGAATATTGTTCCTATTGGTGTTCCCGGCGAAATACACATTGGTGGGCTGGGTGTTGCAAAAGGATACCTGAACAGGCAGGAACTCGAAGCATCAAAATTTGTTTTTGTTCCTGAAGAAATGTCATTCAACGGGCAAAACAAAGTTTATAAAAGCGGTGACCTCGGCAGTCTTACAAATGATGGTGATATTGTCTTTCATGGAAGAATTGATACACAGGTAAAATTACGTGGCTTCCGTATTGAGTTGTCTGAGATCGAAGAACGCATCATGCAATGCGAAGGTGTAAAATTTGCTGCATTGAAAGTACAGGAGGGTGTTAACAAAGCAAAACGGTTGGTTGCATATGTATTAGAGGACGAAAAGGGTAGCTTTAAAGAAGAGAAAGTAAAAGAATTTTTGCGTTCCAAGCTGGCACATTATATGATACCCGCAGTGTTTACAGTTTTGGATGATATTCCCTTTCTGCCAAGCGGTAAAGTTGACAGGAAAAAATTGCCTGATCCTGCTGTAGAGAATAGTACCTCGCAGGCTAATGTTGTTTTGCCAAGAACAGATACAGAAAAGGTAGTGCACAAATTATGGGAAGAATATTTTTATCCAAATCCTGTTTCTGTTCATGATGATTTTTTCGACCTTGGTGGTTATTCGTTGCTGGCAGCAATGCTGGTCTCTGAACTGCGTAAGAAAGAAGGCTTACAGGGCTTATCTGTTGAAGATATTTACCGTTATCCTGTATTATGGAAATTTGCAGAGCAGATAGATATACTTATTAAAAAACGAAAGGAGAATCACGACGCCTTTACACAGAAAAAGGATATACCTAAAGTAAGTAGGCTCACTTTTAACATTACAGCTACACTACAGGCGCTCAGCGTCATATTGCTCTATGCAATGACTGCAGGGTTCCTCTTGTTCCTGTTATTTATGGTGGGTACATACGAATCTGATTCATATAGTTCGGTTTTGGTAGTTTTGTTCATAGGTTCCATGTTAATACTACCTACGATGATGTTGGTATCTATCATTGTAAAGTGGTTACTGATAGGTAAGTACAAACAGGGCGTGCACCCATTATGGGGGTTTTATTATTTCCGCTTTTGGCTGGCGAAGAAATTTGTCGATGCGGTTCCGCTTACATTATTTTCAGGTACACCTTTCATTAAAATATATTACAGGCTCATGGGCGCCAAAATAGGTAAAGGTGTTTATATGGGCTCAGACAGGCTTCGTGCTTTCGACCTAATCAATATTGGTAATAATTGCAGCATATCAAAGGAGGCGGCTTTACTGGGTTATATCATAGAAGATGGTTTATTGAAGATAGGTACGGTGACAGTTGAAAAAGATTGTTTTGTTGGGGTACGTTGCCTGCTGAATATTAATACCAAAATGGAAATGCATGCTTCTCTTGGTGAATTATCATTATTGACTCCCGGCAGCACCGTCCCTAAATCTGAATACTGGCAAGGGTCTCCTGCACATTTCGTCAGGAAAGAAAATATAAAAGGCACCGCTATTTCGGTTCCTGTATTGAGGTAAATAGCTTACAATCTCGCAATGATACTCGCAATGATAGTAGTATTAGCCATACCATTATTTATTTCCCTGCCTACTATTATTTCCGGATATTTTATTTTCAATCTCTATCGCTGGGGTGGTATTGCAGTGGCTATTATTCCTATTTCCGCTTTTTATGTCATTAGTTTTTGTTTAAGTACAGTATTGGTAAAATGGCTGGCACTTGGTAAATCCAAAGAAGAAGAGTTTAGCATCTACAGTGTGAAATATGTACGCAAATGGCTGGTGGATACCTTACTGCATTTTAGTTTGATTGCTGTGCGCACGGTATATGCTACCATATACGTACCTGCATGGTTGCGTTTGTTGGGTGCAAAAGTTGGTAGGCGTGCCGAGGTATCTACTGTCAACCAAATATCAACTGACCTGCTGCATATAGGAAAAGAAAGCTTCCTGGCAGATTCTGTAAGTATTGGTGCACCCGTGATAAGGCGTGGCATCATGTATTTGAAAAAGACCGGCATTGGTGACCGTACTTTTATTGGTAACAGTGCTGTATTGGTATCGGGTAGGGAAGTAGGTGATAATGCATTGGTAGGTGTACTTTCCACACCTCCTCCTGATCTTAGTATAGCACAAACCAACAACACATCCTGGCTGGGCTCTCCACCTATGTTTCTGCCCAGGCGGCAAATAGCTGAGGGCTTTACAGATAAGCAAACATATGCACCACCATTGTACATGATACTGCTGCGCGGCTTTATTGAATTCTTCCGTGTTACACTGCCATTGGCTATTCCTACTTTGCTCATCATGATGTTTTATCATTTTATTGGTATAAAAGTAGGTGAGGAATCTACGCTCAAATTAATGTGGCATGCAACATTATATTTTGCCTTAGTGTCTTGTGCAATGGCGTTAATTGCGGTAGCTGCCAAATGGATATTGATAGGCCGATACAAACCCACGCAAAAGCCTTTATGGAGCACCTATGTGTGGCGCAACGAACTGGTGAACTCGCTCTGTGAAAGCATGGCATATCCATACTTCGTGAACTTCTTATTAGGCACACCTTTTTGTTCTTTCTTCTTTAAGCTCATGGGCAGTAGTTTTGGCAAGCGTGTTTTTATGGAGACGACTGAGATCACAGAATTTGATTTAGTTAAAGTAAAAGATAACGTGGCGCTCAATTTCGGCTGCACTATTCAAACACATCTTTTTGAAGACCGTGTGATGAAGATGTCTTATCTGCATATTATGCAGGACTGCAGTGTAGGTCCAATGGCTGTTGTGCTTTATAATTCCGAAATGCAACAGGCATCAAGTTTAAGTGGTTTATCATTACTCATGAAAGGTGAAGTGCTCCCCGCAAAGACGCACTGGCAAGGCTCTCCGGCTCGTCAGGGATAACTACTTATGTCATTGCGAGGCACGAAGCAACCTCGCGAAATACTTTCTGCGAATCGTCTGCGTCCCGAATATTCGGGAGTCTGCGAGTCCCGAACATTCGGGACTGCTGGAAACTTTTTTGCTAATAGTAGAAAATCATGGTTTGTAATAACATCCCGCCTTCTGCTCCAGCCAGTTATTATATTCCACACTGCCCAGTCTGAATATCAATGGTACATGCCACTGCTTTTCTATTTTTATTTCTTGCGTACAAAAGAAACCCAGGTGTGTGCTATAAAAGTCTGGTTGTATAATTGTTACCTTCTGAGGTTGTAGCATTGTACGAATAGCAGCAGAATCATTTGCGATTGATATACGTTGTGCATGTGCATGCACTGCAACAAAACAACTCAATATCAAACACAACTTTTTCATTTTTATTCATTGTTTGTTGTTACTCGCGTGTCCCCCTCTGGAGGGGGTTGGGGGAGGGACCTGTTTTTCGCGTTCCTCTATCCAATTCCAAATATGCTGAAACACCCCATCAATATTGTTCAATATTTCATTGTCTGTAAATCTCAAAACAGTAAATCCATTTTCTTCTAACGCTCTTTGCTTTTTCTCATCTTTTATCTGAACATCTGAAAAATTATGTGTCATGCCATCAGCTTCAATAATAAGATTTAATTCAGGACACATAAAATCTGCTATGTAATTCAGCACTAGTCTTTGACGCTTGAATGAATAGCCCTTCATCATTTTTGCACGCAACGCATATTTCCATAAACAGGCTTCTGCTTTGGTCATATCGTTCCTTAAAGCTATAGAGAGGGGCTTGAGCTCCTTATTGTATTTCTGATGGTTGTTAAATTCCATAATATATTTTCCCTCCCCCTAACCCCCTCCTTGAGGGGGACATTTGGCTAAGCTCTTACTCCCTCATCATCTGCCCAATTACCTCTGCTATATCTTCTGCATTTGGTTTGCTAAAGTAGTCGCCGTCGGTAGCATAAGCAGGACGGTGCGCTTTAGCGCTGATGGTGCGCGGAGAAACATCGAGGTATTTATATCCTCCCTGCACTTCCATCACCTGCTGGAACATATAAGCACTTGCACCTCCCGGTACATCTTCATCTATAAATACAATGCGGTTGGTCTTCTTCAGACTTTCAACAATTATGTGATGCAGATCAAATGGCAGGAGCGTGCGCACATCTACCACCTCGCAACTGATGCCTTGCGGAGCCAAATAATTATCTATCGCTTCATCTATTACACGCAGTGTGCTGCCGTACGATACAATAGTAACATCGCTGCCTTCCCTTATTATTTCAGGCACGCCAAACGGAACCGTAAAGCTGCCAAGGTTGGTTGGTAATTTTTCTTTCAGGCGGTAACCGTTCAGGCACTCAATTACCAGTCCCGGTTCGTCGCTTTGCAGCAGTGTATTATACATACCCGCAGCCTGTGTCATATTACGTGGTACACATAAATACATTCCACGAATGGCGTTCAGTATCATGCCCATAGGGCTGCCGCTGTGCCAAATACCTTCTAATCTATGTCCGCGCGTGCGTACAATAATGGGGCATTTCTGTCCGCCGCGTGTGCGGTATAGCATGGTGCTCACATCATCACTCAGTGGCTGCAGGCCATAGAGCAGGTAATCTAAATATTGTATCTCTGCTATGGGGTGCAGCCCGCGCATAGCCATACCCATTCCTTGTCCTATTATGCTCGCTTCGCGAATGCCCACATCAAAAATGCGCTGCTCGCCATATTTATCCTGCAAGCCTGCAAAGCCCTGGTTCACATCACCTATCTTTCCCAAATCCTCGCCAAACGCTACCAATGCGGGATTGGTGGCAAAGCTCTGATCGAAAAATTTATTCAGTATCTCGTAGCCGTTCAGGGTAGGGGAGTCAGCTAAATAACTGGCCTGTACTTCCGGCACTTTCAGCGCACTCTTTGCAGATTCAGAATACAGGTGCGAAGAAAATTTATTGGCATTATCCGCTTTCAGGTTCTCATAAAAATTTCGTAACCCGCGTACTGCATCACTATTGTTCATACCCAGGTGCATTATCTTACCTGCAGCCTGCATCACATCTTTGCGTATCGGTTCTTTTATAGGTTCTAAAAATTTGCTCCATGCCGCTTGCTTGGCCTCGCGCGCATCGTTCCTGGCGTTTTCTTCTACCTCTATCAGTTCTGTTTCAGTAGCAATTTCATTCTCCAGTATAAATTCGCGCATCTTCACTAGGCAATCCCATTCTTTTTCCCATTCCAGCCTGTCCTTGCTTTTATAGCGCTCATGACTGCCCGATGTAGAGTGCCCCTGTGGTTGTGTAAGTTCCTGCACATGAAAAATTGCAGGTACATGTGTTTCGCGTATTTTGGCTATTCCCTGCTGAAAGGTTTGCACCAGTCCCGCATAGTCCCAGCCTTTTACAGTGTATATATTCAGGCCGCCTTTGCGTTCATCCCATTGCATGCCCGCCAGCGCCTCTGAAATAGAATTTTTAGTAGTTTGGTATTTGCGCGGCACACTGATGCCATAGCCATCATCCCAGATAAATATGGCCAGCGGCACCTGCAGCACACCTGCGGCATTCACTGTTTCCCAAAACAATCCTTCACTCGTGCTCGCATCACCTATGGTGCAGAACACTACCTCGTTACCGTTGTTGGTAAATTTTTCAAAACCTTCCTGTGTTTCGGGCACATTGCGATACACCTTCGACGCATTGGCCAGTCCCAGCGCACGCACCATTTGCCCGGCTGTGGGAGATATATCGCTGCTGCTTTGCGGAGCATCCACCAGGTTCTTCCAGTCGCCATTCTCATCCAGCCAGCGCGTACCGTAGTGTCCGTTCATGGCCCTGCCTGCGCTGCTGGGTTCTGCTTCCACATCAGGATTGGCATATAGCTGTGCAAAGAATTTTTCTATATCGCTCATGCCCGTGGCAAACATCATCGTCTGGTCGCGGTAGTAACCGCTGCGTATATCGCCCGGTTGCATGCACCTGGCTGCTGCAATTTGTGCCAGTTCCTTACCGTCACCAAATATGCCAAACTTGGCCTTACCTGTCAGCACCTCGCGGCGGCCTATCAGGCTCGCCTCACGGCTTGCCATAGCCAGCCTGTAGTCGGCCAGTGCCACCTGTTTAAATTCTTCAAAACTCAGCCTTGCCGGTGCCTTCTTTGTCACTTCCTGCAGCATATAAAAAAGCTATATTTCAATTCATTACAAAGATAAGTTCAATTTGATAATTAGCTAATTCTGTCCTCAGTTGGCATTTATTTGAGCCTCTTTTAGTCTAAGCGCGGCTGTTAATATTTTCCAGCTTATCCTAAATACATTTATTGTCAACAGCCATATTCCGAATGAAACTATAATATCTTTTGTCGGATTATTTTTGTAGAAATGAATGCCATAATAGATAGAATAACCAATTACCAGATAAAAGGTTAGGTATCGGGCATATATAAAAGTAGTTCCATTTAGAATATTAAGTAATCCAGAAATAATTGAAGCAGCAATGAGTCCAAATGCTATATAATTGCCTACAAATATGAACAATCCTATAGTCGCAATCATTTGCCAATACAAAAGATGATTATGTAAATAAATGAACAATTGACCACTCCAATAATAGTATTGATTGTAAATAAAAAAAACTACTACTATATACACTAGTAATGCAAAAAAAGAACCTATTAATTTCATATAAAAAAAATTAACGTAACAAGATGTTCTGCATGTATCTCCAACAAGTACACTAAATTAAAGTTTGTTAGAATTATTTTAAGATTTGAGATTGAAGTTTAGAGTAGTAGAATTTCCTAACTTATCACCTTTTTTTTCTGTTCTTTTTACTAGTATTATTAAGGCAATTATAGCAAGCACTTTCAATTGGTCAGTTGGAGATAGCTTATTAATTATTGTTTTTACAGCTAATGATATTATTATTGATGTAATAAATAGGGTAGATAATTTTATTTTCTTACTAGTCCATTGCAATGCTTCTGCAATGCGACTATTCTTAAGTCTGTAAGGTTTATCTGATAGTAAAAAAGTACCAACTAAAATTAATATGCTCATTAGGTTTTCAATAATGAATTGTTTTATATAATAGAGTAGTGAGTTCATAGATTAAATAGGTTTAGGCGAAAAATTATAATTAAATATTTGCCCTCGGTAGTTAATATTAATGTTAACTATATCCTTCGGATAAGCTTTTCTACAACCTTCAATCACGCCATTAGCCGCAGTTACTCCAAAGACAAAAGAATTTGCCAAGACAATAAACCATTCATCGTCATTTTCTGGTGCATGTCCATTTATAACATGATCTCCTTTTAGACATTTTTCTATCTGTTCGTCTAGTATCGCGAGATAGAAGGGGGGTATTTTTGCAACCAATTCTTTATCAAAATGATTCAGAAATGTTTCTTTAATTCTCAGTTCATTCATATACAAATCAAATTATAATATAAAGTTATGATACCTGTTTGTTTTAATGCATTTGAGTTATCCACAAATTCACTAAATGTTAATAAAACCCCTCGTCCTCGTTTGTAACAGCTTATCAAAAATAATAATGAGAAATAAGCGAGGAAGCAACGGCAATGCGTTTTTGACGCAAAAAAATAATTCTAATTCAGACAATTTTTTGGCACAATATATGTGGCATAATATGGTCTGCCATATTGCAGGCACAACCTATAAACCCCGCATAAAAGGTATGCGGTATGAAAACTAAAAGCAGATGGGTGGGCTGAGGTCCCAATGTGACATTATGGGAGTTTTGGAGAGATTTCAATTTTAATAATAATTCAGTATCTACAAAGCTTTCAGCTCTATTACACAATTCAAACCTCCCACAACTGATTTTTCTCCCATTGCGACATTTAAAAAATGAGTGTCATTGCGAGGCACGAAGCAACCTCGCGAAACACAGGAAATAATACACAAAGCACTTATCTTTAAATATGCGTAAAATAGGAGTAGTGTATATAATGTCATCCCCCGACAAAACGGCATTATATACAGGTGTCACCTCCGACTTACATGGAAGAATTTCAAAACATAAAAACAAATTAGATCCAAACAGTTTTACAGCAAAATACAATTGTGTAGTATTAGTTTATTATAAAGTATTTGATAGTATCGAAGCAGCAATTATTGAAGAAAAAAGAATAAAAGGGGGTAGCAGGCAACAAAAAATAAACTTTATCAACAGTATGAACTATGATTGGAAAGATCTAAGCGAAAGTATTTTTATGTAATTCTTATATCGCGGGGTTGCTTCGTGCCTCGCAATGACACGAGTAGTTTACTTCCTACTTCCGCTTTTAAATTTATAGCAAAAAGTGAAATAAATAGGAACTATCCCGAACTTTCGGGACAGCAAACCCGCTACAGTCAACTATATTAAATATTTATTTAGAGGAAGTACGGTGAAAAAAGGTGAAAGTAAAGTGAAAGCAAGGTGAAAGCAAAGTGAAATAAGGTGAAAGTAAAGTGAAACAAAGTGAAAGTAAAGTGAAGCAGACATCAGGGTGGAACTGGCAAAACACATTTTAAAAAATGAGTGTCATTGCGAGGAGGAACGACGAAGCATCCGAAGTTTCGGATCTCGCGAAACACAATTGATATTAAAATAATTAAGAGACAAAATAATTAGAAATGGAATTCAACCCCAACAACAATATTATTAAACTTTGTGTTCAAGGTATGGGCCTGGAAGAAAAGGGCAAAGTTGAAGATGCAGGCAAACTATTTCTTCAAGCCTGGAACGAAGCGACAAACGACTTTGAAAAATTTATTGCTGCTTATTATGTGGCCCGGCACCAAAAAAATGTTTCCGGCAAATTAAAATGGTTCGAAACGGCTTTGCAGTTTGTATTAAAAATAAATGATCCCGGTGTTAAGGCAGCTTTTCCTTCGCTATATATAAACATTGCCAAATGCTATGAGGGCTTAAGCGACCCTGACAACGCAAAAAAGAATTATGAATTAGCAAATTCGTTCTCAGGCAAACCGTCTGACAATGGTCCCTTTTATCATGGTACAAAAGCAGATCTGCAGGTTGGCGATCTGCTGACAGCAGGGTCCAGGTCTAATTATAACCCGGAGCTTGTAATGAATCATATTTATTTCACAGCCCTGGTCAACGGGGCGGGACTTGCAGCGGCATTGGCTAAAGGTGATGGACGTGAACGTGTTTATATAGTTGAACCGACAGGGAGCTTTGAAAATGACCCGAACGTTACAGATAAAAAATTTCCGGGCAACCTGACGCGTTCATATCGCACCGAGGCACCACTGAAAATAGTTGGCGAAGTAACAGATTGGGTGAGACAAACACCTGAGGAACTTAAAAAATGGCGCGAAAAATTGGCTAGTATAAAGGGGGATATTATTAATTAGTCGAAGTGGAACTTACAAAACACATTTTAAAATAAGTGTCATTGCGAGGAGGAACGACGAAGCATCCGAAGTTTCGGATCTCGCGAAACACATAAACTTTATCTTTGAACATGCGTAAAACAGGAGTAGTATACATAATGTCATCCCTCGACAAAACTGCATTATACACAGGTGTCACCTCCGATTTACATGGAAGAATTTCAAAGCACAAAAACAAATTAGACCCAAACAGCTTCACGGCTAAATACAATTGTGTAGTACTAGTTTACTATAAAGTATTCGATAGCATAGAAGCTGCGATTATAGAAGAAAAAAGAATAAAAGGAGGTAGCAGGCAACAAAAAATATACCTTATCAACAGTATAAACTATGAATGGAAAGATCTCAGTGATGCTATTTTTACTTAGTACTTATGTCGCGAGGTTGCTTCGTTCCTCGCAATGACACGAGTAGAGTATATGTATGTAAAATCTTAACCCGGTTATTGGACATTAAAATGTATACAATGATGTCACTGTATTCATCATCTGCCTGATGGGATTAGGGGTATGCTTTCTATTTTTCTTCCTCGGTTTTAGATTGCTATAAAAACTTACCAATAGGTCATGTTTTTGTTGTTTCCTGTTCATAAAACCAGTTATTAATTTTTACAACTTGATGTTTTTAAAAGCGAATAGATCAGGATGTAAAGATGAATGCTTCTGCTCCCGTATGTGTTATATAAGCATACAAAAAGGTTGTATTATTCACACATTCAATAAATTAAGCCTGTAAGGGATCAGCAGATATGTGAATGATGTAAACTATTCACATACTTATGTAATATCTCCGGATAAAAGAATGGGAAATTTGTAGCGGATAGTTATGTTACGGAAAGCATGGAATAAACAAACTGAGGAGATAGGGAACCAGGTTTTTTTTATAAGCCGGTTTTCGCATAATGTATTCAGAAAAGGATTTGAGTGGAACGAATTTTTGCGCCAGTGTTATATTATCGGTTACAGGTCTTTCCCCTTAGTAGCCATTACAGGTTTTATATTGGGTTTTGTAATGACCCTGCAATCAGAGCCTACCATGAAAGATTTTGGTGCTCTGAGCTTTGTACCGGGCATGGTGGCCGTGTCTATTATACGCGAGATCGGCCCTGTAATTATCTCATTGATATGCGCAGGCAAAATAGCATCGAGCATTGGCGCTGAGCTTGGGAGTATGAAGGTGGCCGAGCAAATTGATGCCATGGAAGTATCGGGCGCAAATCCCATACAATTTTTGGTAGTTACCCGCATATTGGCCTGTATCATCATGGTACCGCTTTTAACATTGATGGCAGACGGGCTGGCTGTATTCGGAGGTTATGTTGCAAGTAATATTGGCGGCAACTTAAGCCTGTCATTGTATTTTAATAAAGCATTTTCTGCTGTTGGCTTTAGTGACCTGTTGCCGGCATTTATTAAAACGATCTTTTTCGGTTTTGCCATTGGTTTTGTGGGTTGCTATAGAGGATATAATTCAAACAGGGGAGCAGCAAGTGTAGGGCTGGCGGCTAATTCGGCCGTTGTAAATGCTTCTTTATGGGTGATAGTAATAGACGCCATTGCAGTTCAGTTAACCAATATTATAGTGTACACCTGAGTATGGAAGAGCGTTTACATATTGCGGATAAGCATACAGAAAATATTGTTGTAGAAATGCAGCATGTAAAAAAAGCATTTGGCAGTAATGAGGTCTTATCAGACATCAATATGCAATTAAAAAAAGGAGAGAACCTGGTGATAATGGGCAGGTCGGGACAAGGGAAATCAGTAGCTATTAAATGTATTGTAGGATTATTAGAACAGGATGAAGGTGGTTTAAAAGTTTTTGGCAAAGAAGTAAAAGACTTGTCGGAAAATGAATTGAAAAAGCTGCGGGTAAAAGTGGGTTTTTTGTTTCAGAGCGGTGCACTATACGATTCGATGACGGTGAAAGAAAACCTTGAATTTCCGTTAACAAGGGTTTTGAAATTGAAGGACGCAAAAGAAATTGACAAGCGTGTACACGAAGCATTGGAAGGAGTAGGGCTAGTCAACGCAATTGGTAAGATACCCGCTGACCTGTCGGGCGGAATGAGGAAACGTATAGGCCTGGCCAGAACATTGATCATGAACCCCGAGATAATGCTATATGACGAACCCACTACGGGGCTTGACCCTATAACCTCGAAAGAGATCAGTAATCTGATCATGAATTTGCAAAAGAAATATCAAACCTCGGCTATCATTATTACGCACGATATGGCATGCGCCAAAATAACAGCAGACAGGATATTAATTATGGATAGCGGAAAATTTATTGCAGAAGGCAGTTATGAGGAACTGGAAAATTCACGGGATGAACTGGTCAGTTCATTTTTTAAATGATTATGTATGAAAACAAATGTGTCACAGAAAATAAAGACAGGGATATTTACACTTGCAGGAATAATAGTGTTGGTGATAGGTATTTTTATTATTGGCGAAAAGAAAAACCTGTTTAGCAGCACCTATAGCATATACGGTACTTTTAAAAATGTGGGCGGCCTGCAAATTGGCAATAATATACGGTTTGCCGGTATCAATATAGGCACTGTAGACGATATAGAGATCATCAATGATACAACTATCAGGGTGGACATGCGGTTAAAATCAAAAGTAAAACGATTTATAAAAAAGGATGCCCTGGCTGCTATTAGTTCTGATGGATTGATGGGGGATAAACTGATAACTATAACACCGGGCACTGATAAAATGAAATTGCTTGGGAAAGGAGATAGAATACTAACTGTAGACCCTATAGAAATGAGCAGGATAATTACAAAGCTGAGCCAGGTTGCAGATAATGCTGCTGATATTACCGGTGCACTGGCAGACATTGTGCTGGAGGTGAAACAAGGTAAAGGCAGCCTGGGAAGATTGCTGTATAGCGATGAGATGGCAAAGGGTATGGAAAAGTCTGTAAATATTGCTAACCAGACAATGCAGTCTGTTAAGAAAAGCTCAGAAGGGTTTAATGAAAATATGGAAGCCATAAAACATAATGCCTTGCTACATGGTTATTACAAGAAAAAGAAACGGGACGAATTAAGAAAACAGGCAGCAATAGAGAAAAACAATATTAAAAATGATTCAACTGGGACTAAGAAAAGAAGGCATTAAATATATGCTTTCCCTCATATCACGAGGTTCCGTCACGGCGGACAAGTGCTTCGCCCTGAAACTTCTGCATTCGCAATGACACGAATAGGGTACATGTATGTTATTAAGATGCTTTTGCAAAGTGTTGTACAGCCTTCCTGTTCACTGTTCTTTCTGCGTGCCAGAGCTCATAATTCTTTTGCAAATTCAACCAAAACTGGGCTGTGTTACCAAATGCCTCAGACAGCTTTACTGCCAGTTCGGGGCTTATGCCTGCATGTTCATTTACAACAGCAGACAAATTGGCCCTCGCCATACCTAGCCCTTTAGCGACTTCTGTAATAGTGAGTTTTTTTTCTTTTATAAATAACTCCCTTAAAATTTCTCCGGGGTGTGCGGGTGGTAAGTTTCTTTTAAGCATAAAAAAATATTTTAATGATAATCTAAATAATCTACATCATGAACATCAGGCGGTACAAAACGAAAAATAATGCGGTAATTACCCGTTACAGATAATGACCAAAATCCAGCATATTCACCTTTCAGTTTATGTGCTCCCATTCCGAGAGCTGTAATATCCGTTTCTGAAGCAATCGCATCAAGTGCGTCAAATATCCTCCTGATCTTTGATAATTGCTTTGCAGGTAATTTACTGCCATTTCCATCAACATAATACTGTTTGAGCCCCTTATGCCTGATGCTAACAATCATATACAAATGTAATGCGTAATGTTACACAATACAAATTATTTTTTTCGCAATGAAAAAACATTTGAACTACTTCCTGAATTGCACAGGAACGGGGCCGATAGGCATATTGGCTGGTGGTGTTTTAGCACTTAATATAATAATGTCTCTAATGCCCCTGCCGCCATTTACGTTTGCATCAGCAGGTTTAATTTCGGTGCCATAGTGCCAAACTCTTTTATCGTTCCAGTAAATTAATTGCCCTGCGGGTATTACACTGTTGAATATGAGCGGCTCTGTTTTTTTACCATGGTCGTCCATTACATATTGGCTAAGCCCTGAATCATCGGTAAGATTATTTCTATTCACCACCAGCATACCTACATGCCTGTTGCCATCCTGGTGAAAGCCTTCTACAGCAGGCAGGCCTATACGGTTAGCCAAGCAATCTACTCTTTGAAACTGCACCAGCACAATGGCATCTGCCCAACCAAAAAAATCTGCATAATGAACTAATAATTTATGAAGATCAACACTATTAATTATATGCTCACTAATACGGGAATATTCTCTGCGCATATCGCCATGAACAGGATTGTATTGTATAGATTGCTGCAAGGCATACTGTGGCAAATTCCAGCAACTATACGCTGTCTCTTCAGATCGCCAGGAAGGAGTGGCAGTGCTCAGGTATTGCTTGCTATCTGCTTCGGTCATACCGCTGAGTTTGTTTACAGTATCTATATGCGCATCAATATCTTTAATAGCAGCAGCTTTTTCATGCTTTATCCTGAACCATGCTATGGATTTATAACGATACCTTCTTTTATATAGGGGTCAACCGGTATGGCATCAAAATAAGGAGCCCAGCTTTTTACATTCATCCACTCAGACGTGTCAAATGTTTGGTACAAAAAATATGACAGGTACAGT
>Ga0207135_1036_pt1 | contig 16323 bp, 13 predicted proteins | sample Alteio_BWMinHeat_10_FD_153530 | JGI IMG/M metagenome (GOLD analysis project Ga0207135, IMG submission 153530) | Enriched cells from forest soil in Barre Woods Harvard Forest LTER site, Petersham, Massachusetts, United States -... | ecosystem: Environmental > Terrestrial > Soil > Temperate forest >...
ATGGACAATAACTATGAACGGAGCTGAAGCAAAAGCATATACATCGTTAATGTGGACAGGTTATGGATGTACTACGGGTTTCTCTCCAACAACATTGGGTGGTTCAAATCAATCTTATACCAACCTTGGAAAATATGTGTCAGATCTTTGGGCCGGTGAATATGACAAAAGCACCACTGAAAAACTGGCGATAACACAAACAACAATCGTTGATACCTCTACTGTTTATTTTGTGGTATATGTTACATTAAAGAATGTAGGTACTGCTGCACTCAACGGAATTTATTATATGCGCACACTTGACCCGGATAATGATGTGACCATATCGGGTGACTATACTACAAGAAATGTTGTGAGCTGGAAAATACCCAACGCGCAAAATAAAGCAGCTGTTTCTACGTGGGGGATACACTATACAAGGGCATTTTGCGGTTTAGGTACTGAAGATTGCCGGGCAAAAGCATTTATCAATCTGACTGGGTTGATCCCAACAGCATCAGCTTCATCAATCTACAATGCCACAACAAGCAGTGTAAGTTATGATTCGACAATAGCTGATGAAGGGGTGGGGCTTATATTCTCCATTGGTACACTGAATGCCGGTGATAGTACTGCCATAGCTTATGCATATGTATTGAATATTGATGAGCTGGACTCAGCATTTGCTGCTACACGTCCTAAGTGGGCGAACAGTGGTGACAGTGCTACATTTAAAGGTGGTGATACCGCACATGTGTGCCGCAATACAGTATCAACCATTAACATAGTAAACGGGGGTGCATATAACTGGTCATGGACAGTATTTCCAGCATCAACCCCTATAAGTGCTACTACAGGTCCGGATGTAAACGTTACTGTAAGTACAGTGCCAGTATATATGAGAGCAATAGGTACAAGCCCTGCATGCTTTACTGACACTTTGTATGTAACATTAAAACCTGACAGAGTACCATCTGCGCCACCCGCAAAAACAGTTGTTTATTGCTTAAACGATGTACCAACTAAATTAACTACAACAGGAACTAATTTGCTATGGTACACAACTGATACAGGTGGTATAGGAAGTACTAAAGCACCTACACCAAGTACAACGGTACCGGGTACTTATAATTGGTGGGTTTCTCAAACAATTAAGGGTTGTGAAAGTGACAGAACTAAGATGACGGTAGTTGTAAACCCAGGAACAACGGACAGTTTCAGTTATCATATAACATTTGGTTGTCAGTCTGATCAGGTTGAATTTACAGACCAAACTACAGGAGGAATAGTTGTGTCTCATATTTGGGACTTTGGCGATGGTGGTACTGATACCATACCAAGCCCGATACATATATATAGCAAACAGGGTAATTATAAAGTGAAAATGATAACGCTTAATAATTACAATTGCCAATATAGCTTTACGGCATCGTTCAATACAAGTCACCCAATGACTGCTTCATTAAAAGTAGCTCCTGATACAACCTGTGAATTCAAAAATATTACTTACACAGGTACCGGAACGGGCAAGGCACCACTTAGTTATGCCTGGGATTTTGGTGATGGTGCTACAGCTACAACAGCAACCACGAACCACTTCTATAGTAATGTAGGTGTGTTCAAAGTGTTATTTATTGTTACAGACTCAATTGGTTGTCATGATTCTGCAATTAGCTATGCTTCTATTGATACTTTCGCAAGTTTGAATTTTACTTCGAGCGATAGCTTTATATGTGTAGGAAAAACAGTTAGCTATATAAGTGAGCACTCGCCAATAGGCTATATTGGAGATATTTGGGATTTTGCTGATGGATCAATATTAAAGAACCAAGATATAGCAAGGCATGCTTTTGACAGGGCAGGCACCTATAATGTGAGACTGATAGGTAAATATCGCAGATGCCCTGATACTATTATGCAAAAAAGTGTATTAGTGCATGGCTTACCGGTTGTATACCTGGGTCCTGATACTGCTATGTGCCCTAATGGCGCACCGCTAGTCTTGACAGATAATATAAATGCAGGTAATCCTAATGCCACCTGGCTATGGAATACCGGTGCCACAGGTCCGTCTATAACAGTAACACAATATGGATTGTATTATGCAACAGTGACCGTGAATGGGTGTACCAATATGGACTCTGTAAATGTGAAGAACGATTGCTACATTGATGTTCCTAATGCGTTTACTCCAAATGGTGATGGGAATGATGACTATTTCTTCCCACGACAATTATTATCGGCAGGTGTTGTCACCTTTAAGATGGATATATATGATCGTTGGGGACAATTGATATTCCATACTACTAATATTGATGGCCGTGGTTGGGATGGAACATTTAACGGTGTAAAACAATCTACCGGTGTTTATGTTTACTCAATTGATGTGACAATTAAAAACGGAGTAGTGCAACATTACCAAGGCAATGTGACGTTACTAAGGTAACATTAAATATACATGATAAATAAAATTGTCCCGGTTTGCGGGACAATTTTATTTAAATACAATACAAGATAGCATTGTTCATAATTTTATGTGCAGCTATTATAATCCTTTGATTTAATCTTATTTTAGGGGGTAAGGTCTAAGTAAAGATAACCTGATAAATGCCGTGATGTTAATGACCAGATTCAGGATTTTGAATAATACACCAGTAAAATTTACAGCCGTTCTGATATTGTCCATTTGTTTAACGACGATAACAGCAAAGGGACAAACCCTGCATAAATATGATCATCTAAAGCTAGACAGTATAAAAGTTTCTAATCACAAGTTCATCAATAATATTTTTCAGCAAGCAGTAAGGTCGATCGAAAAATCATCGGGAAGTGACTCTACACCCGAATTGACCATAAATGCTAAAAGCGAAAAACAATATTTGCGTTACCAAGGAAAGATCATTCGCCATATTATTATAGAGCGATTAAGTTTTGAAAATTCGTTTACTGACAGTAACAGCCAAACGGTTTTCTCGCGTATAGCGAATGCTACCCATACTAATACCCAGGCGCATATAGTAAGAAATAATTTGTTTATAAAAGAGAATACACAGCTGGACCCTTACAAAATAGCTGATAATGAACGCTACCTACGTACACTTGACTATATACATGACGCGCGTATAGTAGTGGTGCCAATAAGGCATAACCGCGATTCTGTGGATATAAAAGTGATGACCAAGGACTTCTTTAGTTTATCTGCAAGCGGTTCGTCTGATGCATTGAACCATGTAAAAATGAGTGTTGTTGATGCCAATATTGACGGTTCGGGACAGAGGGGCGAAATATCCGGATTATATGACTACAACAGAACACCCAATTTTGGTTATGGACTGCTGTATAGGAACAATAGCCTGGGCAATACATTTATTAACGCCACTGCTTCTTATAGCCAGGTGGGTATTAATGGTGATACGCACGAAGAAGAAACGGCTACAGCTATAAATTTTCAAAGGCCATTAGTGTCACCGTATGCACATTTTGCAGGTGGGTTACTACTAAGTAAGAATAGCGCTGTGAATTTATATAATGCACCTGATAGTGAGTTTTATAAATACAGTTACCAATTGTTTGACGGCTGGATAGGATATAATATAGGTGCTAATAAGTTGCAGGATATTAATAAACTACGAAACCGCACATTTATATCTGCCCGATATTTTAATTACCAGTTTAAGGATGTGCCATACCAGGTAGGTAATAATTTTAATCCTGTGTATAATACCCGACAGGGCATATTGGGGCAGATAACATTTTTCAGACAAGAGTATTATAAAACGCAGTACATATATGGTTTTGGTACTACTGAAGACTTACCATACGGTTATAACATAAGCCTGACAGGAGGGTTGGTAAAGCAAATAAGTATAAACAGGCCTTATGCAGGTATTAGTGCATCGAGATATATCGCAACGGATAAAGGAGATTTTGTACAATTATTTATTAGAACAGGCGGATACCAATATAATAATCAATTACAAGACGCTGCCATATTGCTTGGAGGCACGGCTTTTAGCCGTATATTTTTTATGGGGGAGACAAAAATAAGGCAATATATAAGCGCCAGCTATACACATTTATATAACAGGGTTGCGTTATCGCCATTGCGAATAGATAATTCATTTGGGGTACGTGGATTTAATTCAGATTCGGCAGAGGGTGACAAAAGACTAACCCTGCAAACAGAAACTGAGTTTTATCTTAAATACAAGCTAGCGGGCTTTAAATTTGCTCCGTTTTTATATGCAGATTGCTCCATGCTGACACCAGAAAATGCTAAACTGTCTGCTTCTGTTTTATACCCTGCACTGGGTGGTGGTATACGCACAAGGAATGAAAACCTTGTTTTTGAGACTATTGAACTAAGGATATATTATTATCCCAGAACGATAGACGATATGCATGGTTTTAAAATAGTGATAAGCTCCAATATCAAGTTCAGGTACAATAGTAATTACGTTACAGCCCCGGATTTTGTTCATCTTAACCAGGACCAGTAGAATTCGGTTTATTGTAGTAGGTTTACTAAAATTATTCGTATGCCGTCAGTTATAAAAAGGATACAGGAGTATAATAAAGATATCTCGGGAGAACTGCTGCAAATGAAAATGGAAGCACTTCTCGAGAGCCCATTCAGATTTTACAGAGGCACCTGTCATTTATTTGCAGAAGACTTTCAGAAGGCATATAGTGCTAAAGCAAAAGTGACGACATGGATATGTGCTGATTTGCATTTTGAAAATTTTGGTTCTTATAAGGGTCAGAACAGGCTGGTATATTTTGATATCAATGATTTTGATGAATCTTTCCTGGGTATACCTGAGGTAGATCTGGCGCGGTTCTTAACGAGCATTATTATTGCCGGCAGACAAATGCGTGCTAAAGCAAAAGATATACACGATACTTTAATTATGCTGGCTGACGCATATGTTGCTAATTTACATGCCGGCAAAGCGCTGATGATGGAGCATGAAGTGGCACATGACAAACTTAAAAAATATTTTGACGAGCTGCTATCTCGCGATCGTGATGCATTTATAGCGAAGCGTACTGAAAAGAAAAAAACAGGGCTAGTAATAAAAACAGATGGTGTAATGAGTAAACCTATTACTGCAAGCAGAAAAAAACAAGTATTCGCAGCACTTAACAGGTTATTAAAGTCTAATAAGCATTTTGCAGACTTGGAACTGAAGGATGCTGCTTTTCGTATTGCGGGTACAGGTAGTCTTGGTTTGCAGCGCTATGAAGTATTATGTTATAGCAAAAAGAGGGGGAAATATTACTTTCTTGATATTAAAGAGGCACGCAGGTCGTGCTATACGCACATTACTAAAATAAAACAACCGAGGTTTGCAAATGAAGCTGAACGTACATTATATGCGGGATGGGTAATGCAGTTTTGTACGCCGGGCTATATGCAGACGTTGGAAATAGATAACAAATGGTATGTAGTGAAAGAACTGCAACCAACTATTGACAAGATGGCAATAGAGGGCTTTGGGAACGATTTTAAAAGCCTTCGCGAATCTGCACTTGAAATGGCGCCGCTTATAGCCTATGCACATATTCGCAGTAGTGGACATAAAGGAGCATCGACGGCAGATGGGCTTATTAAATTTTCTGAAAAACACAAGTGGAAAAATGATATTATAGAACTAAGTGGAGATATGGCCGATAAAAATGATAAGTATTATCATACTTATCTTTCGTCAAAACATAAATAATATATTTTACTGTAAAAAGGTGCAATAAATGTTAAAGATGCTGAAAATGAGTTTTTCAGAAACCGTTAACTTATTATATTGCGACCTAACTATTACATTCGTAGTTGAAATAATACAATGGAACAAACACAATATATCCACGTACCCTATGGCAAAACAGTTCACGGCGAAGAAGAAATAGCTGCAGTAGTGAACGTGTTGCGCACCTCTACCCAAATGGGTAAGCATGTTAGAGAAATGGAAGACAGAGTAGCCGGACTATATACTAAAAAATATGGCATTATGGTAAATAGCGGCTCTTCTGCTTTATATCTTGCAGCTGACCTTATGGGTTACGAAGCGGGCTCAGAAATAATAACGCCTGCTCTTACTTTTTCAACCACAGTGGCGCCACAAGTGAAAAAAGGTTGGGTGCCCGCTTATGTGGATGTAGAGGAAGGAACATATAATGTTGATGCTAATAAAGTAGAGGATATGATAACGCCAAAGACCAAGGCGATGATCATACCGAACCTGATAGGGAACCTACCTAACTGGAAACAGTTGCGGGAAATTGCAGATAAACATCAACTATTTGTATTAGAAGATTCTGCAGATACTTTGGGAGCGGAAATAGGGGGTGCATCATCAGGCAGATATACGGATATGAGTACTACCAGTTTTTATGGCTCGCATATTATTAATTGTGCGGGTAATGGCGGTATGCTATGTGTGAATGACGAGAAAATGAATAATTATGGCAAACTGCTTCGTAGCTGGGGGCGTAGCTCATCATTGTTTGTAGAGTCTGAGAAAATTGAGAACCGGTTTAATGTAGAGATAGACGGGATACCATATGATGCCAAATTTGTGTTTGAAGAGCCAGGTTATAATATAGAACCCTCTGAAATGGGTGCTGCTTTTGGTATTGTTCAATTAAATAAACTGAAATATAATATAGATACAAGAACTAAGAACTATCACCGCTTGCTTGACTTCTGGAAGCAATATGAAGAATTCTTTATACTGCCAAAGCAGTTGCCTGATTCACGTACAGGTTGGCTGGCTTTTGCAACTACACTGCGTTCTACAGCTCCTTTCATTCGCAGAGATATGCAGATATTCCTGGAGAAGCGTAATATACAAACACGTACCGTGTTCACAGGTAATATATTGCGTCAACCAGGCTTTAAGAACCTGGCTCATAAAGCTGCTAAAGGCGGCTACCCTGAAGCTGATAAAGTAATGCGTGGAGGTATGCTGTTGGCTTGCCATCACGGGCTGAGTGATGCACAAATAGACCATATTATGGAGAGCATATCAACGTTTATGAAAAATATTTAATAGTTAGAAATGCTGGAGATACTGATACTTATATTTCTTACCGGTGCGATTGGCACACTTGCAAAGAGAAAAGGCAAAAAAGCCGGTGCATGGAAATTATATACAGTGCTTGCATGGATAGGGTGTGAAATATTTGGCCTGGTATTGATCATAGGATTGTCTGCAAATCATAACATCCTGATATTAGGGGTTTGTGGTTTGGTATTCGGTTTTGGGGGTTATCTTATAGTAAAGTATATACTGGAGAAGATGCCTGACAAAAACAACGACTGGATAGAGCATATAGGTGAAGAGCCGCATTAATATACTACCAGCCTAATAATGTTTTAAGGCGTGCCATACCACTTTTACTTACTGTGACTTTTGCGCCGCATTGTAATAATGCGATGTGGCTGTCTTTTTCATAAGTTTCTATACGCACTAACTGACTCACCGGAATGAGATAGGAGCGGTGTACACGCACAAATTGCTGGGGATCAAGGCTTTGTTCGATATGCGACAATGTACTTTTCTTTAAAAAATTCCCATCCTTCGATACAATCTTTACATAGTCGTCCTTAGCCTCGATATAATGTATGTCCTGAGCAGGTATAATGCGTATGCGGCCGCTATCTTTTACTACTATGCGGTGCTGATATCCCTCATACACATTGTCCTGTAATATGGGTGCAATATTTTGTACTTGCCTGCTAGCAGTTTGTTGCAGCCATTTTTGAATGGCCTTATCAAAACGTTCTTTTGTAATTGGTTTTAACAGATAGTCGATAGCATGTGCCTCAAAAGCTTTGACGGCATATTCATCAAATGCGGTTGTAAATATGACTGATGGAGTAGTGTCTAATAATTCGAGCATTTCAAAACCATTGACACGGGGCATTTGCACGTCCAGAAAAATAAGATCGGGATTTATATCCTGTATAGCTTTAAACCCATCAAAGCCATCTGTGCATTCAGCTGCTACTTCTATTTCAGTATGTGGCTGCAGTAAAGTTTTTATTAATTGCCTAGCCAGTGGTTCGTCGTCTATTACTATGGCTTTATGCATATGCCTGTGGTATTTTTAAGATAGTTGTAAATAATTGTTCTGTTTTTTGAGTTTCAAGCAAGTCTGTACGCGCGTATAAAAGGTACAACCTGCGCCTGATACCTTCCAACCCAAAGCCAGTGCCTTTAGATGACCGGGTTTGCCCTTCATCGTAAGGGTTTGTAATTGTTATTACCAGCATATTGTCCTGCAATGCTATATGCACGGTAATGATAACGTTGCCCGTTTTGCCGTAGAGCCCATATTTGACTGCATTTTCAAGAATAGGCTGCATTAGGAAAGGTGGTACTTTTGCGTTATCTGTGTATTCTTTTTCAAAATGCACTTGCAACCTATCTCCGAAGCGAACAGCTTCTATGGCCAGGTATGACTCAATATAATTCAACTCTTCTGCTATAGGCATGAGATCCTGAGCTTCGCTTTTTACGGAGCTTCTTAAAAAGTCTGATAATTTGCCTATCATTTCTTGTGCCTTATCCGGCTGTATCATGATAAGAGCGCTTATAGAATTGAGGCTATTATATAAAAAATGCGGCTGTAATTGCTGCCTGAGTTTAAAGAGTTCGGCTTCGCGTAGTAAAGATGTGGCGTCTGCCTGTTTTAAAAATTTATCTTCGAGTGAATCTGTTTTCTTTTTTAAAGCCACATAAGTAGCAACCCATAGTAATAGTAGGCTGTGAGTGATCATACGCATACTTAGACTATGTTGCAACCAGGTGCTATATATCAAGTTATTTCTGCCCAGCCAATATTTAAATATCAGCCAATCTGTTGCAGCATTCATAGAAGCGAATAGTAATGCGAGAATAGCAGCATATGATACTATTGCCACCTTGGTAGGGTATGCCCTTATTAATAAGATAACACACCAGGTATATAGTGCAAAAGTAATCACAGTAATCCCGGAATCTTTAATTGCAAAATCGAGACTAATATGGGGGATGCTGACAAGCACCCATACATGCAGCCCAAACATGATAGTTAAAAATGTAAGTGCTAACCAGTGGATATATCTGTTGACCATGCTCAAAACACTGTCTAATATTTTATATGGCCCATACTGGAGCTGCAATTGGCTCCATTTCTTTAACAGTAGAAAAAAGTAAAGCGCCGTTTTCTAAACTCACTTCCTGCAGGTCTTTTACCGCAATCAATTTCCAGCTGATACTGCGACCATGTCTGTCTATCAATATTTCTTCTTCATTAATAGCAGTATTACGTGCCTTTTGCAAAGCGTCGTCTGCATCATCAGCGTAAAACAATCTCCACTCTTCCTCATATTGATTTGTTTGTACACCCTCACATTTTATACTATAAATTATCTGTGCAATAAATGCTTTCATAAATTTAGTTTTCTCTATATCATTAATAAGATTTGAGTTCAACATTACCAAAAGAGCAAGTGCCTCTTAATATCAATATTCTTTTTGTTTCGCCAGTAGCGGGTGTGCGCACGCTTCTGTGATCTTCAACATTTCCGAAATTGGGTTGCATTTCTATATGCACGTCCCAGTGGGATGGAACAATGATCTCCACGCCTGCAAAAGATACTTTCAGGTCAAGTATCATAGGGTTTGGGCTGTCGGCCTGCATAAGGTTTATTTCAGCCCCGGCAAAAGCTACTGCAACCCTGCCTCCCTGGAACTGTTTGGATGTGACGATGGCTTTTCTGCCACCAAATGTTACATCAATATTTAGTACATCTTCAGGGTTGGTGCTCGAAACAATTCGTTCTATAGGGGGGCAATATTTTTTTTTGGGTTTGAAAAGAAGCACCAAGCCAATAATTATGAACATAGCGGGTACCGCCAGCTCTGAGGATTCTACCCCCCACATCTCAAAACGGGGTATGAGGTTTAGCGTACCTATGCCAATGAGTATAAAAGGTGCTACATTTCTAAACCTGCTCCTGATGCCAATGAATAAGCCTAGTGCGATAAGTATGACCGGCCATAGAATATGATAATGAAAATAATAGAGCCCAAGGTGATTTGACAGGATCAACAGGCCTATGATGAGCAATATGAAGCCGAAAGTGCCATGGCGCCTGCCTCTGTGTTCTTCCCAGCGTTCCCTATAGTCGCGATAATCTTTCATAAAATAAATTTATAAAACAAAAGTATGATGGTAGATGCTGCTATGAAAGCCCACATAGGCGGATTTGATAGTAAAATCGGTAAATAGCGGAATAAGGTAGGTGAAAAGAGGTGTATTTTTAGGGGATTACAATTTACCTGGTTGCCAAACCAATTCTGAGAATTTCTTTTTCATACCCAAAAAATGCTTGACAATAATGCTGTGTGGATAGATACCTTCTTTATTTCTTATAGTGATGAGTTTTTTATTTGCCTTTCTTAATTTAAGCCATTTACCAAGTGAGCCATAAAAATTAAAATGCGCTTTGATGATAGTAAATGTATGTTTTGGTTTGCCTTGCAATAATAATTGCAACCCGGCAACACCATCTAATACAAATCGTAGGGGAAAGAGCCAGAGCAATTTTGCGCCGCGCTCATTTTTAAGTAATAAAATGAGACTATTACGGAAATTATAATAGAGTTTTTGCGGACTGCCATAGCTTATAACACTTCCACCTACATGATATACTGTAGATGCTCCAATATAACCTATACGATAGCCAGCATTTTTAAGACGCCAGCAAAGGTCGATTTCCTCCATATGGGCATAAAAATCAGTATCTAGTCCACCCAATCTGTGATAGGCATCGGAACGAACAACCAAGCAGCCGCCAGAAGCCCAAAACACCTCTATATTATCATTATATTGCCCATCATCTTTTTCAAGTGTATCGAAAATACGACCACGACAAAACATGTAGCCATACTTATCCATAAAACCACCGGCTGCACCAGCATATTCAAAGTATTCACGCTCGCGCCAATAACGAATTTTTGGCTGACAGGCCCCCAATTTGTTATCAATATTCATAGCTTCCAACAGAGGCTGAAACCAACCGTCTGTTACTTCGAAATCTGAGCTAAGCAGAATGTAATATTTCGCCTGTATTTGCTTTAAGCCTTCGTGATAGCCATTTGCAAAGCCATGGTTTACTGGTATCTGAATGGTATGAATTGTATGGAAATTATCAATAAGGTATTGATAAGTATCGTCAGTAGAAGCATTGTCTATAACAATTACATCATAGCCATCTTTGGCTTGTTCTACTATTTTTGGTAAAAAAAGTTCATGCCACTTTCTGCCATTATAACTGAGTATGACAACGGCAGTATCGTGCGAACAGACGATCATTGCTATATGTGAGATTATTTATATTTCGGATCGTACAGCGTATTATCCGGAACTGTTATTTTATCGTTCTTTTGGTAGTGGTGCTCGTATAAATTATAGCAACCAGCCCAGGCGAAAATGAAATATCCAAAGAAGAAAAGCAAGAATAAAAAGCGTGATTTAGATGGCTTATTTAATTCAATATCCGCAGGATTATCTACTATATTGTCGTTATTGTTGTTTTGCATGTCCATTTAAAGGAAATTAACGCCGCAAAAATAATAGTTATTCCGTCAAAATCATAATATTTTTACCTTACAGAGCGTTAAAAGCAACCCATGAGGCAATACATTAATTGGAAAACTTATCTGATAGTAATTGCACTGTTCATAGTAGCTGCTTCGCTGATATATACTAATAAATTATCAGTAAAGCTTGCTAATGAAGAAAAGCGGAAGATGGAACAGGTAGTTGAGGGAATTAAAACCCTAAATAAAGATATATCGGGCAGAGATCTCTCTTTTATCTACAATTTTGTTTATGGAGATACTACTATACCTTTTATACTCACAGATGATAAGAATAATATAATTGGTTACCGAAATATTGATACCACCCACACAAGAGATACGAGGCAATTATTGAAAGAAAAATTATTCGAATACAAGAGCAAACATGCTCCTATTGTCTCTGATTTTGGCGCAGGGAAAGATTATGTGTATTATGGGGAATCGTACATGCTTACCCAGTTGCGGTATTTTCCTTATGTACAGCTTGGGATCATTATTCTTTTTCTTGCAGTTGTGTTGGTTGCACTAAGTTCTGCGCATCGCTCAATTCGAAACCAGGTATGGGTGGGACTTTCGAAAGAAACAGCTCATCAACTTGGCACGCCTTTAAGTTCAATAGAAGCGTGGATGGAATTATTGAAAGAACATGAGGTGAATAAGGAAGCAATAATAGAAATGCAAAATGATCTGGACAGACTAAAGCTGGTAGCAGACAGGTTTAGTAAGGTAGGCAGTGCACCACAACTTGTGGAAGAGAACCTCGCAGAACATCTGCAGCGTATGGTGGACTATATGCAAAGACGTGCGCCCAATAAAGTGACCATTTCCCTTGAAACAAATGAAACAGATATACCTGTGAATATGAGCGGGGCTTTATTTGACTGGGTAATGGAAAATCTTATAAAAAACGCACTTGATGCAATTGCCGGTAGTGGTACCATACAAATAAAAGTGGTGAACACGCCCAGTAACGTTGTAATTGATATAAAGGATAATGGTAAGGGTATCCCGAGCCACCTTATAAAGAAGGTATTTAACCCCGGGTTTACTACTAAAAAACGCGGGTGGGGGCTTGGACTTTCATTATCTAAACGTATTATTGAAAAGTATCATCATGGCTCTTTATTTGTAAAACAATCAGAGATAGGGAAAGGGAGTACGTTCAGGATCATATTAAGGAGATAATATGATAATGAGGAATGTTAACTACCAGTTGTTAACGATAATTGCTAATTTGGCTGCAATATGAAGTTGAAAAAATTACTCTCTGCTTATAAAGTAAAACTATTAGGTTCACATGCCAGGTTAGTAAGAACAAAACTGATAGGCAGAGAATTCTTGGTGTATGATGGAACTATTGTAGAAAAAGTAGATAAGGATGATGCATGGTTTTTTGCATTGTCCAGACACCATGACAACATATTTGATATTGGCGCAAACATCGGGTATACAACTATATTAGCTTCATTAACTAATGCACATAAAAAAGTAGTATTAGTTGATCCTAACCCGGATGCTTTAACTTATGCGTCTGGAAACCTGATAAGAAATAACCTGTCAGTGAATAAAATATTTGTGCCTTGTTTTGTGAGTGAGAAAAGCGGAGAGAAGGTAAAATTTTTTACAGTTGGTGCAGGCGCAGCAGGGAGTATGTTTGCTTCAGCTGCAGAGTCTGCACGTATGAGCAACTCTTTTTACTGGGTAGATACTATGACTGTGGATGATATTGTAAACATGACAGGTGTTACCCCCGATTTTGTAAAGGTAGATGTAGAAGGCGCAGAGAGCTTTGTATTGAAGGGTGCAACAAGATTAGCGGCGATGCATCAAACAAAATTTTTTGTTGAAATGCACGCTCCGGATGAAATGCCAATGTTAAAAAATGCAAGCCTTGTTCTTGATTGGTGCAAAGCCAATAACTATACGCCTTATTATCTTAAGGAACATAGTGAAATGGCAACTGCAGCAATGATAGCGCATAGGGGTAAATGCCATTTACTATTAGTACCGCAAGGCCAGGAGTATCCTTCTTATTTAAGAAATATACAGGAAGGGGCAGCATTACCTACAGAATTGCTTTAGGAAATATAGCATTTTAGTCATACAAGGGATCATATTCACAGTAGTGCAAATAAGAATGGATGAACAATAGTTCATCCATTTTGTGCGGCAGAGGAGATTCGAACTCCCACGCCCATGACAGGCGCTACCACCTCAAAGTAGTGCGTCTACCAGTTTCGCCACCGCCGCATTGAGGGATTGCAAAAGTACATTGTAAAAAGCAATTTTTAAAGGGTTTATTTTGGTTGTACTGGTATTCATTGATAGGGCTAACCCCGGTTCTCGCAAGTGTTAGCTCTATATTATTATGAGAATTATATTATTTCTTCAGTTTGTCTTTAAATACTTTTTTGAACTTATCTACTTTAGGGCGAACTACAAACTGACAATAGGGTTGGTCACCATTTTCATTAAAATAGTTTTGGTGATAATCTTCAGCCTTATAGAATTTAGTAAATGGTGATATTTCTGTTACTACTGGTTTGTCCCAGGCATGTTCATCGTTGAGCTTCTTTTTATATTCCTCTGCTTTTTTACGTTGTTCTTCATTGTGATAAAATATAACAGAACGGTATTGTGTACCTACGTCATTGCCTTGCCTGTTGAGCTGGGTGGGGTCGTGGCAAGTCCAGAATGCAGCTAATAATTCATCAAAAGATATTACAGAAGGATCGTAGTAAATATTACATACCTCAGCATGTCCTGTTTCGCCTGTGCATACTTGTTTATATGTAGGACTGACAGCAGTGCCGCCGCTAAATCCCGATTCAACCTTTTCTACACCTTTCAATTGCTGAAATTGCGCTTCAGTGCACCAAAAGCAGCCCGCCCCCAAAGTGGCTACTTCTTGCTTGTGGTTGGTACTTGTTGGTTGTGTATTGTTCATCTGTTTAAATGTTTTTGTCTGTTCGTATTTATCATTTTGAGCGCAAGCGCTGAATTGAATTGCTGACAGTATGAGCAGCATGGATGTTTTGAGTGTGCGGTACATTTTTTTGTTTTTAATACTCATACTTACGTGCCTTATTGAGCACGGGTTTTGTAAAGTTACAACTAGCGCTTGTTTTAACATGTTTTTGGGAAATATTGAGTTATTAGAAGTTTTTTTTTGAAAATCGACCTGCTTATCTAATTTTGCGCCCGGAGAGATGGCAGAGCGGTCGAATGCGGCGGTCTTGAAAACCGTTGACTGTCAAAGGTCCGGGGGTTCGAATCCCTCTCTCTCCGCTTTTTGATGTTTCAATAAGAGATAAAGCCTTCAAATCGTATGATTTTAAGGCTTTTTTCGTTTAGAGCCTGCCCAAATCGTACATCTACGCACATTATTCCAGTGAGTAATTCAGTGAGTAATCCTTAAGAAAACATTTACTCACTGAAAACCTCATAATTCATTGAATATGAACTTGTTCATATTATGAACATCTTGTCTATGAGGAGCTGCAATTCGAACTTTGTTAACCATTAAAATGCAGTATGTATGCTAGAAAAAAGTTTTGGCTTGCTCTTCTACTTGAAGAAGCCGAAGAATTACACCAAAGGCGCAATGCCTATTTACCTCCGAATCACTGTTGATGGTATCCCGAAGGAACTCTCAACTAAAAGAGAATGTGAACCGGAACGTTGGAACTATGAAAGCCAACGATCCAAAGGCACTAAAGAAGAATACAAATCAATTAACGCTTTCTTAGACACTATGGAACGAAAGGCACATGATGCCCGGCATGTGTTGATAGAATCTGATACACCCATAACAGCTCAATTATTAAAGAGTGTTCTAACTGGCAATAGTGGGTCTTCCCATATGCTATTGGAAGTCTTTCAACATCATAATAATCAACTCGCGGCATTGATAGGTAAAGAGTTCTCACCTGCAACCCTTGAACGGTATAAAACATCACTGGAGCATACCCGTTCGTTTATCAAATGGAAGTATGCTGTTTATGATATAGACATCAAAAAACTGAATTATGAGTTCATAACCGAGTATGAATTTTGGCTAAAAAGCGAAAGGAATTGCAACCACAATACAACCATTAAATACATCAGCAATTTCCGCAAGATCGTGAATAGATGCATACGGAACGGATGGCTTTCCAAAGACCCGTTTGTAGGCTTTAAAATGGCAAAGCGGGAGGTTGAACGTACTGCATTAACCAATGAGGAGTTACAGCTAATCGCAGACAAGAAGTTTGCCACAGATCGACTAAGCCAGGTGCGGGATATATTTCTCTTTTGCTGTTTTACAGGTCTCGCCTATGCAGATGTACAAAAGCTTAAACGTTCAGAGATTGTAATAGGGGTAGATGGCGAGAAATGGATATTTACCCATAGGCAAAAAACGGAAACTTCATCACGAATACCGCTATTGCCAATCAGTCAGGAAATTTTAGCGAGGTACGAAAACCATCCCCAATGCTGCAACCAAGGGCGAGTATTGCCAGTATTAAGCAATCAAAAGATGAACGCCTATTTAAAAGAGATCGTTGACCTCTGCGGCATAGCCAAGAATCTAACCTTCCATATTGCCCGACACACCTTTGCAACGACAGTAACCCTAAGCAACGGAGTACCTATTGAGACAGTGAGTAAGATGCTCGGACATTCCAACTTAAAGACAACACAACTGTATGCAAAGGTGTTGGATAGGAAAGTG